>Ga0265595_1002093_pt1 | contig 14064 bp, 14 predicted proteins | sample saktaG_15_FD_190148 | JGI IMG/M metagenome (GOLD analysis project Ga0265595, IMG submission 190148) | Saline water microbial communities from Sakinaw Lake, British Columbia, Canada - sak_2013_06_06_50m | ecosystem: Environmental > Aquatic > Non-marine Saline and Alkaline > Saline ... | reverse complement strand
GTTTCATATTAGTATTATACAAGAAATCTTTTAAATTTCCTTTATTTATTTTCAAGTATTTTCAACGATATTCTATAAATTGATTAAAGAGCTATTATACCAAATTCAAACTTGCTACGATACATCTTAAAGGAAGTTAACGTAAAACAATCCACTCCTGCAAATGTAACTTCATTTCCCATTAATGTATCTTCATATTCTGGCGGCAAAATACCAGCAACCTCAACTTCAAAATAATTATCTAAACCACAAGGCTGAGGTGATATTTCAGGATCTATGAGTTTAATTTCCATGTTAAAACCGATCTAAATTAGTATCAGTCATTGCCCTAACCACTTCTTGTAAATCTTGCATGGGGTTTTCTCCATATCTAATAGAAGCATATTTTTCTTGAGCAAACGTATAAACATGAATAGCCCTGTCAACTAATTTTTGTTTCATTGCCTCATTACTCATAGAATGGGAATTAGGCTTAATTATCTTATTGTGAATGAAATCTACTGTTTGTTGAGCCATAAAACGCATAGGAATACATTCGCCTCTGGGGACTTTAGGCTTAATCTCTTCCTCTTTTTTATCCCCCTTTTTCTTGGCAGATTTTTTAGGTTCTTCGGTAATATATTTTATTTTGAAAAACTTACTTGGTATTTTCTTCTCTTTAACTAAGAAATCCAACATGCCATTATTACCTGAAAATTTCTCTCCCCATTGCTTTTTGTCTATAGAACCCAACTTAGTGCTATGCCAAATATAAGACGGAAATTTGCCCATATTCATCATTTTATCTACCATATCACCCCATTGCAATCCATGAGACCAATAATAACAAGCCACCATTTGCCATCTTGCCTGTTTAATCAAAATCTCCGCTATTGGGTTTTGATTAACTCCCGATTCAACAAACTCATTAATCAAATCAACTGCCCCCATGTAATCCGCATCATTCAGTGCATTACCTAATTTATATAAGACAGCTGCTTTAGATGTAGGAAATGTATTATCAATAACAAATCGGGCAGTTACAGGGGAGGGCGCAGTTATAGCCATTTTATCAACATCTGTCTGCAATAATCCCCTATCATATCCTACAATATTAACAACTAATTTTGCTTCTCGCTCATGTATTTCTTTATCATGTTTCTTAAAGCATTTTTGAACAAAGGATGTGCAACTTGAAGCGTCTTTTTCCGTTAACTGATCTCCGTTATTGAAAACCTTATTTCCCTCTATCTTTTTAAAGGCATTAAGAAAATCGCCCCATGTCTTACAAAAGGTCTTAGTCTTAGGATCAACTGTGATACTATTAGTAGAATCCCATATTATAATTCTAGTAAACTCCATCTTAGAGGAAGCCAAGTCTAAAAGGAATTCCCTTACTTGTTTCCTAATGGGGAGGTCGTTAATGACAATAACCTTAATAGTATCATCCCAAGTTACCATGCCAGCTTCCATTCGGATATCGTCTAACGAATCCTTATTAGCTGACATGGTAATCCAGTTAGCTTCGGGGTGCTTCTGTTTGAGTTCTGTTATTTTATTCTTAGAAACAAACAGATCCCCGAAAATCAATATTGGAGACTGGAGGTCAGACATATATTAAACGGTATATTTGGGGTTGTTAATTTCCATAGCAAAATAAGAGAAGTTCTTGTTCTCTTCATCTATGATTTTGAGACTCTTTTGGTTCTCAGGAATCAACATCTTAATCTTATCACTCTTGATAATCTTAACAACGTCTGATAGATGCTTTACACCCCATACCTTATTCAAATCTTCAGTTAGGGTTGCGTGTTTGTCTATGGAATACTGTGATACATTAGGCTTATATTTACCATCCTCAGAAATAGCCTTAACTATAACGGCATCCTTATCAGCCTTAAATGTAAAGAGGGCTGAAGACTTATTCACAAGAGAAGCCGAAATAAGCATCTTCATAAAGACAGACTTAGGAACATCAGCAAGAGGAGAATATGGCTTCTCTAAAAGCATCTTGATTCCGGGGAATTTCTTTAACTTCTCTTTGGAAACGCATACTAGCCTTACTTCCAAGCCCTTTTGACTAATAAATACCCTATCAATATCTTCGTTATAACCGATAGACAAGAGATTCTCGCTATCTGAAATCTTAGCAATCATATCAAGTAGCATTGCAGGAATCAAAACGGGCTTATCATACTCTATATTAGTTACCCCATCAACCTTATAAAGAGCGCATCGTTTGGTATCAGTAGTACAGAAATAAACATCTTTCTTATAGGACTGAATAGATACGCTTGTCAAAACGTGTTCATAATCTTTATCGGCAGTAGCGAACTTAATAGCCTTAACGCTTTCTTCTAACATCTTGGGTTCTATATCAAAACACTTCTGTCCCTTTTCAGAGAAATTAATAGGATCTCTCTGCTGAGGGTCGTAACAATCTAGTTCCCACTTATTTCCACCACTTTTGTCTCCACTCTTAGAAACGAGTTTGAGGTTTCCTATTTTCTTGATAGCTAAACTTCCATCATCTTCTTCTGCTGTTGAGATTAATTCAGGGGTGCTTAATGCTGTGAATGTCATATTAATAACGGCATCATTAGTTTGAGCCTTGACCCAATTGTAAAGTTCTTTAGCGGGAATAAAAACACATCCCCCTTCTTCAACATCAAGCCCATCATCTTTGGAAACGGGAATAGTATGTTGAACCGCTATCAGATTAGTGCTGGATTCAATAGATAGCTCTTTTGTATCAGCCGTTAAACGAATAGACTGAACAATAAGGTTCATATTACTGGTATCAGCTTGTGCCTCATCAGTTAATGCTCCGATTGTTCCCTTATCTAATGCGCTCAGGAATACGTTTTGTTTTATTGCTAGTTTCATTCTGTTTTTTCTCCCTTGTTACTTGTTAGTTTTCTACATCAGTTAATACTATTATACATCTTTATTCTACAAATATGAAAAAATAATGAGGCTTCATACATAATATAGGAAGAAATGTATCATATACCTCTTCTATTCTACTATCAGAAATAACACTTGCTATATCTACGAAAACAGCCTCTAGTTTATTTTCATAGAGATTACCCCTAGCATGAGATAAGCTTCCGAGACTAATAGTTTCAAATTTTTCCATTGAATTAGGATAATCACATTGAATCATGTGTTCTATACGCCTAGATTGATCAAGCTTAGAAGATATAATCATAGATTTATCAAAACAATCATTAGCAATTTTCAAAATGGCAGTTGTATGCCCACACATTCTAGCCGAGCTAACCTTAACGGTGCAATACTCTTTAGTAAAAGCTCTTCCCCCAATTGCATCTCTTGTATTATTATCCATTACACGACATTGACGATTTAAACAATTTTCTAACAATCTTTTCATACAGGTATAAGTATTGAAATATACCTTATTATCACGAACTAATTCTATATTCACAGGAACGTCTCCTTTACCAGCCGACAAGCCAGATTTATAATTTAACAACTAATACCATTATACAATATTATTATACAAATATGAAAAAATAATTACTTCATAAATAAAGGAATATCTTCCATCTTACCCATTTTCAATAATCGTTCAGCTTTCTTTCGTATCCTTAAAAGGGCATTATCTATACTTTTAGCGTTATAGCGTTTGCCTATTTTTCTAGATACATTCTTTGCTATTTCTCTATATTGACAACCCGATAAATACTCATCTAATGTAACCTGTTCAAATGGTGACAATTCGCTAAGTAGGGTATCTCTAGTTATTTCATAAGACTCTTTATATTCAACCTTATGAGAACTTGAGTCTATGTCATCTGCAATTGTATTAGCATATGTATACTTACTATCGTTATCAGCATCAGAAGGAGGAGAATCTAATGAAACAGACTGATTAATAGCCTTGTCTTTACCCCTATTAATAGATGCGTTTAGTTTAGTAATTAAATGCCTTCTTATACACAATTTAGCAAAATTTAAAAAGCTCATCCCTTTATGCTTTTTAAAACCGGGAATGGCTTTAAATCTCAATGCTATCAAAGTTTCCTGATAAATGTCCACCGACTGGTATCCCTTAATATATGGGAATTTTTTAAGAACAACGTTTATAAGATAGCCATGCATATATAAATGTATCTTTTTGAATATTTCTTCATTCTCAGGATCGTCTTCACCATTGCTTTGCATCTTCTTGGCCATATTATCAAGAGATTTTTGAACCTGTTTAGGTGTCCCCATAAGAGGTTCTCCCACTACAGGAAGTCTAAATAATATTTGAGCTACAGCATCCCTTTTCGTTATCAGCGTTATATCTACATCTTGTAATATATCATCTTTTAAGTTCTCTAATAATTCTTTTTTAGAAAATACCTTTTTCCCTTTAACAACCTTTTTAGGAGTCTTTTTCTTGATATTTTTCTTAGGTCGTCCAACCGCTAATTTCTTTTTCTCTTTAACAACCTTTTTAGGGGTCTTTTTCTTTCTCTCCATACGTTCCATTTTATTCTCCTTATAGAGAATCAGGAACGACAAACAATGTTATAAAACTTTTTTACTGCCTAAGGATTGCGATACAATTAATAAGAGTCGCCTCCATAATCCATCTATCATTTATATTAAAACCCATCTTCCTTTCTATATCGGAAAACAAGTGTGCTAACTTCAACAATTGAGATAGTTTCATCGCCTCACCAATTTTATTTAACTCTACTATCTCTGTATCCGGTAAATCTGTTAATTTTGTTTCACCATTATTGGCTTTTAATACCATAATGTTTCTAAATATATCTGAAATTTCAAACATGATTTCTCTAGTATCTGCTGATGCCATTATCATATCATTAATTTGATCTAAAACCATAGGAATATTCCCACTTACCATGGATTTAATAATGTTCAAAATTCCATCTCGCCCAGACACTCCAAAATACTTTTGCACATGTCCTTTATTAATCGCTTTATCTGCGGCTACCGTTCCTATTTGTTCTAAATAACCTACAGCATCCCGCATACCCCCTCTTGCTAGTAGAGATATTCTGTGTATAGCATCTTCTTCTATATTAATCTTTTCTTTATCTGCAATATATTTAAGTCTTGCAGATATTTCCTTTGAAGCTATCTTACCAAAATTAAAGCGTTGGCATCTGGATAGAATTGTAGGTAGTATCTTTTTAATCTCTGTGGTGCATAAGATAAAAGTAAGATAAGAAGGTGGTTCTTCTAAAATCTTAAGAAGGGCTGAAGTCGCTTCTTTTGTGAGCTGGTGACAATTATGTACCAATGTTCCCGAAACAAAATAATTGTGATTACCTTCTACTTCTAAATCATATGTATTAGACTCATAACGAACAAATTCTTTAATTGTTATTTTTTCAGGAACAAGTCCTATCTCGTTTTTGTTTTCATATGTATCCCAAAAAGAACAGGACTTATCTTCATTAAAGTTTTTCAATTTTTGTTTCATCGAAGAGGGAACATATTCTGATATAATATCTAAAAATTTATCAGAACCTTCTTTAGAGATACTTATTATAAACAACCCATTCTTTACAGGTAAAACAGAAGAGTTTATACCCCACCTTTCCACGAGCCACATTCTAATTAAATCATTCTCATTTTTTGAGAACCCTTGGGTATGTAAAGTAACATAATTAGATATTCCTTTTTGTGTGGATATTCTGTTTAGAGACCCATCATCGCAAAACCATATCGCCATTGCAATCGGACCTATCTTATCTAGCCATTGACGAGTTACTGTTTTTTTACCATTTGTGTTTGTTATGTCTTGTAACCTGTTAAAAATAGAAGATGTTTGCGTGGACACAGAGCTTGTGGGTTTTTTAGCAAAACCACCTATTTTGTTAATGTGTGGTTGTTTTTGTAGCGAAAAACACTGAAATTGCTCTAATTTCCACTTTATATATTCATATTGTTTATGTCCATGTACAAATTTTAATCTGGTATTGGTTCTAGCCAACTTGTGTGATCTGGGTTGGTTTCTACTCAAAGAAGCATCCCCTAACAAAGAACCCAATGCAACTTGCTCTTGGCATTCGTTTAAATTTAATTGGTGTCTGCACACTTCCTGTCCCACTTCAAGGTCTTTTACTTTTTTCCACCCATGTGGAGTCATTACTTTATGGTTTTCTGCAGCATATAAAACTCCAAGTCCCTCAAAATGTAATTTGTAAATGTCCTTGCCAGAATTCTTATGATAAGCGGTTACTTCTTTATATTCTATTTTTTTACTACTTTCATTATAAGACTTAACTTTTATCGGATTTTTTTGGTTTACTATTTGAGAAATAGGTATTAACCCATTTTCTGTTTCAACCCTAGAATCTTTCCCAAGGCATTCATCCAAAATATAAACTTTTCTCTTTAGTTCTTGAGGAGACCATTGAGCACCATCTATAAGAGTTTTAATATCATCTATTCCTCTACTTGTTGCCCCGTCTAACTCTTTAACATCTAAGGCTACACCAGCATGAATAGTTTTACAAGCTCTACATTCACCACAGACAGCCCCATCTTTAACGTTCTCACAAGTAAGGAGAGAGGCTAAAATACGAGCGCTAGATGTTTTGCCACAACCATGATTACCGCTAAAAAGATAGGCATGTGCAAATTCGTCATTAATGGACGCCTGCTTTAATGTGGCGACAATATGCTTCTGTCCAACCAAGTCATTTAACTGAACTGGTCTATACTTCAAATATAAAGACTGTTTTGATTCCATACCTTCCTGCTCCTTCTTACATTATATTATACAGTGTTACGATTAACTTTCTTTAATTATTATACAATTTTTTGCAGGAATTTTTATTTTTTTCTAGACTCATTTTTAGAAAGGGTTTTCACTAGAGTCTTAATTTTCTCTTTAAATTCCTTAAGTGTACCGTCATTTATGATTATTCCGTCTTTATTGCCCTCTTGTTTGGTTTTATATATCTCTATAACTTTAACAATAGGACAATCTTGAACATCTCCCTCTTCTAAATCATCTATAACTATATAGTCTTTATTTTCGGGTATTGCCATTAAAACCATATTCAACCAATATTTATTGTAAGTAGCCATTCCCCTTTGCTTGACTTGATTCAAAATTTTTTCTTTGTTTAAGGCTATTTCTTCGTCTGAAAATAAGTAATTAGCAAACTCTTCAATTTTAGACATTAAACTAACTCTGTAAAATCCCTCACTAATTAAAACCTTTGACGCTGTAGTTTTCCCTACCCCCTTTTCTCCTATAAAACCTACTATAATTTTCTTTTTCAAATTTAAACTCCAAATGGTCTATCTACCCCTACAAAAGGAATGACAGAAAATATTGACGAAATTGCACCATTTATTGCTGATGGCTGTAATACACAATTTATATCAGTTGTTAAATCAAAAATATTTAACCCCAGAGTAACATCTCCATCGCTAAGAGGTAAAACAAGATAACCATGATTATTATAAAGAGTTATGGAACCCCTTACCTCTTGCATACCTAATCTTAATTCCCTTGGTTTTAAATTGTTGTGAGTATAAATTGTTTTAATGTTATTATTAATCTCTATAGAAAAAGCCTGAGCCTCTGATACGTCAATTGAGTCTTGGGGAGCAGTTAAAATAACCTTATCCCATGTTATCATTTTTTGGTTTACTTGGAATAAATCTCCCGGATCTGAATCTTCAACATCCATAGCAATAATATTAGCAGTAACAGTTACTATATCCCCAGCAGTCATAGATAAAGAAAGAGTGTTTATTTTACAACCTCTAAATGTTCTAGCCTCCAAACAATTATAAGTTATAAATATATCAAAAGAATTACCATACTTAGCTAAATTAAAAATAATAGGTAAATTACTTTCATTATCAGTACAATCTGATCCCCCATTAGTTACAGGAAAGGAAATACTTCCCGCATAACTAATGGTAGATCCTCTCCATACTATTTTTTGTTTATTAATATAGTTAAGCTCGTTTGATGCCCCTTTTGTACCAGCCCCTTTCGCAGGTACAGTATCTTTAAGTCCTACAGTATGGTCATAAAAAACCACATCTTGACTCGGAACTAAAGATATATCAGTGCAACGAAATGATACACTATTGATTACAGCTATACCTAAATATCCCGGATTCGCTATATTAGCCATATAATACCATTATTGAGTTATTCTACAGATTCACTAAAGCGACACGTAGGATATTTCGAACATCCCAAAAATGCGCTATTGTCTTTTCTATTCTTTCTCTCAATAAGTTCTCCATCCCTACCTTTTTTTTCACATTCAGGACATTTCTTTCCGGTCTTCTTAACAACTGCTTTTTGTTTTATAGAGAACTTACCCTCTTCATCTTTAACATATATGGACTTACATGTGGGATATTTGTCACATGAAAAGAACTTGCCAAAGCGACCACCCTTCTCAACAACCTCTCCTTCTTTACAAACAGTACACTTAAAACCTGTTGGAGTGCTATTTTTTTCAGGAGCGTCTTTCTGAGCCTTTTGAACCTCAATCATCATCTGATCATAAACGGGCTGAACCACCTCTAAATAAGTCTTGTTTCCATGAGCTATTTCGTCAAGTTTATCTTCCAATTCACTTGTAAATTTAAGATCCATAATAAAACTATCAAAATGAGGCTGTAAATAATCAAATACCCTCATACCTAAATCAGCAGCTTGGAATCCACTATTTTTGCCCTTAGCCTTTTCAACATAGCCCTTCTTTAGAATAGCCTCTATGATAGAAGAATAAGTTGATGGTCTTCCCACCCCTTCCTTTTCCATTTTCTCAACAAGACTACCATCTTTATATCTAGAAGGAGGCTGAGTTGTATGTTTAGTGCTTTTAATATCTTTAAGAGCTAAAGTTTCTTTTTCTTCTACAGAAGGAAGAGTTTCTTCTTTTGTTTGAGAATACTTATAAACCTTAGACCATCCATCAAACTTAATAGACTGACCCTTAGCAACTAAATCATGCTTAGAATCGGTCTTAATAGAATAAGTAACCGTATCAACTATCATAGGAGTCATTTGGCAAGCAATAAACCTATCTCTAATGAATTTATATAGTTTCTTTTTATCTGGGTCATCTATGTCATCCCCCTTATCATATACATCTGTCGGTCTAATACATTCATGAGCCTCTTGAGCCGCAGCTTTAGATTTCTTTACATATACATTAGGTGTAGACGGTAAATACTCAGCGGATGCGGCTTCTTTAATAAGCTCTCTAACTGAATCTATTGCTTCCTGAGAAATAGCAAATGAGTCAGTTCTAATGTAAGTAATTTTACCCTCTTCATAAAGTTTCTGTGAAAACATAGATGCTTGTTTAGATGTCCATCCCAAATTAGAAGAACAGGCAGTTTGTAATGTGGAGGTATCAAAAGGAGCATAAGCATTTCTCTGCTTTTCTTTACGTTCAACCTTAGCTACCTTATATTTAGCTGTTTTGAGCTTATCCAAATCGGCTTGAGCTATTTTTTCATCAAGGTATCTATTGTCTTTTTCCTTTGTTATAACCTTAGCCCAAAACTCCCCATTAGCATTCTGTAAAAGAGATTCAACAAACCAATAATCAGTAGGTTTGAAAGCTTGTATTTCCTTTTCTCTTTCACAAATAATCTTCAGGGCAACAGATTGAACCCTACCTGCTGACGTTCCTGAACCAACAGAGAACCAAAGTACGGGACTAATTTTATAACCTATGAGCCTATCTAAAACCTGTCTAGCCTTTTGAGCGTTAACAAGATTCATATCAATATCTCTTTTATTCTCTAATGCTTTCAAAACGGCACTTTTTGTTATTTCAGTAAACGTAACACGAGTGCATTTGTCCTGTTCAGCCTTATTGAAAATATCAAAAATATGTTGCGCTATGGCCTCCCCCTCTCTATCAGAATCTGTCGCTATTATAATTTCATCAGCATTTTTAGCAGCTTCTTTCAACTCTTTAACTACTTTCTTCTTGTCACTAGAGACTTCAAAAGTAGGAACAAAACCCGCTTTAATATCTATGTTAAGACCCTTTTTAGGAATACTTCTTATATGTCCTACAGAAGCCTTTACGGTATATTCACTTCCAAGATATTTTTTCAATTTAACACACTTATTGGGGGACTCTACTATAAACAATCTTTTCATATGGTTTCCTTTTTAGTTAGTATCAAATATATTATACAGTTTTAAAGTTAAAAAAGGATAATTTTAAAGAAAGAATGAAATAATACGGTATATAAGGACGCTAATAATGAAAAAAGAAATCATAAAAATGCTACCAACCGTTATAGAAAATATACCTCAACTGGTGTTCTGGAAAGACACACATGGGGACTTTTCGGGTTGTAATAAACAATTCTCTGACTCATTAGGGTTATCTCGCTCTGAAGAAATTATTGGTAAAACAGAAACAGAGTATATAAAAACAATAGAAGGTCAAAAAGAAATCATAAAAATGCTACCAACCGTTATAGAAAACATACCCCAACTAGTGTTCTGGAAAGACACACATGGAGTGTTTTTGGGATGTAATAAGAGATTCTCTGACTCATTAGGGCTATCTTGTCCTGAAGAAATTATTGGTAAAACAGATTATGATGTAACAGATAAAGAAAATGCTAAAGCTTTTGTAGCCGAGGATAAAGAAGTCATCTTAACGAATACCCCACTCTACAAAAACAAGCAATCCCTTAAGAATACTGAGGGGGAAGAATTGTGGTTCAACATAAACAGAGTTCCTCTTTATGACAGTGACAGTAAAATCATAGGCATTCTTGGAACAATGGAAAACATTACCGAACAAGTCAACTTAGAAATTAAACTTATCAGCAATAACGAAAAATATAAGAGCCTAATAGAATCAACTAATACAGCATATATGATCTTAAATGAACAACTAGAAATAATGGAAACTAATGTTATTTTCTTACAAATCCTTAGAGCTAAAGCCTTATATGACATCATTGGCCGACCTATCTTCTTATGGATAGCTCCCAAATACTCTAAGATATTTGAAGATTCCTTTCAAAATCTATTAAAGGGTAATGCCATAAACGACCTAGAATTACACCTTCTTAATGAGAAAAATGATATAGTATGTGTATCTTTACATGCTAACTTAATTGAGAATGGGAGCAAGAAAATATTTTGTCTGGTGAGAAACATATCAGCCCGCAAAGCACAAGAAAGTGAAAAATTTATAAAAGAACAAAAGAAAAAAGATAAGTTAAGGCAGAACATATTGGCTTTAAAGGCGCAAATCAGTAATAATATCAAAAAATTTGAGGGGGGAAGCTAAAAACATGCCATTACCTGATATATTTCTAAATACTCAATTCATGCAATTTAACTTAACCGCCTTTTTATCAGTTATGGCAATTTGTCTAACCGCAATGGGAACAATCATTAGGATTTGGGGACGGTCAGCTCCTAAAAGTGATGAACTTCCCGGCAACACCCCCCTTTGCACTCAACATAAAGAAAGCGTTAATATAAACAGAGAAGCCGTTAAAGAGGTTCAAAAAGATATACAAGAATTAAAGACTAAAATGTCCACAATGCGTATAGAAATTGACACCTCTAATAAAACTACCGATGAATTAAAAGCAGATTATAAAACACTATCGTTAAAATTAGATGAATTGTTGAGACAACTCTTAGATATGCTTAGTTAAACAGCATTTTTTGTATTTTTTATTAGAACCACATGGACAGGGATCATTCCGTCCTATTTTAGCCTCAACATTTACGATAGGTTTGGAAACATCTAGTGACTGTCTCTCCCTAAATACAATCCCATTAAAATGATCTATCTCATGCTGAACCTGAATGCATAACAAATCATCTGAAGAATTTTCGCCGTGTTCATAATAATAATACTGTGTTTCTTCCCTAAGGTCGTCTCCATCAATAACGTGATTCTTAATAGTTACATGTCTGTATCTATTTGTATTAAATTGAATATTAGGAAACGACAAACAGCCTTCATTAACAAAAACAAACTCTTCTTCTGTCTTAATAATCTCAGGGTTTATAAGGGGCATCTTATCCCCATTCTTATTGGTCATAATCCCAACTTGTTTAGGAATGCCGATTTGAACAGCCGCCAAGCCTAAACCGTTTTCTAAACCCCTTAAGGCTTCTTCTAATTTAGAAAGAATACCAGTAGCCTCCTCCACAGAAGCTACTGGCTCTGATTTCTTTGTAAGAGAATCTAAGGATTTAACAATATTAGACTTCTTCGCCATCTTCTTCTACCTCTTCATCTTCTGTTTCTTCTGGCGCTTCTGTTTCCTCTACCTCTTCTATTTCCTTAACAATCTCATCGCCTGTATCTACTTCAAGCGTACCATCCTCAGGAACATTAGGGCGCATGCTCTTGTCAAATTCAACTTTTGTCAATAATAGGTTAGGGAGGTCTTTATCGTTGAACCAGTTAACCCCAAGCTTATCAACCATAATGCGGAAATCTTCTACATCATGCTTTACTGTCTTACCCACTTCACTATCTATGTGGATAAGCTCATGGAAAATAACAGCAATTTTCTGAGCCATATTCCATTCATTATAATCTGACCAATAGAGTTCAATAAGGTATCTAATATTAACATTATTGATCTGCATAAGCGCTTTAGTTGCACCCTTTAGTGGACAAATAGACGCTAATTTTTTACTGGACTTGGGACTTTCCTTGTTTGACACACCCAATGTTATTATGGTCTCAGGACGAACAGCCCATAGTTCATCAGGATACATATCACATAGGTTTTGAATGATTTCTTTTGCTTCTACTACTTCTTCGTATGTCTTCTCTTGCTGTGCCATTATCGTTCTCCTTGTTTAGTTTGTATTGTTGGCATATTATACATATCTTACCTTAACATTATCAGTATATTTTTTAGCTATTTTAACTAGTGATTCTACTTCCTCTCTTGTGTATGGTTTTACATTATAACATTTAGTGTCTATCATATTTTTGGCATGTCTGAATTGTTGCAACACCCAAACATCATCTTTTCTCATAACAGATCCGAGCACTCTTATGGAATCTTCATTTATATACTTGGGATAAAGCGTTGTCCTTATCTCATAGTCAAAATCATATCTTGTGAGTTTATTTTCCATCAAGAGACATTTAGAATTAATAATATCTAAAGTTCCATTCTCTGCCCCTATTCCTTTTAAAATATCACCATCTGAAGATTTAAAATCCATGGCAACATAGTTAAGTAATGGCAATATTTCCGATAGAACTTCAGGCTTACTTCCATTAGTTGATATTCCGACCTTACAACCCCAAGACTTTATTTCCTCTAAAAGATTAATAAGTTCTTTAGTATCAACACACGTAGGTTCTCCTCCAGATATCATAAACCATTCACTTTTATCATCAAGAACATATTGCTTAACTTCCTCTAGGTTAACTCTCTTCTCTGATAATCCTGTCGCCAAATTAGAATTCATACAGTAAGGACACCTAAAATTACATCCTCCTGTAAAAATAGCGGGGGCAAAAACATCTATCCCTGCTTCACTACATTTATTGAATCCATAAATTTGAGGCATTTCTTTCATCTTTTGGTGAGCGGAAACCCCGACATCTAATAAAACTTTAGTGTCGTGGGTAAACGAACCCACTTCCTCCTTTACACCATTCCTTATTCTATAGTAATTAACCACGTTTCACCATCAGGATAAACTTGTTTGATCTTATTATTGTTTGAATCATATTCATAGGTATAAGTTTCACCATTAGGATAAACTTGTTTGATCAGATTATTGTTTGAATCATATTCCCAAGTCAAAGTTTTACCATTAGAATTAACTTGTTTGATCTTATTATTGTTTGAATCATATTCGCAAGTATAAGTTTCACCATCAGGATTAACTTGTTTGATCTTATTATTGTTTGAATCATATTCATAGGTATAAGTTTCACCATTAGGATAAACTTTTTTGATCAGATTATTGTTTGAATCATATTCGCAAGTATAAGTTTCACCATTAGGATAAACTTGTTTGATCTTATTATTGTTTGAATCATATTCCCAAGTATAAGTTTCACCATCAGGATAAACTTTTTT
>Ga0265595_1002092_pt1 | contig 14065 bp, 11 predicted proteins | sample saktaG_15_FD_190148 | JGI IMG/M metagenome (GOLD analysis project Ga0265595, IMG submission 190148) | Saline water microbial communities from Sakinaw Lake, British Columbia, Canada - sak_2013_06_06_50m | ecosystem: Environmental > Aquatic > Non-marine Saline and Alkaline > Saline ... | reverse complement strand
TATATTTATACTTATCATAGGTATTCCTCAAATTACAAACTAAATATTTTTGAGCATTCTAATCTTGGGGCAATTTCTAATTCAATATCTCTATTTGGAATAATCCCCATTGTTTCAAGTTCAGTATGTATTGTGTTTAATGCAATTTCCGGCGTATTGTTTTCTTTTGACAAATGAGCTAAAACAAATTTTCTTGTTCCGTTATTAAATAATTTTAATATTGCTTTTGCACAATCACTATTTGAAAGATGACCATAACTTGAAGAAACTCGGTTTTTCAATGTAGGATGATATGAGCTATTTTTCAGCATTAATTCATCATAATTAGCTTCTATTAATACGATATCACTTTTAATAGAATTCAAATAAAACAAATCAGTAATATGCCCCATATCAGTGGCGACTGTGATTTTTTTGTTGCCCATATCAATAGTGTAGCCAACACTTTCTATGCTATCGTGTGGAGTAAAAAAAGAATTCACCTCAAATTCCCCTGCACAAGCTTTGTCGCCAGTATTAAGAGGAATAAATAAATCTGTTTCAATGTCGGGAAAAACAGATAAAATTTCATTTAAAGTATTTTTGTTTGCTATAATTGGAATTTGAAACTTTGATACCATTGCTTTTAATCCTGAAATATGGTCAATATGTTCGTGAGTAATAAATATTCCTTTAATATTTTTTATATTTGCACTTATTTCGTCTAATTTGATAAGTAGTTTTTTTAAAGAACTACCAACATCAATTAAAATAGCTGAATTATTATATTCAATATAAGTACAATTTCCAGTGCTACCACTAAAAAAAGAACAAAATCGCAATGACATTGCTAATCACCTATCTAAAAACAAAATATGGCTAAACAATTTTTTCTTTTACTAATTTAGTTGGTTTATAAGAGAGACAAATATCTGCTCCTAAAGATTTTAATTTATTTGTAATATCTTCATAGCCTCTTTCAATATGGTCAATATCTTCAATAATTGTTGTTCCTTTTGCAATTAAACCTGCAATAACCATAGCGGCACCTGCTCTTAAATCGCAAGCCTTAACAGTAGCTCCAGAAAGATGTGAGCCTTCAATAACAGCAATTTTCCCATCAACTTGAATATTTGCCCCTAATCTTTTTAATTCATCAACATAACGAAAACGATTATCCCATATGCTTTCATTAATAATACTTGTTCCATTAGCAACGGAAAGCAAAGCAGCAATTTGAGGGTGCATATCAGTGGGAAAACCTGGGTATGGGAGAGTTTTAACATTAACCTTATTAAATTCGCCACTACATTTTACTAAAATAGAATCGTCAAATTCTATAACATCAGCACCAATTTCCATTAGTTTAGCTGAAATTGACTCTAAATGTTTAGGAATTACATTTTTAATTAAAACTTCACCTTTTGTAGCAGCAGCTGCTACCATATAAGTTCCTGCTTCAATTTGGTCAGGAATTATTGTGTAGGTTCCACCGTGAAGCCTTTCAACACCATCTATTTTAATTAAGTCAGTGCCTGCACCTTTTACATCAGCACCCATAGAGTTTAAAAAGTTTGCAACATCAACGATATGAGGCTCTTTTGCAGGGTTTTCTATAATTGTATGCCCCTTAGCTCTAACGGCGGCTAACATTACATTTATAGTTGCCCCAACCGAAACTTGGTCTAAATAAACATTATTGGCTTTTAGTTCATTAGCCTTAGCATAAATTATTCCATGCTCAATAATAATATTAGCACCTAATGCTTCAAAGCCTTTAACATGCTGGTCAATAGGTCGGACTCCAAAATCACATCCACCCGGCATATCAACCTGAGCTTGACTAAACCGACCAAGCAAAGCCCCAACAAGATAATAAGATGCTCTCATTTTTCTGCAAAGGTCAGAAGGAGCCGCCGCAAAACGCATCTTGCTACAATCAATTTCTAATGTAGTTTTATCTATATTGCGAACAATAGCACCCATTTTATAAAGAATTTCTACAATTAAATCAACATCTTTTATATTTGGAATATTTTCAATTCTGCAAATTCCCTCAACCAAGATAGTGGCAGGAATTATAGCAACTGCGGCATTTTTAGCACCACTAATTTCCACTTCTCCTCTTAAAGATTTGCCACCATTAATAACAATCCTTTCCAAAAACACACCACCTTAATATTATTAAATAAAATTATACCACATAATTTTTAAAAAATAAACTTATTTAATAAAATATTCTAATATTATTTTGTGGTTTATTTTAAGTGATTATTCAATAAATATATTTTAAAAATTACTATTGACAAATATTATCAAAACAAATATAATTAATTAACTTAATTAATTAAGTTGATAAGGAGTGATAATTTTGAGTGAAAGTAGAAAAGAGATAACAAATGAGTTAGTAAAGACTATCAAAAATTTTAAAAGAAGTTCAAAGCATATATTTCCAAACATTGGCATAAAACCGGGCGAAATGATGTTACTTATGTGTATAAATGAAAGTTCCAAAGAACAAGAAGGCATAAAAGCAAATGAGTTAAGTGAGATTATGAAAGTTTCAACTCCTTTAATAACTCAACTTTTAAATTCGCTAATTAGTAAAGATTTAATTACCAAAGATACCGATAAAATTGATAAAAGAGCAGTTAGAATAAGATTAACTCCAAAATCAAAAGAGTTAATAGAAAAAGTGGAAGAAAGATTTTTTTCGGTATTTTACGGTATAGTTGAACAATTAGGTGAAAAAGATAGCAAGGAGTTAATTAGATTGTTCATCAAAGTAAATGAACATCTAAATAATTCTGTTATATAAATTTTTTTTAAGAAAGGTATGTAGTTTATGCTAAAACTATTTAGGTTTTTAAAACCCTATACTATTCCAATAATTTTTACTTTAATATTAATTTTTATTCAAACTATGAGTGATTTATATTTGCCGACATTAATGGCGGAAATAGTAAATAACGGAATTACAAAAGGTGATACTGATTTCATAATTAAAACAGGTGGATTTATGTTGTTAATCACTTTTGGCGGGATGATTTGTGCTGTTATTGCAAGTTTTTTTGCTTCTCAAGCATCAGTAGGGTTAGGTAGAATACTTCGCAATAAAACTTTTAGTAAAGTAGAAAGTTTTTCTCTTAATGAATTTGATAAAATGGGAACTGCAACTTTAATTACAAGAACAACAAACGATATTATTCAAGTGCAAATGGTTACGGTTATGATAATAAGAATGATGGTTGCAGCTCCAATGATGTGCATTGGTGGAATAATAATGGCTTTGTCTAAGGATAAACAACTTTCGCTTGTTCTATTAGTAGCACTGCCTATTCTTGCTTTATTTATTGGAATAGCAGCAAAATTTGGTTTGCCATTATTTCGGTCTATTCAAGTAAAAATTGATAATATGAATTTGGTTTTAAGAGAATACTTAACAGGAATAAGAGTTATAAGAGCATTTAATCGAACAGAACACGAAAACGAGAGATTTAAAAAGACAAATGAAGATTTAACTAATAATTACATTAAAGTAAATAGACTAATGGCTTTTCTAATGCCAACCGTTATGCTTATAATGAATTTAACAACTATTGCTATTCTTTGGTTTGGGGGTATGCGAATAGAAAACGGTATGGATGTTGGCTCATTAATAGCCTTTACTCAATATGCAATGCAAATTATGTTTTCTGTTTTAATGGTTACTATGATGTTTATTATGGTTCCGAGAGCACAGGCTGCTGCTATTAGAATTAATGAGGTGCTTGAAATAAATCCGGATATTGTTGACCCTATTAATCCTAAATCAACTAATGATATAAAAGGTGTTGTTGAATTTAAAGATGTTAGTTTTTCCTATCACGGGGCAGAACAGCCTGCTATTAGTAATATAAATTTCGTTGCAAAGTCAGGAGAAGTTACTGCAATTATTGGGGGAACAGGTTCTGGAAAATCAACTCTTGTAAATTTAATTACACGATTTTATGATGTTGATAATGGAAGTGTTTTGGTTGATGGAGTTGATGTCAGAAATTTAACTCAAAAAGAATTAAGAAATAAAATTGGATTTGTGCCACAAAAATCGGTTTTGTTTTCCGGAACAATTAAAGAAAATATAAAATTTGGCAATCAAGATGCTACAGATTACGAGGTAATAAAAGCATTAGAAATAGCTCAAGCCACTGATTTCATACAGGAAAAAGAAGAGGGCTTAGAGCATATGATTTCAGAAGGTGGGACAAATGTTTCGGGAGGTCAAAAACAAAGACTTTCTATTGCAAGAGCGATTATAAGAAAACCTGAGATTTTAGTTTTAGATGATAGTTTTTCTGCTCTTGATTTCAAAACGGATGCAAAACTTCGCAAAGCACTTAAAAAAGAAGCAACAAATTCTACAGTGTTCATCATATCACAAAGAGTTTCAACAGTTATGGATGCAGATAGAATAATTGTTTTAGATAACGGCAAAATAGAAGGTATTGGAATACATAAAGAACTTTTAGAAAACTGCCCTGTTTATAAGGAAATAGTATCCTCTCAGCTTTCTGCTGAGGAACTTTTGTAAGGTAGGTAAAAGTAATGAGTGAAAATTTAAAACGCAAAATGCCACCGACAAGACCTATGGGCTTTGGAAGAGGACCATTTGGGGGACACGGAGGAGTTTCGGGAGAAAAAGCAAAGGATTTTAAAGGAACTTTAATTAGATTAATAAGTTATTTAAGACCTCATATATTTAAACTTAGCATTGTATTTATTTTCGCAATCATAAGCACAATTTTTGTTATACAAGCACCTAAAATTAGTGGTAAAGCAATTAATAGGATTTTTGAAGGTTTTGGGGCTAAAATGGCAGTTTCTCAAATAGCAAACTATCAAAAAACTCCACAAATTCAAATGCAATTAACAGCAATGAATATTAAACCTATTGATGAAGAAACCGATTTTTCAAAAAAAGCAGAAACTTATAAGTTTTTTATAGAAAGTGCTAAAAAATCTACTGACCCAAAAATTCAGGAGCAGTTTAAAAACATTTCTCAAAAGGATATTAATGCAGTTTACGAAAATATTAAAAAAACAGGTGGCAAAATAGATTTCGATGCCATAGCCTCAATAATATTTATATTAATCTTTTTATATATTATAAGCTCACTTAGTAGTTTTATTCAACAATATGTTATGTCGAGTGTTGCTCAAAAAACAGTTTATGACCTTCGCAAGGAGATATATAATAAATTAGCAAGATTACCTTTGAAATATTTTGATAAAAGAACTCACGGCGAAATTTTAAGTAGAGTTACTAATGATGTGGACACTATTTCAACAACTCTCCAACAAAGCATTACACAAATAATTACTTCAATAATTCAATTGGTTGGTTTTATTATTATGATGCTTACCATTAGTCCAATATTAACATTGATTGTAGTTGCAACCTTGCCGCTATACATTTTGTCTACCGTTTTTGTTGCAAAAAAATCTCAAAAATATTTTACAAAACAGCAAAAAGAATTGGGTGAATTAAGCGGACATGTTGAGGAAATGTATACAGGACATAAAGTAGTTAAGGCATTTTCTTATGAGCAAAAATCAATAGATAAATTTACAAAAACTAACGATAAATTATATGATGCGGGTTGGAAAGCACAATTTGTCTCTGGAATAATGTTTCCTCTAATTAGTTTTGCAAGTAATATAGGATATGTGTTAATTTGTGTTGTTGGAGGAATTTTTGTCGCAAATAAAACTTTGGCTTTAGGAGATATTACAGCATTTATTCAATATTCAAGGCAGTTTACTCAGCCAATAATTCAAACAGCAAATATTGCAAATGTAATTCAGTCAACTATTGCTTGTGCCGAAAGAGTTTTTCAAGTCTTAGATGAGCAAGAGGAGCAAAAAGATGATAAAAATGCAAAAGCAATTGAAGACCCTAAGGGAGAGGTAAAATTTAATAATGTTCGCTTCGGCTATTCTGATGATGTAATATTAATGCAAAATTTATCCATTGATGTTAAATCGGGGCAAACTGTTGCTATTGTTGGTCCTACTGGTGCTGGCAAAACAACACTTGTAAATCTTTTAATGCGTTTTTATGATGTAAAGGAAGGTAGCATTACAGTTGATGGAATAGACATTAGAGACTTAAAAAGAAAAGAATTGAGAAATATATTTGGAATGGTTTTACAAGACACTTGGTTGTTTAATGGAACAATTAGTGCTAACATTGCTTATGGAAGAAATAATGCTAATGAACAAGAAATAATTAATGCTTCAAAAGTGGCATATTCAGATCATTTTATTAGAACCTTACCCGATGGGTATGACACGATGTTAAATGAGGAAGCCTCAAATATTTCGCAAGGGCAAAAGCAGTTACTAACTATTGCAAGAGCAGTTCTTGCAGATCCAGCAATTTTAATTTTAGATGAAGCTACATCCTCTGTAGATACAAGAACGGAAATTCTTATTCAAAAAGCAATGAACAAATTAATGATAGGAAGAACGAGTTTTGTAATAGCCCATAGGTTATCCACTATCAAAGATGCTGATTTAATATTAGTAATGAATAATGGAAATATAGTTGAAAAAGGAACTCATAATGAGCTTTTAGAAGCAAATGGATTTTATAATGAACTTTATAATAGCCAGTTTTTAAAAAAAGAATTAGAAGAAGTTGTGTAAACTATACTTGACACTTTTTTGTAATTAGTATATTCTTATTTATATAATAATTTTTTTTTTGGAGGAAGTTTATGGAAATTTTTTTTTCTTCAATAATTGATTGGTTAAATAAAGCATATAATTGGGTTGCTGATAATATGTTTCAAAACAATGCTGTTTCTTTTGATGGTGGATTTCCCTCGAACTTTGTGTCTTCTTTTACCATAAGAATAGGCATTTCTTTTTTAGTGGCATTAGGTTTACTTGTTGCCTCAGTAGTTTTAATTGGAACCTTTGAAAATAGGATACTTAAAAAAAGGTTTGCCGATATGGTTTTAGGTGTATTATTTGGATTTTATTCAATATTATTTATTTTTTCTGGCGTTTTTATGGATGGCATTCGTGTTTTCGACTTTCGTTTTATGCTTTTAGCATTAGTTGGAACTGCTTATGGACCAAAAAGACTATTGTATATGGCAATTCCTTATTTGTTTGTTTCATATATAAATTTTGGCTACCCATTAGTTGATATATTTATTTTGATATATGCGATATTAATATCGTTTTTTCCATCAAAGAAAGATTTTAAAGCTATTTTATTATTAGGTGGGATTTTACCTGTTGCATTACTTGAAAAACCAATAAGAGGAGTAATGACAACACTTTCAATTACTCCAGTAGTTATTTTTGGATTAATTCTAATTGCATTAATAATATTATTAGGTGGCTTTTGGATTATTGTTGTGAGAAATAAATCTCTATCAATTTTAACTTTACAAAAGTATATTTGGGCTATTTTGCATAACAACTCAAATATATGTCACTTTAAAATTGATAAGAGAAAAGACTGGATAAAAATTTCAAAAAGCTATTATAAAATATTTGAGATAAACCAACCAGTAGGTGAATATGAAAAATTCAGTGATTTTATAAATACTTTTGATACAAGATTGTTAGCAACTCCGGATTTGGTAAGTGCTAAAGAAATATTTTCAAGAGGACTTCATAATTTATATGTAAATACTGCAATTACACATTCAAGTCAAAATATTGAAGTATTTTCTAAGAGAACAATTTTTGGTAGAAGAAAAGGAATATTAGTTAACACTACTAATGTAATTGATTCTGGCGAAATGGTATTAGAAATGCAAAAAATCGACTTTTTAACAGGGTTAAAAACCTCTTATGTTATTCGTGATGATATTAGTCAAAAAGCAAGACGACAAAAAGGTTTGGTTTTACAAATTCATATTTCACTTGCAGATTTAAATCGTCACACATCATTATTTGGCGTTGATTTTTACAATAATGCTCTTAAAGCTATTGCAGTAAAGTTAAGAGATGTTTTTAAGGATATGGATATTTATTCGTTTAAAAATGGCGAGTTTCATTTAGTTCATTATGGACTTGTTAGTGTGGATGAGGCAAATAAATTTAAAGATAGAGTATATAATGTTTTTAATGCTCCAATTGAAGTATCAGGAAGAGATATTAAAGTTTTAGTTACTACGGGACTTAAAATATCCGAGAGTAATGAGGCAAGCACTTTAGAAGGTGCTGATAGATGTGTTGCTAAAACAATTTGGTCACAAATCAAAGCAAGTGAAATGGGACAAAACCATTCTTATATTTTTAATGAAGAAAGATATAATTATGAGCAAATGAGAAGTAGAAGAATTGAAAAACTACCGTCAATAATTAAAGAAAAACAATTTAGAACAGTTTATCAACCAATAGTAAATGCAAAAACAGGACAATTATTTTCCTTTGAAGCACTATCTAATGTAGATAATAGCATATATGAAAATATTTCTTTAGTTATTAAAGATGCTATGTTTTGTAATATGTCAAGTGATTTAGATAATGCTTTGCTTGAATGTTTATTAAAGGATTTAAAAAGCAAAAGTATTAATGGAGTGAATTTGTTTGTGAATATCCTCCCAAACACACCATTTCTACCTATTTTTCTTGAAATCAATAAGCATCAAGAAGAAAACCGCGGAAAATTTTATATTGAGTTTACTGAATATGACAAAGCAGATACTTCTTACTTATTGCATTTTATTAATCAATTAAGGTCGCACGGAATTAATGTTGCCTTAGATGATTATGGTGCAGGCTATGCTTCACCTAATTTCTTGCTATCAATTTCTCCTAATGTTGTTAAACTTGATATGGAACTTATAAAAGGAATATATGAAGATAAAAACAAAGCCTATCTTGTAAGCACGATTGTTAATTACTGCAAAGAAAGCAAAATATTATGCTTGGCTGAAGGTGTTGACAATGTTAAGGATATGAGAAAAATGATAGAACTTGGAATTGACTTACTGCAAGGCTATTATATTGGTAAACCGTCTCCAATTCCTCAAATGATTAGTGAGGAAATTACAAAAGAGATTTTAAGTTATTCAACAATTAATGAAGGAGACTTTTAATAATGTATCATCACATTGTGCTTTTCAAATTAAAAACAATAGATAGTGAAATAAAAAATGAAATGAAAAGAATGTTTTTGGAAATGCCTTCAAATATGACATTTATTAGAGAAATAAAAGTTGGAATAGATGAACTACATACAAAACGGTCTTGTGATATTTCTCTTTATGTTAAGTTTGATAATTATGACGATTATCTAAATTATAATGATAATCCTCATCATTTAAAGGTTAAAGAGTATGTGGCTACTGTTAACGAGGCATCATATACAGTAGATTATAGTGATTAAGGGGCGACATAGTTATGAGAAAAACTAAAATTGTATGCACATTAGGACCAGCTACTGATAACGAAAATATATTAAAAGAACTAATGCTTGAGGGAATGAATGTAGCAAGACTAAATTTTTCTCATGGTTCATATGAAGACCATAAAAAAAGAATAGATACATTTTATAAAGTTAGAAATGAGTTGGGATTTCCTGTTGCTTTGCTTTTAGACACAAAAGGACCAGAAATTAGAATTAGTATTTTTGAAAATGGCTTTGTTGAACTTGCAGATGGTGACACATTTACACTTACTTCAGATAAGATAGTTGGAAATAAAGAAAGCGTAATGATTTACTGTGATGTATTGAAAACAAAAGTTGTGCAAGGTAATGACATATTTATTGATGATGGAAGCATTCATTTAAGAGTTCTAAATGTTATTAATAATGATATAGTTTGTAAAGTAATTGATGGTGGAAAACTCTCAAATAATAAAAGTGTTAATATTCCAGGAGTTAAAATTGGATTAAGTTTCATATCCCAAAAGGATATAGATGATATTAAGTTTGGAATAGAAAATGATATAGATTTTATTGCCGCTTCCTTTACACGATGTGCTGAAGATATTATTAATATTAAGAAAATATTAGAGGAAAATGGAGGCAATAATATTCAAATTATTGCTAAGATAGAAAATAGCGAGGGCGTAGAAAATATTGATGAAATATTAAAAGTAAGCGATGGATTAATGGTAGCAAGAGGTGATATGGGAATAGAAATACCCTTAGAGGAGTTGCCAAGAATACAAAAGGTATTAATAAAGAAGGCATATATGCAAGGCAAAAAAGCCATAACAGCAACTCAAATGTTAGATTCAATGATAAATAATCCAAGACCTACAAGAGCCGAGACTACCGATGTTGCTAATGCAATTTATGATGGGACAAGTGCATTAATGTTATCCGGGGAAACGGCAATTGGAAAATATCCTGTATTGGCTCTTCAAACAATGTGTAAAATTACAGAAAAAACCGAAGCAGATATTAATTATAATAAGAGATTTAAAGACTATGAATTAGGCGAATATCCAATGATTGCTGATGCTATTAGCCATGCAACAGTTACAACGGCCCATGATTTGGGTGCCGCCGCTATTATTACTGTTACTCAAACAGGAACAACTGCAAGAATGATTTCAAAATTTCGCCCAAATTGTCCAATAATTAGTTGCACATCAAATAAAAGAGTTCAAAGGCAACTATTTATGTCGTGGGGTGTTGTTCCAATTCTTATTGAGTTAAAAAGCAATACAGATGACTTGTTTGATTATGCAGTAGAAAAAGCTTTGGAAACTAAGTTAATCAAATTTGGGGATATAGTGTCTATAACCTCGGGAGTTCCATTAGGCGTTCCAGGAACTACAAATATTTTAAAGGTTCATGTTGTTGGAGATATTTTAGTTTCAGGATTAGGCATTAATAAAAAGAGTGTTTATGGCAAATTATGTGTGTGCGAAAACGAGAAAGAAGTTTTAAACAAATTTGAAGATGGAGATATTTTAGTAATTCCAGAAACTTCGAATAATATTATGAAAATATTAAAAAAAGCAAGTGGCATTATAACTGAAAAGGAAGGCTATAGTTCTCACGCAGCTATTGTGGGATTGTCTCTTGATATACCTGTCATTTGCGGAGTGCCTTATGCAACTAAGATACTAAAAAGCGGCACGATAATAACTATGGACGCCACAAGAGGAATAGTATATTGTGGAGTTATGACAAAACTGTAATTTATGTCTCATTGTAAATATTTAGTGTAAAATCCAAAAAAATTATTAATATCAGAGAGAGCAATTTAGCTACCTCTGATATTTTGTTAAAAATATATAATACTGTTTCTATATCAAAAAACCAATAATGCTTATTTTCACTTATATAATTTTTTTATTCAATTAAATTTGATTTGACAATAACTAAAATATTAGATAAAATATAATTATACTAATAGAAGGGTTTTGATTTAATGAATTTTACAAGCACAAGAAATAAAAATGTTGAAGTTCCTGCATCATTAGCAATAAAACAAGGTATTTCATTGGATGGTGGCTTGTTTGTTCCTGTAAAGTTAGATAACATTACAGATGATGAAATATACAATATGTGCAAAATGAATTATAATGAAAGAGCCACATTCATTTTATCTCGAGTATTGGATGATTATAGCGAAAATGAAATTAATGATTGTGTAAATAAAGCATATACTATAGAAAAGTTTGGCTCTATTAATCCTACTCCAGTTATTAAACTTGACAAAAACACTTTTATGCTTGAACTATGGCATGGACCTACTTGTGCGTTTAAGGATATGGCTTTGCAAATATTACCTCATCTATTAAATTTAGCTATTGAAAAAACAAACGAGAAAAAGACGGTATTAATTTTAGTAGCAACTTCAGGAGATACAGGAAAAGCCGCATTAGAAGGCTTTAAAGATGTAAAAGGAACTAAAATATTTGTTTTTTATCCCCAACAAGGAGTTAGCCAAATTCAAAAACTTCAAATGATTACTCAAGATGGCAAAAATGTTAGAGTTTGTGGAATTGATGGTAATTTTGACGATGCACAAAATGGAGTAAAAGCAATTTTTACTGATAAGTCAGTAATAAATTTGTTAGAAAAAAATGGCTTCATTTTTTCAAGTGCAAATTCTATTAATTGGGGCAGATTAGCACCTCAAATAGTATATTATTTTTCTTCCTATTGTGAATTAGTGAATAGTGGACAAATAAAATTAGGCGAGAAAATTAATTTTTGTGTTCCTACCGGTAATTTTGGTAATATATTAGCAGCATACTATGCAAAAAAAATGGGCTTACCCGTTAATAAATTAATTTGTGCATCAAATGTCAACAATGTTTTAACTGCCTTTATAAATGATGGTATATATGATAAAAACAGAAATTTTTATGCAACCATTTCACCTTCAATGGATATTTTGATTTCAAGTAATTTAGAAAGGCTTTTATTTGATATACTTAATAATGATGATAAGAAATTATCATTATTAATGAATGATTTGAAAACAAAAGGTTTTTATAAAATTTCTTCAGAATTGCATGAAAAAATTAAAGAAATATTTTATGCAGGCTTTTGTGATGATTTTGCAACAAAAAAACAAATTAATGAAACTTATAGAAATAACGGATATATTTCCGATACTCACACAGCAGTAGCAATAAAAGTTTATAATGAGTATTTAGAAAAAACAAAGGATACAACTAAAACGATTATTGCTTCAACTGCAAGTCCATTTAAATTTAGCAAAGCCGTTTTATCTGCAATAAATGAAAGAGATTACCCTGTAAATGTTGACGAATTTTTACTAATAAATGAGTTGTCAAATATATTGAAAATAAAAGCACCTGACCAACTTGTTTCTCTTAAAAATGCCAAAGTAAAATATCCGAATACTTGTTCAAAGAATGATATAAAAAAAGAAGTTTTAAAAATGCTCAAAATAATGTAAGGGCAGGGTTGACCCGCCCGTTTCTAATGTTTCATTATTAAAGGTATTATTCCTGTGAAAAGGTTGTGCATATTGTATCGGATGTGCTTTGTGCATAAGAAGGCCCAATGGTAATTTTTTTTGCTGAGCAATAATTTTCTGAATTATGGTATTTACAATTGGCAACATCACAACAAATATTTGAATTACTTTTTGGCTTTTTTTGATTTGCATTAAATATATCCATTTTGTCAACTCCTTTCTTTGTTATTATTGTCCTTAAATATTTAAAAAAACCATTCAAATATATTTTTTAGGGTGAAAAAAATGTCTTTATTCACAATTGCAGACCTTCATTTGTCGTTTTCTTCAAATAAACCAATGGATGTTTTTTATGGTTGGAAAAACTATACTGATAAAATAAAAGAAAATTGGTTATATAGAGTTTTACCCAGTGATACAGTAGTTATTATTGGGGATGTTTCATGGGCAATGAATTTTGAGCAATTAAAAAAAGACTTTGAATTTATCAATTCATTAAGTGGAAATAAAATTATAATAAAAGGAAATCACGATTATTGGTGGACTACATTAAAAAAAATGAATGAATTTATTAATGAAAATAATTTTTCTACAATTAAAATTTTACACAATAATGCTTTTGTTGTTGAGGATAAAGTTGTATGCGGAACAAGAGGTTGGATTTTAGATAAAACAACTCTTTCGGAGGACAGAAAGATATATTTAAGAGAATGTTCTCGTTTAGAATCATCAATAAAGGAAGGGTTAAAATTTAATTTGCCAATTTATGTGTTTCTTCATTACCCTCCCATATCATATAATTGTGAGGCTACAGAGTTGCTTGAAATATTAAAATTTTATAATATTAAAAAGTGCTATTATGGTCATTTGCATGGAAATTCAATAAATAATGAAATAATATTTACAAAATACGGGATTGATTTTGAATTAGTTTCCTGTGATTATGTTGATTTTACACCTATAATTATATAAATAAAAATAATTATTATTAATAATTAATTACAAATTAAAAAAAATATGTTATAATAAAATAAAATTATTAGGTAATTGCGAAATGTGATAGAAAGCGGTAATTTAGAATAAGAGAAAAGCAAAAGTCACATAAAGCAAAAGAAAACAGCAAAAACAATGGAAAAAAGGCACAACAAAGCAAGCCTTATGAAAAA
>Ga0265595_1002088_pt1 | contig 14079 bp, 12 predicted proteins | sample saktaG_15_FD_190148 | JGI IMG/M metagenome (GOLD analysis project Ga0265595, IMG submission 190148) | Saline water microbial communities from Sakinaw Lake, British Columbia, Canada - sak_2013_06_06_50m | ecosystem: Environmental > Aquatic > Non-marine Saline and Alkaline > Saline ... | reverse complement strand
TAGAGTTAGTCGAAACCCTAAAAGACGCATATTTTGCGGGGCCTAAAACGGCCTTTTTAGTAAATGAATATTCTATGGGATACCCAGGCTATCCTGCAAAACCAGAAATTTTAGATAGCTTGAGTAAAATCGCAAAAGGTAGGTTGCATATAATCCAAGCCTCGGAAATATGTAAGAAGGAGCTGGATAAAGAAGTTGTTGCGGGAATATATTTATTAGGGTATGCTGTAAAAAATAATCTAATTCCTCTTAAAAAAGAATCATTTGAGAAGGCGCTGGAGACCGTCATCCCACCAAAATATTTAGATTTAAATCTTAAAGCATTTAACCTCGCATTTAATCATGATTAAAACGGTTGTTATCGCAGCTGCCGGTCAGGGGACCCGCATGAAGCAGCTTTCAAAAAACAAATCGAAACATCTAATAAAGGTTAACCAAAAACCATTTTTAGCATACGTTTTAGATAATTTGTTAAAGGCGGGATATGATGATTTTATTTTGGTTGAAGGTTTTTGTGCGGGGTTAATGGAGGAATTTTTAAAAGAGTACGGCTATAAAGTAAGAGTTGTAAACCAATTCGAGATTTTGGGGCCTAAAGAAAAAATTTATGGAACAGCTTGTCCATTAATGTGCGTAAAAGATATTGTAGGCAAAAAACAATTTATTTCTATATATGGGGATAATCTTTATTCTGTAGATGATTTAAAGCGTATGCAAAAAGAAGATGATTTTAATTATGTAGCAGGATTAGTTAAAGAACATCCTGAAAAATACGGAGTTTTAATAACAGAAGGGGATAGTTTAAAAGAAATAATAGAAAAGCCCAAAGAGTTTGTGGGGAACCTGATTAATACCGGGCTTTATAAATTTACGGCAGACGTTTTTAAAAAACTTCCCCTAATAAAAAAATCTTCTCGCGGAGAGTACGAACTAACGGACGTCATTTCTCTTTTGGCGAAAGAAAACAAAGTTAAGGTTATAAAGCTGAATGACGGCTGGATGGATTTTGGGAACCCAGGAGACATAAGAAAAGTTTCAAAGTTTTTAAAAAAACGTGATAGTGCTAAAACCAAATAATATAAGCGAAATTACAACTGCTCTGGAAAACGGGGCAGTTTTGGTTTTACCCACAGACACCGTTTACGGGCTAGTTTGCGACGCTACAAACAGTGGAGCAGTTGAAAAAATTTTTGAAATAAAGAAAAGAGAAAAATCAAAACCATTGGCAGTTTTTGTTAAGGATATTAAAATGGCTAAAAAATATGCTGATATATCAGAAAAGCAGGAGAATAAATTGAAGGAATCTTGGCCTGGAGCCGTAACGTTTATTTTAAAAGCAAAAGGTGGTGTGTTAGCTTCTTTAGTTTATAAAAACGGGACAGTAGGTGTACGTGTTTCGAATTACAATTTAATAAAAAATGTTTTCGAAAACTTTAGTAAGCCAATAGCTCAGACATCGGCAAATATTTCTGGTCAGCCCGCATTAACGAAGGTAAGAGAAATCTTAGAGCAATTAGAAAACAAAGACATTCTCATTATAGATTCTGGTGATTTGCCTGAAAGGAGTCCTTCAACTATAATAGACTTAACACAAAATAAAGATAATATTATAAGAAAATAAAATTATGAAATTAAAAAAACAAGATCCGCAAATAGCAAAATTAATTGAACTAGAGACAGAGAGGCAAAAAACTTCTTTAGAAATGATTCCTTCGGAGAACCACTCTTCGCCAGCCGTACGAGAGGCTTTAGGTTCTGTCTTAACAGATAAATATGCTGAAGGGTATCCGGGAAAAAGATATTACTCGGGTCTTGAATATTATGATGTTTTAGAAAACCTATGTAGAGACAGGGCGAAAAAATTGTTTAGGGTTGAACATGCTAATGTTCAACCATATTCGGGTTCTCCTGCAAATCACGCAGTCTATATGGCGGTTTTAAACCCCGGAGAAACGGTTATGGGATTAGCCTTGCCAATGGGTGGGCACTTAACACACGGTTGGAAGGTTAACTTTTCTGCAAAGTTTTTTAACTCTGTACAATATGTGGTGGACGAAAAAACAAACTTGATTGACTATGATGCTGTGAAAAAGCAGGTCCAGGAGGTGAAGCCTAAATTGATGTGGGTTGGGGCCACCGCTTATCCAAGAGTTTTTGATTGGGAAAAATTGGCAGAAGCGGCGGATTCTGTTGGAGCCTATTTGGCGGCCGATATAGCCCATATAGCAGGATTGGTTGCTGGGGGCGCTCATCCAAGCCCAGTGCCATTTGTTCATATCGTCACAACAACGACGCATAAAACTCTAAGAGGGCCAAGAGGAGGAATGATTATGGTAACCAAAAAAGGCCTAGAAAAAGACCCAGATTTGGCAAAAAAGATAGATAAGGCAATTTTCCCTGGGTTGCAGGGCGGTCCCCATATGCACCAAATAGCAGGGATAGCGGTGTGTTTAAAGGAGGCCTCGTCACCTTCATTTAAGAAGTATGCGGCCCAGATAGTCAAAAACGCAAAAGCCCTAGCGGAAGCTCTGAAGTCCTATGGTTTTAAGTTAGTTACAGACGGAACCGATAACCATCTTATTTTAGTGGACCTTCGCAATAAAAATATTTCTGGGGGAGATGCCGCTACAAGATTAGAGGCAGCTGGCATCACGATAAATAAGAACACCATCCCGTATGATCCAAACCCTCCATTTCAACCATCTGGGATCCGCTTGGGAACTCCGGCCATTACGACAAGAGGGATGAAAGAAAAAGAAATGAAAAAAATAGCCGAATGGTATAATCGCGTTATCTCTGATGAAAAATCCATTAAAAAGGTTAGAGAGGAAATAAAAAGTTTCTGCAAAAAGTTTCCTTTACCACATTAATAATCGCTCGGAAAAAAACTTTTTCCCGTCTGCTGGTAACCCCCTTTGTCCTGCGGGACAAGTGGACCAGGGACTACAAAAAGTTTATCACCTCGCTTTATGTTTTCAGTTTTTAAGAATATAAATCGTTTTGCTGGTAAGTCAAAGCTATTAGATGTTTTTGAGATTTTTTGCGCTCGACAACTAATTTATTTGATGGTGTTGAGCTTATTTGTTTCAGCTATTATTTTCCACAGCCGAGGAATGTTTGCTTATTCTTTATTATCTGGGCTTTGTGCCGCTTTTGTTTTTGATAAAATTATTTATTTTTTTTATAAAGAACAGCGTCCAGCAGAACTAAGAGGAACTAACGTTTTGATACCTGTTCCTAAAAATCCGTCCTTCCCTTCGCGCCACGCTTCTTTGGCTTTTGGAATATCTTTTTATTTATTTTTTTATAATTTTCCATTAGCAATAATTTTTATTGTTTGCTCGTGTTTGGTAGGAATTGCCAGGGTTTTCTGCGGAGTCCATTGGTTTCGTGACATTTTGGGAGGCGTTGTTTCGGGATTTATATCCTCGTTAGTAATTTATTATTTAATTAATTTTGTAAAATATTAGTATGGACTTTTATTTTTTTTGTGCTAAAATATTCTTAGCACATTAAACCCTAGAAAGGTTGAAAATATGGAAAAAAATCCACCAAAAAACTCGGCTATAATCAATGTGTGTGTAATTCCTGAAGCCAGTGTTGGCGACAGGTGTGTTGAGCTTAGTCAAGCCTTAAAATCTAACGGTACAATGTTCGCATTGGACAGTAAAAGCAAATTCGCCCATATGACAGTTTTTATGGCGCGATTTGCCAACAGCGAGGTGTTAAACGTTTTGGCGGCCGTCGAAAAGACGTTGAGTAGTGTTAGTAGTTTTCCTTGCGAACACGCTGGGTATTTCATGACCGCGGGAAGATATCTTGAGGCATCCTATCGTAAAGCAGGAGCATTTATGAGTTTACACGAGCTTCTGATAGACAGTCTTAAGGGTTTCCGAATTAATCCTGGTAGCCCCTTCGAGGAGGGGTATTTTACCCCATACACCGACGAGCAAAGAAGAAACGCAGAAGAAACTGGGTATGACTTGGCGCATAACCTTTACCGTCCCCATGTTACGCTTACAAGGTATAAAGAGGGCGAGGTGCCGGAAGTCTTTCCTGGCTTTAAGCCAGCCAATCTATCGTTTCAGCTTAGTACAGTTTGTGTTTACAAAGCTGACGATAACGGCGCAGTTTATGAAAAACTGGCAGAGTTTTCCATAAGTTAGGAGAACCATCCTAATAGCAAGCAAAAAGCCCCATCTCGAGATGAGGCTTTTTTTATGTGCCCGAGGTGGGAGTTGAACCCACAATTCCGTAAGGAAATGCGATTTTGAGTCGCACGCGTATGCCAGTTCCGCCACTCGGGCTCGCCCAGCGAGCTTCATATCTAATAGAATATCAGATTTTCATCCATTTTTCAACTGGCGACACTCTATTTCCACGAGGCATCTATAATCCTTTCAGGGAATTTCTCGGCAGTTTTTTTAAAGGTATTGCACGATGTTTTGTGGAGGACAATAGCTCTATTTGGGGCAAGGTAAGCCCCAACCTTATCCCCCGAGGTTGGATTGCAGCATTTGGCTATATGGATAAGCATTCCTCTTTGTCCGGCAATAGATATATGTTTTCTATTATCTTTTGCAAGCTTTATTTTCTCCTCACGCCTTTTTTTCGATGCTTCAGAAATCTCTGTAAGCTTTCTTCTAATAAATCCCGAGAAAGGTAGCTTGAAGCCACTACTGCCCTGGTCTGTTAATTTATTTATATTAGACTTTGCTAGAGAGGTTTTAACAAATCTTAACCAGTCCCTTGAGGGCAATTTCTTTTTATTTATAGTAATTTCCACGACATCTCCATTTTTTAGTATATGACTAAGCGGGACTATTTTTCCATCTATCTTTGCCGACTCGCAATGATTTCCTATGTCTGAATGAACCGCGTACGCGAAGTCTACCACCGTAGAATTTTTTGGCAAAACAATAACATCCCCCTTCGGCGTGAAAGAAAATATTTTATTCGGAAAAAAATCTATCTTAAGGCTTTTCCGAAAATCTGAGACATTCTTTAACCAATCAAAATTGTCACCTTCTTTTTTAAGATCTATTTTTTCCTTGTATGACCAATGAGCACATACACCAAACTCAGCTTCTTTATTCATCTCGTCTGTCCTTATTTGTATTTCTGTTATTTTTCCCTCCGGAAGAAAAACAGTTGTATGAAGTGATCTATAGCCATTTATTTTTGGCTTGGCTATATAGTCGTCTATTTCTTCAGAGATTGGCTTAAAGTGTTTATGTATAATTCCTAAGGCTTTATAACAGTTTTCAACATTTGGGGTGATTATTCTTAACGCAAGCAAGTCGTGTATTTTATTAAGGTCCATATTGTGCCTGACGAGTTTTCTATATGTGCTCCAATAAGATTTTGCCCGGTAGTTTACGTCCAAAAAACCTATTCTTTCTTTTTTTAATATCTTTTTTAATCGAGGAATAAACTTCTTCAAATATTTTTCTCTTTGCTCATACTCTTCCCTAATATTTTCCTTTAACCAATTAAATTTTTCTGGCATTAGTAAAAAGAAGGCCTTATCTTCAAGATTTCTTCTTATTTCAGATAACCCAAGTCTGTTAGCCACTGGCACAAAAATTCGCAGAGTTTCAAGCGCAAATATCTTCTGTTTATCTTTTGGCAATCCATCAAGGGGATTTAGGCCGTCTAATCTGGAAAGAAGTTCTACTAAAACCACCCTTAAATCTCCAGATAAAGCTAAAAACATTCTTCTCAAATTTTCGTTCTTTTCCCGGGAAAATATTTTTTTATCTTCAAACCCAACAGACAAGGAATATCTTACCTTGCTTAGAGTAGATATCCTCTCTACCAGATGGCTAATTTCTTTGCCAAATACCTTTTCCATTTCTTTAATTTCTATTTTTCGTGTTGTTTCCGGAAGGTCATCAAGTGTGTCATGTAATATTCCTAAGGAAATTGTTACTGGGTCAAGATTCATTTTATCAAGCGCAAAAGCAACCCTCATGGCATGGGTGATATATTCTTCGCCAGAAAGCCGATGTTTCCCTTGGTATGCTTTTTTCGCAAACACAAAAGCACTCTCAATCATTTCTGGATTAGAGCTATGCTTTTTAATTTTTTCTATGTCAGCAGTCATTATCTTTTATTCCTTAATATAATCACACTCCTTGTTTGAACACTTTATTTTTCCTGTGCCACGAGACATATTACCTTTTTCTATTAGTATAGATTCGCATTTGGGGCAGAATACATCAACAGGCTTATCCCATAAAGCAAAGTCGCATTCTGGGAAACTGTCGCAACCGTAAAATATTTTGCCACGCTTAGTTTTTTTAGCAGTTAGCTTGCCTTTTTTGCATTTTGGGCAAAGGATATTCAAGGCATCTTGTTCTTTTGTAATAGACTCTGTGTGTTTACATTCAGGGAATTTTGAGCAGGCGTAAAATTTACCAAATCTCCCAAATCTTTCAATTATAGGAGCCCCACACTTTGGACAAATTTTATCGGTTTCTTGTGTAAGGTCTTTTTTTTCTACGTCTTTATATTTTTTTTCAAGATTTTTAGCAAAAGGCTCATAAAAATCCTTACAGGTTTTTACCCAAGTGTCTTTACCTTCTGATATTTCGTCTAATTCTTTTTCCATTTTTGCAGTAAAATCAACATCAACAATTTGCGGAAAGTTTTCCACCAATACGTCGTTTACTATAATTCCCATTTCGGTGGGGAAAAATCTTTTTTGATCGTTCTTTGATATATAGTTTCTGTCTTGTATTGTAGAAAGAGTTGGAGCATAAGTTGATGGTCTTCCTATGCCATACTTTTCTAATGTTTTTATCAGGCTCGCTTCGTTGTATCTTGCCGGAGGTTCTGTAAAATGTTGATCGTTAGTTAATTTTATTAGGCTAAGTGGGTCGTTCTTTTCTAAGGCGGGCAACTGTTTTTCTTCAAATTTTGTGCGGTAAATTTTTAAAAATCCGTCAAATTTAAGGGTTTGTCCGTTTGCTCTGAAAGTATAAGTTTTTGCACTTATGTCAGCAGAAACAGAGTCAAAAACAGCGGGTGCCATTTGGCTGGCAATAAACCTCTCCCATATTAAAGTATAAATCTTTAACTGTCTTGGGTCTATCTCTTTCATTGATTGGGGATCTCTTTCGGCGTAGGCTGGTCTTATTGCTTCGTGAGCTTCTTGGGCAGAATTGCTTTTTGTTTTGTATTTTACAAACCTTCCCGCCCAATAATCCTTTCCATATTTTTCTGATATAAAGTTTTTGGCGGCGTCCAATGAAGTTTCAGCAAGATTTAAGGAGTCCGTTCTGTGGTAGGTAATATGTCCTTCTTCATAAAGGCGTTGGGCCAAAGACATAGTCATTTTAGAGGAGAACTTGAATCTTTGCCAGGCAGCTTGTTGCAAGGTACTTGTTTTAAACGGGGGCGCGGGGTTTCTGCGCGTTTCTTTTTTTTCAACGTTCTTAATAACATAATCTGCGCCATTTAAGTCCTGCAAAATTTTATCTGCCTCTTCTTTGTTTTTTATCTCAAGTTTATCAATTGCCTTTTCTTCTTTTTTTATAAGCGTGGCCTCAAATTCGTTATTTGGGCTTTCGATTGGGGCACCCTTTGGGTCATTTTTGTTTTTAAGCGTAGCAACTATGCTCCAGTATTCTTGTGGTATAAATTTTTCAATCTCTCTTTCTTTTTCAACAATTAATTTTACCGCTACCGATTGCACGCGACCAGCCGAAAGGCCTTTATTAACCTTTTTCCAGAGAAAGGGTGAAAGTTTATACCCCACAATTCTATCTAAAATGCGTCTTGCCTGTTGCGCATCTACCAAATTAATATCAATACTTCGTGGTGTTTTTAACGCTTGTTCAATTGCCGTTTTAGTAATTTCGTGGAATACAATTCGCTGAGGGTCTTTTAGTTTTAAGGCTTCCTGTAAATGCCATGCAATAGACTCTCCTTCGCGGTCTTCGTCGGTAGCCAGTATGGTGTTATCTGCTTTTGCAGATTCTTTTTTTAATTCGGCAACAACTTTCTTGGCTTTTGTTGGTATAACATATTTTGGAGTGAATCCATTTTCCACATCTACTCCCAGCTCTCTTCTTGGTAAATCTCTTACGTGTCCAAAAGAAGACTTAATTATATAATCACCTCCTAAAAATTTTTGGATCGTTTTTGCTTTCGTAGGACTTTCAACTATAACCAGACTTTTCATTTATTTTTTTACTTAATTATTTCGTGAATAAAGGTTAGCACATTTTTTCTAATAATAGCATGATGCTTTGATAAAGGAAATTTTTACTTGCTTTTTTTATGATTCTAATGTAAAAAAATATAATGAGTTTTGTGTAAGAACTCGGCTTGGCAACTTTACAACATGGAGGTAGTAATGAGTGCAGATAGTGGAAACCTAGCACGGAAAGATCAGCTGTGTGCCATAGCTCAAGAGCTTTTTAGCTTAGGGCTTGTGCGAGTCACTGGTCTTATGGTAAGGGACACTGACTGGACGGTCAACCCGGATAAGTGGGAAGACCACCCTGTTCATGTGGACCCCAAATGGTTTGGCTATTGGGCCATAAGGCGAGGCCAACTCGTTGTCGTCACTGTTGACGGCGATATCTGGATTGGTCCGAAAAGAATCATGGAAAGCGGGATCCACCTCAGCGTTTGCCCTTCCGGCGAAGGGAATTTCGACTTCCACTCGGAAGACCAAGGACTCTACTATATCGGGTATTTTGCCCGCATAGAGAGACCAGATTTCACATGGGAGGAGATTCTGGCTCGCGCCAATGAACGGGCTAAGAATCCACAATCTCTCACCGCTTGAGAAATTAAGCGGTTTTTTTATTGTTTGAATTTTTCTATGCTTTCTGACAAGAGTTGGGAGTATAAATTTAAACCAATCTTGTTTATAGCGCCCGACTGCTCTTTGCCCAGAATATTGCCGGCTCCCCTTAGTTCTAAATCTCTGATTGCAATTCTATATCCAGATCCTAATTCCTGTGAATCTTCTAGCGCCCTTAATCTTTCTTTGGCAAGTGGCGCCAAAGATTTTTTATCATACATAAAATAAGCAAAACTTTTTGTCCCCGACCTGCCAACTCTACCTCTTATTTGATGTGCTTGGGAGAGGCCCAGGCGAGTGGAGTCTTCTATTATAATTGTATTCACGTTTGGCAAATCGAGGCCACTTTCAATAATGGTTGTGGCAACCAAAACATTTGTTTTTTCTTTTTGGAAGTCGTCCATTATTTTTATTAATTTTTTTTCTGGCATCCTACCATGAATTAAATCTACCTTTGCTTTTGGGCATAATTTTTTTATTTCGTGCGCCTTCGCTTCTATGGTTTGAACCCTGTTGTGTAAAAAATAAACTTCTCCTTTTCTTTTTAGTTCAGCGTTAATTATTTTTCTAACAGTTTCTTCTTTATATTCTAAGACTGCTGTTTTTATAGATTGTCTGCCCGCAGGGGGAGTTTGCATTAAGCTTATATTTTTTAGGGAAGACATGGCCAAATAAATTGTGCGGGGAATTGGCGTGGCCGATAAGCTTAAAACATCTAGGCTGGCTTTTAATTGCCTAAGTCTTTCTTTTTGCTTAACGCCAAATTTTTGTTCGTCGTCGATAATCAAAAGTTGAAGGTTTTTAAATTCTATATCCTTAGATAAAAGCCTATGTGTGCCAATTAAGATGTCTATTTTCCCTTCCTTCAAATCTTTTATAATTTTTCTCTGTTCGTTTTTTGTTTGTAGCCCAGATATTAGAGAGATTGCAACCGGTATCTTCTCGAATCTTTTTTTGAATGAATTAAAGTGTTGATTTGCCAAGATGGTGGTGGGGCAGATTAGGGCTGTTTGCCTATTGTTTACTGAGGCTAATAGGGCGGTTCTCATAGCAACCTCTGTTTTCCCAAACCCTACATCTCCACAAACTATCCTGTCCATGGGGCTCGTTTTCTGAAGGTCTTGCTTGATATCTTCTATTGCCTGAGCTTGATCTGGCGTTTCTTGAAAAGCAAAGCCTGCTTTAAACTGTGCCTCAAGTTCCTCATCTTCTATATAAGGGGACCTTTCGGCTGTTTCTTTTTGGGCATAAAGTTGCAAAAGTTCTTTAGCAAGCTTCTCAACGCTTTCTTTTATTGCCCTCTTTGTTTTTTGCCACAAGGACGACCCTAGGCGAGAAACTCTTGGGTCTTGAAATCCTACATATCGAGAAAGCTTTCTTTCTAAGCCAATTGGTATGTAGAGCTTGTCTTCCTTATCATACTCAAGCATATAATACTTCTTTTCATCCATTTCTTTTTTACCATCTTGCATATAAAGTGAGCGGTCGGACATTTTATATAAATTATCGTCAAAGGAAAAAAAACCTATAAATTTTCCAACTCCGTGATCTAGGTGCACCAAATAATCTCCGGGTTTTAACCCCTTAAGCTCAGAGAATATTTTTTGTGATTTTAATTTTCTTTTTAAAACATCGCGAGATTTTTTTTCATCTTCAATTTTAATATCCAAAAATTTTATTGAATCAATTTCGTTTCCCAAAAAATCTAAACGTACAGCATGGGTTGAGTTGATAGGGAATATATCTATTATTCCTCCGCGTTGGGCAAACTCTCCTGGGTCAGAAACTTTAAAAACCTTTTCATATCCCATTTCATCAAGCTTTCTTAAAAATTGTGAAAACTGAAAACTGTGGTCTTTTTCTAAAAATATTATATTATCTTCAAAAAAATTCTGAGTATGTCTGGCATCCAGCATTTGTTGCAAGTTTTCTTTAAACCACAAAAACCCCTTATCTAAAAAATAAGGGGTAACGCTTACTATTAAAATCTGGTTTGTGCTTTTATCCGTTGAATTCATTCATCGCTTTTTCCAAGCCTTCTTTTATAAAAATACTAAGAGCATCAACAACTTTTTCTAGGGTTTGATTTATTGTTTTTTGTTCGTCGGGAGAGAATTTTTTTAAAACAACCTTCATGGCATCGATTTTATTTTCTAAGCCTATGCCGATTCTGATTCTTATTAGGCCGTCGTTACCGATATTTTTTATTATTGACTCAACTCCTTTGTGTCCTGCAGAGCCTCTTTCTTTTATAATTTTTATTTTTCCAACTGGTAAGTCAATATCGTCATGAATAATTATTAAGTTTGTAGTTTGTAGTGGGTAGTGAGTAGTTAGGCTTTTTACTGCTTTTCCACTTTCGTTCATAAAGGTTTGCGGTTTTGCCAAAACTATATTTTCGTTTTCAGAAATAAGTGAATTTGATTTTTTTTGTAATTCAAAATCGGGAAAATTATTTTTCCTAGCAAATTCGTCTAATGCCATAAAGCCTACGTTATGGCGAGTGTTTTCAAATTTTTTGCCCGGGTTTCCTAAACCGATTATAATAATCATATTTATTGTAGTATAGCATGTTAATAAAATTTTAAAATAAGCTTGACGTTAATCTATGATGGGGGTATGCTATATTTAGTGATAGTCGACGCAAACCTCTTGCTAGGAGAAAGGAGGTTAAAAGGTAAATATGAACATTTACAACTCTAGCGGTTAGAAAGGACTCACCGTTTGATGGTTTGCTGTTTTGTGAAGCACAAGAGAAGCACAAGAAAGGATTCTTTGAAAGGTTTTCGAAATGACAACTTTCCCTATTAGCACCTCACCTCAATCCTCCGCTATTTGCAGATCTCACAATCTCACCAGTGAACAGTGGGGATTTTTCCTGGAACGCCAGGATTGGTACAAAGGGAACGCCGCTGGTCAGTTGATGGCCAACGTCTTGAGCGACTTCAAGGTGGCGTTTCCGGGTGACGGGACGGATCTCGATGTCCAGCAGGTAAGGATTCTGCTTGCCAAGGCTCGAGAAGAGGTTGTTTCTGCTCAGCCAGAAGCAGAGTCTCGCCAAGATCCCAGGCGCGCTCATAGCACCAAGGGTCAGAAGCCCACCTGTCGGAAGCGACCGCACGGTCGCAATCTGGCCTGATTCATCTGCGGCAACAAATTCAAGGGCCCTACGCACACTGCGCGGGGCCCATTTTTTTTGTATTTTTAGTAAAAATCAGACTTTTAACGGGGCTTGCATCCTACTAAAAAGTATGCTAGAATATTGTAATTAACCTATTAATTCTGCAAATTAAACACTATGTCAGAATACAATAACGAACAGGAAAATATTGGCGCCGAACAGCCAGAGAAAAAATCAAAAAAGGTTTTATCATTTATCTTTGAGCTTGCTAAGATAGCAGTCATAGCTTTTGTAATAGTAGCTCCTATCAGATATTTTCTTTTCCAGCCGTTTATTGTGAGCGGAGCATCAATGGCTCCAAATTTTGCTACAGGTGATTACTTAATTGTAGACGAGATTTCTTATAGGTTTTCTACTCCCCAAAGAGGTGATGTTGTTGTTTTCGACGCAAGTTTTATCCCCGATTATTCAGGGCAAAGGTTTATAAAAAGAGTTGTCGGTTTGCCAGGAGAAACAGTAAGCGTAGTAGATGGCTTGGTTAAGGTAATTAAGGACGGAAATGTAACAGTTTTAAATGAGGGGTACCTACCCAGCGATTTGAAAACGTCAGGGGACAAAGAGATAACACTTGGGGTGAATGAATATTTTGTTATGGGAGACAATAGAGCATATTCTTACGACTCAAGAATGTGGGGAGTTGTGCCCGGAAAATATATAATTGGCAAAGCATTATTAAGAATTTTTCCCATAACATCATTATCGGGAATATCTCGACCGGCCTATTAATAAAATATAATAAATGAGCAAACTAAAGTATCAGAGTATAACGGGGATGCATGACGTCTTACCAGAAGACCAGATCTATTTTGGTAGAGTAAGAAAAGTTGTTGAGTCTGTGGCCAAGTATTATAATTTTGATAAAATTGAAACTCCTATTTTAGAGTACGCCGAGGTTTTCCAAAAAGCAGTTGGAGATAATACAGATATTGTAGGCAAAGAGATGTACACCTTTAAAACAAAGGGAGGAGACATGGTTTCGTTAAGACCAGAAGGCACAGCTCCCGTAATGAGAAGCTATTTAGAACACGGAATGCATAACTTACCTCAACCTGTAAAACTTTGGTATATGGGTCCTTTTTTTAGATATGAAAGACCACAAGCAGGAAGATTTCGCCAGTTTCATCAATTTGGGTTTGAAGTTTTGGGTGAGGCTAATCCTTCAATAGATAGCCAAGTTATACAGGTAAGCTACGACGTTTTAAAAGAGCTTGGTTTTAAGAACCTGGCAATTGAGATAAACTCCATTGGGGACTCCGAGTGCAGACCTTATTTTAAAAAAACTATAACAAGTTATCTTAGGTCAAGAAAGTCGTCTTTGTGTACAGATTGCCAAAGAAGACTGAAAGAAAACCCTCTAAGAATTTTTGACTGTAAAGAAGAAAAATGCCAAAGGGTAAAGGCTGGCGCTCCTCAGATGATAGATCATCTTTGTGAGAAATGCCACGCGCACTTTAAGGAAGTGTTAGAATTTTTAGATGAGATGGAATTGCCCTATACATTGAATCCATATTTAGTTCGTGGGTTAGACTATTATACAAAAACAGTTTTTGAAATAGTTGAAACAACAGAAGACGGAAAAGCGCTTGGCACATTGATTGGTGGGGGAAGATATGATAATTTAGCTAAAATGCTTGGAGGGAGAGATGTTCCTGGTTGTGGTTCTGCGGCGGGCATAGAAAGAATAATAAGCCTGATGAAGACGCGAGAAATGAAAACCGCAACAAAGACAGAAGACCCAAAAATATTTTTAGCTCAACTTGGCCAGTTAGCAAAAAGGAAGAGTATGAAATTGTTTGAAGAGTTTAGGTCAGCTAAAATTCCGGTAGCCGAATCATTTTCTAAAGATTCATTGAAAGCACAATTAAGATCGGCCAATAAATTAAATATAAAATGGGTTTTAATTTTTGGTCAAAAAGAAGCATTAGAGGATTTTATTACTTTAAGGGACATGGACACAGGAGCCCAAAAAGAAATAAAACTTGACAAGGTCGTAGAAGAAATGAAAGATAAAATTAAAGAAGAAAAAAAATAATTATGCCAGTATTAGTATCAAAAAAAGAAAGAGAAACATCTCAAAATT
>Ga0265595_1002082_pt1 | contig 14111 bp, 12 predicted proteins | sample saktaG_15_FD_190148 | JGI IMG/M metagenome (GOLD analysis project Ga0265595, IMG submission 190148) | Saline water microbial communities from Sakinaw Lake, British Columbia, Canada - sak_2013_06_06_50m | ecosystem: Environmental > Aquatic > Non-marine Saline and Alkaline > Saline ... | reverse complement strand
GCCCGTGCAGTTGGCGCTGGTCCCGACGGCGGGGCCGATCTGGCAGGACGCCGATGTGCTGATCGCGGCCGACTGCGTCGGCTTCGCGCTGCCGGACTTCCACGAGCGGCTGCTTGCGGGCAAGACGCTGGTCATCGCGTGCCCCAAGCTCGACGACGTCGAACCGTATGTCGCCAAGCTGACGGAGATATTCACCCGCAACGCGATTCGCTCGATCACGATGGCGCACATGGAAGTGCCCTGCTGCGGCGGGATCGTCCGGGCGGTGCAGGCGGCCCTGGCTGCGTCCGGCCGGACGGACATTCGCATGACGGACATCACGGTCGGAATAGACGGGACAATTCAAAGGGTGAGTTGAGCCGCATACAATAGGACAGACGGACTCCTCACCGAAAGACGCCTCTCAGAGGCAAAAGGAAAGGATTGCAAGATGAGCATGTTCTGCTACCAGTGTGAACAGACGGCCAAGGGCACGGGCTGCACGGTTCAAGGCGTATGCGGCAAGGACCCCCAGACCGCGGCCCTTCAGGACCTGCTGGTCCACCTGGTCAAGGGAATCGCCCGTTATGCCCACCGCAGCCGGCAAATGGGCGCCAAGGACCGCGACGTGGACGTATATGTCGTCAAGGCGCTGTTTTCGACGGTCACAAACGTGAATTTCGACCCTCAGAGGCTCGAAAAGGTGCTCAGACAAGGCGAAAAGGTGCTGGATAAGGCGCGCGCCACGTACGAAAGAGCGTGCGAAAAGGCGGGAAAGAAGCCCGAAACGCTGGGTTGCCCCGCGGGAAAGACGCTGGCCGGCACGCTCGATGATCTGATTCAGCAGGGCCACGAGGTGGGTATTGCACACCGGCTGGACGATCAAGGCCCCGATGTGACGGGCTTGCAGGAGCTTTTGATGTACGGCCTGAAGGGCACGGCCGCTTACGCCGACCACGCCCGGATCCTAGGCCGGCAGGACGATGAGGTCTACGCATACTTCCACGAGGCGCTGGATTTCCTGACCACCGACGCCGCCAAGGACATCGGCCAGCTCGTCCCGGCCGTGCTGAAGTGCGGGGAAGTCAACCTGAAGGTGATGGGCCTGCTGGACGCCGCGAACACCGGCGCTTACGGCCAGCCGACGCCGACGGCCGTTCGCGTGACGCCCGTGGCGGGCAAGTGCATTCTTGTTTCCGGGCACGACCTGAAGGACCTGGCGATGCTGCTTGAGCAGACGGCCGGGACGGGCATCAACGTCTACACTCACGGCGAGATGCTGCCTTGCCACGGCTATCCGGGGCTAAAGAAGCACCCGCACCTGGTTGGCAACTACGGCGGGGCCTGGCAGGACCAGCGCAAGGAGTTCGACGAGTTCCCCGGCGCGATCCTGATGACCACCAACTGCATACAGAAGCCCAAAGAAAGCTACGTCGGGCGGATCTTCACCTGCGGCCTGGTCGCCTGGCCGAACGTCACGCACATCGCCGACGGCAACTTCGCGCCGGTGATTGCGGCGGCCCTGGCGGCGCCTGGCTTTGCCGCCGACGAGCCCGAAAAGACCATCCTCGTGGGCTTCGGGCACAATGCCGTCCTCGGCGTGGCCGACAAGGTCGTCGAGGCCGTCAAGGCTGGGGCGATCAAGCGGTTCTACCTCATCGGCGGCTGCGACGGCGCCAAGCCGGGGCGCAACTACTACACCGACTTCGCCCAGGCCGTGCCGAAAGACTGCGTGATCCTCACGCTTGCCTGCGGCAAGTACCGCTTCAACAAGCTGGACTTCGGCGATATCGGCGGCATCCCGCGCCTGCTGGACATCGGCCAGTGCAACGACGCGTACTCAGCCATCCAGATCGCCATCGCCCTGGCCGGGGCGTTCAAGTGCGGCGTCAACGACCTGCCGCTGTCGATCATCCTTAGCTGGTACGAGCAGAAGGCCGTCTGCATCCTGCTTACACTGCTGCACCTGGGCATAAGGGACATCCGCATCGGGCCGTCGCTGCCGGCCTTCGTGACCCCGGCCGTGCTCGACGTGCTGGTCAAGAACTTCAACATCATGCCCGTGACGACCGCCCAGGCCGACCTGGCGGCGACGCTGGCTTGAAGAAGAAGGGTTTAGGGAATAGATAGTATGTAGTAGAGTAGTGTCCTGTAAAACAGAAGAGAAGAAGATCATAGGTCTTAGGGAAGAGCAGCCCAACATGAACCTTCGGTTCCACCGGAAGCAGGAAAAGACCGAGGACGGGAACGAGGGCTGGCGATTGCTCCCCGCGACCTGCCACCAAAGAGCCAGGAGCTAACACCTTTTTTTCAAAGTGGAGCGTAGCGATGAAAGCACTGATAGTTTACGGAGGATGGGCCGGGCACGAGCCGGGGCCGGTCAGCGAGATTATCGCCGAGGCCCTGCGGACTCATGGGTTCGAGGTGACGCTGTCGGATACGCTGGACAGCTATAACCAGCTCGATGCCCTGCTTGAACTGGACCTCATCGTCCCGCACTGGACGGCCGGCAAACTCAGCAATGACCAGACCAACAACCTCTGCCAGGCCGTCGAGCAGGGTGTGGGCCTGGCGGGCTGCCATGGCGGGATGGGCGACGCCTTCCGCGACAACCCCAACTATCAGTTCATGGTCGGCGGGCAGTGGGTGGCTCATCCGGGCGACCAGCTCACGTACACGGTTCACATCCTGGACCACGCCGACCCCATCACGGCCGACCTCAAAAGCTTCAGCATCACCAGCGAGCAGTACTACATGCACGTCGATCCGTCGAACCACGTGCTGGCGACGACCACGTTCGAGCGCAACGGCTGCACCATGCCGGTAGTGTGGAAGCGCATGTGGGGCAAGGGCAGGGTGTTCTACAGTTCGCTGGGGCACTGCGCCAAGGAGTTCAGCCAAGTGCCCGAGTTGCTGACGCTGCTGACCCGCGGCATGCTCTGGGCGGCCGAGGGAAAAAAATAAAGCGGAACAAGGTATTAGGAACCTGGAACCCGGGAGAAGAAAAAGGCGGACCTGGGAACCCGGAACATGGAATCAGGAACAACGCGTACTGGCCCCGCGGCATGCTTGTTTCCGCGAACACGACCCAGGGCGCAAGTGCCGTTGCGGAAAAGCGTTACAAAGGGCCCCCGCCGGCGGAATTGTCTTGCAGGCAGGGGCCTTTTGGGCGTATACTGGATGATCGGTATTGGATAGCGCATCAAAAGGACGCCACCAGCGTCCTTTCTTGGTATTATGCGGCTGTCGGTTGTTGTGGCCGGGAAAGGCGAAGGCATGGCGAAGAGCAATAATTCCGCATTCGAGGACGGCTACTCCCTGCCGTTTGAGAAGCCCATAGCCCGGCTGCAAAAGCAGGTCGCCGACCTGGAGGTCGAGCAGGTCAAGACCGGGCGGGACTATGCCAGCGAAATCCGCCAGTTGCGGAATCAGTATGTCTCCCTGCTCCGCAAGACCTACCAGAGCCTGACGGCCTGGGAGACGGTGCAGGTCGCCCGCCACCCCCACCGGCCTATCGCCGGCGATTACATCGACCGCATCGCAAAAGACTTTGTTGCCTTGCATGGCGACCGGCGCTTCGCCGACGACAAGGCCATCCGGGCCGGCTTCGGGCGGATCGGCACGGAGAAGGTTGCCCTCATCTGCCAGCACAAGGGTCGCGACACCAAGGAGAAGATCCTGTGCAACTTCGGCTGCCCGCATCCGGAAGGCTATCGCAAGGCATTGCGGGTAATGAAATTGGCGGAGAAGTTTCACCTGCCGGTCGTCTGCCTGGTGGACACGGCCGGGGCGTATCCGGGCCTCGGCTCGGAGGAGCGAGGCGTCGCCGAGGCCATCGCGGTGAACATGCGTGATATGAGCCGCCTGCGGACGCCGATCGTCTGCGTGGTCATCGGCGAGGGCGGAAGCGGCGGGGCGCTCGGCATCGCCGTCGGCGACCGCATGGCCATGATGGAGTTCTCGTGGTACTCGGTGATATCGCCGGAGGGCTGCGCGGCCATACTCTGGCGGATGGGCGAAAAGGCGCCCGAGGCCGCCGAGGCCATGAAGATCACCGCAAAGGACCTGCGGGCGCTGGACGTCATCGACGACATCGTGCCCGAGCCGCTCGGCGGCGCCCACCGCGACGTGGCCGAGGCCGCCAACAACCTCGAACGACACATCGTCCGCACCCTCCGCGAACTCGCCCGCGTGCCGCTGGAAAACCTCTTGGCCCACCGCTACGACCGCTGGCGCCGAATGGGCAAGTTCCTCCGCGGCCAGCAGCAAGCGGCCCAAGAGGCGGGCGCGACGGCGGAATAATGGGTGGTGGCCGCTATAACAGGCTCGATCTGTCGTAAGAACACCTTGGAGCGATTACCCGCACAAGGAGATTTTCATGCCAATAACGTTTAATGCGCTCTTGCGTGAGGCCCGTTTGCCGCTGGCTGATGTCCGTTTTCTGCGTCACAAAGACAACCGATCTGCAAAGGGACGTACTCCTTACGAATTGTGGCGAGATGACCGTCAACGATTCGAGTTCTACCAGTCAACTCAAGGGATAAAGAATCGCGCAAAGCTCGGGGCGCGATACTGGGCATCGTTCGTGGGCACGCCCGGCGATGAGACGTTGTTCGTCGGAATCTACGAGGTCAAGAGCCACAGGCTCTTGGACGTAGACACTCCCATGCCTCACAAGGAGGGCATCGACAGGGCAGGCACGTGCGATGTCTACGAGCTGACATTGGAACAGCGGCTTGGCGACCTTGTCGGCAGACTGCTTATCGATTGGGGGCTGGGGAAGCGATCTTGGATTCAACGCGCCGATCTGAAAGAAAAGCAGATCACGGAGTTGCGTAGGGAATTCAAGGAACCCGACTTTCCAAGCTTCTTAAACTTCATCAAGCCGCTCTCACAACTCAACAATCTTCCCAAAGGCTGGGTGGACGCGCTTAGATCTTCGAGAGGGGTCTACTTGCTGACATGCCCCAAGACGAGCGAGCAGTATGTTGGTTCCGCCACTGGAGATGAGGGGTTCTGGGGCCGCTGGCAGGATTACGTCGAAACGGGCCACGGCGGAAACGTCGCCCTCAAGAGTCGCAACCCGAGTGACTACCAGGTGTCAATCCTGGAGGTGGCGGGAACCGCTTTGACAACAGACGACATCATCCAGATGGAAGTGCGATGGAAGGCGAAACTGCAAAGTAGGGAGATGGGGTTGAATCGGAACTAAGATAACAGGGGGAAAGCCACAAATGGCATGAAGATCAGGCATGTGACTCCGGAGCCCCATGGCTCGCGGTGCCATGCCTCCGGCTTTGCGGAAGCATGTCTTACCCTGCCCTGGGCATGCTTCCGCAAACCGCGCGAGGAATGAGATCGCTGAGCTTTTGAGAGGAGCCATCTCTTGGCTGGACGAGAGACGACTAAAGGAGCAGCAATGATTTTCCTAATCGAGTACAACCGGAGTGAAGGCCAAATCGTTACTTCTCGCGACTTCGACGACTCGCAACGGCGGGAGGCCGAGGACTCGCGACTCAAGATCGAGTTGGATCTCAACAGCAAAGGGGTAGACCACGAAGTGGTCCTGCTGGAAGCGGCGAGCAAAGATGCGTTACGACGGACGCACCGGCGCTACTTCGAAGGCCTTCGCCAGATTCTCGAATCCCCTGGTGGCCAAAAGGTGTAACGAGGTAACGGGGGAGATGCGGCAGGCGGCATGTTTCTGAAGGTCCCTTGCTCGCGGCGCCATGCTTGCGCCTTTGCGGAAGCTTGTCTTGGCCGCCGGGTGACAAGCACCGATTATCTGTCCCGAATGAAATACTGAACGGAAGTAGTACGTAGGGCGTCGCAGGTGGGAGGCGCGAGAGGGCTTCCACGTAGGCAAGCCTTGCTTTTCAGCCCCGAAGGGGTGTCAGTATTTAGCCGGGGGCGTGAGCCCCCGGTTGGCGATTCGTTAAGAACAGAGCCCTGAAGGGGCGACAGTAACGACCATGTCTATACATATCGCGGGTTAAAGTCTATGCCATGCTGTTTGAGAAGCCGCGTGATCTCCTCTTCAAACGTCATTTTCCTGTGATGCTGCTTCTGGTCCCGTATGTATTGCACAACCTTGGGCATAACTGACTGCGATACGCTGAAGGCCGAATATCCGTCCTGCCAGCCAGAGCCAGTCAGAGACGGAAACTCGTCGCGAATCCAGCCCGAACTGTTCGACTTGACGTCTCGTAGCACATCGGCAATAGTACGCGTGTGCGGCAGGATTGCGGCTAGGTGGATGTGATCTTCCGGCCCGTTGCCGGCGAGCAGTGTCCCCCCTAGGCCACGGACGATTCCGCCAATGTAGTCGGCCAACCGAGGCATGATGCCATCGTCGAGATAGCGGCGTCGGTCTTTAGTCGAGAAGACTATGTGATATTGCAGGCACGTATATGACATTCGGGCCCTTCTGTCGCCCCTTCGGGGCTCATTTGCGTAAATGCCCCTGATCCGGGGGCTTTTTACCATTCGCCCCCGGCTAAATACTGCCGGCCCGTCGGGCCTCAAGACCGAATCGTCCACCGATTCCCGACAACGAACGATCAATTACCCTGCCCTGGGCGCCACGCAGCTTACTCTTTCGTCGGGCGCTGCTGTTTGCGCTGGTGCCTGGTGGCTGATGGGGCCTTGATGCCCTTGTTCAGGGCGCGGCCAAGCTGGCGGAAGGCCTGCTTGAGGCGCAGCTCGTTCTCGACCAGCGCGATCCTGACATAGTTCTCGCCGTTTTCGCCGAACGCCCTTCCGGGCGACAGCACGACCTCGGCCTCGTCGAGCATCCGCAGGGAAAAGTCGATCGAGCCCTGCCCTGCCAGGTGCTCGTCGGAGACTCGTGCCCAGACGAACATGCTGGCTCGCGGCGAGTCGACCTGCCAGCCGAGCTTGCGGCAGCCATCGACGACGACGTCTCGCCGCGCCTGGTAGAGCTTGGCCTGCTTGACGACCATGTCCTCGCCCTCTCGCATGGCGATGATGCCGGCGACCTGGATTGGCGTGAAGATGCCGTAGTCGTAGTAGCCCTTGATTGTGGCCAAGGCGCGAATCATCTCGGAGTTGCCCACGCAGAAGCCGATCCGCCAGCCGGCCATGTTGTACGGCTTGGACAGCGTGAGGAACTCGACGCCGACGTCCTTGGCACCCTTTGCCTGGAGGAAGCTCGGGGCCTTGTAGCCGTCGAAGCACGTCCGCCCGTAGGCGAAGTCGTGGATGACCATGATCCCGTCGCGTTTGGCCAGGGCGACGACGCGGTCGAAGAACTCCACGCCGTCGACCGTCATGGCGGTGGGGTTGTGCGGGTAGTTGAGGATGAGGCACTTGGGCCGCGGGTAGAGGTGCTCGGTGACGTAGCTGACCCTGTCGAGGAAGGCCTCGTCGTTGCCCAGCGGCACATTGATGACGTTCGCGCCGGCAAGCGTCACGCCGTAGACGTGGATCGGGAAGTACGGGTCGCCGACGATTGCGGTGTCGCCCGAGCCCAGCAGCGCCAGGCACATGTGCGAGAAGCCTTCCTTCGAGCCTATGGTGGCGACGACTTCCTTGTTGGGGTCGAGCGAGACTCCGTAGACGCGCTCGTAGAGCCTGGCGACCTCGCGGCGGAGGTTGTAGATGCCGATGGACTTGCTGTAGCGGTGTGTTCGCCCGTCGCGAGCGGACTCGCAGAGCTTCTCGACCACGTCCTTGGGCGATGGGTCCAGAGGGTTGCCCATGCCAAGGTCGATCACGTCCACGCCCTGCTGACGCTTCTCGAGTATCATGGCGTTGAGCCGCCCGAAAAGGTAGGGCGGAAGGCGGCGAATCCTCGTCGAAACGTCTATTTCCCAGTCGTCACTCACGTTTATTGTACCTGGTCGGCCTGGTTTTTCAGGATCGGGTCCACGTATTGCAACTTCCCGCCGCGGATGAGTATCTGGAGGATGTCCTGTTGCAGGGCGACGGCTTTCCTCTTGCGCACGTCCACGGCCAGCCTCGCCCGGACGTTCTCGTACTTGACGTTCTCGGGTTCGATTATCGCCAGCAGCTTGAGGATGTGAAACGCCGTTCCCACCTGGATGGGGTCGGAGACCTCGCCGACCTTCTTCATCCCCATCGCCACCTGTCTCAGTGCCGGCGGGGTGCCGGTGTCCCTGGAGCCGAACGGCTCGAGCAGCCCGGCCCGCTCGGCCGTCGGGCCGATCGAGTACTTGTTGACCAGGGCCGTGAACTCCGAACCTTCGCCCAGGTCCTTCAGAACCTTCTGCGCGTCGGCCAGGTTGGCTGTCTGAATGTGCTGGACCCTGACTTTGCGCTCGTACTGGCGGTCGAACTCCTCCTTGACCTCCTCCTCGGTCACCTGCACCTGGTTGTCGGCCAGCTTGGCCAGCAGGGTGTTTCGCCTCATGGTGAGGTTCCACTGGTCCTGGGAGACGTTGTTCTTTTTGAGCAGTTGTTCCAGGAGGCGCTGGCGCTGGTTGGCTTCGGTGACGGTCGGGAACAGGGCGTCCATATACCGCTGGTGCTCCGCCTCCACCTCGGCGTCGGTGACCGCGAGGCCCTTTCGCCGGGCCTCCTGTCGGACGAGTTCGTTGGCGACGAGTTGCTGGGCGACAACCATGCCGTATCCGCTGACGAGCAACTGGTTCAAATGGTCCATGTAGACCGGTTCGCCATTGACGTACGCCATGACAAGGCGGCCTGGCTGGGCGGGCTTTGGCGGGGCGTTCACCACGGGGTCCGGGGCGGTGACCATTTCCGGCGCGGGGGCCGGCTTGGGCGAAGTGTCAGCCGGCTTGACCGGCGAGAGGTCCGTCAGCGGAGTCGGCGCGGCGACAGGCGTCGCGGGCACGGCAGCGACCGGGGTCGGAGCCGCCGGGGCGGGCGCCGTCGTCGCTACGGGCCCCGGGGCGGGCTTTTCAGCAGGCAACGCCTCGGTGGGCTTGGAGACCGGCGTCGTGTCGCCGCCTCGCGAGGGCATACGCCACGTGGAAAAGCTCGACGAGCCGCACCCAGTCAGTGCCGCCACCGTCAGGACAAGTATGAAGTTTCGCATGTGTGTACCTCTGCTTCACGGCCTGGGCCGGCATGGCTCAGGCATCCTTGGATATAACTCCCAGCCCCGTCCGCCGCGAGGCATTGCCGTCCCACCGGTACGACTTTATCTGGTCGACTATCCGCTGGGCGAGCCTTACGGCCGCAAGCCCGTCTGCGGCGGAGACAACCGGCGGCCTGCCCTCGACCACCGTGGCGCGGAACGCCTCGGCCTGGCTGCGCAGCGGCTCGATGGACTCATCCACGACCAACTGCTCGACCTTCAGCAGCTTGGTGTAGTCCACGGATTGTGCAAGCTCAGCCAGGTCCGCCACGTCCAACTCGCGGGCCATCTGGATAAGGTCCAGATTCTGGCTCTTGTTTATCACCACCCCGACCTTTTTGCCATAGTCCACCGACAGGTACGCCTCTTCGGAAAATATCCGCATCTTCCGCTCGGTCTTTATCGCCAGCCTGCTGGCGGTGACGTTCGCCACGCATCCGTTGTCGAAGATCAGCCGGGCGTTGCAGATGTCCTCCGTCGGGCCGATCACGTTGACGCCCACCGCGTGGAGGCTCTCGACCTCGGCGCCGCCGACCATCATCAGCACCAGGTCCAGGTCGTGGATCATCATGTCCAGCACCACGCCGACGTCGGCGGAGCGGAACGTGAACGGGCTTATGCGCTGGGCTTCGATGAACTTCGGACGGATGGCGTACTTCCGCATCGCGATGACGGCCGGGTTGAACCGCTCCGTGTGCCCGACCTGGACGCTGGTGTTGGTGCTGGCGGCAAGGGCCAGCAGCTCCTGCCCGGCGGCGATGTCGTCGGTGAAGGGCTTTTCGATCAGCACGGGCTTTCCGGCCTCGATGAAAGGCCTTGCGGCCGCGATGTGATGGACGGTCGGCACGGCGATGATTGCCGCATCGACCAGTCCGACGGCCTCGGCGACGTCCGTAAGTGCCCGGCAATTCCGCTGCTTTGCCAGGGCCTCGGCGGCGGCGCACTTGGCGTCCACGACGCATACAAGCTCGGCCGAGGGCATGTCGCCAAATACGCGGGCGTGAAGCTTGCCCATGCGCCCGCAGCCGACAACGGCGACTCTAAAGCTCATCGTAATGCTCCTTGGCGTCGATGCCGGTCTCCGGCGAGAGGTGCCTGGCTTCCGGGGGGACCTTGCCGCGGTAGACCTCGCGGCATCGCCCGTAGAGCCCCTGTAGCGAGCGGAGGCAGAACTCGCAGAGCCTGGCGGCCTCGCCCTCGACGCCCATGTTCACGAGTTGTTCGATTTTGGTCTGGAGGGCTGCCTCATCGTCGAAGAGTTCCTTCAGGGCGAACCGCAGCTCCTTCTCCTGCTCGGGGGTCAGCTTGGCGGCCGCGATGCCGGCATCATGCACGCCGCATACGCTTGGGGGGGAGTCCCAGTCATGGTCGAAGCTGCGGAACTCCGTGAAGGGCGGCACGTCGCGCCGCACCGGCGTGTGCGGGCCGACCAGCGCGAACCGCCCGATCGTCACGAAATGGTGCAGGCCGCAAAGATCCTCGATCCGCGCGCCGGTCCGCACGAGGATGTGCCCTGCCAGCAGCACGCTTCGCCCGAGATACACGCGGTCGTCCACGAAGCAGTCGTGCGCGACGTGGCAGCCGTCCATAAGGATGTTGTCGTCGCCGACTCGCGTCAGGCCTCCGCCGGACTCGGTGCCGATGTGGGCGGTAACCTCCCGCCCGAAGCGGTTTCGATGCCCGATGTGCAGCATCGTCGGCCCGCCGGCGTACTTGAGGTCCTGCGGGGCCGCCCCGAGCACGCAGCCCTCGCCGATGACGTTGCAGGAACCCAGATGGGTGTGGCCTATGATCGTCACGCGCCGGCCAATCGCCGTGCCCGGGCCGATAATCACGTTCGGGCCGATCACGCTGTAAAGCCCCACCGTCGCGTCGGGGGCAATGCGGGCGGTAGGGTCGATCTCGCGAAGGACTGACAGGTCAGTCATCTTGCCCGTCCCCCGCGTTTGCCCTTGTGGCCGCGGCCTGCAGCGCGTCGGTGAGCTTGCGTACGTACGGGTTGGCGTCAGGGTCGCGGGCAAGGTGGTCCAGCGCGTCGCGCTTGACTTCCACGCCCCGCCCGTTGAACAGTTCGCGGAACGCGGCCTTGAGGGCGTGGATGTCCTCCTCGCCGAAACCGCACGCCTTGAGGTTTCGCGTGTTCAGGCCGCGAACCCGGACGGGAAAGCCCTGGAGCATCGCGTAGGGCGGGGCGTCGTTCTGCACGCCGGCGTAACCAGCCACGAAGGAATACGCCCCGACGCGGGCGCCATCGGCGACGGCTGCGAAACCGCTCATGCGGACGTAGTCCTCGATGATCGCTGAGGCGCCGATCTTCGTGCAGTTGTCGAATATCCCGTGGTCGCCGAGCTGCGCGCCGGGGTCGATCTGGCTGGCGATCATAATCAGGTTGTGGTTGCCGATGCGCGTGGGCCGCTCGACGCCGGCGTAGATCGTCACGTGCTCGCGGATGGCGTTGGCCTCGCCCAGCACGCACTCGCCGTCGGCCTCGCCCGCCCCAGGCGGGGCCGCGCCGATGACCGACATCGGGAACACCTCGGTCCGCTGGCCGAGAGTCGTCCGGCCCAGCAGCGTGACGTTGTTGGCGATTCGGCTTCCGGGGCCGATGCTGACTCGCGGCCCGACGTAACAGAACGGGCCGATGGCCACGTCGTCGGCAACCTCGGCCGTGGGCTCCACAATCGCGTGCGGGGATATCTCTGGCATATGTGCGTGTTCTCGGCGTTATTCCGGTCAGACTGGCTCGGCGTCGACGAGCATGAACTTGATTTCCGCCTCGGCCGCAACGTCGGACCCGATCAGCGCCCGGCAGCGGCAGTGGCCGGTGCGGCTGCGAACGTGGAGCCGCTCGGCTTCGAGGATGAGTTGGTCTCCCGGGCGGACGGGGCGACGCATCTTCACGCGGTCCATGCTCAGCAGGACCGCTACCTTGCCCGTGTGCTCCAGCCTGCGGCTCAGCAGGATGCCCGATAGCTGCGCCATGGCCTCCAGGATCATCACGCCGGGCATGATCGGCTGGCCAGGGTAATGGCCCTGGAAGTACGGCTCGTTTATCGAGACGTTCTTGAGTCCGACGGCCTTGCGGTCGCCATCGAGCTCGATGATCCGGTCGACCATCAGGAACGGGTAGCGGTGCGGCAGCAGCCGCATCACCTTGCGAATGTCCATCACCGGCTCGCCGGTGAGGGTCGCGGCACGCTGGCGCTGGGCCAGGCCCTTGATGAGCTTGCGGACCAGGGCGTGGTTGTTCTCGTGCCCGGTCCTGTGGGCGACGATCCGCCCCCTCAAGTGCCTGCCAAGAAGCGCCAGGTCGCCCACGAGGTCGCAGATCTTGTGCCGGGCGCACTCGTCGGGGAAGCGGAAGGCGTTGTCGATCGGCCCATCCGGCCCGACCACCAGCACGTCCTTGGGCGTCAGGTGCGCACCGACCCCGCGGGCCTGCATCTCCGCCGCCTCCGCCTGGAGGCTGAACGTCCGCGCCGGGGCGATCTTCGTCGCGAAGTCGTCGCTGTCCAGGCGAAACGCCACCACCTGCCGGCCTATCGACGGGGTCTCGGAATAGTCCAGATCGTAAACAATGTCCAGGTAGTCCTCCGGACCCGGCAGGGCCGCCAGGGTCGAGTCGTCCTGTGAGACGGTCATCGGCTCGTCGATGACCAGCACCCGCTGGTCGGCGTCCAGTTCCCGCACGCCGGCCCGCTTGATGGCCTCAACGAACGGTTCGGCCGAGCCATCGAAACTCGGCATCTCAGCCGCCGACACCTCGATGTCGACGTTGTCGATTCCCATTCCCGCCACGGCCGACATGACGTGCTCGACCGTCTCGACCTGCACCGTGCCGTTTATCAGGCTGGTCCTGCGTGCCCGCTTGCCGACGTTGGCGACGTTGGCGGCAATGCGGCCTGGGGCCGGCAGGTCCGTTCGGATGAACGTCACGCCGGCATCGGCCCCAGCCGGGGCGAACCTCAGGCGGCAGGTCAGGCCGCTGAAGAGGCCCATGCCCGTAACCTCCACGGGCCGTTCAATGGTTTTCTGTTTTGCTGGACTCAAGGGCTGCGAGCCTCGATTCAAGTTCGCGGACATGCTTGAGCAGGTCCGGCAGCTTAGCCAATGAATGCCACATACGTATCATCTCAGTCGCCGGGCGTGCCGGCATGCCGATGTATTGATCGCCGGCGGGGAGATTCTGGATCACGCCGGCCTGGGCGCCCAACTGTGCGCCGTCGCCGATGGTGATGTTGTCCCGCACACCGACCTGACCGGCCAGGATGCAGTACCGCCCAAGTTTCACGCTGCCGGCAATGCCGACCTGGCCGGCCAGGATGCTTCCTGGGCCGATCCGACAGTTGTGAGCTACCTGCACCAGGTTGTCGATCTTCACGCCCCGGCCGATCCGGGTCGAGCCGAACTTGCCGCGGTCGATGCAGGAGCAGGCGTCGATCTCCACGTCGTCCTCAATTACCACGTTGCCGACGTGCGGAAAACGGCGATGCACGCCGTCGACCGTCTGAAACCCGAAACCGTCGTAGCCTATCACGCTGTTTGGGCCGATCCGCACGCGGTTGCCGATGACGCTGCGGCCGCGGATGACCGCGCCCTCGGCCAGCATGCAGTCGGCGCCGACGGCGCAGCCCGCGGTTACCACCGCGTTGGCGCACAGGGCCGTGCGGTCGCCGATGGCGGCGCCGGCGCCTACGACAGCGCCCGGGCCGATCGCGACGTCCCGGCCAAGCTTCGCGTCGGGTGAAACCATTGCCGTCGGGCAGATGCCCGGCGCGGGCAGATCCTCAGGCCCGGCCAGGCGGTTGAGCAGTTGGTATATCGCCTGCTGAACGCCGGCGACGCGGACGATGGGCCTGCCGGCGAAGTCGACGGCCCCGTCGGCCTCGACCAGCGCCGCGCCGGCCTTGCTAGCGGCCAGGCCGACCAGGTGGCGTGCGTCGGCGAACGTCAGGTCTTCCGGCCCGGCCTCGTCGAGCGGGGCGATGGACTCTGCGACGAACGACGCGTCGCCCTCGACGCTGCCGCCGACGATCTCGGCTACCTCCCG
>Ga0265595_1002075_pt1 | contig 14154 bp, 9 predicted proteins | sample saktaG_15_FD_190148 | JGI IMG/M metagenome (GOLD analysis project Ga0265595, IMG submission 190148) | Saline water microbial communities from Sakinaw Lake, British Columbia, Canada - sak_2013_06_06_50m | ecosystem: Environmental > Aquatic > Non-marine Saline and Alkaline > Saline ... | reverse complement strand
TTCGCCCCCGACCTCTACGACCCCGCCGCCTGGGCACGTGCCGCCAAGGACGCGGGCATGAAGTACTTCGTAATCACAACCAAGCACCACGACGGCTTCTGCCTGTGGGACAGCAAGTACACCGACTACAAGGCCCCCAACACTCCCTGCCGGCGGGACCTCATCCGCCCGATGGTGGACGCCTTCCGGGCCGAGGGGCTAAAGGTGGGCTTCTACCACTCGCTGATCGACTGGCACCACCCGGACTACCTCGTCGACCGCTTCCACCCGATGCGAGACGACGCCGAAGCCCGCGCCGCAAACGCCGGCCGGGACATGCGCCGCTATACCCAGTACCTCCACAACCAGGTCCGCGAGTTGCTGACGGGCTACGGGAAGATCGACTACCTGTTCTTCGACTTTTCCTACCCCGGCCCGGACGGCAAGGGTCGCCGGGACTGGCAGAGCGAGAAGCTGTTGGCGATGGTGCGCGGCCTCCAGCCGGGCATCATCGTCAACGACCGGCTGGACCTGATGGACTCACCCGGCGGCTGGGACCTGCGGACGCCGGAGCAGTTCATGCTCCGCAAGCCGCCGGCCCGGCCCGACGGCAGCCCAATCCTGTGGGAGACCTGCCAGACCTTCAGCGGCTCGTGGGGCTACCACCGCGACGAGCAGACGTGGAAGAGCATCGAGCAGTTGCTGCTGCTACTCGTCGACTCGGTGTCCAAGGGCGGCAATCTGTTGCTGAACGTCGGCCCGACGGGGCGGGGGACCTTCGACGACCGCGCCCTGGCCAGCCTGGCCGGGATGGGAAGGTGGATGAAGCTTTGCGGGCGGAGCATCTACGGCTGCGGGGCGGCGCCGGACGGCCTGGCCGCGCCGTCAGGCTGTCGGCTGACATACAACGCCGCCGCCAACAGGCTGTATCTGCACATCTTCGAGTGGCCGATCCAGCAACTGCACCTCGACGGTTTCGCGGGCAGGGTCCGCTACGCCCAACTTCTCCACGACGCCAGCGAGGTGCAGATGAAGGAGCAGGTCGCCGAGATAAACGACGGCTACACCCGGGCCGGGCGGGACACGCTGACGCTCCGCCTGCCGGTTCGCAAGCCCGACCTGGCCGTGCCGGTGGTGGAACTTGTGCTCAGGCAGTAACGGATGGAGGTAGCCGTCGTTTGCCGCGAGAAGATTGATCGTGCGGCGCTTTCACACCCGCCAGGGCTCGCGCATCGTTCGCTCCGTCATTCGCGAGGCATCGGCGTCGCCGACGATCCGTTCCTTGATCGGGTCCCAGGTGATCTTTCGCCTGGTGCGGACGGCGATGTCGGATAGCTGGCTGAAGGCGTCGGAACGTACGGCATCGTTGATGGGGCAGACGGGCGTCTTGCGGGAGAGCACGCAGTCGATGAAGTTTGCCTCGTGGCCGGGGCTGCGGGGCATATGCACTTCGTTGGGGCCGATGACCGCCGTGCGGAGGGAGTCCGGTTCGGTGGCCAGGCCCATGTAGGACAGCGCCACCCAGCCCTCGGTGCCAATGATCTGGGTGTAGTCGCCAAGCGGCGCGAGGCGAGGCTCCTCGTCATCCTGCTCGACGCCCGCGGCCCAGAACTTCATTTTTACGCCGTTGGCGAAGTTGAACCGCACGGTCCAGTCCATGACTGCGTCGTTGCAGCCCTGGGCCGGGATGACGCCGGCGCCCTCGATTTCCCACGGCCCGGCCAGGTGAGTGTCATAGGCCGAGACGAGCAGGTCCAGCGGGTGCGCGCCCCACCCAGCCAGGAAGCCCAGGGCGTAGTCTCGCACGTGCCACCAGTTGTCTCCGTTGTCCGGGCATCCCGTATAAGGCCGCCACGGGGCCGGGCCGAGCCAGAGGTCGTAGTCCAGCCCGGCGGGCACGGGCAGCGGCTTGGTATTCCCGCCGGCGGCGCTATTGGGGCACTTGACGCGGATCTCGCGGATCTCGCCGATCCGCCCGTTTCTTACAAGCTCGGCCCCGAAGGCGCTCTGTCCCCACGAGCGCGACTCGGCGCCGTACTGGAGCACGGCGTCGTGCCGCCTCACGGCCGCGCGGCAGGCGATGTCTTCGGCGATGCTGATGCCCAGCGGTTTCTCGACATGCACATCCTTGCCGGCGCTGACGGCGGCGATCGTCATTGGCACGTGCCAGTGGTCAGGCGAGGCTATGCCGATCGCGTCGATGTCCGCTCGGCCCAGGAGCTCGCGGAAGTCGCGGTAGGCCTTGCACCCGGAATCGCCGTATCGCTGGTCCACGGTTTGCTTGGCGCTGTCGCGACGGTTCTGCCAGACGTCGCACACGGCGACGAGCTGGGCCTTTGGGCTGGTCAACTGCTCGCGGAGGTTCATCATGCCGCGTGGCCCGTTGCCGATGTAGCCCAGCACGACCCGCTCGCTGGCGGCGGGCCGGATGCCCTGGCCGAGGGCGGCGGAAGTAATCACGTACGGCGCAGCCACCACCGAGGCCCCCGCACCCAGCACGCCCTTGAGAAATCCACGGCGAGAGCAGCCACACGCGATGGATCGCCTTGGCACACTAATTCCAGCCGCCGAGGCGGTCGAGAACTTCATACTGCTTCTCCCATAACGCATCACTGCCTTTCCGACTTCCAGAAACGTCTACTTCGCTTTGGCTTTGGCCTTCGCCTTTGGCGCAGCCTTCTTCGGGGTCGGCAGGGGGGCGGCATTGTCCTTCGGAGCGGGATTCTTGATGAACTCCGCGACGGTCTGAAGCTTCGGCGGGTTCGTGTCGGCCTGGATGTCGGCGATCAGCTTGTCGATTTCCGCGGCCTTGGCGTTGTCTTTGCCGACGGACTCGCGCAGCTTCCGCAGCGCGGGCACCAGTTCGCGAGCGTTTCCGCCGTAGCGCCTCAGGCAGGCCAGGCACTGGTCGAAGCGATGGCCCATTCCCCACCGGCCGGGCTCTATGACGTCCACGCACAACTGCATGCCCTCACGAATGTGTAGTCGCGACACCAGATCGAGGCCCGCCAAGCGGATACCGTCGGCGAACATGATATTGCTGGGAGACATTTCCCGAATCGCCTTGATAATGGCCGGCATCAGCACCACCAGGTCGCGGTCGGTCAACTTGCCATAAATGCGCCCGAGCGATCCGCGGGCGACGCCGTCCTCGTTCTCCAATACCGACAGGATGGCCGGATAGAGCAACTGGCGGTCGACGCCCTCCAGCGAATCGGCCAGGATGCTCCTGGGTCCGCGTGAGCCAGGGAAGGGCGCGAACAGCGCGATGCAGGCGCCACGTTGTGCCATTCGGCGTGGGTCGGCCGGGTTGGAGCGAGCCGCCATGCTCAGCAGGTCGCCCACGCTGGCGTTGCGTGCCTCCGGCCCCAGCGCCGGCAGGGACTTGCCCGCCAGAGTCTGCAACCACGGGTCCGTATCCTTGAGCAACTCCCGCAACTGAGGCGCCGCCGCATCGGCCCGCGGCCCCAGACAGCCCAGCGCTTCGCAAGAGCCGTAACGGGCCTCGCGATTGGAACTGGCTAGCAGCTTCAGCAGCGTCGGCACAAAATCCCCCTCGCGCCGGCCCAGCGCCTCGGCCGAACGCTTGCGCACCGCGGGCGACCAACTCGACAAGCCCGCCAGCAACTGGTCGGTCGTGTGCCCGTCGTAAGGGGTCTTTCCGGTCCGGAAGCTGTAATCGCGTCCCGCGGCAATGACCTCGTCCACCTCCCTGGCGTTCAACGCGGGGACCGAGCACGGCTTCTTGCCCGTCAGATATAGGCTTTTCAGCGGCAGGGCATAGGCCAGCAGATATGCGCCAGTGCAGTCCCACCTCGTATACTTGTAATGCTCCTCCTCTCCAATTGGCGAGCCCTGATAAGCGAAGCCGCCATCCGGCCCCCGGGCCAGGTCATAGTACCACGCCTGCTCCTTCATATAGGCCCCCGTGGCCAGCGGGCCGCAGCGGGAAACTCCTGGCAAGGCCCATACCATATTGAAGAAATTGCCTGTGTGACCACGCTCCCGCTCGTCGTAGGCCGCGGTGGACATCTTGGCGAAGAACGCCGCCGCCTCACGATCGCCCAGCAGGTCGAACAGCACGGCGGCGTTGGAGCACTTGCCGTTGTCCTCATGCCCGGGCCAGGGCTGGTGATCGCCATAGGGAATGGCGCCCTTGTTGGCGTACCAGCGCAGGAAGCTCGACGCCTTGGCGATCGCGCGGTCCAGGACCGGGTCGTTCACGCCGGCCTGGCGGGCCAGTACCAGCGATACCGCAAGGGGCAGGCCCGGCGAGTTCATCGCGCCGTAGCCGTTGAGTACTCCGTCCGGGCGGGCGAACTTGTGGCCCCACGTGCCGACGTTGCTCTGGCCCTTGGCGGCCTCCATCGTGAGTCGCTTCAGGCCGGGCAGGATCGACTTGTCGCCCGTGGTCATGTAATACTCAGCCAGGAATGTGTTGGCGTACCCGTAGCTCCACGTGGCCATGCTGTCGGCACTGTAGACGGCCACCACCTTGGCGAATTCGGCAAGCAGCGGCTTGTACTGCTCCTTGCCGGATGCCAGCAGCGCCAGGGCGTTGAGGCAGTTGGGGATCGAGACGTTGCGCAGGCCCTTTTTCGCTATGGCCTGGCAGCCGAGCTCGAAGATCTTCTTCGATTTCGGGCAATTGTACGGGGCAGTGGCGCTGTAGGCGCCCATGACGGCCAGCTTGATCTCGACGTTATCCGTCTTGCCCGCACGCCAGCGGATGAGCTTGAGCAGGCCGTGGTTCTCGTCCTTCTCGGCCTCGGTCAGCGCGTGGGCGAACCGGATCCTCGCGTCGCCGTCGAACGGCTTGCCCGCCAGGCCGAGGATCACGTCGCCCTTGGCAAGAACCCCGTCGGCGGGCGAGCCGGCAGCCACGGCCGTAATGAGAATCTGCCTGGCTTCAGCGGTGCGGCCCCCCCAGCCCCATACCCACCCGCGGGCGCCGGTTGCGCCGAGGTTCCAGTCGTGGGTCTCGTCCGGTTTGCCGCCCTGCGTAAAGTCCATCATGGGCGTATTGGCCTTCGCCTTGGCCCCGTAAGCCGCCGGTGCGGCAACCATGGCCACGACGGCAGCCAGCACGATCACGATGCGGTCCTTCGAGATGTTTCTCACGATAGCGCCCTTTCACGTAGTCTGGTAATTTGTGAACTGTCGCGGGCGCCCTTCATGCGCCTCGCGCGCAGGCCAATGCCCCCAAGCTGCAATCGGAGGCGCAGCCGCAGGAACCTTGTTCCGTATGCCTTCAACGCACCGCGAGGAGCCGGGTTGCAATTATTACGTCCGGCCGGGGGTGCGGCAGGGCTGCTTGATGACCGCTCGCTCAGCCTTTGACCAGCCCGCGAGCCTTGAACCACTCCAGGCATTTCGCCTGCCAGGCCGCCCACTCCGCGCCGTTGCCGCAGCCGAGGCCGTGGCCTCCCGTCTGCAACTCGAAAAACTCCGCCGGCACGCCGTGAGCCTTCAGGGCGTCGTAGAACATGCGGCTGTTGGCAACCGGCACGGCTCCGTCGACCTTGGAGTGCGCCAGGAACGTCGGCGGGGTCTGCTTGGTCACCTGCTTCTCGTTGGAAAGCAGGTCTATCAACTCGGGCGACGGGGACCGGCCCAGAAGGTTCGCCCGCGAGCCGCCGTGAGTCTTGGAGCCCATAGTTATCACGGGGTAAACCAGCACCATGAAGTCAGGGCGGCAACTTAGGCGGTCGATAGGGTCGGCAGCCTTGGGGTCGCCGGCGTCGAAGTGCGTGCCGACCGTCGAGGCCAGGTGCCCCCCGGCCGAGAAGCCCATTATGCCGATGCGGTTGGGATCGACATTCAACTGCCTGGCTCTTGAGCGGGCCAGCCGCATCGCCCTCTGCCCGTCGAGCATCTCAACTGGATGGCGATACGGGCTCACCCGGTACTTCACCACGATGCCGACGAAGCCGTACCCGTTGAGCCACTTGGCGACATCGTGTCCCTCGTAGGACATCACCACCCCGCCGTAGCCGCCGCCCGGGCATATCACCACCGCCGCGCCGTTGGACTTGCCCGCCTCGGGCATGTGAACGGTGATCGTCGGCGCGGTGCCCGGCCTGTTGGCGTCCAGCAGCGGCGCGCCGCCCGGCCAAAGAAGCTCCGCCGCCGGCTCGGCCGCTACTGCCGCACTGGCAAGAAGCATCAGTGCGAAACCGCAAGACCACAAACTCAGATTCGTATAAACGTTCATGTTGCCTTCCTTTTGCCTCGTCACCGCAGCCAGAAACTGAAGTACAGGTACATTCCCAGCACCAGCGCCAGAACCGTCACCGTGAGCAGGACGTCCACGAAATTCCAGTTGGCACGGTTGAGACGCTTGTCCTCGGCCGTGGCAGTGGCGTAGGTCAGCGAGATGATCTTCTCAGGCGAAGGCGGGGCGGTCAGCAGCGACGCGACGATGACGATTGCGATGCTCGCGGCGAACAGAACGCCGGAGCAGTACAGGAAGTTGAAGTCGCCGATGGCCGCCATAAAGGCCGGGCTCTCGATCTTGCCTGCGCCGAAAAACGCCTGGATCGTCAGCTTGGCCATGCCCAGCACGAACCCGGCGCCCAGGCCCCAGACCGCGCCGGCGGCGTTGGTACGCTTCCAGAAGAGCCCCAGCAAAAACACGGCCGTGATCGGCGGGGCGAGGTAACCCTGGACGCTCTGTAGGTACTTGTAAAGTCCGCCGCCCGAAATCAGCGGCATGACGGGGATCCACAGGATTCCCAGGACGACGACCACGCCCGTTGCCAGCCGGCCCACCGTCACCAGGTGCCGCTCCGACTGGCCGGGGCGGAGCTTCTCGTATATGTCGATGGTGAACAGCGAGGCCGACGAATTGAACAGCGACGACAGCGAGCTCATCAGCGCCGCCAGCAAGGCCGCGACGACCAGCCCCCTCAGGCCGCTGGGCAGAAGGCTGGTGACCATGGTCGGGAAGACCATGTCGCCATTGATGACTTGCGCTCCATCCACCATTTTGGTGGGGATGTGGATAAGCCCCTTGGAGTTCAGGGCGCAACCGATCAGGCCGGGCACCAGGAAGATCAGCACCGGCCAGACCTTCAGCAGCCCGCCCCACAGCGCGCCGCGCCGGGCGGCCTTGAGCGTCTTGCCAGCCAGCGTGCGCTGGACGATATATTGATCCGTACACCAGTACCATATTCCAACGATCGGCGAGGCGATCAGGATGCCCAGCCAGGGAAAGTCCGGGTCGCTCATCGGTCGCCACAGCGCGAACTGCTGGGCCTTTGTGCCGGCGATCCTGACAAGCTCATCCCAGCCGTGAGCGACCTGTCCGAGTCCGCCACTGACGGCGGCGCCGGCCTCGGCCCCGCCCGAACCACCGAGGGCACGCAGGCCGAAGAACGTGATGAAGAACGACCCGACCAGCAGCACTACCGCCTGGGCGGTGTCCGTGTACAGCACGGCCCGCAGGCCCCCGAATACCGTGTATACGCCGGTGAGTATCACCGTCGCCAGCGCGCCGACCCAGAAGGCGTTCTGCGGGCTGCCGAACGTGTCCGGCAGCAGCGCCTGGAAGACCAGCGCCCCGGCGTAGACCGTCACCGAAACTTTTGTGAACACGTACGCCACCAGCGAGACCACCGAGAGTATCCACCGCGCCTTGCTGGAGAAGCGGCGCTCGAGGAACTCCGGCATCGTGTAGACGCCCGAGCGGTAGTAGAACGGCACGAATACCCACGCCAGGAGCATGATGACCCAGGCGTGCAGTTCCCAGTGAGCCATCGCCATGCCCGTTGTCGCGCCCTGCCCGGCCAGGCCAACGATGTGCTCCGAGCCGATGTTGCTGGCGAACAGCGACGCGCCAATGGCGAAAAAGCCCACGTTCCGACCGGCAAGGAAGTAGTCCGCACTGGTCTTCTGACTGCGCGAAGACCACCACACCACGACCACCAGGGCCGAGAAGTACAACGCGATGATTGTCCAGTCCAGACCTGTCATGCGTTCTGCCTTTCAGCCCAGCCGGCCTTCGCGGTGGGCGGCGATAAACTCCATCCCGTACATATCCTCGCCCGTCAGGAACGCTCTGGCGAGCTTGAATGCCTCGGTCGAGGTGTCCATAGCGGCAATATCCGAAAGCGGCATCTGTACCGGGTCGATGATCCCGCTGGACGCCCCGGCTTCGGCGCACAGCAGCACGAAGACCATGTTGAGCAGCTTGCGCTGCGGCATGCCGAACGACACGTTGCTGAAGCCGCCGCCCAGGCGGACGCCCTCGAACCGTCGCACGGCCTCGGCGGTGGCGTCCAGGAAGTTCCGCCCGTGCATCGGGTCCGTGCTGATGGGCAGCACCAGCGGGTCGAGGTGCATCCGCTTGCGCTCGATGCCGGCCGCGTCGAGTTGGGAGAGGATCAGCTCGAAGTTCGTGATCCGGCCGGCAACGTCGCTGGGCAGATCGTTGACGCCGGCGGCGTTGACGACGGCCTCGGTGTTGTAGCGGCTTATCACTTCCACAAGCTCCTGCCGCTCCAGGCTGACGGAATTGACCATCTGCCGGCGGTCGGGGTCCTTGCAGCATTCCAGGCCCGCGATGACGGTGGACACCTGCGACGAGTCGATGCTCAGCGGCGCCTCGAACCGCTCGCAGAGGAACGTTACCAGCCATTGCATGGCCGCGATCTGCTCGTCGGGCTTGTGGGAGTACTCATCGACGTTGACGTCCAGAAACGCCGCCCCGGCGTCGATCTGCCGCTGGGCGGCGGCGGACAGATAGTCCTCGCCGGCCCGGCGGTTGTCATTGGTCGCGCCGCGCGTGGCTTGGTGAATCGCCAGGGCCATGTGCTTGATCTTGCCGTCGTCGAATGCCGGCGAGATCTTCGCCCAGTCGCCGGGTATGGGCAGCACGCGCGCGGCGCCTTCATGCTTGAACGCCACGCCCACGCCGCCGCCAGGCAGCTCGACCGTGTGCAGGCCGCCAAGCTTGACGATCCGAGTGCAGTGAATATTCTCGCCGATAACTACGAAGTCTGACAGGTCCATTGGTGTCCTCTTTTCCGCAAAGCCCGGCCGGATGCCGCCTGGCCGGTGTGCCCAATGTTCTCGTTTGCCGCAGCCGGGGATTTTAGGCCCACGGCGGGCGAGAAACAAGGCGGAAGCAGCCGGTAGCGAAACCGTGGCATGGGCATCCTGCCCATGCGTCCCACGGGCATCCCCGCAGGGATCCTTCGGACTTGCCTGTGGTGTAACACGGAGCAGGGCCAGCCTCCGCCAGCGTAGCAACCATCGCAATCGCCTGAATGTGCACTGCCCGAACCTCCCCATTGCTTGCATGCATCCCGGCCGCTCGCAGCCCACAGAACAATTCTAACCTTCCGACTCTTCCGACTCGCCGGGGCAACTCAAAGGCATGCGCCACCTGGCGGCCTCATCGGCGCTTGCGCCATCTCGCCAGCTTTGAGTTCACTTTCTTCAGGTCGAACGCATCAGGATCGAAGTCCTTGCCGAGCCAGTCAGCCATATCCTCGTGCCGTTCGTCGTCGGGGTCGGAGATGGCCTCCAGCATGCTGTAATAGCCCCATATGCCGCCGCAGTCATCGGGTGGGCAGGCGCGCTGGCCGCCCAGGCAGATCGGGTACTCTGCCCCGGCCTCGGGGATCCCGGCTCGCTTGACCTTGATCTCGTGATTCCAACTGTCGCCGAAGTCGTATTCGTAAGTCAGCTTGGTGCTGGCGTTGGGGCACACCTCCGCCAGCAGAACGGCGTCCTCGTCCATGCCCTCCATATCAATAGGGGTTCCATCCGGCGCCCACTTCGGCACAAAAGACTTTCTGCCGTGCATTCTGGCTTCGAAATCATCGTCCCACTTGCCCAACTGGTAGTAGCTGGCGACTTCCTCGTAGCTGGGCCTCGTGCTTCTCTTGAGTTTTTGAAAGAACTGGTGCAGATGACAATCATCCCAGCCCATGACGATCTGAATCACGTGGTGCAGTTCGCCGAGCGTGATGTCCGGCAGCACGGCCACTTCCCGCCAGATCGGCGGATTAGAGTACTCGAGCGTGATGCGAACCCGGAGCAGTTTGTCCTTCGCGTCTTTTGTGGCCATCTCAATAGCTCCCGATAGCGTGTTCCTTTGCCGCTTATTCTAGGGCTATCGCCCGCCGGAACAAGCGCCGTTTGAAGGCGGCGTCGGGAGAAATGACGGCTGAGACGCTCGCGCCGCGGGCACGGTCGCTGGCAACCTCGGGAAGGCGTCTGGCTGACGGCCAGCCGCGATCGGTCGTCCGGGACTAGGTAGGCGTCCAAACAGGGAAAGTCCGGCCAAACCCCCTTGGCAGGCGTCAGCCGGGGTTTGACGGCCGGGGCTTGCCAGCCTTGCCATCCTTGCCAGGCTTGCCGCCGCCCGGGAACGCCGATCTCCTGATCGGCATCTTTCCTCTTCTTTCGCATTCACGCCATCGGGAGATTGGCGTTCCCAGGGGTTGCCTATGCCACGGGGCTCGCGGCGCTATACTTCATCATCCGGCTGCGCGATGACCGCCAGTGGCCCCGCAGCCGGCGGACCGCATCAGAAAGGACGACACACATGGCTAAGTTGCTATACATCCAGGCATCGCCCCACGGCGGACGGAGCCATTCCATCCAGGTGGCGGATGCATTCCTGGCCGCCTACCGCAAGGCACACCCCGGCGACGAGGTCGTAACTGTCGACGTGTTCCGCAAGGACCTGCCAGCCTTCGACGGGCCGGCACTCGACGCCAAGTACGCCATCATGCACGGCAAGAAGCACTCGCCCGAGCAGGCCAAGGCGTGGCAGGCCGTCGAGGCGGTCATCGCGGAGTTCATCTCGGCCGACAAGTACCTCCTGGCCGTGCCGATGTGGAACTTCGGCATCCCGTATCGCCTCAAGCATTACCTGGACATCCTGCTCCAGCCGGGCTACACGTTCTCGTTCTCGCCGGAAAAGGGCTACGAGGGGCTAGTCAGGGGCAAGCCCGCCATAATCGCCTTCGCCCGCGGCGGGGACTACGAGAACGCGGACCCCAACGCCGTTGACTTCCAGAAGCGATACCTGGAGATGATCCTCGGCTTCATCGGCATTACAGACGTCCGCTCGGTCGTGGTTCAGCCGACGCTGCAAGGCGGCCCCGAGGTCGCCAGCCAGAAGACCGAAGCCGCCATCGCCGAGGCGAAGAAGCTGGCTGGGAAGTTCTAGCGGAAGCGGTAAGCCTCGCGCGGGAGAAAGGCGCCGGCCCAAAAGGTCAAAAAGGCCCAAGAGGTCCGCGGAAACGCCGGCCTTAGACGCGTACCGCATCCCCGTGCGCAGCCGAGGTGAAACCTGTAAGCCTTTTTCCAGGGTTCCCTGTTCCTCCGGTTCCTGGCTCCGCCATTTCCCCGCTACTGTCCGGGCCGGTCCAGCGCGTTGAGAATCATTCCAGCGCCATATGCGACGTACGAATCCTGGTAGGCCGGCGCGGTGGCAGGCATGGTCGTCGGCGCGGTAGTCGCCGGCTGCGTCACCGGCTCGGCTGCCACGTTGTGCTCGGCGCGGAAACGAGAGAGTTCCGCCTCGGCCGTCGCGGGGCGAACGGTCTTGAGAACCTCATCCCATTGCCGCGACTCATCGGCAGTCAGGCCCTTCTGCCAACCGCAGTAAAGGGCAAGCTCCTGGGCGTCGAGGATCACCCGGCCAAAATGCCTCCTCTGGAAACCCGCATCCGGCGATACCCACACCGCGTAGCAGATATGCGACAGCGGGCTTGGGCGGTTATTGAATGACCACGCCAGGCTGCGGGACTCTTTATCCCATTGGCCGTTGGAAATCAGCGGCTCAGCCGACAACTTCAGCTTCACGCTTACCTGGTCGGACGAAGAGCCAAAGAAGAGCGGAACGAAAACCCCGATATCCAGGTTCTTGGTCAGCACGCCGCCGGCTTCTCCGATGGCCTCCGCGGCATCCGGCTGGGCCGGCGCGGTGGAAGGTTGGCTCTGCATGGTCGCCGGCTGGGTGGCCGGCTGCGATGAGGCAACATGTGAGCCCTCCTCGTCGGCGGGCCACGATGCCGACCGCTCCCGCCACCGCTGGGCCGCCCGGCGGGCCACATCGCTGGTTTGGACGAACTGCTCAAACGATCGGGCGACCTCGTTCGGGTCGGCCAGGAACGAGAGTGCCTTGTCCGTCTCGTCGATCCCCAGTTTCCCAGCCAGCAGCCTCCGCGCGGCGAGCAGCCCTGCCTTGGCCTTGTCTTCGGGCTTGACCGCCGGGTCCGCCATCTGCCGGGCAAACGTGAAGACGCGGTCGTAGTGGACGTAGTCATGCTCGATCAGGTACAGCACCACGCGGGCGCGGATCTCCATCTTGTTTTCCTCGCTGCTGACCAGCCCGCTCTTTGCCGACCAAAGGTAGATCGTCAGGTTCTTGATGTCCTTGCGGAAGTCCGTGTCGATGAACCGGCGCAGCTTCTCGAAGCCCGCCTGCGCCTCCAGCCGCCCGGCCAGGTAGCCGCTCAGCACGTCCGTAATAGTGTCCGCGGCCAGGTTTATCCGCTCCAACTGCACCGTCAGGTCGTCCTGCCCGGCGAAGCGTTCGACGTACCCGGCGGATGAGCCCATGAGCGTGTGAATGATCCGATATTCCCCCGCCCCGCCGAGTTCGCCCGGCAGCCGGCCGGTAAATCGCCCCGCGAAGGTCTGCCTGGCGGCGTTGGGATCGATTGTTACCCGCCGCGGGTACTTCCCGGCCAGGCCCTGGAGAATCGCCGGCGACACCTGGGCCTCGTTCGGCTCGCCGCTCTTGCCCGACCCGCTTTCCTGCCAGGCCGTCAACTGCCTGTCCAGCGAGCCATCACTTGGCTCCATGACGATCTCATATTTATTGTTCGGGTCGCACGACAAGCACCACAGCGCCGCCGCCAGCGCTGAACCGCTCAAGAGAACCCGGCAGAACCGTCCCAATCGCATAGTCGTCTCCCTGTCTGAAAACACGTTGGCCGCTTCCGACCATATCCCGCCAGGTGGCCGATGCGCAGCAAAAACGTCTTTCGCCCCGGAAGGGGTGTGCATAGATTTTCTGGCAGTGGAGTTTCTGAGCCCGCTAGGGCGACTGCGATCAGACACGGGCGAAAGCCCGTGGGAGACAGACCGTGTTATTTCCAGAGCCCCGTATGGGGCGATTGCACGCCTGGGCGGGCTTAAGCGTTCAGTCGCCCCGCTGGGGCTCTTCGGTGGGGGCATGCGTTCCCCACGGGCTTGCGCCCGTGGCTATTGGCAAACGTCCCTACGGGACTAAGAAAGGCTCGCGCCATGACTTGCAAACTGCCAGAAAATCTACGCACACCCACGGAAGCAGGGATCAGGGGCCGGGCGGATCCAAGACGCGGTTGCGTTGTTCCGACGCGTCGCAACTCCGGCGGCGCCCATTGAAACATGTCATTCCCCCGGTTGGTTGGCCGATATGCATAGCATGATCCAGCCGGTGCTCAATCAGGACCATTTCGAGGGCGTGCTCGGCGAGGCGGTCCAGCGGTGCCGTCACCGGCTCTTCGTGGCGACGGCAAATGTCAAGGACCTCTGCGTGCCGTCTTTGTCGGGTGGCCCAAGCGGTGGGGGAGGCGGGGGCTCGTCGCGGCGGGCGGCGCCGAGCATACTGGACGTCTTTGACGGCCTGGCTGGGCGGAACGTCGAGGTGCGGCTGCTCCACGGCGGCGTGCCGAGCGGGCCGTTCCTGGCACAACTCAAGAAGCACGTGCCGGCGACTCTGGAGATGAGGCGCTGTCCGAGGGTACACGCCAAGGCCATAATCGCCGATGGGCGGTGGATGTACCTCGGCTCAGCCAACCTCACCGGCGCGGGCCTGGGAGCAAAGAGCACCCGCCGCCGAAACTTCGAGGCCGGCATCTGGACCGACCAGACCGACCTGATCGACCCCGTCCTGGACATGCTCGAGGGAATCTGGCAGGCCGAACACTGTCCCAAGTGCGGCCGAAAGGAATACTGCCCCGTCCCGCTGGAAGAACCGGAACTGTAAGGATTGCGGAATGCGGATTGCGGATTGCGGAATGGGGACAATCTCTGGCCCCATCGGGGCCGGTTTTCGACCTGGCAGCCCACACTTTTTCAATCATCGCGAACACAATCGGCACCGGCGTGTGTTAGAATCACCGGCGTAACGCACGGGCGTCCCGTTCGCGTTGTTGCGGACTGACG
>Ga0265595_1002063_pt1 | contig 14252 bp, 18 predicted proteins | sample saktaG_15_FD_190148 | JGI IMG/M metagenome (GOLD analysis project Ga0265595, IMG submission 190148) | Saline water microbial communities from Sakinaw Lake, British Columbia, Canada - sak_2013_06_06_50m | ecosystem: Environmental > Aquatic > Non-marine Saline and Alkaline > Saline ... | reverse complement strand
ATGGTTATATATATTGTGGTCGTCGAATAACTTAAAGTATGCGTTAGATCGCTGAAATAACTACTAAATTGTACGCGTTTAGGGGGAGTCTAAAAATGTAGGTGACACCCGCTGCGCTGTTCAGGTAGAAAAGCATATGCCTCCTCCCCCTCTGAGACGACATTTTGTTATGGAAATGCTTATATACGATAAGCAATAGATACTTAAAATAATAAGATAGATGAGTTATATTGTCCTTCAAGGCCTCCTATGGATAAGTGATACAATCAATCACACCAGGGGCTTCCTGATGCAGTTCGTTGCCCTTTAAGAGATATATTAGCAGGAAATTATGTTATTTTATGTTATTATAATAACAATAAGTGTTATATATACGAAGACATATCTGTAAATTAATTGGAGATGATATCATGCCCCATTCCAAGAGAATAATAGTCATAGCCCTGCTATTATCCGCCCTGGTAGGCTCTGCGATCGCTGCGCCATCCCAAGAGATCGGTCGCGGCAAGGGCGGGGAAGCTATCAACCTGGATGCCGGAGCGCGCCAGTCCTCACAGGCCACATTCATGGGATATGGGGGGTTCGCAACCCCTAAAGCGCCTCAGCCCATGCTCCTCTCCCCTGGCAGCATGGTTAACAAGGCGGAGCGGTTCATGGAGGAGGCACAGTCCGCAAGGGATCAGACGCTTGCTCTCTACAACACGACCGCCTCCATTGCAGAGGTCGTGGACGGCCAGGCGGCAGTGGTGGAAGAGCAGGTTGAAAGGTCTTTTGAACAGCTGGAGCGTTCGATGGAAAATCTGGAGGAATCCAGGGTCCAGCTAGAGCAGTCCCGGATCTATCTGGTGCAATCGGAGAGACAGATCGAAGAGGCCGCTCGATGCAGGGCCCTTCTGGCAGATCACCTCAACCTCACCCTGGCGATGTATGAGGAGGCGATCAACCTATCTCGAGAGATGGATGAGACCGCCGACGACCTGCAGATGCTTGCAGAGGAGGTTGAGATCTGCCGGGACCAGTCGGCAGAGAACGCAGCGCTTGCCGAGGAGCACCTCAATTTGACGATCAACGCCTACAACCATACGCTGATCCTCGCCCAAGATGTGGAGAGGAGCGCAAAGCGCCTTGAAACCCTCAGCCAGAGCATCAAGGAGAGCGGCGAGGCCCTTGCCGAGGAGGCAGGCGATATGCTCGGCCCTGAAGGGGAATCCGAGGCCCTGATCGGCGGATGAGAGCTTGATCGGTTGGTGAAAAGAGAGCTTGATAGATGGATGAGAAGATGAATATGAGACCCTATCCGCTCCTGCGCCAGGGCCTCCAGGGAGGCCGGAAGGCCTGGCCGAACGAGTCCATGGAAGTGGGCGTCCCAATGATTGCCAATGTGTCCCCTGCGTCGACCCTAGTCTGGGAGTCCAAGCAGCAGATCGGCTCGCCCGCCCGGTCGATTGCAACCATCGTGCAGCCGAACCTGCGATGGAGATCGAGTTCCTTCAAGGTCTTCCCCCTCAGAGGAGAGTCTTCCCTCACGCGATATCGGTTCAGCTCCAGGCCTTCGTAGAGGATGGACATCTCCTCCCCCTCCTTTTGAACCATCTTGAAGAGCATGTGGCTTGCAACGAGCGGGACTGCTGCAACATAATCGGCCCCGGCACGATAGATCTTGACGGCTGATCTGAGATAATTTGCCCGGGCGATGATGAAGGCCTTTGGATTGATGTTTCGAGAGACGAGAGTGGAGTAGATCACATCGCTATCGTCGTTGAGCATGATCAAGATTCCCACCGCATCCCTAATGCCTGCCTCGATCAGCGTCGCTTCAGAGGTGCCATCGCCCACGATGCTTCTCACGCCCTCCGCCCCAAGCTCCCTCTTGTCCACAACGGTTGCGTCGATCCCCCAATCTCCGAGGACCTTCACGATCCTTCGCCCAACGTCGCCGTATCCCAAGACCACGAACTGGCCATCCCTGGCCTGGACGGTCGTCGCCGTCCTGAGCGTTGCTAGCTGGTCGAGGGTTCCAACTGCGAGCATCACCGAGTTGGATTTTATGATCTCATCCGGGCCGGGAAGGGAGATGAACCTCCCCCTCTGCCAGATGCCTGCGACGTAGGCCCCGCTCTCCCGGACGATCTTGTGGGAGATGGTCTCTCCGATGAGGACGCTTCCGGAAAATAAGGGGAGCTCGACAAGCCGCAGGTTTCCGAATAGATGGAGTGCCCTGGGCAGGACGTTCTCTCTAAGAGGCGCGCCGATCTGAGCGAGGAATGAGCCTAAAAGCGTCTTTGGGGAGATCACTCTAGAGGCGCCTGCGTAGCTAAGGTAACGGGACTTAGAAAGGTCTTCGACAAGCGCGATCACCTCTATCTCCGAGATCTCCCGAACGGTCAAAATGACGTCGGCGTTGAACTCATCGCTATCATTTGCGATCAAGAGCCGGCAAGAGTGTATGCGTGCCTTGGAGAGCACGCCCCTCTGCGAGGGGTCGCCAAAGATCACCGGATAGCGAGATTTTATCGAACGCGCCACATCCTCGTGCCTCTCGATCACGATAAAGGGAAGCTTCAGCCGGTCCATCTTGTCGAGGAGGGTCTCCACAATGGGGCTGAAGCCGCAGACTATCACATGGTCCTTCAGATCAAGGGGGGCCTTCGTAGGGAGCTCCCTGCTTACGCGATCGAACCACGGGGTGACAATGATAGGCAGGGCATTTGCAAAGAGTATAAAGATCCCCGATAGGGCAACGAGCACGGAGAAGATCCGGCCAACGTCGCTCCTGAAGATGATCTCCCCGTAGCCGACGGTGGTCATTGTGATGAGAACCCAGTAAAAGCCGATCAACAGGTCGACGTTCTGCTCCTGTCCCTCCCATCTCATGATCGCGGTGAAGACCATGGCATAGACGAGGGTTATGGCGAGGAGGCCGATGAAGAAACGGCAGATCCTTTTCATGCACGCCACCTGCCGGCCGGGCACGAATAGGAGATGATGGCCGCCCATCCTGTCTCATGATCGAGGCAGAGGGCAGTCGCCCGCTTTGAAAGTGCAGCCCAATAGTCCGCGCCAGTCATGATCCTCTCCGGAGGCGAGTATGCCCCGTAACAGGTTATATAGGCCTCGGCTTGGCCAATAGGGCATAGAGGGAAAATCGGCATCGAACCCAAGCCGAGAATGGAGCCCGAAGCATGAAAAACCAGTGCATAGTGTGGGATTTACACGGAAATATGGATAAGTGGCGTGGGATTCAGCCTTACGTCAGATCCACGCCATTGAGAGGTCACCCGAAGACCGGAGTCAACGGGGATGCGTTGCTCATGTTAGATTGCGTCCTGTCCACCCTATGGAGAGGTCACTCGAAGAGGGGCACCTCCAGTGCGAAGCGCTTTCTGTATCCTCCGCCGCAGTCGGCCTCGACCTCGTTTCTCGCAACGAGCACCGCCTTGTCCCCCTTGATTGCATACCCGATCTCGTAGGTTCCAGGGACGACAGAGAAGCTCCTCGGGATGCTGCCTTTTGCAAGCCATCTCTTCATCATGCCATCCCAGGCGCCCTCCAGGAGGGCCTCGGGGTCTCCCTTCATCGGCATCTCCTCGCCGGGTGCCGCGGGCGAGTTTCTCGGAAGCTCCCTCATGCGAGAGATCGACCTCGTGGCGTTCTTGAAGCCTGTGACCGCGCCGTCGTTATCTATGTTCATCGAGAAGGATCCACCCGGCAGTAGGACCGGAAGTCCGTTTATCTCCTGGGCGAACTGGACGACGGTCTCCGTCACAAACGGCCCCTCGGCGAGAGAGCCATCGGCAGCTGCACTCGCCTCCTGCGATAACATCACACGATCGAATGCGAGTCCCTCTACCCCTTCCTGATGGAGGAAGTCCTTCGCAACGCTGATCGCCTTACTCATCGTGAGCAAGTCGCGGTTCTCCCTATTCGGGCTTGCAAGCTGGATCTCATAGGAGCCGTCTCCCTGGAAGGCAACATTCCTCTCGCCATCCAAAAGTCGGAAGGATCCGTCGGGAGATGCGGCGATCTCCGCAGGCATTCCGATCTCCAGGCCGTGCCTCTCTAGGACGCTTGCGACATAGCCCTCGTCGATAGCACAAGGCAACAGGTCTGCGATGAGCATCTCTCCCGGAAGCTTTCGATTCAAGGACCTGATCGCATTCGCGGATTTGGCTGCATAGTACCACCGCCACGACCACCAGGTCCTTCCGACTGCTTCCCAGTAGAGGAGCCTCTCGTTGTTGAGGCGGTCGTTTGCCTCCTGCTGCGTCGATCCGCAGGCGACGACCGCAGGAGCCTGGTTGTGAGATATGCGCCAGCTCGCATCGAGAAAGGCCGTGCTCAGCGACTTGCCCTTGTTCCACTCCTCCCAGAAGAACTTGCCGTAATTGGGATTGTCTACGCTCGTCGTCTCATAGCCGAAGAGCATGCGAAAGCCGAGGTTTGCGGGATTCCATGTCCTCATGGGGTTGTGGCCTTCGAGCACCCTGCATGAGAGGCATGTCGACCAGAAGATGTAGCGCACCTGCTCGTTTCCAAGCCTCATCTTGTCCGACCACGCCGTCGTTCCAAGCCCTCCCCAGTCCTGGCCGAGGGGAACGTGGAACCTCCCATCGGCCTCCATCCCACCGTGGCCGGAGTGATAGACGGACTTGACCGCGTCCATTCCATATGTGTCCTGCCAGTTGTCGTAGTCCTCGTAGTAGGCCCAGATCCTGACGTTCTCGTCCCTATACCAGAAGTTGCTCGGATTGAACTTCTCCAGGTACGCCAGCCATCCACCAGCATCCTCATGCGTGTATGTGAGGCCGGACGAGGTCGCAAACTTCTCCAGGCTGAACGCCCCCTGATAATCGCCCGAGTAGGCGCCAAGCCGCATCGCCCCTTCCGTCCCTGGGGCGAAGGGACTCTCAAGCAAACGCTTTCCAAAGGCAATCCTCTTCCCGCCAAGGGGAGACTTACCCATATCAATCTCCGTCATATTTTACCCTCCAAGGTAAGTTAGTACATCATCTTCTTTTGGATAAATACCTTTCTGGAGATGGGGATTGATCGGAAGGATATCCAACAATCGGTCGGAAGATAGGGATTTACATTTTGCACCCATGAGCGATCTCGACGATGTCGAGGACTGCCCAAAGGGAGAGATCGAACCCTTGAGCTCGATCTCCCGAGTCAGGCCAAAGAAACTATCGTGGAGCGGATGGCAAACCGGACGAGATGAGATCGATCATCCTGGAAACAGCCCGCAGGTTCGATAGACTGAGCCCTCGAAGATGCATGCCTGCAATAGATGCTCGCGAACATGCTCAATTACGGTTCTTCGCCGAACTGTGTGGGAAAGGATCATCGCTCTATTTGGACTTATTGTCAACTTAGGCACGCCTAAACTTCGATGAACCATCACATATAAGCTCACATGTACCCAAAATGTATGTGATTTTATGGATAATATTAGCGTTCATTCGCGTTCATTCGTGGTTGAAATCGGAAGGAATGCGCTCACCCACATCAAATAGCGAGGAACCTCAATTACTTGGAGGCTGCCAACCTTCCTCTTGAACTTATTGTCAACTTCAAAACGCCTAAACTCGTTTGGATGCGCTATATAAACGCTAAGAGGTACCGCAAATAAACCCGAATTAAAGGAAAATATTAGCGTTCATTCGCGGTTGAAATAGCAGCATGGCGAAGGTCGGATCCATCATAAAGCCTTTATCGAATGTATTCGATCGATCTGCAGTGATTCTTAGATGGCGCTGAATTGGCTCAAGAACATCCTTCAGAGAGAATCTCCCCGCGAAAGGTCCAAGGCTCTGAGGATCTCCGAGCTCGACCTGTGGCTGGAGGAGAGGTCCCGGCATCCCCAGTTCGAGAAGGCCGTTATGCAGACTTATCTCCGCCTCGCCGGATTATCGCGGGATCTCTCAAAGGATCTCGAAAAGGCGAGGGCTGCCAAGCCCCCGGATGGTATCGCCCCGAGGCTCCTAAAGGCCGGACATGCCGCTCGAGGATCGATCGCAAAGCAGATCGAGCCCCTCTTGGAGAAGATGGAGCCACCCAAGGATCCTGAATTCGATCGAGCAGTTGAGTACCACTCGGCTCTCGTCAGCCACGTAGAGAGGACAGCCCTTAAGCTCGGCCGGGCGAAGAGATACGCTGCAGCCGTATTTCCCCAGGAGTTCGACCGAATCAACTCGGACATGATGGAGATAAGCCAGGCATTGGCTTTGCTTGGCCGTTCATTGGAGAAGAGACAGGTGGAGCGCGAGGGACTCGTCAGGTCGAGAGAGCTCCTCGCCCAGCTCAAGGAGGATCGAGCGAGGGGGGCGACCAAAAGAAGCGACCTCCTTGAAGAGGAGACAAACCTCTCCCAATTGCGAGAGCTGGAAGCCGATCTACGCGAGAGGGGGGAATTATTCGCCACAAGCGAGGAGGGGCGTAGGATAGTCTCCTTGCAGTCAGAGCTCGACGCGATGGAGGAGAGGCAAGGACTGATCGAGGCCGAGATGGCAGCGCTCGTCGCACCGCTGAACAAGGCCATATCCAGGTTGGTGAAGCAGGACTCAAGCGATCGGCTCGACCTCAAGAACCGCGCATCCCTCCAGAAGCTCTCCGCCGTTTCCTGGGAGGCGATGGATGGGGAGATCTCCAGCCCTTTGATGGAGCTTAAATCCAACTTGTCCCTCCTGGGGCTGAAGGATCGGATGGAGGCGAAGGTCATCGCCCACATAGACCACCTGTTGGAGACGCGTTCCCTCGAGGCCCTGAAGTCCCGCCATTCCGAGCTGGCAGCGGAGATCGAGGGGCATCGCTCTTGCCTTGGGGAGGCAGGGCGGGTGGCAGAGGAGATAGAGAGGGAAAAGGCCGATCTGATGCTGAGAATCGAGCGATCCAATGAGGAGATCGCGGGATTGAGGACCGCCCTCTCGGCCGTCGATGAGAGGGCCGAAAGAGAGGAAGAGGAGCTGAGGGGTTGGGTGGAGAAGATGGGAGGAGAAGGCCTTGAGGACGACATCTGATAGGGGATGCGAAGGGGATTCGATCGATAGATGTGAAGGAGAAGAAATCGATAGTAGCAATGAAGATCAAGATGCCTTGCACTTAGTTCCCGTTCGCTGCGTTGAGAGGATGCTTGCAAGCAGCCAGGAGAAGGTCGACAAGGTGGCAGAGGAGGCAAGGCTGGATGTGATCGTCAACAGCAGGGCTGCGATAACCCTTCGGCCGCTGCCGCCCCAGGTGCTGGAGCTTTTAACTGGCTTTCTCGTCTGCGAGGGCTACGTGCAGAACATGGAGGAGATCGTCTCCCTGGAAGTGGAAGGGGAGCGCGCGTTCTGCAGAACCTCCCGTCCGGGAGCCCGCCGCCTACCGATAAGTCCGATAGAGGGAATGGATTTCTCCCTAAAGCTCGAAGATCTAATGTCCGCGATGGAGAGGATCAACCTCGGCTCCCGGCTCTGGAGGCTCACTGGAGCTACCCACTCCTCGATGATCGTGGATGGCAATGGTAGATCCCTTACCTTCTCTGAGGATGTAAGCCGCTCCTGCGCCGTCGACAAGGCGGTTGGAAGCGCCCTTCTGGAGGGGATAGACCTCTCACGCTCTGCCCTCCTGACAACAGGTCGCCTCTCCGAGATGATGGTCATGAAGGCTGCCCGGGCGGGGATTCCGATTGTCGCAAGCAGGGCTTCCGCGCTTGCCTCCGGCATATTCCTGGCCAAAGAGCTGAACATGACGCTTGCCGCCTTCGTGCGCAGCCCGGCCGCGAACATCTATGCAGGCGAGGAGAGGATAAGGTGACTTATCACATCAATAAAAAACCATCCCCGTAATTGCGGAAGCTCGCGAGAGGGTAATGCAGGCAGCGGTCCTGCTGGCGCCTGGCCCCCGCGGCCGCCGCCAAAGGATGGATACGCCAGGGGGGCCACATGCGAGGAAATTGCAGGGCCTAATCGTGCGGTTGGTGGTAGTGTGGAGGATCTCACCATCAGAAGCGATAGGACCCCAAGATGTTCCGGCGGAGGATTGAAGGCGGGCTTCTGACTCCTCTTAATAGGTATTCGGGGACTTCCCAACCCATCCGAAGGATTAGACGAGTACGGTTCAATGCTGCCCTCTTTAGACATTCGCGGTCATCCTCATTATGACCATTGATCCTCGTGCTCGATTGTTATTTATAGGTCATGGGGTAAAGTAATCCATGAACTGGCCAGAGTCTGCATGATCCAGAGGTGAGACAAGTGAGATACCTGAATTACCGCATCCTTCTCCGGAGAGAACCAGAGGGCGGATATACTGTGACCGTACCGATGCTTCTCGGCTGTGTCACCTATGGGGAGACTGTTGATGAGGCGATAGCGATGGCACGGGAAGCCATTGAACTATACATCGAGGACCTCCAGGAGAAAGGAGAAGATATTCCAACCGAGGAGGGACTTCTGGAATGCACCCTTACCATCGAAGCCAATGCTTAAGGTTCCAACGCTTACGCCCCAGAAGGTCATCCGAATTCTGGAGATGAAGGGGTTTGTGCTGAGCCGGGTGAAAGGGAGCCATCACCTATTCCACCACCCAGAGTCAAAGCGCCGGGCTGTCGTAGCGGTGCATGGGCGGGAACTGCCGACCGGCACACTCCTCGAAATCCTCAAGCAGGCCGGAATTGATCGGGAAGAGATCCAGGATCTATTGTGAGACGCAAAACCGCCCAACCTGGTAAACATAACAATGATTGATCTGGGTATTGGAAGAGCTGCAACAAGGTATGTATGTGGCTTTGGCCTTGGGAGGCGGCGAAGAGATACTCCTTTAGAAGGTTGACCACCTAAGCTGTGGCTCAAACGAAATGAGGATAATCCTGCAGGAGGTCAAGGCCCGGTTGGATAGCCCTGCTGAAAGCCGGGCCGGAAAGATCGTTTTCCCGGCAATCTCTCACAATCAGGCTCAGATTTTACCACGACACCCAGCTCTCGCCGGAAGTTCAGAAAATTCCATAAATATAATTGTCTTAAGAATAAATACCGTGCGGCTTGCTGCGGGGTCCGCCTCCGCCGTTTGACCGGATTCGCATCCATTATAGTCCTCAACACAACAACTGTAACTTATCATGCAAGACTGATATGCGCAATTGAATTACAAATGTCACGACGAGGACTATAATGTGCATTCACCATCTCTCCACAAGTTCCATGAACTCAGACGTTCGCTCCCTTATCCGCTCGCAAAGCCCGCGGCTGCCAGAAACGGCAACCTCTGCCTCCTTCCACCTTCCGCACTCGAGCCCTGCCTTCGCGAACTCGATAGAGTACGTCTCGACTGAGGCGGGAAGGCGAGGCCTCTCGATATCCGCCATGTACCAAAAAAGGACCGTCCAGCCCGAGTTCGCGGCAAGCTCAAGAAGCCGCGCTGAGCGCTTGACATCCGTCCTCTCGATGAGCGGCGGATCGATCAAGAGGAGGCCCGCTTCCTCCTCCAGCAGCTCCTCGACGCCGGAAAACCCGTCTCCAGTGTGAAACCTCAGATCATGAGGGAATGCATCGAGGCTGGACCAGGCCGGGCCTGCTAGAGGATCGATATCCCATGCCTCCACCCGCAGCGAGGCTCCGCCCTCCTCTGCAACCATCATGGCAAGGCATGTGGAGCCTGGATAGGCCAGAAGGTCCGACGGATTCAGCCTCTCGAGCGCCTGGATATAAGAAAAGCCGATGAAATCCCCTCGCCTGGCCCACAATCGTCCGATTCCAGAAGTCCACTCGCCGCCCGGCTTCAAAATGTAGCCCGGATACCCGGCGTGGCTCTCGGCGTAGATGAGGCCGGTTGAGAGCTGATGGTCGACCGCCTCTCCCAGGATGAGGTGCTTCCAGAGGTCGCCAGCGTTTCCGGCATGCCTTATGTGATCGTATATCAAGGCGGAGAGCCGCCCCCTCATCCCGCCGGCAAGGCCAAGGCCTCGGCCAACGTCTGGCAGAACTGCTCTGGCCTGTCCATGCGTATGCGCTCGGCGCCCCCGTCCAGGATGAGCGATACCTCCTCGTTTCCTCCGATGACCCCCCGTATCATGGAGAGGTCGGACTGGAAGATGACGCTTGCCGGCTCTCGGCTCCAGAGGAGGAGCTCCTTCTCGGTGACGTACCAGATGCCGGGCTTCCATACCTGGAGCGTTCCTCGTCCATGCCAGATGGATCCTAGTCCCAAGAATAGGATCTCCCCCACCTGGAGAGGGGGCTCGATCCTCGCCTGGCTGAGATGCCAAGCCCTCGTTGATCGATCCCAGTCCTCCAGCATTCCATGATGGAGCATCGTCTCCATGCCTGCAAGGGCCGCATTCAAGCTGACGCCGAGGAGCGGGATCCCGGCAACGGTGATCACGATATCCGCGTTGAGGAGAAGGCCCTTATCGAGGAGCCTGTCGAGGAGGTCGACTATGCCATCTCCCCCCCTCTCCGGCCTCATGATTCCTCCGGCAGTCGCGCGAAGTTGAAAGGTGCCCAAGGTCCCGTGAAGCGAACGGCAAGGCCTTTTCGGGAGTTCAGATCATCGAGGGCCCGGCCGAGAGGGGCAACCGATTCATCGCTCAGTAGACAGCAGATGTTGGCAACGAGCCTCATTCCCTTGAACCTCTCGTCGGGAAGGATGGTCTTTCGCGGCTTATCCTTCATCTCATCGGCAAGATCCTCGATCAATCGGCCCATCTCCTCCTCCAGCTGGTTCATCCTCGACCTGACCGCATCCCGAAGATGCATCTCAACCCCTCTCTGGAGCAGATAGGACGATCCCCTGGGCCGGCTCTTGATGCTCTCCTTCTGGGCGGCAAGATCCTGATCCTCCTTTAAGATCGCCTCCTCAAGGGCCGACTCGTCGCAGAAGAGCTGAACCGTGTACTCTGCCTTGCCATTCAGCCGCTCCAGCTCGGAGTTGAGGGCGGCATGACGGCGCTCGATCCAACCTCTTACCACCTCATCGTCCCCTCGAAGTATCACATCGAAAGAGAATGGAAGGACGGTTCCGAACCTCTCTGTCGCCACATCGATGACATAGCTATGCTCGATGACCCAGTCCTTGATCTGGCTCTCGGCCTCGCTGACATAGGGACGCGCCTGGCATCGATGAATCGCAGCGGCGACATCGCCATAGGGCACGGTCCAGACCTCCGAGCGATCGAGGCCGATAGCTCCCAGGAACTCCTCCTGGTCGGTCCTCATGATGGCGTATAAGTACCGGCCCTCGTCCATTTCAACGCCCATGCTCCTCCCAACGGCTCGGATTGACCAGACGATCCAAAAAATCGCTTGCGACATCGTCCAGGCCCTCCCGAACCGATGCCACACCCTCCTCTATCCCGTTGTCCTCGATGATCTTTGCAAGCGCAATATCGAGCTGATACAAGGCCTCGCCCAAGCGCTCCACCTCCTCCTGGCTTAGATCGCCCCCCTCCATCCTTCTGAGGGCCTGGTGCTCGAGCGCCTCCTGGATGATCTGGACGAGCGCAACCACGAGCCCCAGAAGACCCTCTTTGAGGTTCTTCTCGTCTATCATCAGGGCCATTTTCGTCCATTCGAAGAAACTAGGAGATATCTCTTTCTCATCCTGGAGAGATCAATAGATGGAGAATGCCGTTTTTAAACGTCCTCTCCTTGATCGTCCCAGTCATTGGAAGCTCAATCCTCTTGAGGAACTCTCCGGCCCGGATCTCCAATGTATTTCCCGCGAGGTCGACCTCGAGATCCTTCTCATCCACCCCTGGAACCTCGGCTATGATGGCCACATGATCCTTCTCGACCAAGATGTCGACGATGGGCTCGCGCTCGGCGCCCTTGACCGGGACCTTTATCTCAGGCGTCCGTGCCCTCGGCCGTCGGGCACCGCCGCCACCAAGCGTACGTGTGGAGATGTTGTAGTCGATCACGGGCTTCGAGCTCCAGCCCACATCGATTCGGTGCTTGATCTCCTCATCGGTCTCGGCAATCCTTTTGCGAAACTCCGGAGAGGAGCGCTCCAGCGCCTTTATGATGCCGCCAAGTCCTGGGATGAACTGGCCCACAACCTCTCCGACCACGCTTTGCCCCTCAACCTCGCCATGCCCCCCCTTGAGCTCCCGATCGATCTTCTCCTGAAGCGCTTCGAGCTTCTTCTCCAGATCCTCCAGCCGTGCCCTATCAGCCTCGCTGAGCTTCCCCTTCTCCTCACCATCTTTATTTTCTTCCATAGATCTCACCCAAGCCTACAGCCATCACCCCAGCGAAGGTTCACCTCAATCATAGCGCTCGAAATCTACCGGTGGAAGTCCCCTGGTCCAGCCGCATATGGGACATTGGCTCTCCATAAGCTGCTTCTCATCTACGCGATTGCCGCAGTGAGGACAGAACAACTTCGACTGATTGATCTCTTTCCATCCATCCGCATTCAGGTTGGTTCCCGAGGGAAACTCCAGGCCGTACTTCGCTGCGGTCTCGAAAGATGCCAACGAGGCTCTGATCTTGATCCCCAGAAGCTCCGTTCCGGCGACGGACACGACGATATCTGCGTTGATGACGAGGCCCTTATCAAGTATCCTCTCGACGATGTCGGCCAGGCTGTCTCCACCCCGATTCAGCTCCAAGGCGCTCATTTATATCCTATCTCCGACCCGCAATCTCCCGCTGGATCCTCAGCTTATGGGCGATGATGGTCGCACGATGCTTTCGCCTCTGATCCAATATGTGGGCCCTCGCCTTCTGCCGTTGGGTCCTCCACTCATCCCTTATCCTCAGCTTGTGACCTGCGATCGCAGTCCACCACTCTCGCCTCTTCTCCTTGAGATGAGGCCTGATCTCGTCCCTGATCCTCCTCTTGTGAGCCTGAACGAAGAGGTACTGCCGCCTCCTATTCTCCTGGATCTTCTGCCGCATTCCCATATTGATCAATCCCCCGAAGCTATGCCATCCTGCCCCCTCAAAGCTCTCCTCTTTGATCGCTCGAATCCCGACCTTATCACGAGGTCGTACTCCGCCCGCGAGCCGAAAGGGCCTTCCATCTCCCCGGAGAATGCCTTGCCAGACCTCCCTGATCTCTCGACCTCTTCGAGCATCTCGATGAACCGCCCGACTCCCGACGAAGGCCTCTCCTCGATCATATCGACCCCAGTAGATCCGTTCTCATGCCCAGGTTCATATCGCCCACCCGCTCGGCCATCTTTAGCTGATGCAAAAGATCGATGTTGCCCTGCTCGTACTCATCGCGCGAGAGCTCCCCAAACTCAAAGAGGAGGCGGTTCTCCTTGATCCGATTCCTTATCTTCTCAGGATTGTACGTCTCCCGAAAGGCGTAGCTCTGAATCTGCTCAAGCGTCCAGAGTAGGTCGAAGACGGGAAGCGAAATTCCGAGCATGCGCAGGAGGACATCATCGATGATCAGCATCAGCGAAACCCCTTGCGCTTCTTTCCCAGTATGTGTATATCCACGAAGTTGTAAGGAGGCCATGGACCGGAGTACTGGACTTTGAGGTCCCCATACCTCCCAGAGAGATCCCCAACCCTCGCCGAGAACTCGTCGATCCTTCCGCGCTCGACGAGAAAGGCCGTGTTCATAAGGAGCCTCTCGCTGAATAGAGACAGATCCTTATGTTCGGAGGCGATCTCCTGGAACCCTTCCTTGTAGACCTTGGCGACCTCCTCCTGACCGTCCATGGAAGCGCCCTTCGGCAAAAAAACCTTGATTCCAAGCTCCTGCCTTCCCTCGACTGCGCGAATCGCCTTCTTCATGGCCTCGTATCCGGCGCTCATGGCAACTGTGAGCAGCTTTTTGCTCTTGAAGGCCATGCCATAGGCAACGGGGAGGACGTCGTGATCTCTCATAACCATCTGGATCACATCTCGATGGACCTCTACCTCGGACTCGTCCATCCCATACTCCCTGTAAGGCGAATCGCTCACAACCGGGGAGAAGTCGCGATAGTCCAGGGTATAGACCTCGGATCCATCGTAGCCGATCTCTCCAAAGCTCTCCTTCTCCCCGGTGGACCTAATTACGCAGTAAACGTACTTGGCCGCATCCTGCTGCCCTCCCCCTGGCTGCCTTCTTACCTTGCGCACCAATCCGGCTACACCTCTTCCTCGATCACTTCAAGGTCTCCCCGGCGGCGGATCTCGACCCGGTGATAGCCTGTGACATCCCCGCCTTCATCGAGATCGAACTGATACTTGGCAATGAGATCCTGGGTGTCGGGGATGGCCTTCCGCTCCAAGGTCTCCACATCCACCCTCCAACCTCCCTCCACCTTG
>Ga0265595_1002053_pt1 | contig 14326 bp, 11 predicted proteins | sample saktaG_15_FD_190148 | JGI IMG/M metagenome (GOLD analysis project Ga0265595, IMG submission 190148) | Saline water microbial communities from Sakinaw Lake, British Columbia, Canada - sak_2013_06_06_50m | ecosystem: Environmental > Aquatic > Non-marine Saline and Alkaline > Saline ... | reverse complement strand
ATCAATTCCCAGGTTAAGGTTCAGATCGTTTTTTGTTAATGCAATGTCCAGTCCACCGGCATCACCGTCCAGAGCGTTGTCCAGCAACGCATGGCAAATGTTTATTCTGGATTATCCCCGTAAACGGTTTTTCCCGGGATACCGGGAGATCCCGTTCATGGTGGTAATCGTCTGGCTTAACCGTGTACTTTGTATATATTTATACATTGTTGTAGTTTTTTTTATAACGATGAACTAAATTTTACGTAGCACCCGGTTCCATAATTATTATTCCGGTCTGCATCCCGGGATATCCAGTACAGCAGGAGCTGGATCCTGCCACAGTTTTACGCATCGGGATTTTGTCCGGGTAGCGACGGTGATCAAATATACCAGAAAAACCTGCACGGGAGAATGAAAAGACTATCACCCAACGCCGCTTGTGACATGTGCGGGGGAAAGAAAAACAATTAAATGAGGTTTTTACAAAGCAAAAAATTCTTTAGTGGACTTTAACGCCTTTACTGCGCAGCTGCTCGGATTTCTTCTGTGAACATTCCTCACACCGGAACTGCGGCGCAACGTCAGAGGATTTGTCATAGTCTCCCGACCTGACGAGCCGGTACCCGCGGGCGACCTTACCGCAGTCCGCACAGGAAATGTTCTCTTTTACCTCCCACTGGGCGGCGAGCGACTGCGATGTAAAGATGAACTGGTCGACCCAGAAAAAGATGAGCCCGCCGATCAGGTTTGCCACGATAGCGGCAACCAGCTGTCCCATGTACGCGAGCAGGACACCGACACCGGCAAGTATGGGGGTGCTCGCCTGCCAGCGCAGGAGGTAGAGCCCGTAGCGTTTCCAGTTTACCTGCATAGTGGAAAATTGGTGCCGGACATAAAAGCGTTGTGGTCAGGCAGGAGGGATTTATAATACGTTCACTAATAGGTACGAAGGATTTTTTATCATGCGGTGGTTCGGGAAAACGTCACTGGGCTGGGTCTTTGTGACAAGGATGATCGGGATCATCTCATTTCTGATCATCATCGTGCTCGCAAACATTCTCACGTTTTACGTGGCAAACCGTGTATACCAGTCCGGTGTCGAACTCCTGAACGCCAACTTCTGGCTCCTGCTCATTATCGGGATTATCCTGTTTGTCGCGGACATCTTTACCGCGTTCCCGTTCCCCCTTGACCTGCCCTCCCCCATCATCCGGGCAATCGGGAGCGTCTTTATCATCGCGTTCATCCTGCGGGTCTTTGAATGGGTGGACTTCATCACGGGGAGCAACATTTACCAGTTCTTCTGGTTCCTCTCATTCATCGTCGTGCCGGTCGTCTTTTTGCTCGTGCTCGTCAATGGCTACTATGAGATTATCCGCCGGCTCTTCCGCACGGGCATGACCAACGGTGCCGTGTCTGCAACACCCGACCCGGCCATCGGCACTCCCCGGCCAGTACCTCACGACAAAGGCGTCAGGTCATGGGAGGAAGTCAGTGTTGAATTCCGGATGATGGTCTATGATATCCTCCACCGGTTCCGCGAGGAGATTCGCTGCAACCGCAGGTGAGTTGCAGGATTTTTTCCCGCTCCACTGACATGTGCCAGGGGAAGAGTAGGGGACTAAGTGAGGGTGCAGGTGCCGGGCTATTAAAAAGCGCTTAAGGAAGTTGTGAACCAGTTAAAAATAAGAGAAATTTGTAAAAGATTGTGAACGATTAGAAACGGGGCTTCCGGTGTTTCGGAAGGCAATCCCGACAGTAAACTGGTCTTCCCTCTGTGGGCTTAAAGGGGACTTCACACTCTTTACCACAGTCTGAACAGACTGTTTTTGTCATCTCGCGGGGACCGAAGTTTCTCGGGCCGCCAAAGCCTCTTCTTTCCATTGTTTTACTCACGCAGGTTTGACGCTGCAAATAAATATCAAACTGCTGGGTATAAATACATCTGCATAGCAGGGCACTTAAATCCCATTCACGGGATAATCTCGCAGCCGTTGTATTTCTCGTGGGCGAAATCACCCGGTGCCAGGATGCCGTTTACAATCATGGACCGCACTTTCGGGAGCGCTTCAGTGAGGCTTGCGTGCAGGTTCTCCACGGTGCCGCAGACGAGCTTCCGCTCCTCCGGTCTCCACGGGTGCATGATATTTGCATACAGGCACCTTCCGCCGCAGAAGTCCCGAATACGACATACGGGGCACTCCCCCCCGACGGCAATACGGGGCAGGTCGCGGGGGTGGGTTGTGCCGATGTGGCCGAGATAGTACTGGCTCATGCCGATCATGATGGGGCACGGGGCGATGTGCCCGTCGGTCATGATGCTGTAGTTTGCATGGCCGGACCCGCAGCGCAGGAGGCTCTCTCTCCCGTTCAGGAGGTCATCCATCGGGTCGAGGAACGGGTACCAGCGGGGCACCCTGCGGTGCTCAGCCATCAGGTGCACCCAGTACCGGGCGAGCGTGCGGATGCCGGGGTTATAGTGGTGCTCTACCCATGATGTAAAACTGCGGCGGGAAAAATCGTGTGCAAAATTTGCGTCCATCTGCCAGTGGATGGAGGAAAAGCTGTGGTCCGGATTACCAGCAAGGTACGTGACAGCGTCCACGATATCTGTCATTTCTGTCACCGTTATCCGTGCGATCAGTTCCCCTGAAAATCCGTTCGCAACAATCCGCTGCACATTATCCATCACCTTCCGGTACGTCCCGGCCCCGCGGTGTGCGTCGGTGAGCCCCTCCCTCCCGTCAACAGAGACAAGGATCGTTGAAAAACGGTTCACGTACTCCGGCGGCAGCTTGTGCAGCAGGAGCCCGTTGGTCTGGATCATGAATTGCCGGACGGGTGCGTCGTCCATGATCCGTTGGATCAGGTCCGTCTTCAGCAGGGGTTCGCCACCGTAGAACGTAAGCGTCGGGCAGGGGTCTTTTTTCAAAAAATTATAGAGCAGGCTGATTTCGTAATCCAGATCGGCGGGCAGTTTCTCATCGATCTCAACCGGACATCCTTCATCCGCACTGCCGGACTCAAACGGTTTTGCCCGGCAGTACGAGCAGCAGAGGTTGCAATCGTCCGTCAGGATGAGGTGGTAGTACAGGGTAATCCTGTCATTATGGGGTGCACCAGACGATAAATGATCAGTTGCGGACTCATGGCTCACAAAAACCCCGGCCCACGTTTTTCATACACAGTTCCCTGGTATCCCTGAGTTCTCGTATGCCGCCAGGATCTCCCTCCCGCAACCTATAAACCCTCTTTATTTTAATGTTTGTAATGGCAATGGCATCATACTTCGACCAGAGGATCGAAACACTGGAGCGCAGCGACCTGAACTCCCTGATTGATGAACGCGTCCGGTATACGGTCCGGTATGCTAATGACCATTCCCCGTTCTACCGGCACTGGTTTTTAAAGAACCGGATCAACCCCGATCAGATACGGGTGCACGAAGACCTGCTCAGCCTCCCGATCGTGTCGGGAAAGACTATACGGGAGCATCAGCTGCCCAAGACCCCGGAGTTCCAATTCCTGTCAGCCGGGTGGGAGGATGTCTTTACCATCCAGGAGACGAGCGGGACTTCAGGGACTCCCAAGAGCTTCTTTTTGACATGGGATGACTGGAAGCGGTACGCGGAGAAGTACTCGCGGAGTTTTGTCTCGCAGGGGTTCTCTGCAAAGGACCGGGTCGTTGTTTGCGCCAGCTACGGGATGAATGTCGGGGCAAACACGATGACGCTGGCAGCTCACCATATCGGTATGGCGGTCATCCCGTTCGGGAAGTGCACATTTACCTCCCGCGTGTTTACGAGCTACCGGCCAACCGCGATTGTCGGGAGCGTGTTCAAGCTGCTCCGTCTTGGCAGGCGGATTACAACCGAGGGCATGCGCCCGCAGGAGACCTCCATACTACGGCTGATCGCGGGCGGGGAGAGTTTTGCGGACGAGTCCCGGGCGTACCTTGCAGAGCAGTGGGGTGTACCGGTCTACAACACCTACGGGAGCACCGAAGGGACGATGTGCGGGGAGTGCACGGAGTTGTCAGGGCTTCATGTGCCCGAAGACCTTGTCCACCTCGACGTGTATGACCCGCAGATGAAGGCGTTTGTCAAGGACGGCGAGTGCGGCCGGGCGGTGCTGACAACGCTGCTTGAGCCGGGATCGAAGTGCGGGACACTGCTCATCAACTACGATACCGAAGACACCACGGTCGTGCTCTCACGGGAGCGCTGTGCCTGCGGGAGGACGCACATGCGGATCATAAACCCGCAGCGGGAGGCGGAGACGTTCTGGGTACTGGGGAATTCAATGAACCGGGTCGATGTGGAAGCCGGGGTATTCCATCCTGACAACATGGAGTACCTTACCGGTGAGTATGAGGCGTTCCTGTATGACGGCGGATCACGCGATGAGGTGGTGATGCGGGTCAGTGTCGAATGTTTTGATCCGGACCGCTGCGACCGGCAGCTGATAGAGGACCGTTTCACCTCGCGGTTTTTAAAATTCAAACCGCTTCTTTCAGAGCACTCAGCAGACCAGACCTTCCGGATCGTATTTAATTATACGGGGCCGGGGGGACTTGAACTGCACAAACTCAGGGGCCGGTTAAAACGGCTCGTTGATCGGCGGTCCGGGTGATCCGTTGGCATGTTAATGAAAAAAATACTGGCGTATCGGGTGCCCGGTGCTGCCCGGGACTTTTTTACTAACCGGCACGGGCAGGCGCTCCGGACAAAAATTTTGCCGCCATAATCGCTGCGCAGTGCGCATGGATTGGGTATCCGGTCAAACGGGCTGCGGCACATGGTAAAAATACGCGCAATTTTTCGCTAGTCTGCCATTCCGGGGAATTTATGGAGGTATTGAAACGGCGCGTTTTGTGCGGTTTGATACGCAAAATGCCCGTTTTACCCCCTCCAAACCGGAAGTTTCGACGGCTACCGGCGAGAAACCTTATATAGTATCAGACGAACATCTCATTATCAAAACCTCCGACGGGGTTTTGAGGTGTTTTGAATGGGACAGAAAGTTGGAAAGGAAAAAATCACCCGCGAAAAGGGCTACCTGTATTTTGTCGGAAAGGATGGATACGTCTGGGCAGCACCCATGAAATCAAACCCTGGCGGCAAGAAGAAGAAAGTCGGCTCTGAGAAGGTAGCAAAGGAAGCCGGCTACATGTACTACATCGGAAAGGACGGATACGTCGCAAAGGCAAAGATGAAAAACGCCTGAATCCTTTTTTTCCTATCACTATTGCACCCCTCGCCTTTGAGGCGGGGGAACATAATGGGTCGTTACGGAGAATGTTCGCGATCCGTCTTTTGTCTTTTAGTATTTTTTTGTTGTTACCTGACTGGATTCCCGGCCGGTTCCGTTGCATCATTATCGTACCTGTGGATTCTGGATCAATTAACGAGCAGGTCTTTATGGGCACGGGCCCGCAGGTTTGCTGCAAACGTCCGTGCGAGCAGAGGTGTGACCGCCTGAGGGGGCAAACCCAGTACTTTTGCGGTTCTCCGGCAGAGATCCAAGGGATCGGGTGTGCCTGTGCCCGCAGCTGCAATGACCGCGTCATGGATTGTCTGGAGGTAGGCCAGCGCCTCGTTCATCCGCTGGTAGGCGCAGATCCCCTCCCGCGGTTCGTCCCATGATGAGAGCAGGACGCTGACCCCGTCAAGGGTGTCCAGCCTTTTTATTGACCGTACTGACGCCAGCACATCGTCGTAGACCGGCAGGTCGCCCGGTACCGGGACTGCGTCACCGGAGAAGAGAATCCCCTCGCGTTTCAGCAGGAGCGAGACCGAGCCGGGTGAATGACCGGGCGTATGGAACACCACAAGGTCAAGGAGGTGGTCCCCGTCAAGGTCGAGCACATCGCCGTCTTCAAGCACGCGGCCAACTGTGGCGGGCCCCCCGACAAGCATAAAAAAGCCCGGCACCGGCCGCTCCTTTTCCTGCAGTGTCACGTCCTCGATCCATATCCTTTCAGCGGCATGGATTGCAACTTCGCAGCCGGTTGCCTTCTGGACCGCCTGCGTCGCACCGATGTGGTCCGGGTGTGCATGGGTCTGGACGATGAGGGAGATTTCGGAAGGATCACGGCCGGTCGCCCGGATGTAGTTAAAAATTTCTCTCTCGCAGCCTGCAACACCTGTATCGATCAGCGTAATGGCCTTCCCGTAGATCAGGAACACATTCACGAACCGGTCGATTGCGATGCCCGGCGCAACCGGTATTCTGAACGGGAGCCGGAGGACGTGGACATGGGGGGAGATATGCATGGGCAGTATCCTTGTACAAGAGAGGGAGCGTCAGCTTTTCAACCCTCGTGTGGTGAGTCCGGCAGCCGGCCAGACCGGCTGGTATTTATGCCGTCCGCACTCCAGTTTCATTAATGGCACCCGGATCTCCCTATAGCGACAGGCCATACTGGCAGCAGGCGGTTTTTGGCCTGTGCATACTCTCCCTGATCATCCTTGCACCGGTAGCGCTCCCGTATTTCATGAACCCTGCTACGGCAACCCCGCAGACGCATGCCCCGGTGCACGTAAAGATCCTTGCGGTCAACGACTTCCACGGGCAGATTCCCCCCGGGCAGAAGCTGAATAACGAGCCGGCCGGCAGTGCGCCCGTGCTTGCGTCGTACCTCAAAGCCGCGGAAGCCGGCGCCGGGCAGGCTGCAACGTTCATCGCGCTGCCCGGTGACGTCGTGGGCGCATCGCCGCCCGAATCCGGTCTGCTGCTGGATGAGCCGACCCTCCTGTTCTTCAACGGGTTTGCCAACGATTGCTGCGGGCAGGCCGGGTCATCGTGTAGTGCCTCGTGCAACATGGTTGCAACGTTTGGCAACCACGAGTTTGACAAGGGTATGACAGAGCTGGTGCGGAAGATACATGGCGGAAATGGTGCGACAACCATCATCCATCTTGTCGACCCGTATCCGGGTTCCCGCTCCTCGTATGTATGCTCAAACGTGGTCTGGAAATCAAACGGCACCCCGGTCGTTTCACCGTACGTGATCCGGGACGCGGGCGGGGCAAAAATCGCGTTCATCGGCGCCGATACAATAATGACGGTCTCGCTGGAGATGCCGGCAAACCTTGAGGACGTGACGTTTTTAAATGAGACCGAATCGGTCAACCGGTACGTCCCCATTGTGCAGGAGAAAGGGGTGCATGCGATCGTCGTCCTCCTGCACGAGGGCGGGATGCAGGACCCCTATGAAGGCCCGACACAGGAAGGATGCAATGTCACCGGCCGTGTTGCAGATATTGTCGCGGGCCTTGACCCGGACGTGGATGTCGTGCTGTCTGCCCATACCCACATGTTCACCAATGCTTACCTGCCAAATGCCGGGGGAAGGACGGTCCTTGTCACGCAGGCGTACAGTTACAGCAGGGCGTTTGCAGATGTCGACCTTGACATCGACCCGGTAACCGGAGATATCACCGGTAAAACGGCACAGATTGTCCCGGCCTACGCTGATACACCGCCCGGCACAACGCCCGATCCCGCCGCTGCTGCGTTCCTTGCAGAAGATGAGCGTGTCGTCGCGCCCCTGACAGGCCGGGTCATCGCGGTTGCGGTAACCGACATCACGGGTAAAGAGACCGATTCCGGCGAATCTGCGCTCGGCGACCTTGTCGCGGATGGCCAGCGGGCTGCCATGCACGCGGATGTTGCGTTTGTCACCACCGGGTCGCTGCGGGCAGAGATTGCACAGGGCAATGTCACGTGGGGCGACCTGTACGCGGTGCAGCCGTTCTCATCGACGGTGCTTGTCATGACGCTTACGGGCGACCAGGTGCGCAGCGTGCTGGAGCAGCAGTGGCAGCAGCCCCTTCCGCCCCACAACCTTGCCATCTCCGGGCTCTCGTACACGTATGACGGGAGCAGGTCTGCGGGCAGCCGGGTTACCGGCATCATGGTCGGCGGCGCCCCGCTGGACAAAGAAAAAAAGTACACAGCAGCAATGGTCGATTACCTTGCATCGGGCGGCGACGGGTACACGGTTTTCACGAAAGGGACAAATGTAGTCAACGGCCCGGTCGATGTCGATGCGCTGGTAACCTATACGGGATCGCTGCCCCAGCCGGTGAATCCCCCGGCCGGGGGAAGGATCACAAAGGCCGGATAAAGGGGATGCAAGCACCCTGTACCGGGATCCCCGGTGCTCGCGATCCTCGTTGCTTGTTGATTCTCATCGTTCAAATCACAAATTTCAGATAGTCTCAAACCAGAATAGTGTGTTGTTTACATTCAGGAGGAATCATGAAACGCATTGTAGTACTCTTCTGCATTCTTTTCGTCAGTGCATTTGTATTGCCTGTGGCTGCTGCCGGGGAAACGGTCACGACAGAACCGACAATTATCCATGGCGTAACCATGGAGCCGACAAAAGAACCGACAAAGGCCCCGACAACGGAACCGACAAAGGAGCCCACAAAGGAACCGACCTCCACCAAGGTCGTTGTAACGACTCCGGTCGGCCCGCAGGTCGGCTGGGTGACGATCGCTTCAACACCGTCCGGTGCGTCCGTCACCCTTGATGGCAAGTCCGTGGGGGTTACCCCGGTTGCCGGCCTGGAAGTAGGAGCCGGCACATCACATTCCGTTCGGATCTCGATGAGCGGGTATGAGCCGTACCAGACCAGCTTCAGCGTCGGCGCCGGCGAACAGGCGGCAGTTGATGGGACGCTCACACCAATCGCCACTCCCGTACCGACAATCGAACCAACAAAGGCGCCAACGGCGGCCCCCACCTCCCCCGTCCAGCCGATCGGCGGCGACAAGGGCTGGTTCCGGGTGCACTGCAACGTAGACGGGGCGCAGGCTTCGCTTGGCAATGGTGCCGCAGGCTCGTGCACGATCGCGGCAGGCTCCTGCAGTATCGAGGTCGCAACGACAGGTACGCCGGTCAGCTCCTTCACCGTTACAAAATCAGGGTACCAGACCTACACAAACACGGTTACGCGGATGCCGGCAAAAGGCGAGACCGTTGACCTGTACGCGACTCTCAACCCGGTCCCGGTCCCGTCCTACGGGAGCATCCAGGTCACATCCAATCCATCCGGTGCAGTTGCGACGCTTGACGGGGGTTCCTGGCAGTATACCCCGTGCACGTTCAGCTCCGTGATCGCGGGGTCCAGCCATACCGTCCAAGTCAGCCTGAGCGGCTACCAGCCGTATACCACAACGGCCTATGTTGCCGGAGGCCAGACGGCCTACGTGAGTATCAGCCTCGTCCCCAATCCCCCGTACCCGAATACCGGGTCGCTCAACGTTGCCACCTCGCCGAAAGGGGCTGACATCTACGTTGATGGCAGGTACGTGGCGCAGAGCCCCAGTGTCATCCCCGGTCTTGCTCCCGGGAGCCACTCGGTGCGGCTGCACAAAGCCGGGTATGACGAGTACGTCAATACCTTTACCGTGTATGCAGGCCAGCAGACCGCGGTCTCCGTGACCCTGAACCCCCAGTACTCCAGCGTCGGTTCCATCGAAGTGTCATCCGTCCCTGCGGGTTCATCGCTCTACCTTGACGGGAACTACATGGGCCAGACGCCGTCTGGAGATTATTTTGATCTCACGAGCCTTGTTCCCGGTTACCACACCATCCTGCTCCGGCACACGGACTATCAGGACTATTCCCAGACGGTGTATGTCAGCGGGGGAGGGGTTGTAACCGTGAGCGCGGTGCTTAATCCAGTCGTCCCCGGGCCGACCCCGGATGTTACCGGGCAGATCGTCGCGGCATCCGTTCCTCCAGGTGCCGAGTTCTATCTTGACAACGTGTATAAGGGCGTCACACCTCTCACCCTATCGGACATTCCCTCGGGATCGCACGTCGTCACCATGAAAGAGGCAGGGTACACGGACAATGTCCAGACCGTTACGGTCATCGGCGGCCAGAGCACCGCGGTTGCTGCAACCCTCACCGAGGTGGCGCCGACAGCCACGGCAACAAAGTCGCCCATGACGGTTGTGCCGGTTGTTGGTGCGGTCATCCTTGTTGGTGCGGTACTGCTGCTGAAAAGAAGGTAAAAATAGTATTCCCTTTTTTTAAAAATTTGTATACCGGAATTCTCTTTTGCATGCAGGCGTTATCCCGCGTGATGAACTGGTAAAAACGGCTTATTGAAGGCCCGGCAGGCCATGGGATTTTTCCCGTGCCCAAAGAAGCGTTCCCGCACCCCTTACGGGTACACGAACATGTAGCGCTCAACCACCGGTCCCTGTATCTCCTCTTTTTGAACCTCCGGCAATATCTTCTCCCTTCTCCTCCTCCAGATAATGATGGCAATGACAAGAATGAGTGCAGCAAAACTAAGGATTGCGCCAAGCTGGAATGCTGCATGGAACCCCCGGACAAGGTCTGCGGGTGGCACCTGCTGGGGGGCAATCCCGTTCATGCTTCCCTCTGCAAATACCTGGCTGAGCACGGCCGACCCGAAGACCGCAACTCCCATGGCAGAGGCGATGATGTTTCCGGCAAGGAATGCCCGGTTTTTGAAGACCTGCAGGTCGATGAGCGGGGTTGTGCAGGAACGCTCCCGCACAATAAAGAGGGCCCAGAAGAGGAGCGAGAGGGCAAAACTCCCGAGTATGGCCGGGGATTCCCACGTGAGCGAGAGCCCCCGGTTGAGCGGAAAGAGGAGCGTGATGAGGGCGAAAAAGATCAGCAGTGCACCTATGATGTCAAAGGATGCAGGTTCCTCTGACGCGGCTTCCTTTGGCAGGTACCACAGGGTGGCGGCAACAATGGCGATCCCTGCCGGTACGTTGATGATGAAGATCCAGTTCCAGCTTGCATACTGGGCGATGAACCCGCCCAGCACCGGCCCGGTTGCGATCCCGATGGAGACCATGGCTGTCATGATGCCAAGTGCCCAGCCATGCTTCTCTTCCGGGATATAGCGCATCAGGATGGCAGGGCCGATCGCGTAGAGCCCCGCAGCCCCGATGCCCTGGAGCGCCCGGAAAAAGATGAGATGGGACGCGGATGTGGAGAGGCCGCAGAGGAGCGAACTGACCGTAAAGAACCCGCAGGCAAAGGCAAAGACGATCCTGAAGCCGTAGATGTCCCCCAGTTTTCCCATGGCGGGGAGCGAGCAGGCCAGCACGATCAGGTAGATCATGACGACCCACGAGATGAGCGCCATGCCGACCTTAAACGAGCCGGCGATTGTCGGGAGGTTGATGTTGACAATCGTTGTGTCCACCGAGACCATGAATGCGCCAAGGGCGACGATGAGAAGAGCGGTGTGCCGGTGCCGGGCCCCGTCCGGGGGGACATTCCCCATACAAAAAGGAATATTTATCTGAACCCTTAATAAAACGCCCAATCGCACCGGGCCGCCCGCATTTCATGGCGGGACGTTATTTTAATCCGTGATATCGAACCGCTCAAAGTAACATTCGCCCGAGACCAGTTTTTCCCCAAGCTTGAGGGCACGGACAAAATTGTCGGCATGGTCAGCGCAGACGTATGCAAAACAGCACCCGAACCCCTGGTACCCGATGGCGTCCTTGTCACAGTATTCACATTTTATTTTTTCCCCCATGGTAATTTCCTCTTAATCTTCTCCCCAGATATTTTCTCCTGATGGAGGGGGGGGTTTAAAAATAAGAAGCGTAATTTGAGGCGATTGAAGATGAGTGCAATGGACATGAATACGTACGACTCGTACGACTCTACGGAAAGCCGCAAGTCTCACCGAGATTCTGGTCCGTTCACGGGACTTAACCGAAATGATATCGTCAGATCACTTCAATATCGAGTTTTTTGATGTCCCGCAGATGCATCAGAACCTATTTACATTCTTTACTTTGAAAAGTTATTCGAGGGAACAGAAACGGCACTCGTTTTCCGCACATGTGAGAAGAGAAGGATAGTACTTATTGACATACTCTTTGACCATACGCCGGGCTGAAAATGATGCGCTGGTACTTTTTATGGTTTCTTTCATCATCTTTACCCAGCCATGGGGTATTCCATCAATGGAAGCAGAGTAGTAAAGTGGCACTACTTCTTTTTCAAGCAGGGTATACAGTGCAGCGGCGTCAGATGCATCCCGTGATCCGGGAGAAGTCTCACCGCCAAAAGCCCAGCCATTTTTGCCATTATATCCTTCGATCCACCACCCGTCGAGAATACTCAGATTGATTACCCCGTTTAATGAAGCCTTCATGCCACTTGTCCCGCAGGCCTCCATAGGCGGGACAGGATTGTTCATCCAGACGTCCACGCCATGAACCAGGTACTGGGCCATCTGTTCGCCATAATCTTCGACGAACCCGATCCTGCCACCGAAATCCGGTTGCTGGGCGAATTCATAAATCCGTTTCAGAATTATTTTCCCGTCATTATCAGCAGGATGTGCTTTTCCGGCAAAGATAATCTGCACCGGATGCCAGGGATTATTCAGGATCCGCCGGAGACGGTCAGGATCATGAAAAATAAGATCTGCCCGTTTATAAGCAGAAAAGCGGCGGGCAAAACCGATGGTGAGAACAGAGGGGTTGAGCATCAAGCCGTCTGCGACAAGGTTACTGGGTTCTTTTAAATGGGTCTCCCAATTGATTCGCTTTCTTTCCCGGATCCTGTTGAGAAGTTTTTGTTTCAGCCATTTATGAACTTCCCAGATCTCTTTATCCGGTATCTCATCAATCATCTGCCAGATCTCCGGGTTATCATGGTTTATCTGCCAGTGGGGATCGGTGGAATCAAAATATTTTGAAAAGAGGTCTTCCATCTTGGGATTCAGCCATGTCGGGATGTGAACCCCATTGGTAATGTGGTCTATGGGGATCTCCTGTTCCGGCAGGTCCGGCCACATACAGCGCCACATCCCGCGGGCAATCATACCGTGTTTCTTTGACACACCGTTATGGTATTCAGTTGTCCGGAGTGCAAACGCGGTCATGTTGAACCCGCTTCTCGAGTCACAGGGGTGGTGTCCGAGCTGGAATAAGGTATCCTGGTCGATGCCAAGCTGATGATAATAATTGAAGAAATATTTGCCCATGAGATCTAAGGGAAAAATATCATTCCCGGCAGGGACCGGCGTATGGGTAGTAAAGACCGATGTCCCTTTTACCTGATTCAGGGCGGCCTCAAAAGTCATCCCTTTTTCCACTCGTTCCCTGATCCGCTCCAACTGGGCAAACGCCGGATGCCCTTCATTGAGATGCAGGGCTGAAAACTCTATTCCGAGATCCTTGAGTACTTTTCGTCCCCCGATCCCGAGTACTATTTCCTGTTGCAGACGTTGTTCAGTATTCTCTGTGTACAGGCGATGGGAGATGGTCCTGTATTCAGGAATATTTGCCGTAATATCAGTATCAAGCAGATAGAGTGGTATCTTGCCCACATTAACCTTCCACACACCTACATAGATAGGGGGTTCAATGAAGGGGACCCGTATCACCATCTGATCCCCGGAATCATTCAGAACCCTTATAATAGGTGCCGCATCGCGATCCAGCACTTCCGTGATATTGTCCTGCCAGCCATCGGGACGAATATGCTGGTGGAGGTATCCCTCTGAGTACATGAATCCCACTGCTACCAGCGGAACACCCAGATCGCTGCATTCCTTTAAGTGGTCCCCGGCCAGGAACCCGAGGCCGCCTGCATAAAAAGGGAGTGAGTGGTGAAGGCCGTACTCTGCAGAAAAATATGCAATGGTAAGAGATCTGCGTTTTGGGTAATGTTCCGAAAACCAGCCATTGCGGTTAGTCATGTACTGGTTAAATCGGTTCATTATGATGTCATAACGGCGGAGGTATTCCTGATTTGTAAGAACACTTTCCAGAAATTCGGCTGGAACCTCACGAAGCATTTTAACGGGATTGTGGATACTTTTTTTCCATGCCTGTTGGTTAATCTGTTTAAAGAGTACCCGTGCCTCCGGGTGCCAGCTCCACCAGAGATTGTATGCAAGATCGACGAGACCGGATATGCGTTCCGGAACATGGGGGAATTTATCTGATAGTCGATCATAATGGTCCGCCATGTATCGGTTACTTCCTAATAGTACTGTAGGTAACGTCAAAATTTATACTATTGGGACAACAAATGGGCAGGAAAAGTAATAATCGCAAAATAAAATTAGGTAATTTTTAATTTCTCATTATTGTTGAATTTTTCCTTTTTTGTTCCTTTTTTTCGCTTGAAGATAGTGCCATCCTCTGAGGATGATCGTTTGGGTAACCTCAGCGTTTTGGTTTATCATATTCCAGCGCTTTTCCAAGTGCTGGCGCGTATCCCCGGTTCACGTATTCCTTCACCATCCTTTTGGCCGAGAACCGCGGGGCGTTACTCTTGATCGCTTCTTTCATCTTCCTGACC
>Ga0265595_1002052_pt1 | contig 14328 bp, 11 predicted proteins | sample saktaG_15_FD_190148 | JGI IMG/M metagenome (GOLD analysis project Ga0265595, IMG submission 190148) | Saline water microbial communities from Sakinaw Lake, British Columbia, Canada - sak_2013_06_06_50m | ecosystem: Environmental > Aquatic > Non-marine Saline and Alkaline > Saline ... | reverse complement strand
TAGCAACACAGCAGATAGAGCTAATAATGGGACAGATGGCGAAAGCTCAGGGCGTGACAGAGATGCTGAAAGCATCCGACCAAATAAAATGGGTAGGACTGATGAACAACATCAAACACTCGGCGGAAGAAACAGTGCTGAGGGAGCTAATTTACAATTAGCCTATTATGATAGAGAAACGGAGGACAAAAGTCTTCCGTTTTTTCATTCTGATAGACTTATTAAAGAAATTCTAAAAACCTCGCCCCATCTTAAAGCTACAAAGAAAGAAATCGCTGAGTTTTTTGCAACGAGTGATGACGATAAAAGCCGTAAGGAATATATCAAAAGTATTTTTAATAACGACTATACCGAGATAACTGTAGATGGTGACCGTAGTGTAGGATATAAGACCTATCAGAATGTATTGCACCTTTGGGAAGGTAGCTACAATTCACGCACTTCACAGGGTTATTACGACTGGGGCGTTATTGTAAATTACTTTGAGGGAATGATGCTCCTTAATGAGCTAACGGATACAATGAAGCCATTACCATCATTTAGTCAGCAAATATCGCTTATGGATGAAGTAGAGGAAGTAAAATCCCCTACTTTTTCTTTTAGTCAGGAGATTATAGATATTTGTCTGCAACGAGGTAGTGGAGTCGAAAGTGGCAAATATCGTATATATGAGCAGTTTGCAAAAAAGCAATCCGCCAATCAAAATGAACGGTTTCTATCTAATGAATACGGTATCGGTGGTGCTTCTCCTATCATATCCGGCACAAATATTGGTGAGTGGCACGACGGCAAAGGTATTACTCTATCAAAAGGCGATGATAAGCTTACTCTTTCTTGGAGTAAAGTATCAAAACGAATTGGCGAGCTTATTGTAGCAGACAGATATTTAAGCTCAAAGGAAAAAGAGTTTTATCCAACCTATCTGCAAAAACAAGAGGAAAAAACGCAAAAGGCTGAAGAAGAACGAATTGTATGGGATATTTTATCGGTAGCACCTACAGATAAAAATGCTGAGGACAAGTATTGGGATAACCAATACGAGGAGGATGAATTAGCAAATTTTTATGGCGGTGATACCATAAATGAACGGCAAGAAATTGATGATGTTGAGGAAGAGCTTTTATCATATCAAGAGCAGCCTGTAAGGTATGCGTATCATCTTGGCGATATAGCGTATCTTGGTGCAAGTGAATATGAGGTTTTATCCTTTGATGAAAACACCGTGCGATTATTTGACAGCACTTTTCCTATGTTTAATAAGGAATTGCCACGAGATAATTTTGACCAAATGCTCCGTGAAAATCCGCTTAATGACCATTTTAAAACCGTAGAAAAAGCACCACAAAAGGAACTTGAAAGTAACAACAATGCAAAGCCTGTTGGCAGAATTGATTATCTTGGTAACAATGGCAAAGTTGGTGAGTCTATTGAATATACCAATGCTGAGAAATTTATAAGTGACATCAAAGATGAAAACTTCTATGGTGTACCAATAGATATTACCGTTTATCGTGATGCTGTAACTAAAGAGCACATTCAAACAGATTGGGTAAATGACCTTGATCCTCCACCGCAAGGGTTTCAGTATGAAGATTATCCTATTAAAGAAGTTGAGCAAATTCCTGATATAACTGAAACACAAAACCAGCCCATTACCCCTTCTTGGGAACAACCAAAAAACAAGAGAAGAGTTCAGCCGTTTGATTTACACCCTGAGATACCAAATGTCGATCGTATAAACTACCATATTATAAATGATGAACTTGGATTTGGCGGTGCAAAAGAGAAGTTTGCAAATAATCTTACAGCGATTAAGCTATTAAAACAACTCGAAAGCGAAGATCGCTATGCTTCAACGGCGGAACAAGAAATCCTTTCTAATTATATTGGCTTTGGTGGCTTGTCACAAGCATTTGATAACAAAAATGGTGCTTGGGCAAATGAGTATATTGGGCTGAAAACACTGCTTGATGAAAGCGAATATTCAGCCGCAAGAGAATCCACATTGACCGCCTTCTACACCTCTCCTGTTGTTATTCGAGCAATGTATAAAGCAATGGAAAATATGGGCTTTAAGAATGGAAATATCTTAGAGCCATCCTGTGGCACAGGTAACTTTCTCGGTATGCTTCCTGACAGTATGGCAGATTCAAAGTTGTATGGCGTTGAGCTTGATAACATAACAGGCAGAATTGCACAGCAGCTATATCAAAAATCAAGTATTGCGGTGCAAGGCTTTGAGAAAACAAACCTACCCGATAGCTTCTTTGACCTCGCTATTGGTAATGTGCCATTTGGGCAGTTTAAGGTTGCAGACAAACGATATGATAAGCATAATTTTCTCATACACGATTATTTCTTTGCCAAAACATTAGACAAGGTTCGTCCCGGTGGTGTGGTTGCTTTTATTACCTCAAAAGGCACACTCGATAAGGAAAATTCTGCGGTTAGAAAGTACATTGCACAAAGAGCCGATTTACTTGGTGCTATTCGTCTACCAAACAATGCTTTTAAGGCAAACGCAAGCACAGAGGTTACCGCAGATATTATCTTCTTGCAAAAGAGAGACCGAATTATCGACACCCAGCCAGATTGGGTACATTTAGGCAAAGATAGCAACGGAATTTCAATGAATAGCTACTTCTTAGAAAACCCCGATATGCTTATGGGCGAAATGGTAATGGAATCAGCACAATATGGTATGGATAGCACTTGTAAACCTTATGATGGTGCTAATCTTGAAACAATGCTAAATGATGCTATTGCCAATATCCACGCAGAGATAACTGAGTTAGAATATGAAGATTTAAGCGATGACGAGGATAAATCTATATCAGCGGACTTTAATGTTCGTAACTTTAGCTACACTCTTGTAAATGACAATTTGTATTTTCGTGAAAACTCCCGTATGAACCCTGTGGAGGTATCAGTTACCGCAGAAAATCGCATAAAGGGAATGCTCGAAATCCGTGATTGTGTCCGCAATCTAATTGAATATCAAATTGAGGATTATTCTGATATAGACATTAAAACAGAACAAGATAAGCTAAACCGCTTGTATGATGCCTTTACCAAAAAGTATGGCTTAATAAACAGTAGAGCCAATAATATGGCGTTTTCTGAGGATAGCTCCTATTGCCTACTCTGTTCTCTTGAAGTTCTTGATGAATACGGTGAGCTTGCGAGAAAAGCGGATATGTTCACCAAACGCACAATAAAGCAGCATACTACCGTTACCTCTGTTGATACTGCAAGCGAAGCATTGGCATTATCCATTGCTGAAAGAGCCCAAGTTGATATGGGCTTTATGCAGAGCTTAATGGGCAAATCACAAGAAGAACTTGAAAGCGAGCTTGCAGGGGTTATTTTCAGAAATCCTACTCTATCAACCGATACAGAGCCACATTATGAAACGGCAGATGAATATCTATCTAGTAATGTTCGTGAAAAGCTAAATATCGCAAAGCAATTTGCAAACATTCAGCCTGATCTCTATTCCGTCAATGTAAGCGCACTTGAGGCTGTACAGCCAAAGGATTTGACTGCAAGTGAAATTAGCGTACGATTGGGTGCTACTTGGTTGCCACCGGAAATCTGTCAGCTGTTTATGTTTGAACTGTTCGGCACTCCTCGCTATTTGCAATGGGATATGAAGGTGCATTATTCTAACCTAACCTCTGAATGGAATATTGAAGGCAAAAGTCGTGACAGAGCAAACATTAAATCCAATAACACCTACGGCACAAATCGCATAAATGGTTACAAAATTATTGAGGAAACTCTAAACCTTAAAGATGTTCGCATCTTTGATTATGTTGAAGATGCTGAGGGCAAAAAGCAACAGGTGCTAAACAAGAAAGAAACCACTATTGCACAGCAAAAGCAGGAGCTTATTAAGGCTCAGTTTGCAGAGTGGATTTGGAAAGACCCTGAACGTAGAGAAAAGCTATGCAGATTGTATAACGATAAGTTTAACAGTCTAAGACCTCGTGAGTATGATGGTAGTCATATTAAATTTAGCGGTATTAACCCCGAGATAAGCCTTAGACCACACCAAGTTAATGCTATTGCTCACATTATGTATGGAGGAAACACTCTCCTTGCACACGTAGTTGGTGCCGGAAAGACTTTTGAGATGGTGGCAGCTTCAATGGAAGGCAAACGACTTGGGATTTGTCAAAAGAGTTTGTTTGTAGTTCCTAATCATTTGACCGAACAATGGGCTTCCGAGTTCTTGCAGTTATATCCTTCAGCTAATATATTAGTTGCAACGAAAAAGGATTTTGAAACAAAAAACCGCAAGAAATTCTGTGGTCGTATTGCCACTGGTGATTATGATGCTGTCATTATTGGGCATTCGCAGTTTGAAAAAATTCCAATGAGTATAGAAAGACAGCATGCTATTTTACAGCAGCAACTTGACGAAATCACCAATGGTATTGCAGAGCTTAAAAGCAATCGTGGGGAAAACTTCTCTATTAAACAGCTTGAAAAAACTAAGAAATCTATAAAGCTCAAGCTTGATAAGCTCAACGACCAATCAAGAAAAGATGACGTTGTAACCTTTGAGGAGCTTGGTGTTGATCGCATTTTCATCGACGAGGCACACTATTACAAAAATTTATTCTTATATACCAAAATGCGTAATGTAGGTGGTATTGCACAGACAGAAGCACAGAAAAGTTCAGACCTATTTATGAAATGTCGTTATCTTGATGAGTTAACAGGTGGTCGTGGAATTATCTTTGCAACAGGAACACCTATTAGTAATTCAATGACTGAAATGTATACTATGCAGAGGTATTTGCAATATAACACCCTTGCAAGAAACGGCTTACAGCATTTCGACTCTTGGGCATCCACCTTTGGCGAAACTGTTACAGCTATTGAGCTTGCACCCGAAGGCACAGGATACAGAGCAAAAACACGCTTTGCTAAGTTCTATAACCTACCTGAGCTAATGTCAATGTTCAAGGATGTTGCCGATATTCAAACTGCGGATATGCTAAACCTTCCTGTGCCAAAGGCTAATTACCACAATGTAGTTATAAAGCCGAGTGAACAGCAAAAAGAAATGGTTGCAAGCCTTGCTGAGCGTGCTGACCGTGTTCGTAATAGAATGGTTGATGCTTCTGTTGACAATATGCTACTCATTACAAACGACGGACGAAAATTAGCTCTTGACCAAAGACTATCCAATGAAATGCTACCCGATTTTGAGAAAAGCAAGGTAGCTATTTGTGCTATCAACATTTTTGATGTTTGGGAAAGACATAAGGATAAATCCTTAGCACAGCTTGTTTTCTGTGACCTATCCACCCCTCATTATAATGGCTCTTTTAATGTGTATGACGATATTAAGAATAAGCTAAAGGATAAAGGCATCCCAGAAGATGAGATTTCATTTATTCACGATGCTAATACCGAAATACAGAAAAAAGAGCTTTTTGGAAAAGTCCGAAACGGTCAGATTAGAGTGCTTATTGGTTCAACGCAAAAAATGGGATCTGGCACAAATGTTCAGCACAAACTCGTAGCACTCCACGATTTAGATTGCCCGTGGAGACCTTCAGATTTGGAGCAGCGCTCGGGAAGAATCTTACGACAAGGCAACACAAACCCCGAAGTTGAGATATTCCGATATGTTACAGAGCAAACCTTTGATGCCTATTTGTATCAACTTGTAGAGAATAAACAGAAGTTCATTTCACAGATTATGACTTCGAAATCAGCTGTTCGTTCTGCGGAGGACATTGATGAAACTGCTCTTTCGTATGCAGAAATAAAAGCACTCGCTACAGGTAATCCATATATAAAGGAAAAAATGGACTTGGATATTTATGTAGCAAGACTCCGGCTCTTAAAGGCAAACCACCTAAGTCAGCGTTATTCTTTGGAAGACCAAATCATCAAGTATTTCCCTCAGCAGATTAAATCTACAGAGGAACGCATTAAAGGTTATAAGTCAGATATGGTAAAGCTTTTAGAGCACACAAAACCAAACGAGGATAAATTCTCACCAATGGTTGTATTGAGTGTAACCTATACTGAAAAAGCAGAAGCCGGAAAAGCAATCATTGAAGCCTGCAAAAAGATGACGAACCCAGACCCGATAATAATTGGCGAATATCGTGGCTTTACAATGGAACTTTCCTTTGACAGCTTTAGCCGTGAATACAAGCTATCTCTTAAAAATGAGCTTAGCCACTGCGTAGCTCTTGGCTCTGATATTCACGGTAATATCACTCGTATTGATAATGCTTTGGATGGCTTTGAAACTAAAATGCAAGCTTGCGAGGAAATGCTTTCTAATACCAAAACACAACTTGAAAATGCGAAAAGCGAGGTAGAAAGATCATTTGTGCAAGAGGATGAATTGAAAACTAAATCCGCAAGACTTGATGAGCTTAATATCTTACTCAATATGGATCAAAAGGATAACGAGCTTGTTGACACAGAGCCTGAAGAAACAGCAGACGAGCCTGAAAAAAAAGAACGAAATTTAGAAAGGTAGGGAAATATGGATAAGGAACAAAAAACAAATCAAATGCTTTATGAAAAAATGGCACTGGAACAAAAGCTTTTTGTAGCCGAACTTAAAAGTTCAAGTCCGGAAAAGATTATTGAAAAGGCATATGAATTTGTAATGCGTGAGGACATTTTACTTGCGGTTGAGGGTGATGATTTATTGATTCCCAAAGCAAAAGCACTACTAAAGCTTGATAAACCATTAGATGCAATTTATCATGAATGGCTTGATAATGATTTTACTCATATGGATATGGTTAGAGATACCATTTCAGATTGTGCTGATTATCATATTAAGTATCAAAAGGATAAACTTAATAAAGGCACTGAAAGGTAAGTGTTATAATGCCATATGTTGAACCCGAAGCAATATTGCATGCCAAACAAATGGATGTACTCACTTATCTGCAAAACTATGAGCCAAATGAGCTTGTTCATGTATCAGGTAATGTTTATTGCACTAAAACACACGATAGCCTGAAAATCTCAAACGGCAAATGGTGTTGGTTTTCAAGAGGTATTGGCGGTAAATCTGCTCTTGATTATCTTATCAAGGTTAAGGAGTTATCTTTTATAGAAGCAGTTGAACAGATTGTAGGACAGGCAGCTGTAAGGTCACCTGTTTTTAAAGACCAAGAAAACAAAAATCAAGATAAAAAATTAATCCTGCCGAAAAGGAATGAGAATAATGAAAAGGTAAAGTCTTATCTTGAAGGTCGTGGTATTCACACGGTAATAATAGATTACTGTATTAAAACAAAACGCCTATATGAAGAGAGCAAATATCATAATGCAGTATTTGTTGGTTGCGATTTAGAGGGCGTACCACGATATGGTGTGGTTCGTGGGACAAGTGGAATAAGGTATTTAGGTGAAGTGCTTGGTAGTGATAAGCACTTCTCTTTTTCTATTCCTGCACGAGAAGAATCAGATGCTTTACACTTGTTTGAAAGTGCTATTGATTTATTATCATTTGCTACTTTAGAACTTATTGAGGGTAGAGATTGGAGAGGTGTAAATCAATTGTCACTTGCAGGAGTTTGCCCACCCAAAAAAGATGGCACACAAATGAACACACCTATTGCACTGTCCCAATATCTCAAAGACCGCCCACATATCAAAACTATAAAGCTACACCTTGATAATGATACTATTGGCAGAATAGCAACAAAGGCTTTGGTGGCTACACTTTCTAATGATTATACCGTTATCGATGAGCCGCCTAAAAATGGCAAGGACTACAATGACCAACTATGTAATTTGGTTGGATTATCTTTAAAAAATCAAATTGAAAATTATATACGATAGTATTTATATTTTCGTCCAAAGATATTGATTAAAAAGTCATTTCGCGTTGAAATTCAAAAATATTTTGAATATTACGCTTTAACTGTTGATATTTAAGCAACAATGTGATATAATTCAAATATCAAAGGGGGCGAAAAAATGAAATATTATGAAAATTTGCTTTCAAAGGCTTGCTTTAACTTGGAGGATGTTTGCATCTTGACAGGTAATAAGAATACAGCAAACAGCCTTGTGCAGAGTTATTTAAAAAAAGGATATATACAAAGTATAAAACGTAATCTTTATGTTGCAATAAACCTTGCGGACAATGCTCCTGTCGCTAATTGCTATTCAATAGGCAGTCATATAACCAACAGTGCATATATCTCTCATCATTCCGCTTTTGCTTATTATGGTTACACAAATCAAGTGGTAAATGAGGTTTATGTTTCATCAAGCACAGTTTTCCGCAGTTTTGAATTTGACGGATTAGTATATAAATTTTTACAGTCAAGGATAGATGATGGAATAGTAAATGCGGTTGACGGCGTAAAGGTTACCGACTTAGAACGCACTGTAATAGACAGTATTAACGACTTTGAAAAGGTTGGCGGACTTGAAGAGCTATTGCGTTCGTTTTCCTTGATACCCTTATTAGATGAGCAAAAGCTGTTTAAATATCTCAAAAGCTACAATAAGCAGGTGCTGTTTCAAAAGGCAGGATATATACTTGAGCATTTCAAGGGTGAACTTAATCTATCAGATAATTTTTTTGTAAGTTGCAAAGCTGACATCAAAAAAAGTGTTCAGTATTTATCAAAGAGCTTTGATAAAGAACAGATAGAATACAATTCACAGTGGCAGTTATTTGTACCAAAGGATTTGCTGTCGTTAATATCAGAAGGAGGTTTTGAAGATGCCGATATATAATAAACTGGCGCTTGGCAATCAAGCAAAAGAACTTGGATTTGTCCGTGATACATTGGAAAAGGTGTATCGTTTGGCGGACATTTTGAAGTTTATAGATAGCAGTCCACTTTTAAAAGATAACTTAGCTTTAAAGGGCGGAACAGCAATAAATCTTATTATATTTAATCTTCCAAGATTATCGGTTGACATTGATTTGGATTTTACTAACAATGTATCAAGAGAAGAAATGTTGAATATTCGTTCTCGTATTACCGAAGCTCTTGGTAAATATATGGTGGCAAATGGTTATGAGTTAAGTCCAAAGTCAAAAACACCGCATAGTTTAGACTCGTTTATTTTCAGCTACACCAATTCTGCCGGAGTAAAGGATAATGTAAAGATTGAGATAAACTATTCGCTTCGCGCACATATATTACCTTGCAAAAGTAGCAGCGCAAAAACACTTGAAATATTTGACGATATAACAATTCGCACGCTTGATCCAAAAGAGATATTTGCAAGTAAAATCATTGCTTTGTTAACACGAACAGCACCACGAGATTTATATGACCTTAATAATATGGTGTTTTTCAGATTATTCGATGAAAGCGAGTTGTCATTACTCAAAAAATGTGTCGTGTTTTATGCTACTATTGCAACAGAAACAACTCCATTACAGTTTACTTTTGAAAAGATTAACAACATCACTTCCTATGCTATACGCACAGAATTAAATCCTGTTATTGGTCGATTAGATAGCTTTGAATTGTCTGTAGCACAAAAAAGAGTAACAGAATTTTTAACAGATTTACTTGTGCTTGATGAAAAAGAAAAGCAATTTTTGATGGCCTTTTCAAAAAAGCAATATCGACCTGAAATTCTGTTTGGCGATAGCGAAATATTGGACAGAATTAAAAACCACCCAATGGCACTTTGGAAAATGCGTAATGCAAAAGAGCCAGAACAGTAATAAAATATGAAATTAGGGCATCGATTAATCGGTGTCTTTTTTTTATTTAAAAAGGAGTTTGTGATATGAAGACTTACAGCGTTACCATTACAGAAACCCTGCAAAAAACAGTTGAAATCGATGCAGATAGCCGTGAACAGGCTGAGGAAATGGTTAGTGAGCAGTGGTATAAGGGTGAGCATGTTCTTGATTCAGACCACTTCAAAACCGTTTCATATGAAGCGAAAGCTTTGCAGAAAAATAAAGATTATGAAAGATAGAAAGGATTGATTTTATGCCAAATCTTGTAACAAACATTATTTCTTTCAAAGATGTGTCCGATGAAAGAGTTAAAGAGATTTTAGAAGCAATTAAAAACGACGAAGAAGGAATAGGCACAATCGATTTTAATAAGATTGTGCCAACGCCACCTGATATTTATCAGGGAAATTTGGGTTCCAAAGAGATGGAACTTTATGGCGAAAAGACATGGTGGCATTTCAATATTGACCAATGGGGTACAAAATGGGGAGCATATGACCACATCCCATATAACGAGGGAGAAAATGCAATTGAATTTCATACAGCATGGAGTGCTCCGCATCCTATATTAAGCGAATTAACAAAACTATTTCCCGATGTGCATCTTTTCCATCAGTGGGCTGATGAGGACTTTTCTTACAATGTTGGTATTAGAGAATATTATGAAAGTGTTTTAATTTGCGAAGATATTCCTGAGGGTGGGTCGAAGGAAGCATATGAAATGGCAGCAGAAATTGGAGGCTATGATCTTAAAGAACTTGGATACCACTTATCTGATGATGGCACAACCTACAAATATATTGATCAAGAAGAAACCCTACAACCCGAAGAAAAAATTAAGGTTGTTTTGGTGAAACCAATGCAAAAACCTCAGATTGTCGAGATTGGCACAAGTCTTAAAGCTATGCAAGAAACAGTGGGCGGACTTATAGAACAGATAATGCCTTTTGATGAGGAGGTGGCTCTTGTCTGTAATGAAGAAGGTAAAAATGACGGATTGGAACTTAACCGTGCATTAAAATATCCTGACGGTGAAATTGCAGATATTATCGCTGGTAACTTCTTTATCTGCTCTGCTAAAGGTGAAAACTTCACAAGCCTTACCGATGAGCAGGCACAGCGATATTGTGAGATGTTTAAAAATCCTGAGCGATTTTATAAAACAGCAGATGGTATTAAAGCAGCTACTATTACTCCAAAAAACAAAGATTACGAAAGATAGAAAGGAATTAATTTTTATGAAAGATTTTATTATAACCTTAACTGCTACCTCAATAAAAGAATTTTCAGTAACAGCAGAATCCATTGAAGAGGCACATGAGCTGGCACACACCTTGTTCTTTGACACAGACTTACTTGCCTTTTCTGATGACGACCTTAATGAAGTAGATGTTGAGGTTAAGGAAATCACTGATGATGAAGATGAGGATTTTGACCTTGAAGAGCTGTTTTTTTCAGCCAGTGAAGAACAAAAAGAACGCATCCTTAATATCCTCTACGGAGAGGATAAATAGACGGTATTGTCTTAGCGAGCACTGGATTTTGGGGACAAAATCCTCTCGTTAGGGGTTGCACCCCTAAAACCCTGCATAGAAAGGAGAATTTATTTATGATGGAATTTAATAATGTTGATGACTGGCGCAAGCAATATTACAATAAATTGCTCGCTTGTAGAAATGAAATAATGACAGATTTTTCTATGTCTAAAAGCTATAACGGCAGAACTTTTAAAGCATATATGGAACAGTTAATTGGGACTCACGGTAAAGACTGTGTGTCCATTTTGTTATCTAATACTATTCGCTCAGCCGATTGGGACGGACGATACGACCGTGACATTAAAGCATGGGCAAAATTCTATCCTGAAATTTCACAGCCACCTATTGACTTAAAAGAAAAGATGGTTTTTCACGCATTGCACTTAAATGAACATCCTTGCATTTTAAATCAAGCAGCAAGAATTACAATGGCGATGGACAAAAATAAGACTCATAGTAAAAAGGAGGTGGGACGATAATGAAAAGAAATCTCGAAATAAAAATTCGGTTCACAAAAGAAGAACTTGAAACACTATCAAAGAAAGTAAAGAAAACAGCTTTATCTCGTGAAGGATATATCAGAAATGTATTAAATGGAAAAGTAGTAAAAGAAGCTCCTGCTGCTGAGTTTTATCAACTAATACGGGAAATAAGATCGGTTGGCAATAATCTCAATCAAATTTTGAAAATTGCCAATTCACGAGGATTGCTTGATGTTCCTAAAATGAGAAAGGGTTTACAGGAACTTCGCAACACAGAGAAGATGTTATGGTCCACTTTCTCCAACGAGGAATTGGAGGAGTAATTGTGGCTACGACTAAAATATGGGATATAAAAGGTCGGCTCGATAAAGTGTTGAATTACGCATCTAACCCTGTAAAGACTGAGAATCCGGATTTTAGTTTGGAACAATTACAAAGCTTGAGAGATGTAATGGATTATACAACAAATGATTTTAAAACTGAAAAGCAGTTTTATGTTTCAGGCATTAACTGCGACCCGGATATTGCCCGTGACCAAATGGTAGATACAAAACGACACTATGAGAAAGTTGATGGTATTCTGGCTTTTCACGGTTATCAATCATTTGCCGAAAATGAAACCACACCAGAGATTGCTCATGAAATAGGGCTTAACCTTGCTAAGCGTATGTGGGGGGACAGATTTGAGGTTTTAGTTGCGACACATCTTAACACTCATTGCCTTCACAATCATTTTGTTATCAATTCTGTTTCCTTAATGGATGGCGGTAAGTACAATGATTGCAACGAGAGCTACAGACAATTACGAAAACTTTCTGATGAGATATGCAGAGAATATGGTTTGTCTGTTATCGAAAATCCCACACGCACTAAAAAAAGTCGAACCGAATGGCAAGCTGAGAAAAATGGCCAACAAACAAGACGAGGTTTTATCCGTGATGACATTGATAGAGCCATTGAGCAGTCCACCACCCCAAGGCACTTTTGGGAAGCTATGGAGGCAATGGGTTATGAGCTAAAAATGAACGCTAAATTTCCAGCTGTCAAACCACAAGGGTCAACTATCTTTTTTAGACTATATAATCTCGGAGAAAACTACACTCCCGATATAATTAACGCAAGAATATTAAAAAACTTTCAACGCAAACGACCATTTTATGAAGAAGAAAGAAAACCGAAATCATACCGCTATAATGGCAATCTAAAAGCCAGAAAAAAGCTAACAGGTCTTAGAGTTTTATATTATCATTACTGCTATGTATTAGGTCTACTTCCTAAAAAGCCTGCATCCAATAAGAGGATGCATTTTTTATTGCGCGAAGATTTATTAAAACTCGATAGTTTATCGGCAGAGTGTAAGCTGCTTTGCGCTAAAAAGATTGATACCATAGGGCAGCTTACTTCATATAAATCCTCGGTTGAAACGAAAATCTGCGAACTCACGCAAAACCGTATTGCATTGCGAAACGAGTTAAAATGCTTTATGCGTAGTGATAATGAAGAAAAGCAAGTAGCGGTTAAATCTCAAATTGCAGATATTTCAGCAGAGCTTAAAAAACTACGCATCGAGGTTAAACTTTGTGACGGAATATCCACTCGTTCTGTTAAAATTCCAGAAGCATTCAAACAGATAAAGATGGATGAAATTAAACAAAGAGAGGAGAAAAATAGCAATGAACACATCAGGCGAAGCGGCAGACCAAATCGTTAGAATGAGTCTTAACGGAGTTGAGATGGCTGCCAAAATTACAGGTGCAGGTGCAAAACAGCTTGCAATCATGATTTCTGCTCTTATAAAAGAACAGAAAAAAACAAGAGGAAAAATGCGTTTAGAAAGCATGCTCAGAAGCGGAAAAGAACTTAAAGTTTTTGCTGTTAAAAAGGAGGATTTACAGAAATTCACTACCGAAGCCAAAAGGTACGGGGTTCTCTACTGTGTGCTTAAAGATAAAAATGGTAATGACGGATTAAATGATATTATGGTTCGTGCAGAAGATGCTTCTAAAATCAGTCGTATTGTTGAACGCTTTCAGCTTACTTCAGTTGATACTGCCTTCATCAAAAGTGAAATTCAAAATGACAAGGCTCCAATGAATAGCGAAAAACAACCTATCGAAAAAGATATTCCACAAAAAAGCAAAGAGGATAAGCTACTTGATGAGCTAATGGAAAAACCACATCAAAAGGAGCAGGCACAAAATCAAAACCCCACTACGGCTCAGGCGACAAAATCCCTTCCGTCCGAGCCTACCTCAAAGACCAAAGACAATTTCGCAAAGGGTGATGAGCCAGACCGTAATCGTCCATCGGTGCGTAAAGAGCTAAACGATATTAAGGCTGAAAAAGCTAAAGCAGACAGCTTTAAGAAGAATGAGCCTAAACAGCAAAAAGCTAATACTCACAAAGCACCACCTTCAAAGAAATCCAAAAATAAGAAAATAAAGGAGAAATAAATCATGAGTAATTTAGATGATATTTTCACTACTACCCCAAAAGAAACAAAGGAAGCACCAAAGGCAGAAAACGCTGGATTTGACAGAACATCTTGGGCGGAACAAAAACAGATTGAGCGTGCACAGGCATATACCCTTAT
>Ga0265595_1002046_pt1 | contig 14361 bp, 16 predicted proteins | sample saktaG_15_FD_190148 | JGI IMG/M metagenome (GOLD analysis project Ga0265595, IMG submission 190148) | Saline water microbial communities from Sakinaw Lake, British Columbia, Canada - sak_2013_06_06_50m | ecosystem: Environmental > Aquatic > Non-marine Saline and Alkaline > Saline ... | reverse complement strand
CAGCGCATTCAGCGCGAAAGGCAATGTTGGTAATTCGAATGACATAATAACTTGGTTTAGTTCAAAGTTCATAGTTCAAAGTTCAAAGTTAAATACAAAAACCACACTTTGCACTTTGAACTTTGCACTTTGAACTATTTTCTGATTGTATCAAGCGCCACCTGGAATATTTTGTCCACATCGTGGTAGATCGGGTAAAAAGCCTGGTCGTCAAGCAGGTTGCGGCCGATATAAGCTTTCAGAAGGGTCTTGATCTTCTTTTCTGAATAGCGGACTTCTTTAGGGGTGAATGTAAGGCCCTGTTTACGGGCATTATCGATTAATCCATTAAAAAGCTGGTCATCGACCCGGAAATTATCCCTGAAGTCTTCAACCGTCCTGAAATGCTGGAGTGTGGCCCGCTCTCTGTCGGTATAATCAAATGCATATTGGAAGATCAGGTTCTGATGGATCATGCGGTTATAAAGATTATCTTTTTCATCTGCCTTCATGGCCACATAAACATCGGGCATTATCCCTCCGCCACCATACACGACTTTTCCGGCCGGAGTATAGTATTTGATTGTATCGCTGAAGGCAATGCTATCCGGATTTTCCATCTCACCAGTGGCGTAGCGGTGATAAAGTTCTTCATAATATTCTTTGTTCCCATTTGTATAAGGACGCTGGATACATCTTCCTGAAGGGGTATGATAGCGTGCAACGGTCAGGCGGATCGCTGAACCGTCAGGAAAGGTGAGTTGCTCCTGCACCAGTCCTTTTCCAAACGACCTTCTGCCGATGATAAAGCCACGGTCATTATCCTGTATGGCCCCGGCGACAATTTCACTGGCCGAAGCGGAAGACTCGTCAATTAATACCACGAGGTCACTTTCCTCAAAAATCCCTTTTTTTGTGGCATAAGCATAGCTATTTGGCCTGCTGTTGCCTTCAGTGTAAACGATAAGTTTTTTATCGGAGAGAAATTCATCGGAGATATTAATGGAAGCCTGGAGGAAACCACCATAATTTCCCCGGAGGTCGAGGATCAGCCTGGTCATCCCCTGCTCCATAAGCATTTTCAGAGCGCTTAACAATTCTTCATAAGTATTGGCGGCGAAACGGCTGAGCTTTATATAACCGATTGAATCATCGACCATATAAGATATATCAATACTGTAGGTCGGGATGACGTCCCGGACCAGGCTAAAATCGATCAGGTCGGCAAGACTTCGGCGATGTATGCTCACCTTTACCTGAGATCCCCGTTTACCTTTAAGCTGCCTGACTGCATCCCTGTCGGTCACACCAATTCCTGCAACAATTGAATCATTGATCTTCACGATGCGGTCGCCGGCCAATAATCCCGCTTTTTCCGAAGGTCCGCCCGGGATTGTCTGGATCACCATGATTGTGTCTTTTTCAATACGGAACTGTATGCCAATCCCTTCAAAATTGCTGTTTAGCTGGTCCTCTACTTCAGTAAAATCTTCCGAGGGAATATATTGTGAATGCGGGTCGAGCTTATCGAGGACTCCTTCGATCGCATTGTCGGTCAGATCCTCACGGCTTACTGAATCAACATAGTCCTGCTGAACATAATTGATCAGGTCGGTTACTTTATCGTGATGGGCCGGTTTGACAAAGAGGGCATTATCTGATTTATCGTTTCTGACAAACGACAGTTTACTGCCGAGCCAGATGCCAAGTATCAGCACAACAGCCAGTATAATAGGGAGATAAATTGTAAAACGGTGACGGGTTTCCATAACAGGAGAATAAAAATTGAGGATGCAAAGATAGGGAAGATTAGTTAATGGTTAGTGGTTAGTGGTTAGTGGTGGAGTTCCAGTTTCTGGTTTCCAGTTTCTGGTTTCTGGTTTCTAGTTTCTAGTTTCTTGTTTCCGAATTATTGCCGGGTTAATTGTACCGGTTACTTTTTGGGCTTACATCTGACAAAGGATTTACTTTCTTCAGCGATATCCCAGCAACCGGAATCCAGGATCTTATCCTTTGTCAAAGACCTTGGCTGATGCCCGTCCTCAAGATAGAGTATGCCATCCGGCTTAATCAGCCTGTTCAACTCCTGCAAGAAAGCTTTGGTATCTTTCACCATATGGAACATATCCAGGGCATAGATAATGTCGGCAGTATGTGAGGGTATGTCTACCTTTTTCCTATCGGTCAGGATTGGCTTTACATTTTTAAGGTTATGTTTTTCGATCTGCTGAAAGGCAGATTTGACAGCAAGTTCATGAATGTCAACAGCATATACCAGGCCTTGTTCACCAACCATTTCCGATGCCCCAGGTAAAAACCTGCCTGTTCCGCTTCCGTAATCAATAACTGTCTGTCCTTTCTGGATGTTGAACGGAACGAGTTTTTTACCGGGTGATTTAAAGATATCCGAAACATTAAAAATAAACGCCATTGTCCTGAACGCCCAATCAGGCATCCTGTCCATTTCATTGCCACAAAAAGCTTTTTTCATAAATCAGAGCGATATCTCTTATATTTTCCCTTCGTATAAGTCTTCAACTGGGAAAATCAAATCATAATCATTCCAATTAAGATTACCATCAATTATCTGATACTCTTTAAAGTTTGCTTCATCTAAATAATTTCGAATTGACGGGTATAATGAGGATTCTAAAAATGGTCTGAAATCAACAAGTTTGCTGAATCCATCGTTAAAAAATACCCTGATTGCGTAATCTCCAATATACCGGGCAGATTTAACTTCAATAATATCAACATTATAATCAATATATTCTTCCGTTATTTTCATTTGATCCGGGAGTTAATTTTCTCGAATTCGACATCCTTATGATATACAAAAATGATCAATCCATTTTTGAACTATTTTATCTGCATATTTTCCCAAAAAGTCTTTAAAATCATTGAGTTTACTACCTGTCAATGGCCTCGTACCTTTGATGGATTTAATTTTTATCTCAATAATCTTGCCATCGACTATATAAAACTCTGCCTTACTTTCAAAACCATCGTATTTTCCATGAACATGAATCGGCTCATGTTAATTGGAGTAAAAAAATATCAGAATCCCCAAATATTCAAAAATCTTTGGCATCAACTCTTTTTTACAAATTTAATCATTCTTTAAAAATAAAGCAAAATAACGCAAGAGCATTGCAGAGAATTCCTCTATCTTTTGGAAACTGCCGTTTCATGGCCATTTTCAAGTAAAACCAAGCTATAGGAAGAAGGGCTCATTTTCTATCTCACCATCACCATTTTTCCCGTGAAGGCCTGGTTTCCTGCCGTGAGGCGGTAGAAGTATATTCCCGGATTCAGTCCTTCAGCATCCCAGGTAACCTGGTGATCGCCTGTATTCAGCGATTCATCAAGGACGGTTGCCACGACCTGCCCCAGGTCATTGAGGAAGACCAGGTTCACTGTAGCCGGATCTCGCAAATGGATAGTGAATGTTGTTTGGTCTGTAAATGGATTTGGATAACTGACGACTAATGACTGACGACTGATGACTTCCTCAACGCCAACCCCGCAGGCCAATTTCACCTCCTGCGCGCTGTCACATCCGGTATTGTTATTATAAATATCGATAAGTCCTGAATAATTGATAAGATAATCGCAAACGCTCCGTACGTTACATTCAGTCAAGGAATCATTATCGTGAATATGCAAATAATTTAGATGATCAGCATCAACATTTTCAATACCGTCAAGGGTAATCAGCATCGGGTTATAAATGATTGAAATAGAGTTAGTATGAATCAGGCTTTGAAGACCATCCAGGCTTATCATCGAATTATTTCCGGCTATCTTGATTGATTGCACGGAATCCAGCTTATTTATCCCATTGAGGTTTTTTAGTAACGGACTGTCATAAATCCCAAACTCCTGACCGACACTGGTTAAAGAATCAAGTCCGGATAAACTTAATAAGCCGCTATTCCCCAGGAGTAGCATCCAACCACCAACAGTTGTCAGCTTATTTAATCCAGCCAGGTCAGTCAATGCCGGATTGCTTCCACATTCCCAATATCCAAGCATAAGGTCGCCTTGAATAGTCCTCAGATTATTCAGTCCATTCAAAGTAAGTAAACTATTATTACCACACAGATGTAATGAACCATTGATGGTATCGATCCCTGACAGGCATTCCAGGTTAGTAATATTTTCACCAGTAATTTCGATATATCCCTCAAGTTTATGGCAATCTAGATAATATGAGGGGAAACTGTCAACATTTGCCTGGCTCATGAAGTAATAGTTCCCAAAAGGTAAACAGGAAAGAGTAAAACCACAACTATCCGCGATTTCATGAGGATTGTCACAACCTGGTCCATTATTGTAAATGCCAATCATATCGTGGAGATCAGCGAGGTATTCACAAATGCTTTGAATTTGACATTCGGTAAGAACCGGATTTTCATAAATCCAGATCCTGTTGATTGAAGAAGCATTGACATTTTCCAGTCCTGAAAGGCTGGTCAGGGATGCATTGTTATAAATACCAAGATCACCTCCGATGGAAGTCACATTGTCGAGTCCCATAAGGCTGGTCAGGACTTCATTATAAGCTATTATAAGACCACCCCCAATAGATGTAAGGTTATCCAATCCACTTAGACTGGCAAGAGAAGGATTACCTCCCCATAAGTAACCAATTTGAAGCCAGCCCCCGATATAAGTTAAATTACCCAATCCTGTTAAAGAAGTCAGTTCCCAGTTTTCATCAATTTCCACACTTCCTTCTACAGATGTCAAATTTTCCAATCCGGATAATGAAGTCAATTCATCACAAAACCCAATATGCAAATCTCCTGCGACAGTTTTCAGATTGTCCAGCCCTGCAAAACTGAAAAATCCAGCAAGGTCATCTAAGTAAAAACTTCCTCCAATATAGCTTAAATTGCTCAGGCCGGTCATATCTGATAAATACTGAGTATTCTGAAATTCAAGATCGCCAAATATCGAATCCAGCATACTGATTCCAGCGAGGTCTGAAATATCATTTCCATATATTATAACATCGCCTTCAATGGATGTACACCCCGGATAATTCACCTGGAAACTGTCAATCTGGGCTTGTGTGGAAAATGTGATGCCTTCAGGCAGGCAGGACTGTGAAGATGCCTTCACCAGAATGATAACGAGGATAAAAATTACGAGAAATAATTTTTTCATGGCTGATAGATCTGGCAGGTAATCATTGAACATGCCAAGATACGAAAAAAAAGGGTTATTTCTTCCGGTTTCCAATTTCAAAGATGAGAGAGGACCTCATATTGAATTCATTAAATGTTGTCTCTTCAAAGGGGACGAGGATGGCGATGTCAAATCCAAAATAGCTATACCTGACGCCCAGGCCGGTTGTAAAGTACCTTCTCCATCCTTTAGTCTCATTTTCATAATAAATACCGCTCCTGGCTGAAAAAATGCTCCTGAACCAGTATTCTGCCCCAATTCCAAATGACCACTCCTTCATCTCCTCTTCGAAACCATAAGGCGCATCATACCATGACTGGATCATCCCCCGCATAACCGATACATTCGGATCCATCCCTTTGTCAATGACCGGGTTGCCCTGAGGATCATAAACGGGCATCCCTGTCGCCGTATCCATCAGATAGACTGGTGGAGTGGGCACAAGAAGCTTATTAAAATCTGCCAGGAAAGTCAATGAATTAGATGAATTGAATTTTGTTGTAAAACCAATTCCTGCCGCGAAGTTGGTCGGGATGAAATCTTTACGGACTTGAGTTTCAGAATAGGCTATCTTCGAACCTATGTTGCTGATATTGACGCCCCAGGAAATGCTGCCTTCTTTACTTCCAAGAGAAATATCTTTCTGGTAATAAGCGGAAATATCCATGGCAACAGAGATGCCGGGAGAAGTTTCAGCACCCTGGATATATTCTCCCCGGGTGAAATCCGAATAAATCATCCGTCCGGCCAGTCCTAATGAAAATACATCATTTATCCTGTAAGAGAAAGAAACATCATTATTAAATTCATAAGGCTGAAAGCTTCCCAGGTCATTTCCATATTCATCAGTAAAGGTTACTTTTCCAATTGAAAAATATACCATCGATGTCGCAATAGCTATCCTGTCCGTAATCTTGAAATAAAGATTGAATGAATGATAACCAAATGAAAGATCCAAAGGATCATAATCCTTGATCAATAACCAGTACCAGGGTGTATAGGAAACTGCAACTCCGAATCTTTTATCAGTGAATGCATATTTTGCGGGATTCCAATGCATGGAAAAAGCATCAGGACTTGAAGCGGCTCCGATCGTGCCTAACGCGGTACCCCTGGAATCAGGCGCGAGAAGAAGATATGGCACAGCCGTGGTTATAGCCCTGCTTTGAGCTTGTAATCCTTGGGAAAACAAGATCATCACGATAATAGCCAGTATTGCTTTCATGACATTTTATGGTTTGGTTTGCGGTCAACTACTCTAACGAATTCTACCTCATTATAGTATTCTTCCTAAATCAGATATCTCCTCTCAAATTTATACATTATTCATTAAAGGTAATAAACAGAAGATCTAAATCAAGGAAAACGATATCCCGGGCAATTTGTTTATTCCGCCACCCCAGCCGTCACCTGGAAAAGATAAACCCCTTCAAGAGCAATTCCTGCAAAGCTTAAAATTTCCCCAACTCAACACTCAAAACTTAAAACTCAAAAACCAACACCCAAAGGGCCTTGGTTTTTGCTGGTACCCGGGGTCGGGATCGAAACGGCACGAGCTCTCGCTCACAGGTTTTTGAGACTAGCGCGTCTACCAGTTCCGCCTAATTTTTTTTATAATATTCCTTCGTATAAGTCTTCAATTGGGAAAATCAAATCATAATCATTCCAATTAAGATTTCCATCAACAATCTGATAGTCCTTAAACATTAATTCATCTAAATATTTTCGAATTGAAGGGTGTAAGGAAGATTCTAAGAATGGTCTAAAATCAACTAGTCTGCCAAATCCATCGCTAAAAAATACTCTTATTGCATAATCTCCAATATACCGGGCAGATATAATTTCGATGATATCAACATTGTAATCAATATATTCTTCTGTAATTTTCACTTGATTCGGGTATTAATTTTCTCGAATTCGACATCCTTATGATAAACAAAGTAGTCAATCCATTTTTGAACTATTCTATCTGCATATTTTTCTAAAAATTCTTTAAAATCATTGAGTTTACTGCCTGTCAATGCCCTCAAGCCTTTTAGGGACTTAATTTTAATCTCAACAATCTTGCCATCGACTATATAAAACTCCGCCTTACTTTCAAATCCATCATATTTGCCATGCACATGAATCGGCTCATACTCATTGGAATAGAAAAATATCAGAATCCCTAAATATTCGAAAATCTTTGGCATTACCTCAATTTTTTCACAAATTTAATCATTATTTAGAGATGAAGCAATATGTCATAAGTGTATAATATAGAAGCCTCTATTAGTATTTTATCGGTGAGGGGAAGGGATTTTCAATTATTTCAAGATTCCCCAACTCAAAACTCAACACTCAAAACTTAAAACTTAAAAACCAACGCCCTTTGGGCGTTGGTTTTTACATGTACCCGGAGCCGGGATCGAACCGGCACGAGCTCTCGCTCACAGGTTTTTGAGACCAGCGCGTCTACCTGTTCCGCCACCCGGGCGAGGAGGGTGTGGGTTTGAGTGTGGGTGTGCAAGTGAGGTGTGATTCTTATTTAATGTCTGTCGAAACATTGTTTGTTGTTGTGCAAGTGAAGTGTGGGTGTGATATTAAATTGGGAGCGCAAAGATAATAGAAATTTGGACAATCTGCCAGATTATCTTACCTTTGCAGCCCCGGAAAACGGAAAATCCTTTTTATTATGCCTACAAAGAAAGATCTGGTAAGTATTTTCGGTTGCAGAGCTACTTTCGACCTGGCCGAAAAAATAGCTAAAAGCTATGGTTGTAAGTTGGGACAATCTACCGTTTTCCAACCTGCTTTTGAAGAAAATATCCGTGGGCGACATGTATTTATCATACAATCTACTTCCCCCCCTGCCGATAACCTGCTGGAACTTATGATGATGATCGATGCAGCGCGCCGGGCCTCGGCCAAGAATATTGTGGCAGTGATCCCTTATTTCGGGCTCGCCAGGCAAGACCGCAAAGATCGTCCCAGGGTATCCATTGCCTCCAAACTAGTGGCTAACCTGTTAACGGCAGCCGGAGTGCAACGGGTTGTCACCCTCGACCTCCATGCTGACCAGATCCAGGGCTTTTTCGATGTTCCGGTGGATCACCTGTTCGCCTCCTCTATTTTCCGCAGCTATATTGAAACACTCAATCTCCCAAATCTTACGATGGCTTCGCCGGACACGGGAGGTACGCGCCGTGCCGCATCTTATGCCAAAGCATTGCATACCGACTTTGTAATCTGTTACAAGCAACGGTCCAAACCCGGTGAGGTTTCCAAAATGGCGCTGGTGGGAGATGTCAAGGGGAGAGATATTATCCTGGTTGATGATATCATCGATACAGGAGGATCTATCACAAAGGCTGCCCAACTTATGATGGACAAAGGGGCCAATAGTGTGCGGGCTTTCTGCACCCACCCGGTGTTCTCCGGCCAGGCTTATGAAAAAATCGAAAATTCAGTTATTACTGAAGTCGTCGTTACCGATACTATCCCACTTAAGCAGAAAAGTGAGATGATCACTGTCCTCACCACGGCTGAACTATTTGCCGAAGTGATCAAACGGATTGAAAACTTTGAATCAATCAATTCGCTGTTCATTATGGATGATAGTGATAAAAAGTAGTCATTAAGTAGTCATTAAGTGGTCATTAAGTGGTCATTAAGTTGTCATTAAGTAGTTATTTATATAAATTTCTAATTTCTAATTTCTAATTGTATGAAAACAGTATCTATGAGCGGCTCTCTGCGTGAGAGCGTAGGGAAAAAAGATGCTAAGCTCCAGCGTTCGGAGGGGCGTATCCCATGTGTGCTTTATGGTGGCAAGGAACAAATCAAATTTGTGGCAGATGAGAAATCATTCACGCAAATTGTTTTTACACCTGATTCTCATTTTATCAAGCTTACCATTGATGGTAAAAGCCATAACTGCGTGTTGAAAGATATCCAGTACCACCCGGTCAGCGATACCATCCTGCATGCTGATTTTATTGAATTCGAAATGGATAAACCTCTCACCATGAGTGTCCCTGTGAAGTTTACAGGAAACGCACCCGGTCTGATCAAAGGAGGCGAGCTGGTGAAAAAATTCAGGAAACTGAATGTCCGCGCTCTTCCTGCTGAAATGCCCGAAGCCGTAGTGATCGATATCAGTAACCTCGACATTGACCAGAAAATCATTATTGGTGAAGTACCCCAGGAAAAATTCAAGATCCTCGAAAAACCTGAAAGATACATTATAGCCATCCGACCTACACGTGTCACCGTTACTGTCGAGCCGGAAGCTGAAGGCGCAGCAGCACCAGCACCAGCACCTGCGCCTGTAAAATAAGGCCCCTGACAGGTCTGAGTTATGAAATACCTGATAGCAGGACTGGGCAACATCGGTGATGAATATGCCAATACCAGGCACAACATCGGATTCACTGTTTTAGACACCCTTGCCCGGTTATCAGGTGTTTCTTTTCAAAGCGGACGATATGCCGATGTTGCCCGTATGAGGATAAAAAACAGGTCACTGGTCCTGATCAAGCCTTCTACTTATATGAATCTGAGCGGAAAAGCGGTCCGCTATTGGCTGGAAACTGAAAAAATCCCAATGGAAAACCTTTTGGTCGTGGTGGATGATATCGCTCTTCCTCCAGGACAGTTGCGTTTGAAACTAAAAGGAGGTGATGGCGGCCATAACGGGCTTATCAGCATCATTGAAATCCTGGAAACACAGGATTTTTCCAGGCTCCGCTTCGGAATAGGCAATGATTTCGCTAAAGGTTTTCAGACCGAATATGTTTTGGGCAGATGGACTGCTAAAGAGGAAGAAATACTTGTCCCACGGTTACCTGAAGCAGTGGAAATGATCCGGTCTTTTGTCACTGTGGGGCCGGGGTTGACAATGACGAACTTCAATCAAAAGAATTAAAATTTACACTTTACAATTTACAATCTAAGATCTTAATTTGTAAATTGTAAATCCTAGATTTTCTTGATTCTTCCCCTGATTATTGATGCAACCCGGTCAAATGGAATCCTATCCTGCATCATGCTGTCGCGTTCCCTTATCGTCACGGTATTATCCTGCAAGGTCTGGTGGTCGACAGTAATGCAGTAAGGTGTGCCGATGGCATCCTGCCGGCGGTAGCGTCGGCCGATAGAGTCTTTCTCATCGTACTGGCACATGTAATCATATTTCAAACCGTCGAAAATTTCCAGGGCTTTCTCCGGCAATCCGTCTTTTTTAATCAAAGGCAAAACAGCTGCTTTGACGGGTGCCAGGAATGGCGGGAATTTCAGCACCACTCGTTCCGTGCCGTCTTCCAGTTTTTCTTCGTTAAATGAGTAACTCAATACAGCAAGGAAAGTACGGTCAAGGCCGATGGATGTTTCGATGACATAAGGAACGTAGCTCTGGTTCAGATCCGTGTCAAAATATTGTAACTTTTTGCCGGAATATTGCTGGTGCAATGACAGGTCGAAATCGGTGCGGGAATGGATGCCTTCCAACTCCTTAAAACCGATGGGGAAGTCAAATTCAATGTCGAAAGCAGCATTGGCGTAATGGGCGAGCTTGTCGTGCTCATGGAAACGGTATTTCTCAGCGGGGATTCCCATTCCCAGGTGCCAGTTCATCCGCTGCTCCTTCCAGTAGTTGAACCATTTCATCTCTTCACCGGGCTGGACAAAGAACTGCATTTCCATCTGCTCGAACTCCCGCATCCGGAAAATGAACTGCCGGGCGACGATCTCGTTGCGAAAAGCCTTGCCGGTCTGAGCTATGCCAAAAGGAACCTTCATCCTGCCCGTTTTCATCACGTTCAGGAAGTTGACAAATATACCCTGTGCCGTTTCCGGGCGCAAGAAGATCACATTGGTATCTTCGGCCAAAGAACCCATTTGCGTGGCAAACATCAGGTTGAACTGGCGTACATCGGTCCAGTTGCGGGTCCCTGAAACCGGGTCGGCTATTTCCAGGTCAATGATGAGCTGACGGAAAGCGGCTAAGTCATTGGATTCCATTGCTGAATACAGCCTCTTACCAGCTTCTTCTATCTTCTGCTTATACTCCTGGATACGCGGATTTGTTTCCAGGTATAAGGCTTCATCAAAGCTTTCACCGAATCTCTTCCTGGCTTTCTCCACCTCCTGGTCGATCTTTGTCTGCTGCTTTGCCATGTAATCCTCTACCAGCGTATCGGCGCGGTAGCGTTTCTTGGAGTCTTTATTGTCAATCAGCGGGTCACTGAATGCATCCAAGTGGCCTGAAGCTTTCCAGACGGTGGGATGCATAAAAATGGCAGAATCGAGCCCAACGATGTTTTCATGATATTGCACCATCGACTTCCACCAATATTCCCGGATATTGTTCTTCAATTCGACACCATACTGGCCGTAATCATAAACGGCGCTTAATCCGTCATAAATCTCGCTGGAAGGAAATACAAACCCGTATTCTTTAGCGTGAGAGATTATTTTTTTGAATAGGTCTTCGTTGTTGGGCATCACTATTTAGTTCAAAGTTCAAAGGGCAAAGGGCAAAAGGCAAAGGGCAAAGATTTACCTGCAAAACTATGAAAATAATGGTTTGAGAAGACGAGAACCCTCAGCAAGCTCCCTTAAGGAGTTGTTAATGGTTTTTATTTTCGCAAAATTCAGTAAGCACGCCTGCAGTTGATTTCGGGTGCAAAAAGGCGATATGCAATCCTTCCGCACCTTTCCTGGGTTGCTGGTCGATCAGCCGGACGCCTTTGGTTTCCATTTCCTTAAGACAATTCTCCAGGTTTTCAACGGCATAAGCCATGTGATGGACCCCCTCCCCCCGGTTAGCAATGAATTTGCCAATTGGTCCTTCCGGGTCTGTCGCTTCCAGCAATTCGATCTTGGTTTGACCAACCATGAAGAAAGCGGTCTTGACTTTTTGATCTTTAACTTCTTCGATGGCGTAACATTTCAGTCCGAGCACCTGTTCATAGAAAGGAATAGCTTCATCCAGACTTTTAACAGCAATTCCAATGTGCTCAATATGAGATATTTTCATTACAATGAGTTTATTGTTAATTCATTCACAAAGGTAGGGAAAAATGTTTGGTTTATTAAAATGAATTTTTTATTCATAAATAGATCCCTCCTTCGTTGGGATGACGTGATCCAAATTGCAAGAAGATCCCTCGACATATCGCCAAATCCCCCAATCATCCAATCATCCAATCCTTCTTCTCCCGACAGGGAGAACTGAAAGTAGCCCGGGACGTCAGTCCCGGGTAAAAAGGCAGCTCCAACAAATAAAGTCCTGTAAGGACGACAGAAAATATCTTAGCACCATTCGATAATCTGTCGTTCCTACGGAACTTTAAAACTGAATTGCCTGTTTCTGACCCGGGACTGACGTCCCGGGCTACTATCTTTCATCCCTTCAGGACCATTATTTAACCTTTAAATAACAATATATCAAATAGATAAAATATTTTATGGTCATAATTTGGTCAGTTTATTAATGATTTTAACCATTTTGAACCATTTGGTAAAAAGAAGGTAACCGTTGATGTTCCTCATAAATCTTACTATATGATGAAATAAGTCTTTTTCCTCGAATTTTACCTGTCCAAAATATAAGAGAGATTAATTTGTAAGATCGAATAAGGATAATAATCGTTATCATTTTTATAATCAGAAGAATACCATGTAAACCCTGCCAGTAATTCGAATTCAAACCTCCGGATGAAAACTGAAATTCCACCTGCAATTGATCCCCCATAAATAAAATGACTGAATTGATTATAATCAGGAATTTCATTGACATTATTATCTTCATGGCCAGCCAAAACGGACAACTGGCAGAACAAAGTCCTGTGTTTGGGCTTAAAATAGTACCTGACCTGGGGCCCCGCCAGATATCTGAAATAGTCAGCATTTCCTGAAGAGGTGTCCGATTCGAGAAATCCCCGGTAAAATTCCATTTGTCCTGAAAGGAGCCATCTGTTGGCAACAAAATACCCTGCCTGGGTCCGGGCACCAAAACTAAATGTTGTATATGGACTTTGATATCCATATCGAATTGCACCCCCTGCCCCGAAATGGATATTCCTCTTATTAAACCGGTTTTTAACAATTGAATAATAAGTGCTGTCATCCATTTCTTTCCAATTCTGCGAAAAAGCATTGGAGATACAAAGAAAAAACATAATCAGAACTAAAAATAATTTATATGTGTTTCGAGATCTCATCAAAGACAATTCAATATTTAAAAACAATAGGAAAAGGTTAAATAACCTAATGTCTCTCCGGCAAAAAATTCCTTAAGAAGTTTGATATTAATTAGCTGATAATTTTGAGAAAGCCCTAATTCAAGATTGAACTTATTAATTGGGAACGATATGCCCGCCCCAACAGTCAGATTCAAAACAAAGCAATTTGCAGTTTCTTTAATTGAATCCAGGTTGTTTTCTCCTGTGAAATATCCTCCGTAAAGGCTCACCTGCCCGAATATAGGGCTTAAAACCTTTCGCTCAGGTAAATAATACCTGTAATGCCCTCCGATGCAAATCTGTAAAGATTTCATATAATCATCATCAAGCTTGGTGGAGGCCTTTTCCAGTAAAACACTTGTGGCGAGCATTTGCCGGTCACGGATCAGATACCCGAATGTTGGTTCAAGTTTTATAGAACCACCACTCCATCCGCCCCCCAGCAAAGTACCACCAAAACCTATTCTCAGGTATTTATGCCCTTCATTGAAATGATTGAATATGACTGAATCTTTTTGTTGCCTGTCTAATAAGAACCATGGCTGGGCATGGGTGAAAGAGTATTGTAATAATAAAGGGATTAGAAATAAGAAAACCCGGCTTTTCATTTAATCCAATTAAAAAAAATTCAAATGGTTAACCAGGTAAATATATGGAAAAAACTAATGATCAAATTAATTATGTCGTTTTGGACAATTATTGATTCACAGATTAGGGAACCTATGCTTTTATTATTCATCCAGAATTGATATATTTACAGAATCAATAATCCTAACCAAACCATCTTGAATAAATCATTACTAGGGCTTATCCTTATTACTTTGTTCAGTTTAAGTGCTATTGCACAAAGCAACAAAGAGTATAAAATTCTTTCTAAATTCAAAAAGCTCAGCATTGTAGGGGGTCCCGTTTTATATAACAAAGCCAAAATTTATCCTCAATATGGCAATTACATTTTCGAAAA
>Ga0265595_1002044_pt1 | contig 14371 bp, 19 predicted proteins | sample saktaG_15_FD_190148 | JGI IMG/M metagenome (GOLD analysis project Ga0265595, IMG submission 190148) | Saline water microbial communities from Sakinaw Lake, British Columbia, Canada - sak_2013_06_06_50m | ecosystem: Environmental > Aquatic > Non-marine Saline and Alkaline > Saline ... | reverse complement strand
CACGACCCGCCAATGCAGTGGGACGAGCCACCGCTCGTGCAGTAAGTTCAAGGCCCCATCAATGTTGATGGGGCTTTATATTTCTAAAGCACGAAGAGAATTGCTCCAGCGGTAATAAGTGCCGCCCCGATTCCCGATTTCCAGGTTAAATATTCGCCGAGAAAAAGAACGGCAAGGATAAGAACAAAAACAACGCTCAACCGATCCAGCGCAGCAACGCCCTGCGGCGGGCCGTGTTTTAAAGCAAAAAAGTAGAAAAACCATGAAGCCGCTCCCGCAAGTCCGGAAAAAAGGATAAAAAGAAGCGACTTTCCGTCGATTGTTCCGAGAAGCTTCGCTTTGCCGAGAAAAAGAGAAGTGAGTACCAGCGCGCACGCCATGATCACCGCCCGCACGGAGGTCGCAAGCGTGGTATCAACATGCTGGATGCCGATTTTCCCGAAAATCGCGACCAAGGCGGCAAAGATTGCGGAAAGTAAACCGTAAAGAATCCAAGACGCCATGCTATATGCTTTTATTTCTTCCAAATATATCTAACAAGCTGCCAGCCGTACTTAGCGATAATCAGTAGGATTAAGAGGTAAACGGCGTACTGCAACGCGAGGAAAAGAAGCGCAACAAGATTGACGGTAATGTCCTGAACAACCAGATTGATATCGCGCACGAATTCTTTCAGAGCTGCTTTCCATGAATCTTTCAGGTTTTCTCCGTCAATGAGCTTGTTCTCGAAGATATTGACGCGGAAATAGGTATATTCCAGCCGGTCGAGCTGTTCCGCTTTTGACCGCTCAATTCGCTCGAGTTGGGAATTGATGTTAATCCGCTCCTGCGTCAGCCGCTCGATGATATTTATCTTGCTGTCGATAATTTTTGCCAGGCTTTCAACGTCCTGAACCCTGATAGCCAGCACGGTAACGTCGTCATACGCGCTCACGGCTTTTCTTAAAGTTTCATCGATTGAGAGCAATTTCTTTTCCAATATTTCCGCTTCGCTCGTAAAATCATCAACTAATCTCTTAATCGTGTAGACATTCTCGGAAAGCTCTTTCGGGCCGATCTCCTTAATAACAGCCAGAATTTCGTCGACGTTATCCCGCTTAACCTTAAAGACATAGCTGCATCTATGATCATACTCACTGGCGTTTTCAAAAATAACATACTCCTCGGCTTTGAGACCGGCGATCATCGCGCAGGTTTTATCAAGCTGACGCGTTTCAATCGTCGCGTTATATTCGGTTACTTCAAACTCCTCGGCCTCATCCCCCGTCGTTCCGCCGTTTCCATAGATAGGCATGGAACTCGGAGTCGTGCCGACATTTCTCGTTGACAAGCCGACTGAATCTTCTCCGCCGTATTTTGCGGCACTCCCGGAATCGCCGGCATACTCATACGCCGGCGCGGCCTGGGGCGAAACGCTGCTTACTCCAGATTTTTCGAACACCGAATTAAATGATGAGCCGATCAAACGGAAACCAACGGCAACAACAATAATGGCCAAAAGCACTAACCCGGTTGCTTTCAAAATATTGGACGTTTTGAAATTAAACTTCGTTAAAAAATCCATAAGATTCTTCCACTTTCTAACTTCTACTTACTATCTCCCTTTTATTATATCATTCTGTCTTATCAAAACAATACAAGTTGATCTCTCCAGTACGTACGGAACAAGAAACCGTACTCCATTAAAAAGTTATCTCTTCAAACTGAAACTGCGGGCAGTATTATAGAACACCTCCTTGTATCCTTCCCAACCGCCCTGGGTTGTGTTGAAAGACATCACCCAAATATCCTCCCCTTCTATATTGTATGTAATATTTTTGTAATCGGCGGACAACGACGACGGAAACAATTATTTTCGTTTTCGCGCGCTGATTAAAACACGGCTAACGCACCCCCACTCGCCCAGAAACCGAACCAGCCCGCTATTCCCTAACTAGGCCTAATTTTTTCTCTCTGCGCCAGCTCTTGATTTCGCTCTCACGCCGCCGCGCGTCTGCAAGATTTTTAAATCCTTCCGAATGTACTAACGTGACAGGCCGACGAATCTTGGTGTAATGAGCTCCCCGCTTGGAATCATTATGTTGTTCCAATCTCCGCTCAAGGTTATTCGTACAACCCGCATACAACGTCCCGTCGGCGCATTTGAGGATGTAAACAAAGTGGGGCACGAAGTTATTTTACTACTTTCTCAAGCCCGTTGGCATCCAAGCCCTAACCCTTCAAACGTTACCAAGGTTCATTGTCTCGTTCCGCTGGTTAATAAACTTTATAAGAACCATAACTCCTCAAAAATTCCAAATACCTTTTAATCGCTTTCGCTTTTTTGGTTTATTAATTCACGTAACTGCGGTAATTGCCGCTCCACCGCTTCCTCACCAGCTAAAATTTTATCCCGGCCGTTAACAAACTGGTACCAATAGCTTTTCCCGGCATCTATTTCGATAACCATGTCGGCACTCGCCGTATTAAGAAGCGCTAAATGATGCCGTAAAATATTTAAAGAATCGTTCGCGATATCATACCAGCCAGGACTCCATTTTTCATCGCAATAATGCCTGTCTAAATTAACAGCAATAACTATATCAGCCCCCATGTTCCTGGCAATTTCCACCGGGACGGGGACGGACAATCCGCCGTCAGCCAATACTCGGCCATCTATTTCAACGGGTTTAAAAACTAAAGGAATAGAAATGCTCGCCCTGATAGCTTGCGCCATTTTATCCTTACTCAAGATTACAATTTCTCCCGTCTTCAAATCCGTTGCCACGGTTACAAACGGTATTCTACAATCCGCAAAACTTTTTCCGTCGATGTAGCTCTCTATAAATGCCTTTACTTTTTCCCCGCCAATCAGTCCTTTTTTCAGGCTTGGATCGGACAAAACGGAAAACACTTTACGCCAATCAGTGCTCAATGCGATTTCTTCGATTTCCCTTATGCTCAATCCGGCCGCATAAAATCCGCCAACCATGGCACCGATGCTTGAACCGGCAATAAAATCAATGGGAATGTTATTTTTTTCCAAAACCTTAATAACGCCGATGTGCGCCAGCCCCCTTGCGCCACCACTTCCCAATGCCAGACCTATTTTCGGTTTCACTGATTTGATATGTTTTTAGCATATCACAAAAGAATGGCGTTCTTCGATAAAAAACGTTCTGGATATTGTAAACTAAGCCGCCTTAACACGCGTCTTTCCCATTCAACCCAGATGCGCGTGAGCTAAACCACTCTTATGATGCACTTGCACTGAACTTATCGAAGTGCTGCGGGACCAGACTCAGACCGGATTCTCATAAACTAAAACTCAGCGAAAATTTTCTTAGTTTCGATATTAATTTCCACTTTCCTTCCATGCGGCAGCGCAATTTGGGGATTAGTGTGTCCAATATCGAAATTCTGGACGACAGGGACGGCTTTGTTATAAACACGTACGCAACGCAATATGGCTTCCCGCTGAGCTTCGCGATGTGCCCTTTTCTCCTCGACGGTTTTTCGATTATCGAACTCCCACGCCTTGGGTCGGCCGACGATAACCGCCCTTATCCTTTCCAAGATCCCGCGCTCGCCGAGTGCGCGATAGGCGCGGAAAACATAATCAGCGGACGGAATTTCTTCCGATGTTTCCGTGAAAAGAACTACGTTTTCAAAATCTTCGAGAGAAGGAATGGGAACGTCATGGCGCAATAATTCATCAATAGATTCCAGACACCCGCCCCACGTGATGCCTTCCGCGGAGGTGTTTCCGTCCCAATACCACCCTTCGTTCTTTTCATATGCGCGCATTTTTGAAAGGTTTGAAGGATCACTCCAATCGAGATCAATATCGTTACACTCACCGCTTGGAACGAGCTCAAAATCGCCCTCATCAAAGAATGCGTGCTTAAGGAACGCAATGGTAAAATCTTCCATCTTCCCTTCCAACCCGAATTGTGTGAAAAGCGATGCGCCATAGTACGAAGGTATCCCGTTAAGCCAAAGAAAATTTTCGAAATGCGTATTATCGCTGAAACCGAAAAAGAGCTTGGGATTATCAATGAATGGCCGGGTGGGCAATTTCTTCACGTATGTCACCTGATCGTCGCCTCCAAGTGAAGCAATAACCGCCTTAATTCCCCTGTCTTGAAATGCATCAATGAGATCTTTCGCCCGCTCTTCGCCGGATGCGCTGATTTTCTTTGTTGTCAGAAACTCCACGGGCTCAAGGTGAAAAATATCACGCAGCCGTTTCAATCCCAGTTCATACACGTGAGGCCATTTTCCGGGTGCGGCAAACGAGGGTGAAAGGATAGCGACTTTATCGCCCGGCTCCAACTTCTTTAATTTCTGAAATTCCATAACATCCTTGGTTTGATTTAACCCAAATGCGCGTGATCGTTATAAACCCAAAGTCGCCAATGCGGCTCTTCTCTGAAACTGCCGTGATAGCGTAATACCGTCAGACCGGTATTCTCCATGGAAACAGACCTTTGAAAATTTTTGAATGCATCTGCGGAGAGTGCGGCTCCTAAAAGAACGCGGGCTACGATAGTGCGCAGAATATAACCGTGCGTGACAACAACGAACGTGCGCTCCGTTCGAGAATCAAAAAAAGCGAGTGCCCGATCGGCGCGAGCGATCAAATCGTCAAAATTTTCGCCGTCTTCCACCCGCATGCCCGGCGTGTACAAACTTTTCTCCCATTCCATCCAAGCGGCATTCGCTTTCTCGTCCGTATAAGGTTTGCCATAAATGCTGGTCGGCTTCACGCGCTCGACAAACAACTCTGAAAATTCAGCTTTCTTGCCCGTCGCTTTTTCAATTGCTTCAGCGGTTTCCTTCGCACGCTGAAAGGGACTTGCAATGAGCGCTTCGAACTCCAATCTGGAAACGCGATCAGCGATGTTCTCAGCCTGCTTCCGTCCTTCTTCATTTAACGGAGAGTTGGGCGACTGAAATACCGGCGCGACGTTGTCGGCACTCTGCCCATGGCGCACAAAATACACGATTTTTTCTATTTTCACTTCGGACATGGTTTTTGATTATCCTAACCACTTACTTTTTCACTGTCTACCTATTATGGAAATATGCCTCCCCTGTTTAATTTTTGCAGCTTTTGACGCGACTCTATAATTCGAAAAAAACATATCTTCACTAGTAGCCGTGCAAAACGGACTGATTTCAATGTTATTCTTTTTAAGACCAGCCATTTTTACCTCTTCGCTTAGAAAAGTTTTAAGATCAAAGTTTTCTGCAACATCCTTTTTCACTACATTGCTTAATACAACATTCCATAATCCAGATTTTTTCAGGTTATATGCTCGAGAAGTAATACATGGACCTATGTAACATATTAAATTCGGCGGTTTTGCATCGCACCAATCTTCCATACACTTTATAGTATTTTTCACAATGCCCGAAAAGGCCCCCAAGACTCCCGCGTGCACCAACGCATAACATCCAGTTATTAGATCGTAAAACATCACCGGCGCACAATCTGCCAATGCCATTGCGATAAAAAGACTATCGGATTTGCTTATACAAGCATCAATGCCAGATTCAGGATGTAGAATGTAATCTTTTGGAGGATTAATCCCTGGCATCTTTTTTATTCGCATTATCTCTGGCGAACGTTGAGTTAGATCGACGCAACCATTTCTGCGAGACCTTGATACCAGCGCTATATTCGCGCTATGTCGTAAATTGGGAAAAAGAACAACAGAAGATCGATGATCTATGCCCAGTCTATTAAAAAACTTTCCACGGTTATCGCGCGCACTGTCATCCAGATCTCGCGTAATGGACATATTACCAAAACTTTTAGTCGAAGTGCCGTTGACGACCTTAAACTCTGTTAGCTTATGTGAAGTGATAATTTGATCAATCATCATTTAGGCAATTGATAAAAGTGTAAAATAATTTTTATTGCAAACTTATTTTTTCACCTTAAACATTCCGCCATGTATTTTTTAATCTTCAGGTTAGCGCTTTCACGCATCTTTTCATCGAAATTGGCTCTTCTCAAAGGAATTTCCCAAGAAAATTAGAGTCTAACTCTTCTTAATATTTCATTTCTCTTTAAAAACCCTTCTAATTCACCTACTAGGCAAGCTAGGCGTCCCACCCTTGACGAAAAAGGCGCGAGTGTAATAAATAGAATTTTCATATTTGCTTTTTATCGTCACTATCAAAAATAAAAACATCTCCCCTCGTTTCCAAGACATCTTCATGCACAATCACCCCAGATTTTTCCGTAATGGCAATTACCTTCGAGTTAAACTTCTTAGCGAACTCAAATATTTTTTTATCCAAAGAACTTTCATAATGTGGCATCACTGATTTATCCCCCAGTAAATTAAGACCTTCAAAACGAGAATAGTTTTTATCATTTTCTTCTTCGACTATACGCAAGTCTTTCCCTAAAATCATCGCACCAGCGCTTCCTCCATAGTATATTCCGCCTTTTTCGATATATTCCTCGATCTTTCGGGTCAGGTTATTTGACATAAAATAATCGAGTAACTTATATGCATTTCCCCCACCTACATACATTGAGTCGAATATGTTTAGATCCTGAATCCGATCTTGTTGCAATAACATGGTAAAATCTATATCTTTTCCTTCAGCGTGCTTAGAAACAAGGCCAGAAAACCAATCGTAACAAACCTCAAAACCCACCATTCTCCTATCGAGCGCTATCGGTATGTATAAAATTTTTGCCCTTTCAGGAAGTATGGAAAAATAATTTTCATCGAATTCAAAGCTTTTCTCTATATCTCCGCCTCCAGACAGAAAAATGTAACCTGTATGCATATTAATTTTTTGTAATTCTATCTATCCGTTCTTCTTCCTTGTCAAAAATTTTTCCACTTGGATTTGAATATCTCGACATCAAATAAAGACACTTTAAATCTTTTTTATTTTTTTAAATTTTTCCATTGATTCAACATAACCGTCTCTCATTGGATAATTATGAATCTCCTCTAATTTAATCCATTTGTGCTCTAAATGCTCATCGCTGATGTTTATTGTGCTTAAATCGGCCTGACATTCAAAAACAACGAGGATAAAATGATAATCGTCACCTCTAGCATTTACTGTAAAATCCCAAACATTTACTATGTTACCAACTTTAACCTCTCCTATACCAAGCTCTTCCGTAAATTCCCTTTTTAGCGTTTCCTTTGGATGCTCTGCAAAATCTATCCTACCTCCAGGCAATTCCCATCTGCCGTTTTTATCTTTCAACATAAATACACTGTCATCTTTGTAGATAATTCCTTTAACTGAGACTCTTTGAATTTTTTGGTTTATCTGGTTCATTGTTTTTTCTTTAATTTATAAAAAATATCGTAGTTTGTGTTTCTCTAATTTTACCATTCTAGATAGTCACTCTCTACGACCCCGAAAAAACATCCGTATTAATGCACCTCGGGTGGCCTTTCAAGCTGGCTGCCACTCTAATATTCGAACTTTCTTTGTTTCGTACTGATAAAATCTCGCTTTTTATTATAATTATTTCGGTTCGAATCTCAGACAGGTTCGCGTCTTGGAATTCATAATTTTTAAAAACCATTCGGCTCTTGGTTTAAAATAGATCACATCTGGGTAAAATAACACTCTTCTTGGTTTTATTGGTCCTGCCATATTATTCTCTAGCTAAATTAGTTTTACATTTTGGACATTCAAATGTCGAACAAGGAATGCCACGTTCGTGAGGAATTTTATAACCGCATTTTTTGCAAGCACAATAACCACCCGGTCCTACTCCCTTTGCTTCTTCGGTCTCTTCTTTAAACCTACTTTTTCTCTGCCACCCAAAACCTCTACCAAATTCAGGCTTGTAAAATCCTGTTTCCACTTCGTGACTTGTGATTTGGATAACAACATACTGAAGACTTTCTATCTCTTTTATGAGTTTTTCTCTTAAGCTATTGGAAATTTTAGTTGCCTCTTCCACCCTTAAACCGCTCGGCAGTTTTATTTCCAAATTTGCAGTAACAGCTGAACCTTTTTTCTGAGTCTTTAAAGAGGAGATTTCAATATTTTGTATTTTAGCAATTGTTTTTATCTTTTCTTCAATTTCTTTACCAGCCGAGACATCGAGTAAAGAATCAACTGCTTCTTTACCTAAAGAAAAGGATTCTTTAATGATATAAGCGCCAATTAAAAAAGCTAACAATGAATCAGTATAAATCCAATATCTTGTAAAAAATAAACCAACAAAAACAGCAAGCGAAGCATAGACATCAACCCTTGAATGAAATCCGTCTGAAAGTAAACTGATGGAATTCTCTTTTTTGCCATAATGAATTTTTAATCTAGCCATTATTTCATTAACAGCTGCTGAAAATATCATTATCCCAAAAACTAAATAGCTAATTTTAACTTTTTCAGGATCAAGAAAACTTTGATAAGCCTCGTAAATAATTCCCACACCCGTCACTAAAAGGATTATAGTAATAATCGTGCCAGCTAAAACCTCAAATTTATAATGACCGTAAGGATGTTTTTGGTCACTAGGTTTTTTGGAAATTCTGATTCCAATATAGCCAACAGCCGAGGAAAAAATATCCATAAAAGAATGGACCCCTTCTGCCAAAATAGCAGCAGAACCCGAAAATACACCAACAGCTATTTTGCCTCCCGCTAAAATTACATTCGCCAATATTGAGATGGTAGCAACTTTTTCCTTCATTATTTTATATTTTCTTTGATTTTTCACTCGACTCTTTTTCTTCACATTAATTTTACATCAAGAAAATCCAGAAACCTAAAACCAACATAATTACTCCGCCTATCAAATGAAATAGCCTTATGTTTCTTTCCTTCCAAACCTCAGCTCGCCGAATCGATGAAATACCAAAATGGATAACAAAAACTATAACTAAGAGCGGCAAAACGAAAACTAAGTTGTAATATAGTAACACCGGTATCACATCCACCAAATTCCGTGCCTGCGAAAGCAAGCCAATCACAAAGAAATACGGCCCACCTGTACACGGAAGCTCAAAAAATGTGACAACAAAACCAGCCAGAAATGCGCCTACGGGCGAGGTAATGCCATTGATAATTTTCTTCAGCGCAGGCCGCCAACTTCGCGGTATCTCCATAACAAAACCCCCACCGCCATAGAATATAAAATCCTTTATATTGGCTAACCCGATAATAACAGCCACCGCTCCAACAATCTTAGCGATTACACCGGAAAGATTTGTAATAGCAATAAGCTGCAACAAGCCCAACCCAAATAAAAAGTAGGTGATATAAATGGAGAATATAAAAGCTAAACCGGCGCATAGAGCTCGCCGCTTATTACCCGCACCCGTCATGAGCACGGTAAGAAGTATGAGTAAAACCGCTATAGCACAAGGATTGATCGAATCTACCACAGCCGCTCCCGTTATTGCCCAAAGCGAGTACGACTTATTTGGCTTCTGTTCTCCTACAGGTAGCAATGTCTCTATAACTCTGGCGGTAAGATTTGGCTTATTTTCATTTTCCGTATGTGCTATAACCGCAATAATCTTATTTTCTAAATTATCAATAATTGGTTGATCGCCCACCAGGTACTCGCCTTTCACAAATATCACTGGCACGCCGCGTTCTAATTGGGGAACATTGTACTGATCGTAGAGTTGGTACAAAAGCAGTGCATTAGCCTGATCGTGGTATATTTCATGACTTTTGAGCTCAACTTGAGGATATTTTATTTTTAAGTCAGCGATAACGGGTTCTACTTTTGCACAATGCTGACAACCATTGCCATAGAAAAAATGGACATCAAGTAAGGTGGAAGCATAAGTAGAAGAAAGTCCAAATAAAAATAGGAAAATGAAAAATAAGAATAAAACCCTTTTCATACTTATGAAACTAATATGATTTTTTGTGAAAAATAATTGAAATTAAAAATATAATTACACCGAAAACAATTACTGCAGGACCAGTAGGCAATTGAATAAATCGAGTGACAACAATACCACCAACCGCCGAAATAACACCAAACATAACCGCTGAAAGTTTATAACAAAGTAGTCCTTTGCTTATATTTTTTGCCGATGCCGCTGGAACAGCAATAAGCGCGGCAGTTATTAATCCTCCTACTAAATAAACACCTAAAGCAACAACAACGGCAATGCTTAAAAGATAGAGTAGATTATATAAACTTGTATTGACCCCCTCTATCGTCGCAAGATCTTCATATATATTCATAAGCACCATTTTTTTATATATCCGCCCTATGATATAAAAGACAAGGACGCTCAATATGACCGTCATGAATGTTTCTTGCGATGTTATTTTTGTTATATTTCCAACTAATGCTTCCTCTGCCTTGCCGATGGGTAAAATAAGAAGTGCGGTTCCAACTCCAAACGCAAAAATAATTGCCGCTAAATTTTCCATAGGAAGATTTGTCTTTTTTTCCAAAATCCAAATTAAAATCGCTCCCAAGATAACAAAAGGAAATGCTCCCAATGAAATACTAAACCCAAAAATAAGCGCCAAAGCTACTCCTGGCAAAGCTAAATGAGCAAGAGGACCCGCAACTATCGACATTTTTTTTGAGAGCATCAATGTACCTAAATAACCCGAAATACCACCTATAAATACTCCACTTATTAATGTAAGGACAAATTGATTCAGCATAATATTATAAATTAGTGATGTTCATACAATTTAATTTCTTTGCCAAAAATTTGTTTTAACATCTCTGGATTCAAAATTTCTTTTGGTGGCCCAAAACAAAAATGTTCTTTGCGATTTAGACATAATACATTCGTTGAATATTTGTATACGATATTAAAATCATGTGTTACAAGAAAAATTGTCAATTTCTCTTTCTCCCAGATGGAATGCAAAAGAGAATAAATAGTCTCACCGCCACCAATATCTATACCTGTTGTTGGTTCATCGAAGAAAATAACATTAGGGTGCGAGACTAAAACCCACGCTACCAACATTCTTTGAAACTGCCCACCAGACAAACTCCCTGCTCTTTTCGAAAGTATATTTTCTTCTAATCCCACTAATTTTAAAAAACTTTCAAGCTCTTCCCTTGTTGGTGATAAATTTTTTAAACTAAAAAAATCAAATACCGTTAATGGAAGATCTTTAACACGTAATTGATTTAACCCCTGGGGCAGATAACCGATTTTTTGTTTTTCATACCACGTAACATTTCCTTCGTATGGTAAAAAACCCAAGAGAGTTTTTAAAAGTACGCTTTTCCCGGCTCCATTAGCGCCTAAAACGGTTAAAATTTCTCCTTTCTTTACTTGAAAGGATAAATTTTTCAAAACCTCCTCTCTATCTAAACTAACGTTTAAATTTTTAACCTCTAACAACATGGTTATTATAAGTATTTAATAATATTTTATAACTTTTTCATTAATCAACACATCAGCAATTTTATAGAAACTCAACTTTTACCTACCCAAAAAAGTAAGTATATGCCCATAACTATTTATTATCAAAATAACACACAATTTAACACTATAAATTTAGTTGAAAACTATACTGAAGTAAAATAAAGAAAAGTTGTTAATATTCTTCATAAATAGAATCTACAAAAAGATGGAGTCCCTAAGCTCGTCTCTGTTAATGTACTCAGCAACAAGATTACTGAGTGATGAAAAACCGATTCTGCTGCGCAAAGAGGTTTTTCTATCAGCTGCGGGACAGGGATTCGAACCCCGATACCATGCTCCAGAGGCATGTGTCCTACCATTAGACGATCCCGCAATACTTATTCTTTAATTTTACTCTCAATATGCTCAATTAGACCTGCCTGCGCATGCAGGAGGCAGGTGATCCCGCAATAGACGTTATGCTACTATTATTACCGTATGCTCAAGAAGAAATCAACGCTTATCGTACTGGTCATTGCGGTAGTCATCCTGGGACTCGCCTTGTATCCCAACATCTGGAAAGGCGGTTCTGATACGGAAAATCAGCAAACGAACCACTCCGTCCCCTGCCTCCTTCCGAATCTTTCACTCATTCAGCATATCCATGCCACCCTTATAATTACTGTTGACGGCGAACCCGAAGCGGTTCCCGCGAATATCGGTTTATCCCAAACCTGCGAGCGCGCGGTTCACACGCACGAAACTGACGGCGTGATTCACGTTGAAGCGCAGGATAACCGTCGGTATGTTTTCGCCGATTTCCTGGACGTTTGGGGCAAAGATTCAAACCGCCCCGGTTACGAATTGGAAACCCTTGTTGACGGAAAACCGTTCGCTGGAGATCTCGCCGAACTTGAGCTCGAAAACGAGCAGATTATAGAACTACACTACGCGGCATTAGAGGAATAAAAACAAAAGCTCCCGAACATATCTGTTCGGGAGCTGATGATGTTCAGGCGGCGACCGCCGTGGCGGAACGCACTTCCATAATCTCGTCGAGTCCCGCCTTCACGATGCCCGTGGCGCGATTGCAGAATCTGTTCGTCCACACCGCACCGAGTTGGTCCCTGCGGTGAAGAGCGTTCTGCTTGAGGCCCTGCACCTCCGAAACGCGACGCTCCGGATCCAGGATCTCCGAGAATCTTTCGAGATCACGCTCGAATCGCTCCCGAACCGCTTCCGCGATACGAAAACGGACAGACGGACGCGAAACCACTCTGTTTCCCCTACGCATCGCGCACCTCCTTGAAAAGGAAACCGATCCTGAAAGTATGCAACTCTTATGATGCTACTTTAATTATATCACACTATAGTGAAAATGTCAATAGATACGGAAATATTGCTAAAAGGGAGGAAATCCGCGACGATGGATACTATGCACACGGAACTCGAGGCGAAATTTCTCGATATCTATCCCGAAACATTGCGGGAAAAACTGAAAGCGGGAGGAGCTCGACAAGTCCACAAAGAACGCGTGATGCGGCGCAAAGTATTCGATTTCCCCGATCTGCGCCTCGAAAAAACCGGAGCATGGATCCGCGTTCGCGACGAGGGCGACAAAATAACGTTGAGCTTTAAACAACTCATCGACCGTTCACTCTGCGGCACGAAGGAAATGACGGTTGCAGTGAGCGACTTCGAGGAAATATGCAAATTGCTCAAAGCGATAGGCCTCGAAGAACGATCATATCAGGAAACGAAACGCGAAAAATGGTTATGGGACACCTCTGAAATCACTATCGATACGTGGCCATGGATACCGACTTTCGTGGAAATCGAAGGAGAATCGGAGGAGAAAATCCGTGACCATGCGCAAAAACTTGGTTTCGACTGGAATGCGGTACTCCACGGAAGCGTGGAAACGGCGTATCAAAAATATTATGATGTAACGGAAGAAGAAGTGGACAGCTGGCCATTGATTACATTCTCGGAAGTTCCGGAATGGCTTGTCGTTAAGAAAAAGAGATCATGAAAACAGCCGTAGTCATTATCCGTTGGATCATCGTAGGAACTGTTATCGTCCCCTTTATTCTCATTATCACGCTGGGAAGTACGGGAACGGTTCTCGTAACCAAGCTCACCAATGGAGAAATATTTAAAACGTGGCTCCGTGAAGGGGAAGTATATGAGCGCATCGTCCCAATCGCCGTGGATCAGCTCCTCGGGAAAATCGGAGAGCAGTCGGAACAAGCCCCACCGGAAGCACAAACACAATCCCCCATCGGCACGTTTATTTCAAAAGAAGAAATAAAAGCGGAGGCACAAAATGTTTTTCCGCCCGCGTGGATTCAGGAACAGGCAGAGCAAGTTATCGACAGTTTCTTTAACTTCGTACACGGAACAAGCGAAACATTCACCTTTGCCGTTGACCTCGCTCCAATAAAGGAGAACGGACAAATCGTCCTCGCAAAACTCTTTAAAAAACGCGTCGCTGAACTCTCTCCATGTTCCGAAATCGGTTCCTTGGACCAGTTTGATTTATTTAAAGCAACCTGCTTCCCTCCCAATATAGAAAAAGAGGAGGCATATCGCATAATAGATGAGAAGATTGATACGATCCCCTTATTCAAAGAAACGATGATCACGCCGGAGAGTTTGAATTTCAACCAAGATAATATTGAGCTTCTGCGCCGGATACTGAGTTTTGCCCAATATCTCCCCGCAACACTGATAATTCTTGCCATCCTCGTCACGCTCCTTACCTTCGGTTTCACGCCAGGAAAACGGGCAAAATATCTGGTGAGCGGACTGCTCTGGCTCATCCCCGGTATTCTGCTTATAGGCGGTGGTGGGATGTCACGGTTCGCAGGACCGCGCCTTCTCACAGCACTCATTAAACGGGGAGGAAATGAAATTCCGGAATCGGGCCTCTCACTTATCGATAACCTCTTCAAGATAAGCATTGCTGATATCTCTGCATATCTTATCATCGCGGGATGCGTCACAGCGGGAATAGGCGCTATCTTCTTCGTACTCTCGTCACT
>Ga0265595_1002043_pt1 | contig 14386 bp, 12 predicted proteins | sample saktaG_15_FD_190148 | JGI IMG/M metagenome (GOLD analysis project Ga0265595, IMG submission 190148) | Saline water microbial communities from Sakinaw Lake, British Columbia, Canada - sak_2013_06_06_50m | ecosystem: Environmental > Aquatic > Non-marine Saline and Alkaline > Saline ... | reverse complement strand
AGATTTTACCGGATGAATGGAAAAACGATCTACTCTTTTTCGATAGAAAATCAGCGGCAACATTTTCGCCGGATTTTGTACTTTGTCCAGGAAATTTTGTTGATTTTCGATTACCGGGGATTAAAGTACAACTGTTTCATGGTTTGGGAGTTGAAAAGGAGTCGCATTACAAAATTCGTCATTTCTTTGATATCTACTGCACGTCGGGGCCATTTGTGACAGAGCGGTTTAAAAAACTACAGGACAAATATAAATATTTCCTTATCGCAGAAACCGGTTGGCCGAAGATTGATTATATTTTGAATTATGATTCTACAGATTTGAAGAAAAAATACGCCATTCCCACCGATAAAACGATTATTCTTTATGCACCGACCTTCAGTGAAAAAATGGAATCCGCTACAGAACTCATTCCTCATTTAAAAAATACGATCAAAGATAATGAATATTGGATTTTGAAATTTCATGAACTAATGGACAAAGATATTATCGCCCAAATCGATGAAATTGACGCAAATAATATTAAAATTATTAAGACCTATGATGTAACACCGCTTTTGCATTTGGCTGATGTAATGATCTCAGATACATCGTCGGTTATTTACGAATTTATGGTCCTTAATAAACCAGTGGTGACGTACAAAACCCAAAGCCGTACCGACAAAGCGATTAATATCACTGAGCCGGAAGAACTGCGATCGGCAATTGAACGGGCTTTATCAGAATCCTGTATTGAGAGGAATCAAAAACAGTTATTCGAAATTAACCCTTATCTCGATGGTAAAATTAGTGAAAAATTGATAAATAGACTTGAAGAAATTTATCAGCATCCGGATGTTTTGCCAAAACATAAAAAACCTCTGAATCTATATCGGAAAATACAGATTCTGTACCATGAACACTTCAGAAAAGGATACTTAAGATAATATGGCCGGTAGCAAACGCCTGGAAGGTGAAATCCTGGTAAAAGCCAAAAAGATGTTGAAAGACGTCGCTGAAATTTTGGAAGCATGTCATATTCACTATGTTCTGGAAGCCGGAACTCTGCTTGGCATCGTTCGCGAAAATCGCCTGCTGCCCTGGGATAATGATGTGGATATTACCACAACGGAAAAACATGAAAAGAAGTTACTTTGGAACCGGTGGCGATTCTGGCTGAAAGGCTATCGCTTTTACGTTAGACGGTACCGACGCAATACTGGGCCTTTTAAAAAAGGCCAGGTGCGTATTATTCGCATCCAGACACGCCGGTTGATTTTTGTCAAAGATATGTCATTACTTGATATTTTTATAAAGCGACCAATTGATGACGAATACTACTGGACAATAGATGTTAAAAGACCAGTGTTGAAATCCACTCCAAAGCATTTTTATGATGATATAACGTCGCTGGAATTCGAAGGAAAGGCATACTCGGTTCCGAAAGATTCCGAAGGATATCTGGAGTATCATTATGGTAAAAATTGGCGAATTCCGATAAAAAAGTGGAACTTCAGAACCGATGATTTCAGCGTGGTTAAAATTCTCGATTAATAATTAAGGAAATTATGGTGACGCTACAAACAGGTATTATTCTGGCAGCCGGAAGAGGTAAACGTCTGAAAGAACTCAGTGCCAATAAACCAAAACCACTTGTGGAGGTCAATGGAAAATCAATCCTGTCAAATCTCGTAGAATCAATGATTGACTGTGGACTTCAAAAAATCGTACTTGTGGTCGGATATAAGGCAGAACAGATCATCCGGCATCTCCAAAAATTTTCAACAGCCGCTGAAATCATTTTTATCAAAAATGAGATTTGGGAAACGACAAACAATATTTATTCGCTTTGGCTTGCCAATGAGTATCTTGAGGACGGGTTTACGTTGTTTGAAGCCGATGTTATTTTTGATAAAATAATTCTGTCAACACTTCTGCAGAGACCGGATGATAATGTGATGTTGATTGACAAATATACGGACAATATGAACGGAACCGTTGTTACTTGTGATAAAAAAGGTAATATCACGAGTGTTTATCTGAAACAAAATCAGTCGGATAATTTTGATTTCTCAGATAAATTTAAAACCGTGAATTTTTACAAAATCGGAAAAGAGTTTTATCAGGATTTCTTTAAAATGAAACTGGAAGAGTATATCACGAATAACGATGTGTCCTATTACTATGAGGCGATTATAAAAGACGGAATCGATAAGGGCTATAAATTCTACGGACTTCAGACAAAACCCTATAAATGGTGGGAAATCGACACCAAAGAAGATCTGAGAATCGCTGAAAATATATTTAAATAGAAACGGATTTACGAATTACAATGGAAAACGGAATCAAACGACTTATAAAACCGCTGATCATCAGAATCGGTCGGTCTATTGAGAAAAGACAATTTTCTGATACACCGATCATTATTGGCGCCTGTCCGCGCTCAGGAACGACATTGTTATTGTCAATTCTGGACGCACACCCGAATATTTATGGTATCCAGAACCAAACCTATGCCTTTGCCAATTGGAACGATAAATCTCAGGCAAACCGGCTGGATCGATTGTACCGCGAATTTATTTTCAATAAAATTCCCAATAATAAAACACGCTGGTGTGAAAAAACACCCAAGAATGTCAAATTCTTCGATAAAATACTCGCTCTTTATGGTGAAAATGTAAAATTAATTCATGTCGTGCGCGACGGAAGGGATGTGGTGACATCAAAACATCCGAAACACTCTCCCGATCAATATTGGGTATCAGTAAAACGATGGATCAATGATGTGAATTTCGGGTTATCTCTTGCCGACAAACAAAATGTGTTCACGATTAAATATGAAGACATTATTAATACCTATGACGCTGAAATCCAAAAGCTCATGAGCTTTCTGGGCGAAGAAATGGTTCCTGAAGTCAGGGATTGGTTTAATCATACAACCGTCAAAAAGAGTATTCATTGGGCGAATCCCGTCCAGAAGCTGCACTCCAAGGCTATTGGCAAATGGCTGAAACCCGAGCATCAGAAACGCTATGATGAATTCATGGAAAATTCCGAGGCTGTTGTATTGATGAAAACACTAGGCTATGAACTATAAAATTACTACGACAATCTAATGGCTAAGATAATGTTTTATATTGCCCAGGATTATTATTGGGAAAGTTTGAAACCCATATACGACGAATATAAAACAGAAGGGAAACACGAACTTTTTATTAAGATTGGCAAAAATCAGCGACGGATATTTAAACTGTTTTTAGTTTCGGATAAGTATAAACTTGAACAAAAATATAAAAAATGTGGTTATACCATCACCAATTTAACAAAAGGCTTTGACGTGGTATTTCTGGGTGCTCAGGCAAAAGATCCTGAGCAATTTGGTTCATCACTATTATGCAATGTCGACCATGGTCCGGGTATTAAAACGTTGCGCTACCGGCATTTATTGAAGCAGAAAAATGTTCAATACCATTGTTTTGTCGAAGGCCAGTATAGAATCGATAAATTCAAAAAATATGGACTTGATACTATTCATAAGGTTTATGATACGGGATTGCCAAAACTCGATAGATTTTTTAACGAAACATATAATAAAGCCAAACTGATAGATGAATTCAAATTAGATCCCGGCAAAAAAACAGTTCTTTACGCGCCATCCTATAAACCGACGTCAATATTTCTGATTGGCGATCAGATTCCAACGTTGCTTGATGACTATAATGTAATCGTGAAACTGCACCCATACAGTTGGCAGGGAAAATACGTGTCCCATTCTCATCATCGCTTTTTTGAAAAAATGGTCAGGCAATATCCGGGAATTCACCTTGTAAACCCTGACAGAACCGATATCATGCCATATATGTATATCGCCGATACAATGATTAGCGACGGTTCCAGTGTTATCAATGAGTTCCTGGCGCTGGAACGATGTGGAATCATTATTGATCTTCCTGATGAAGAACAAACGCATCATGATGGGACACCATTACTGGAAAATAAGAGTTCCGAATGGTTGAAGGAATCCTTCGTCCACTTATCATCCGGTGAAGATATTTTAAAAGCCGTAGAAATGGCCTTAATACCGTCGTCAGCACGAAAAGAGTCGTTGATAAGGGATAAGGCTTATCTGTTTTCCTACACGGACGGAAAATCAGCGTCACGGGTAAAGCAAGTTGTGGATTCTATTCTTTCAAATAAACAATAGTGACAATTCCCACGAAAACAGCAATCAGGAAAATCATTCATATTGACATGGATGCATTTTTTGCATCTATTGAACAGCGTGATTATTCGCAATATCGACACAGACCAATCGCTGTCGGGGGTAAAGGACCTAGAGGCGTCGTTGCAGCGGCCAGTTACGAAGCCCGGAAATTCGGGGTCTTTTCTGCGATGCCTTCCCGTACAGCAAGACAGAAATGCCCGGATATAATTTTTATTGCACCCCGGTTTGATGTTTACAAATCAGTGTCCTCGGAAATTATGCAGATTTTCAAGGACTATACGAATTTAGTCGAACCGTTGTCACTGGATGAGGCCTATCTTGATGTTACGATAAATAAATTGGGAATGCATTCTGCAACTTTGATTGCCAAAGAGATAAAATCGCGAATTAAAACAGAGACACATTTAACCGCGTCGGCTGGAATTTCAATTAATAAATTTCTGGCAAAAGTGGTATCCGGAATGAATAAACCTGACGGATTGGCCGTTATACTGCCGAATGAAGTAGAAGACTTTATCAGGAAACTACCAATTGATAAATTCTTTGGAGTCGGGAAAGTAACCTCGGCAAAGATGAAAGCCCTAGGTATCAAAACCGGCGCTGATTTACAACGATATGATCAAATAGAACTTATCCGGAATTTCGGAAAAGCCGGCACCTATTTCTACAATGTCTCTAGAGGTGTTGATGACCGTGAAGTCAAATCGGAACGAATTCGAAAATCCTTCGGCGCTGAGCGAACATTTGACGAGGATATTATTCAGTACAAACTGCTGCACGATAATCTGAAATCCATTGTAGAAGAGTTGGGTCGCCGATTGGGAAAATATGGTATAGGTGGAAAAACAGTGACCTTGAAAATCAAATACCATGATTTTGATTTAAGAACCCGATCCAGAAGTGAAAATTGTTATATTAAAACGGCTGATCAAATGTTGAAAATCGGAAATGAATTGCTGCATAGCGCAGATCTGCCAAGAAAGCCAATTCGTCTTTTAGGATTATCATTATCAAATCTGGATATTGATGAAAAGGAACCACAATTCCAACAATTGACACTGGATTTCTGAATACTATTTAAGATAAATCATTTTTCGGACTGAGGAGAAATTACCTGCCGATAATCGATATAAATATATTCCAGCAGAATGTCGAGACATTGAGATATTAATAGAATGCGCTCCTTGTTGAAATTCAGATTGGACGACATCTTCAACCTTGTTTCCAACTAAATCAAATATCTTAAGTGTGACCAATGCTTTACTTGGCAATGAAAATGTAATTGTTGTCGTATGATTGAAAGGATTCGGATAATTCTGATTCAATGTATAATTCTGAGGAAAAATATGGTCAATTGCAATAACACTAGGATAAAGTGAATTGATATTTGCATCAATCCAATCTATTCGGTTATTTATCCAGGACTTTAAACGCCCGATTTCAACAATAAAATTATTATAATTTCCCATATCTGGCCACCGTTCGGAATTTCTATTTTGAGCTTCCATGATATAAGAATGGAGCGAATCAATACGCCGGCTCAAACTGTCTTTGTCAAACACTCCGCTTCGAAGGGCAAACCATCTTTCAGCAGTCGATTCTGTAAATTGTTTATCTTTGGCAATTTTAATCCACCAGAAAGGAATTTTGGGTGAATCGTAAGGCAGCCGTATATTGTGATCAATTTCCCAGCCTTGAAAAACGTTGACATCAGATCCATACCAGGCATCTCCAAAACTGAGATTGTAATCCCAGACAGGCCCGGCAAAGAGTTTTGGATTGTCACTATCTTTGTCTTTATAAAGATAAGTGCTTAAACGATATGCGTCGATATTTTTACTAAATTCATTAATTAAGACGTAATCAACGAAGGAATTAATATCTATAAGAGAGGGATACCCCAGTTCTTCATCATTCCAATTATTGCTCAGCATGATTGATTCAAAGTTCGCAATATATGCCTGAATATACTGTTTTTGCTCACCGACTATTTCGTCTGGTTTTGGGTAGTGATATTGATAATAGATCCCGTTGGTTGATGTCCAGCCATCGACATTCTCACCATCAAGTTTATCAAGTTTAATGATATACCCGCCGGTCAGATCATCACCTTCGGTTTCATCAGGTTCAAGTTTTGAAATGTCTACCCGGTCACCATCTCTCTTGACTTTTTCGAGGAGGATGTATAAACCCTGATATTCATTATTTAGAACGAGTTCACAATATTGTGTACGGCTGGCATAATGACCCAAATCATTTGAAATATTGTAAACCAGTACATTTCGCATCATGGTTATATCGTGATATGGCCCGTTTAGAATCCAGTCATTTTCCTCGGTCATTCCCATAAGGGCAACATTCAGGTTTTCTCCCTGCAAATCCTGAGTTTCAAGACGATACTGTTTTTTGGGATAACTCATTGAGCTGCTTCCCCGTAACTCAATTGCTATTTTTCCTGAATAATTGTTATGTGTATCAGCAAGATTATTCCGTTGATCCGGTTCGTTGTAAATAATCCCCATATCGGCAACAATCCGACTTTCATCAACGATGGATTGTCCATGAGTATCTATAATAATAATTGGTAAATTGGATGAAGTAAATTCCACCTGTGCTGTAGTCTCAGCAAAAAAACAAATATCTAAGAAAAAAAGGTATGAAATCAAACGTAAAGTATTTATTGGTTTTTGCTTCATTTCCCAAAGTTCCAGTATAAAAATTTAGTCTTAAATGTTAAGTGTTCCAAGTCATTATCCTGCTAAAAGGTTAAGATATGTTTGGTAAAATGGAGAATTATTTAAAAAATCTTTTAGAATCGAAACTTAGATTTCTTATACTATTTGAATGTAAGGGAGTTAGTTGGGATTAAAACGAGATTTGAAACTGTTGGATGTCTTCGCAATCTCGACCGGCGCTATGATCAGTTCGGGTTTATTTGTTTTGCCGGGATTGGCCTATGCTATTTCCGGGCCCGACATGATTTTGGTCTATATACTGACGAAAGCCGAATTGTCCACTGCAATACCAAAAGCCGGCACCTATTTCTACAATGTCTCCAGAGGTGTTAATGACCGTGAAGTAAAACCGGAACGAATTCGAAAATCCTTCGGCGCTGAGCGTACATTTGACGAGGATATTATTCAGTACAAACTGCTGCACGATAATCTGAAATTCATTGCAGAAGAGTTGGGCCGCCGTTTGGAAAAATCTGGTATTAGCGGTAAAACAGTGACCTTGAAAATCAAATACCATGATTTTGATTTAAAAATCCGCTGTGCCAGTTTTTCACTACTAAAAATCAATTCAGAAGAAATTTATACAATTGCAAAAAACCTGTTGAATTCAACGGATCTTCCACGAAAACCCGTCCGTCTGCTGGGAATAAGTTTATCAAAATTGAATAACGAAGCAGATATTGTATCAAATACCCAACTAACTCTGGAATTTTAATTAGTTAAATAAATTTCTTTAGTATCAAAGTCGTTATTGATATATTTAATCGAAGAATAAAGTCATATGGCACTCAAAAAAGAACTTAGATTAATTGATGTATTTGCGGTTTCCACCGGTGCTATGATCAGTTCGGGTTTATTTGTTTTGCCGGGATTGGCCTATGCAATTTCTGGACCCGCTATGATCCTGGCCTATATACTGGCGTCAATACTAATTATTCCAAGCATGCTGGCGAAGGCTGAATTATCCACTGCAATGCCAAAAGCCGGAGGGACATATTTTTTTATTGACAGAAGCCTTGGGCCTGTACTGGGAATGTTCGGAGGGTTTGCCAACTGGTTTTCGGTTAGTCTTAAAAGTGCATTTGCATTGGTTGGAATCGGTGCATTTGCAGTATTGATTAACCCCAATATTTCATATACGGAAATAAAAATAATCGCTATTATCGCCTGTTTAATATTTACCATTTTTAATCTTGTCAGTGTAAAAATGACCGGGTATTCACAGATTCTGCTTGTGATAGTACTCATCGTAATTCTGGTTCTTTATATTGGCAGGGGATTTATATCGACTCATCCGGACCGCTATATCCCGTTTATGCCTAACGGTTTCTGGTCGGTTGTTTCCACGGCCGGATTGGTATTTGTGTCCTTTGGAGGATTGACCAAAATATCCAGCATCGCGGAGGAAGTTGAAAATCCGACCAGAAATATCCCACTGGGAATGATTTTATCATATCTGCTGGTGACGGCACTGTATATTCTGGCGATCGGAGTAACAGTCGGAATTACTGACGGCAAAATGCTCTCGGGATCATTAATTCCACTTTCACTAGGTGCTTCAGAAATAATGGGGACTCCCGGCTTGATTATCCTTAGTATTGCCGCAATGGCAGCATTTATAACAACTGCCAATGCCGGTATATTAGCCGCATCCCGTTCGCCTTTGGCTATGAGCCGGGACAAGTTGTTGCCGGAATTCTTTGGGAAAGTCCATCCAAAGTTTAAAACCCCGGTAATATCAATTCTGATAACCAGTGGATTTATGATTATGGTGATTCTGTTTTTAAGAATAGAAGACCTTGTCAAAACAGCCTCCACACTGATGATTATTCTATTTATGATGGTGAATATTTCTGTAATTATTATGCGTGAAAGCAAAATTCAGAATTACCGGCCAAAATTTAAAATTCCATTCTATCCGTTTACACCGATAATTGCTCTGCTATTATACGGTTTTCTTCTAATTGAAATGGGGCTAATCCCTATATTAATCAGCATGCTTTTTCTATTTTTTGGAGGAATTATTTATCTTGGTTATTCTCGGAAAAAAGTCAAACGCATTTCAGCGTTGATGCATGTCGTCGAACGGATTACTGCCAAGGAATTGCATTCCAAAACCTTAGAAAATGAACTGCGTGAAATAATCATTGAGCGAGATAAAATTCTTGCGGACCGCTTTGATGAATTAATTAAAAATTGTGAAATCCTTGATATCGAACAATCTCAGACTATCGAAGAAGCATTTAGGGAAATTTCTGCAATATTATCCAAACGATGCAATATTGAAAAAGATATTATTTATAATAAATTTCTCGAAAGAGAGAAGCAGTCTGGTACAGTCATTAAACCGGGACTGGCAATACCGCATATCATCGTTCCTGGCGATAAAAGATTTGATGTGCTGCTGGTTCGGGCAAAATCCGGATTAATATTTTCCAAAGTCAATGATCCGGTTCATGCCATGTTTGTACTGGTAGGATCAATTGATGAACGGAATTATCATTTAAGAGCCTTGATGGCGATCGCGAATATTGCTCAGGAATCGACATTTGAAACGCGTTGGATGGCTGCCCGAAATAAAGAAGAGTTGCGGGATATTATTTTGCTGTCGAACCGAAAACGGGATATTTAACAGGAGGTTGAATTGAGAAGACATCTGTATTTCAGTATTATGATGTTCGTAGTTACTTGTCAATTTGGAATTGCTCAGGAATATGTCGTTTCCAAGACCAAACATGTTAATATCAGGACAAATCCAACTACTGGATCATTTGTAGTTGGCCAATCAATGAAAGGTGACATCTATGAAATGATTGGCGAAGAAGGGGAGTGGTTTGTCATAAAATTATTCTCAGAAAACCCCCGATATATTAATAAATGCTGTGCCGCAAAACTTGAAGGCTCGATCTCCAGCCGCCTTGTGTTACCTGAATCCAGTGATCAATGTGAATCAATTTATTCAAGCATACAGGCATTACAGCTTCGTGCCCGGCGTGAAGCGACCGAACTCATTCCTCCGACAATTGATGAAGAACTGAATATGAATATGCAGCATATACTTGAAGATATGCATATTCTGAATCTATTTAAGATTTACAGTTTGAATCCTGCGTTGTACCCAATATTAATCGGAAAAGCAATCCAAAATAATTGGTAGACAGGCTATTATCAGGTTTTAACCAAATCCTTTAATTTATCCCACCACTTTTTACCAACCATATCTTCAGCAACGTTTAAAATATCAACAATCAGGATGTTTAGATCCGTTTCACCGGTCCAGTTATTGAGAACAATTTCAGGATCGATATCTTTCATGATACAATTAATTACATATGCTGCCAGGGCAATATCGTCCACATAACCAAGCGCTCCCCAGAACTCTTCCGGAATAAAATCATAAGGCGATACAAAATAGGAAATCGCAGCAGCCAGTTTTGCCCTGCAGCTGCTTGAAATTGATTTATCTCCCGAAAGTTTAATTAACAAATGAAACAAATCCGGTGTATATCGGATATATTGTCCCCATTTATTGGCTTTGCCAACATCTGATGCTAGCCAGTTAGTAATTATTTCACGAAGTGACCCAATATAGTTATCATGCATATTTGCCATTAGGAATGCTCCTTATTTATTTTCCTTTTTTCGATTAATCAAATGATCATGAAGCCAAATTTTTGAGCTGTACATGAAACTTCGCCTTTTTGCAATTAAGCGGAAAGAAATCAATGCAAATAGAGTATAAATAACTGCAATGCCAATCATACCCCAGAAATAGAGCATATTGCCAGTTCGGTAGGAGTATGCGGGCAGATTAATTGCTAAAATTAATGGAATGACAATAAAGAAGGTTACTGCTGATGAAAACATATAATCCGAAGCAACCGGTGTTTCAAAATCCGGATCAATCACGCGTAACAGTGCCAACCCTGTCGGCATTGTTCCGGTGCAGGCGCCGAAAACAATTAATGTACGTTCGAAGCGGTGGTCTTTAAACAAACGGGAACAGAACCATGGAACTGTAGCCATAACAAGCAGCCCGCCGAGAATGCATATTATAGAGATTGGTAACCAATATTTCATAACGACTATCAGGGAAATTGCGCCAATCGCGCCTGAAACCATAAGATCGACTGATATACCGGAAATTCGTGTCAGACAACCGTTATCCAAGGTATGTTGAAGGTCAAACAAATTTAATATTCCCTTAAATGCTATTGCAACAAGAGCCGCAAATACAAAACTAATGCCCCAAAGATTTACGGCCAGTTCCATCCCAACATTTCCGGCAAATGACAATAAATAAGTCAGGAATTTCAACAGTAAATAACTAAACAAATAAACAAGCAATACCATTGACCCATTATAGGTTAGTGAATCAATTGCCTCAGTTTCTGTAGTTAAATGGGAACCAACAGGCAGGTCTTTATTTTTTGGATAAACACCGGTAGAAACATTGCGTTGTCTAAGTTTTTCCAGTTTTTCCTTCGAAATCCATTCTTTACGGATACCATAATTAATTAACCACATTCCTCCAAAACAGGCCCATAAGAATCCGACTGCCGCAAAGGTTAGTCCGACTGAACCGGCACCTTCAAAACCGAAAGACTCCCAGCCCTGACCAATTGCATATGCCTGCCCCGGGCCTAAAGCAAAACCGAGCGGCAGAAAGAGCCCAAATGACGGAAACAGATTGGGGATAAAAGTTTTCATAAAAAAGAAAGTTAAAAGTAACCCTAGAATAATCTGGACTGAATATTGAGATACTATTGCGACAGATGTGGAAAAAATGCCAAGATCACCTTTTTTTCTGGGTTCAGGCGCTTTTCTGAGTGTCATGGCAATAAAAGAGAGGCTCAATAAATGATATACCATCGCGCCAAGATCTTGATTATCCATGCCAAAATATTTTGCGATAAAGTTATAATAAAATAGCAGGATAAATCCGGCAGTTAACGCATTTGGGATTAGATATTTCTGAAATAATTTAATTCGAGCTCGTAAAAGAGTTGCCAAAAGTAACGCAATCGAAATCACCCCAAGATCAATAAAAAACTTCCATGGAAAATTCATCACCCCTCCTAATTTGTGTAAGGATAAGTGTAAGTGAAAATCACTTTAATGTAAAGAATTTTTTACAGATTATTTTTATCTGCTAATATGACCTGCAATTGCAATCATTTCCTTATTCACTGATTGTTTGATGACCCTTCGGTCAAGAATCCCTCGAAAAGTATTATTATCAATACTTTTAACTACTGGGACATAATCGCTAAAAAGTTGGTTCATGACATTCAGGGCCTGTTGTAATCCTTCATTTTCGGGAATAATATCGTGACTCGCTACCATTATATCAGAGGCAAGCAACCAATCCCAGCAACTATCATCCAGCATCACATCCTTTATTTGGTCAAAAGAAATGATACCCACGATTGTACTATCAGATGCTATTACCGGTAATAATGAATACCCGGTATTTTGGAACTTGATAAATACAGAACGAACCGACTCACTTTCTGAAATAATAGGCACATCCCGAACCATTACATCGGCTACTTTCCATTTTTTAATAATGTCTTCTTCAGTAATATCCCGGCCAATTTCACCGGAAAGTTTAACCGCTAATTTTACCAGTGGCGGACCGATAATTTGGACAATAAAGGTCGTCGCAGTTATACCAAAAATAATGATATCTCCCAAGTAAAGATTTTCGGCAATGTATATTCCGTTTAAATGCTGGCTGGCCATAATCGACAATCCGATTGCGACGCCGCCCTGGGCAAATAGCCCCATACCGGTATATTTCCGGACAACATCTTCGGCGTTTGTCAATTTGGCTCCAAGCCAGGCGCCAAATAATTTGCCGGCACTTCTGCCAATGACGTAAAAACCGACAATTAGCCATAACCATTTTGGCATATTGGTCAGGCCTAATCGGGCACCGACAAATACAAAAAACAGAATATAGATTGGCGACGATAATCGTTTGAGATGATTAACCAGTTCCTTACTGCGGTGAGGAGACATATTTACGACAGTAATTCCAATTGCCATTGTCACCAGGATTACATCCATATTCATCCTGACTGCAAATCCAATGCACAACAGTAAAATACCAATTGCTACGGTGGAAATATAATCCTGATCGTGTGACCTGCGCAAAATAAAATTCAACAGCAATCCCGCAACGATTCCAATGCCAATCGATCCGAACAGATCGAATAGTGTATACAATATTTCGAGAATACCATTTGAACCGGTGCCGGAAATTATTTCAGCAACGCTGGTTCCAACTCCATATAAGGTCATAGCAAGAGCATCGTCAAGTGCAACAATGGCGATAAGTGTCGTTGTCAATATTCCGGCAGTACGGTATTCCCAAAGTACATTTATCGTCGAAGCGGGATCAGTAGCAGAAGCAATGGCGCCAAAAACAATGCCAGTGGCAAGTGCGATATTCAACGAGTGTGTTACTTTCATCATTATTAGAGTAACCGGCAGGCAGACTAATACAAATGCAAGAACTCCTTCTGCCAGCAGAATCGACGTAAACTGCTTTCCATATTTTTTTAATGTCTCAAATTGAATTTCAGAGCCAACCAAAAAACCAATAATACCCAGTGCGAAAAAATTAAAAGGTTTCAGCATTTCAATATCGCTCGGAGTAACGAGTTTCAGACCACTGACACCAATAATCACACCCATCAGAATGTATCCGAGAACCTGTGGAATACTCAGACGCTTGACCACCAACGCGCTCATTATCCCGCCAAAGACACCGATTCCGAACAGTAGTAATATACCGGGACTTAGATTCATGACTGATTGTCTCCCTCTATAATGATATCATATATCTCTTTACTATCCTGGCAATGATAGAGACGTTCGCGAATAATCTCGTTTTTCAGCAATCTGGATATACGTGATAATGTTTGTATGTAGGCGTTATGCTGATTGCGTCCGGCAATTATTAACACGATAAGCCTGACCGGGACGTTATCAAGAGACTCATAATCTTCAATGCCTGTTTTACTCACGGCAAAGGCCATCTGGATTTCATTGATCGAGTTCAGACGGACATGGGGCACCGCAATGGATAAACCAATTCCTGTACTCATCAGTTTTTCACGTTTAAATACTGCATCGGCAAGCTCAATTCGGCCTGTCAAGCCCGGTACATCACAGGATAAATCAATTAATTCATTCAACGCTTCATCTTTACTTTTACTATCGAGGAGTACAACCCGATCGGGTTTTAATATTGCTGACAGGGAAGGTGAGTTGGCAACATTGGGTTGAATTCTTGGAGAGAGTTTTTGATTGACCCAGTTTTCAATATCATCCCGTTTGAATCGCCAGGATGTCCCGATTTTACCGCCAGGGATTTCACCTTTGTTAGCCCAGTCATATACGGTTCGTTCTGAAACGCGTAAATACGCGGCAAGCGACC
>Ga0265595_1002041_pt1 | contig 14410 bp, 9 predicted proteins | sample saktaG_15_FD_190148 | JGI IMG/M metagenome (GOLD analysis project Ga0265595, IMG submission 190148) | Saline water microbial communities from Sakinaw Lake, British Columbia, Canada - sak_2013_06_06_50m | ecosystem: Environmental > Aquatic > Non-marine Saline and Alkaline > Saline ... | reverse complement strand
TGGCCGCCACCGTGCATGCCGCCACCGGACCTGCCTCCGCCAAATCCGCCCGGCCCGCCACGGCCGCCACCTTCCGCTCCGCTCCCCCCGCCCCATCCGGGCGGACGCCCGGACCCCCTCTGGTCCCGAAATGCGGCGCGTTCTTCCGCACTCAGGCCCGCGCTGACCGCGACCTGTACCCGGTCCCCGGCCCGGGCATGCACGGCATAGAAACCGGCAAGACCCGTGTCGGCCAGCGGGACGCTGAATTCGTACACGCACATGCCGTTGTCGTCCTTAAACCCGGCGGCCGGGCCCTGGCTGCCGTCTGCCGACAGGTCGGTCTCAGATTTGTCGGGCAGGGTTACGAGCAGCTTGCCCTGCCACTCGGCCCGCATGTGCTCCATCCTCGGCGGCATCCCGTTGAAGCCGGACCCGGAATCGGGCCGGGCTCCCGCCTGATCGTCCGTCCGCTGACGTTCCGGACCTTGAGGCAGGCGGTAGCTGGTGGTCTGCCGGTGCGAGTTAGTCACGCGCACGGTCAGGCCGCCCATCGCGGCCGACCGCGCCCAGTGTTCGTCATTGGCCCGGAACTTGGCCATGACGTAGACCTGCCGGGCGTCGTTGACCACGGTCATCTGCAGGCCGTCTTTCATCTGGTACGCGGCCTGCTGTCCGGTCCAGTCCGAAGGGTCGCCGTCGGCAGTCAGCGTGCCCGGGGCCCAGCCGCTGGCCAACTGCGCGGTCGCGGCGCAACCAATAAGAAGTGCGGCCCCGGCTGCTGTCAGCAACGCCAGGGCGGCACTCCCGATCAATGTCTGAGGCTCACATTCCATGCAGTCTTAGACACACCTGCCGCCATGTCCCTGTGCCCAACGCGGCCGGTGACCCGCAGCCTGAATCCGTCGCACCGCTGCCGACTTGACTTTGAGGCCGGGGCTGGTAAGCTGGCTCGACTGCATGGCCTTCTACTACGCAACGGCAAGCGCCTCCGATGCCCGCGTCATCATCGTCGGGATGCCGCTTGACCGCACGAGTTCCTTCATCCCCGGCGCGCGATTCGGCCCGGACGTGATCCGCGCGGCCGCGGACAACATCGAGTCTTTCAGCCCCTATCAGAAGCGTGACATCTCAGGCATCAAGGTCCACGACGCGGGCAATCTCGCGTTCGCGTTCCCGACCGCGACCGCTCCGCTGGAGCTTATCGCCGCTGCGACCGGCGAGAGCGTCGCCCGTGGCGCAAAACAGCTTGCCCTCGGCGGCGAGCATACCATTACGCCGCCAATCGTGGCCGAACTGGCAAAGGGCTTTCCCGACCTGTGTGTGATCCAGTACGACGCACACTCTGACCTGCGCCAGGATTTCCTGGGTGAGCAGGTCTGCCACGCGACCGCGATGGCGCGCGTGCTGGACACGATTCCGCGCGACCGGCTGTTCCAGCTCGGCATCCGCTCTTTCTCACAGGCCTCGGAGATGTCCGAGCCGAACCTGTTCCCGTTTGAGGTGCTTGCGCCGGTCGAGCGGGTCCGGGCCGCAATCGGTACGCGGCCGGTCTACGTGACGCTGGACATCGACGTGCTTGACCCAGGCGTGATGCCTGACGTGCAAACGCCCCAGCCGGGCGGATGTTCATACCGGGACCTTGCGCTGTCTTTGGCCGGGCTCGCCGGACTTGCGGTTGTCGGCTGTGACTTGGTCGAGGTCTGCCCGAGGACGATGCAGCCGTCAGCCGGGGCCGCCGCTGCAGCCGAGCTCGCAAGAGAACTCTGCCTGCTACTCACCCACACCGCATAGTCGGAGAATAGTGAATAGTAAATAGAGAATTGTGAAACTCGAATCCGCCTTTCACTATTCACCATTCTCAATTCACTATTCCGCTGTGTCTTGCGGTTCTCTTTCCGCACAACCGTCCAATGAGGAGGTAACCAACCATGTGTTGTCGTGCTTGCTCTGGCTACGAGCTTTGCCGGGCCAAGGGCAAACTGTCCGAAGACTGCTGCTCGCAGTGTCGCTATTTCGATTCGTGCATGGAAGAACCGGCACAGGAGAAAACCAAGCATAAGGCCGCGCCCTATCACCGGGCCGCCCGGCCGTAGCCCAACCAGCGAACCAGTTCGCAGTTAGGAGTTAGGAGTCAGGAGACGGTCCGACTGCTACCTGCTACCTGCTAACTCCTAAGGACTGACCAGGGCAACGCGCTCGACGCGCACCCCGCGCGGGGAGTTCACCACGAGCAGGTAGAGCCCGCTCGCCTTGTTCTGTGGCCGCCAGACCGCCTGGTGCCGCGCCGCCTCGACCCGCAGTTCGGCAACCGGCCGGCCATCGATCGTTCGCACTCCCACACTGGTCGCATCGTACGGCAACCCATCGATCACGACGCCGCTATGCACCCCGAGAATGCACGGGTTCGGATAGACCCGCAGATGGTTCGCGGTGGTCTCCGGCGCCACGGAGTAATTGTATACGGACAGGCCGCGTTGCGTCCCGATCAAGGCGAGCCCGAGGTCGTCGCTCAGCGCCATCGCCGAGTAGAACCCGACAAACCCCTGGAGGTTCGCGATGAGGCCGCTGTTCTGGGGCGTGAAGCTGGTCCAGTTCCGGGCAACCTGGTCGTAGATTGAGAGCCCGGCCTCGGTCAAGAGCCACACGCGGTCCGATGCGTCGACGCGGACTCGGTAGACGTTGTTCGCGAGGATGCCGCTGTTGGCGGTGGTGAAGACCTGGAACGAAGAACCGTTCCACGTCGCCGCGCCCTGCGGGGTCGCAACCCAGACGCGGTCCTGTCCGTCAACCGCCACCGACCTGACTTCAGCCGACGGCAACCCGCCGGAAAGCACGGCATAGGAATCGTCGGACCGGTCGTGCAGGGTCCCGCCGTAGTCAATCATCACCAGCCCGACGGTCAGGCCCAACCAGGCCCGGCCGCGCGAGTCGAACGCAAACTCGTAGAGCCCGCCCGGCGGCGGCGCCAGGCCCGCGACCTCGAACACGGTCTGCTGAAGAACGGAGTCCACCGCGACTACGGTCCCACCGCCGTTGAAAACCCACTTGGTGTCATACTGGTCGATGCCAAATGCGTCAATGATGTTCCAACTGGACAGGTCGCCCCATTGCACCTTCTGCCACGAGCCATCCGAGGGGTCGTACGCGGCCAGCCCGCCGTTGCCGGAGAAGTGCGCGAGCCAGATCCGGTTCTTGGAATCAACCCGCACCTGGACTGGTACGGGTAGCACGCTCCACATCACCGAAACCTGCCCTACCGAATCCACCAATGATATGGCGGAACCGTAGTGGCACAGGTAGATGTCGCCGGTCGAGCGGATAGCGCAGTCGGAAACCGCTGCGGACCAGATGCAGTTGCTGTAATACGAGCTCCATGACTGGCCCGAGAAAGCATAGCGCAAACCTGACCCGTAGAGTTCGTTGCCTCCACAACCGACCCAAAGTGCGTCGGCAAAGTGCAAAACCCGCGTGTCCTCATTGAGAATCACCGAGAATCGGGATGAATCGGCTCCGTCGCCCTCGTACAGCCCGGCTTGCGTCGCCAGGTAGATTCTCGGCCCGGACACGACCAGTTGGTACACCTCAGTCGGCTCGCCAAAGCCGACGACCTTCCTGAACCCCGTGCTCTCTCTTATCGCCAGCCCTCGCTCGGTAGCGAGCAACAGGCTGTCGTGCCACAGCGCGACGGCCCGCACCGAGTCGCCGAACGGCTGACGATAAGGCGTCCAGGACGTGAATCCGCGGTCAACCGCCACAACACCGCGATTGGTGCCCACCCAGTATTCGCTCAAGGCCGCGACGCAGAGTATCTGGTCGCTCAGCAACTCCGGCACCCGGGCCATGGTGAACCGGACGATGCTGTCGTCATCGAAGTCGAGGAACGTGCCGCGTGTCTCAATCACGTATAAGCCCTGGTCCGAACCGCAGAGCAGCCGGTCCCCATCCCATATCATGGTCCTGATCCGCAGGGCAAGGTCGTTAGGCCGGTACTGCCGGACCAGGCCGCTGTCCGGCTCAATCACGGCCATGCCGCCGCCATCGGTCCCGACCCAGAGGTCGCCGGCCGCATCCCGGCCGATACACAGGCACCGGTTCGTCGGCAACCCATCCGAATTCACGAACGTCCGGCGCAGCAGGGGCTCGGGCAGGATGTCGAGCGCGACGACGCCGCCGTTGGTCGCAAGATACATGACCGAATCGGTACCGACCATACCTCTGATGAAGTTCGTGTTGGTATAGGACTGCCAGGCACCGGTGCTGCCGGTCGCGAGGAGAAGGAGGAGTAGTCCTGTCATTTTCTACTACACGATACTACCGGGCAAAGGGGCAAGTGGCAATGGCGAAGTTCGGTCCCGAATCCCGAGAGAGGAACTCACCACCAAGGCACCAAGACACAAAGCCGGGCCTGACTGAAATGCTCCCTGCAGGCCCAGCGTCCCGGCGTTTGTCTCTCCGGGTCCGTCCTTCGCCATTTTCCCCCTTCCCCTTCACTTTGGCCTTTGTCCTTTCCACTTTCCACTTGTCCTTCAGTATGCCCCGCGGCCGCTCACTACGGCCCGCAGGGTCCGCAGGGCGATTGAGAAGTCCATCCACAGTGACCAGTTGCGGATGTAGTATTCGTCGAGAGTGAGCCGCTCCTTGAACGGCAGCGAGGTCCGGCCCGACACCTGCCACAGCCCGGTCATGCCCGGCCGCACGCGCACGATGGTATCGAGCGACTCGCCGATCCGGTCCGATTCTACCGGCAGATATGGTCGCGGCCCGACCAACGCCATTTCACCCCGCAGGACGTTCCAGAGCTGCGGCAACTCGTCGAGACTGAAACGCCTGAGCAACCGGCCGATAGGGGTAACCCGCGGGTCATCGGTGATGCGGGCGTACTTGAGCCATTCCGCCCGCACCTGCTCGTCATTGGCCAGCATGTCGGCCAGCCGCTGCTCCGCGTCGCAATACATCGTCCTGAATTTCAGGCAGTCGAACAGCCGCCGGTCTCGTCCAATCCGCTTCTGACGGAAGAAAACAGGCCCCTTCGAGGAGACCTTGACCAGCAGTGCCAGCAGCAGGAACAAAGGCGCGAGCAGGACGAGCAGCGGCACGGTGCCGACCAACTCCAGCACCGACTTGGTGAACGTGTTCAGAGGCCGAAGCAGGCTGTACCGGTACTTCATCACGAGAATGCTGCCCACTTGTTCGACCTCCGCGGCCGTGCTTTGCAGCAACGCCGCGGTCGGGATAACGAGCGTCTCCGCGAACCTGCGCTCGGCGAACTTGAACACGACCCGCATCTCCTCCGGCGTAAATGAATCCGATACCACGACCAGCGCCGCGTCGAGCGATGTCACCTCGGCCAACACGCTCTCCAGCGCCCCGCTGCCGGCGTCATGCGGTATCTGCCGGCCCGCGACATAGCCGAGGGCCCGGTGCCGGGTCAGCTCCGTGCAGAACTGCTCGGCTGCCGGACCGCCGCCCAGGATGACCAGTTGCTGCCGACCCAGCCTGACCGCTGCCAGAATCCACTTGAGTAGGGCACGAGTAGCCGGCGCGATGACCATGCTGAACGCGAGCGCGAGCAGCACCGCCACGCGCGACACAATCCAGATCCGCCAGAGGAAGAGGAGTATCATGACCGCGGCGGTCGCAATGATGACGCCACGTACATAGCGGCGGGTTTCTTCCCAGGCCACCAGCCGCTTCGTGTACAGCCCTTCGTAGGCGAAGACGAACGGATAGACGGCCAGCACGAAAGCCTTCTCGGTCAGCATGTTAATCTGCAGGCCCGGCGGAAACGCGTACGGCACGCCGGTCTGGAACCAGTTGCGCACGAGGTAGCCAAGCGCGTAGCTGGCGAACACGGCCGCGGCATCGCCGAGAACGAGCACGACCGTGGCGACGAACCGCTGGGACCGGCTCATGCTTGACGCGCCCCGGTCTGCCAGGAATACTCGAACTCTCGCAGCCCCACGAGCCAGCCCGCCTCGGAGAGAAACAGGTATGCGGCGAACGCCACTCGCAAAACCAGCCGGGCCAGCCCGCCTCGACCCAGGCAGAAATAACGCATCAGGGCTTTCAGGCGCTGATAGTCGCCGAATTGCTGGAACCGACGCCTGACCCCGCCGTAGAAGTGCTCGACGGTCACGCGCGGGTCGAGATACACCTTCCAGCCCGACTGGCCCAGCCGACGGCAGATGTCCATGTCTTCAGCGTACATGAAGAACCCCTCGTCGAACCCGGCAATACGGTCGATTGCGTCTCGTCGAAAGACCACGAGCGTCCCGATAACCGCCTCAACCGAGACCGGTTCCGTCGCAAGGTGGGCTTCGGCATACTGGAAGTCGCGCGCCGGTGCGTAGCGTGGAAAGATGCGCGCTAGCGGCGAACGCCGGCCCGCGAGAACGTAGCGCAGGCGCGGAAGGCGCCGCGCCGACGGCTGCGGCGAACCGTCCGGATAATGGAGTTGCGGCGAAACGGCGCCCGCCTCCGGGTGTTCGTCCATGAACCGGACCAGTCCGGTCATCGCCGGCGTCGAGAAAACGAGGTCGGGATTGGCCACCGCCACGTACCGGCCGCGGGCGTGCCTGTATCCCCGGTTGAACGCGGCACCGTAGCCGGCGTTGCGCCCAAGCAGCAGGAGTCTCGCCCCGTGCCGGCGACAGACCGACGCGACCTCGGCCCGGTCCCGCGACGCGTTGTCTACGACTAGAGTCTCGATTGCCATGCTCGGCTCCGCATCATGGAGCGAGGAAAGCGCGCGGTCCAGCAGCCGTGCCGAATTGTAGTTGATGAACACGATGGTCAGTTCCAGAGGCATCAAGGACAGTCTATGGCTGCGGCCCTCCTCTTCAAGACCTAGCTTGCCAGTTGCCGGACGAGCTCCCCATCGCGACGCCGGATGTCGATCACGACCGTGGGCCGGCCCAGCACGTGCGAGGCACAGGCCATACACGGATCATAGGCGCGGAAGAACATCTCGACCATGTTCAGTAACCCATCGCTGACCTTGCCTTTGTGAATTAACTCCTTAGCGGCCTCGCGCACCGACATACATATCGGGCCGTTGTTGTTCGTGGTTGCGACAATCAGGTTCACGCTTTCAATCATCCGGTCTTCGGTCAACCGGTAGTGGTGAAAGAGAGTCCCGCGGGCCGCCTCGACCACACCGACACCCTCCGGTTTCATGTCGAACTTCATGTTCCGGATGTCGGTGCCGGTTATGCCCGGGTCGGTCGCGAGTTCCAGCGCCCGTTCCGCGGCGTAGAGCAGCTCGACGAGCCTTGCCCAATGGTACGCCAGTGTGGAGTTGACCGGCTTGGCGCCGAACGTAGCGAACAGCTTGCGATACGCGGCGTCGGCCCCGGGCGTTGCCATCCCGTCGGCGGCGTTGAGCCTGCCCAAAGGTCCGACCCGGTACAAACCCGAATCCGGGCCGTCAACCAGGCCCTTGTACCCGATTGCTTTCAGGTACGTTGCCTTAACGTAGCTCCAGTCGAGCACGTGCTCGGCGATGTAGTCCAGGTAGTCACTGCCATTGAACCGGGCAAACTCCTTGCCCTGCTGGTCGGTGACCCGGACCGGGCCGTCGTAGAAGCTTACCCGGTTCTGCTCGTCCACCATGCCCATGTTGTACACCGCGAGACCCAGTTTCGGGTTCTGTATCAGTGCCATGTACGCGGGGTTCTTCAGCACGACGTCCTCGAACAACTGCAGGGTGAACTTGGCGAAGTCTACGCACGACCGCGCCATCGTCTCAATCTCTTTGCGGCCTTCTTCCGACAGTGCCTTCGTCTGCCCGCCGGGAACGCCGCTCACCGGGTGGGTCGGCTTGCCGCCGAGAATCTCGGTAATCCGCTGGCCATAAGCCCGGTGCTTGATGACCTCCCTCGCCGTCTCCATCCCGACCTTCTCGATGACGCCGAGAATGTTTCGCTTCTCCTTCGGCGCGTCCGGCCCGACCACGAAGTCCGGCCCGCCCAGGAAATAGAAGTGCAGGATGTGGTCGTAGATGATGTAGCCGTGGTATATCAACTCGCGAAGCTTGCGCGCGGTCTCGGTCGGTTGAACCCCGAAGGCCGCGTCAAGCGCCTTGGTTGCGGCGTAGTGGTGGGCGACCGGACAAACCCCGCAGATTCGGCTGGTAAGCTGGGGCATGTCCTCGGCCTTCCGACCGACGCAGAACTGCTCGAACCCGCGCAGCTCCGGCACCTGCAGATAGGCGTTCTCGACCTCGCCCTTGTCGTCGAGGAAAATCTCAATCTTGCCGTGTCCCTCGAGCCGCGTAATCGGGTCAATCGTAATCCGCGTGCTCACTTCTGCCTCCGGTTGCTGATGGTCGCATCGGCCAGGCCGTACATGTAGAACGTGCCGACCGGGTCTTTGACTTTCGCCAGCAGCTTCTCGGTCTCCGGCCCGGTAATGTCCTTCTCATCATCCACTCTCAGCACTGACGCCAGCGCGGAGATCATCTTGCCACCCTGGTCCCCGACCTCCGGCGTCGGGCCCATGCAGCCGGTGCACGGCCAGTTGCCGTTGATACACCGCTGGCCGCAGCCGCCGCGCGTAACCGGTCCCATGCACACGATGCCCTGCTCCAGGAAGCAGACACCCGGGTCTGCCTGGATTTCCCAGACGCGCTTGACGTCCGGCATCTTCTTGGCCGCGTTCTTGTTTCGGTCGCACTCGTCGCACAAGGCCTTGGCCGGACCCAGCACCGCACCCTTAGCCGGCAGGTTGCCCTCGAAGATCGCCGTCATGGCGTCGAGAATCCTCGGCACCGCGGGCGGGCATCCCGGCAGGTAGTAGTCGACATCGACCACCCGGTTCAGGGGCGACACCCGGTCATAGAACTCGGGCAGCGACACTTCGCCCTCCGGGACTTTGCCCTTCACGAGCGGCCTCGTGCCGTCCGGGTTGACGACCGACGGTTCCTCGGTGTAGACGTGCTTGAGTATCTGCTCGCGGCCGAACAGGTTGGCAAGCCCCGGGATGCAGCCGTGATGGGCACACGAACCGAAAGCAACCAGCACCTTCGACTTCTTCCGCAGCAGGTGGGCCAGCTCCTCCTGCTCCGAGTTCCGTATCGAGCCGTTGAAGAAGCAGACGTCCATGAACCGGTCCGGCATTGCCTTCACGTCCGCGTACTTCGTGTCCATCGCAACGGGCCAGAACAGGATGTCGGCCCGCTCGAGCACGTCCAGGATTTTCTCATTAGTGTCGAGCACGGCGATCTCGCAGCCTCCGCACGAGGCTGCCCAGTAGAAACCGAACTTCAGTTTATCTGGCAAATGAATCCTCCGAGGTAACTCAGGGCGAAGAGCATAGACGAAACACCCCCCAAGTCAAGCGCCCTCGCCCTCGCTTCTCCTCGTTTTCCCGGCCAGCACGGTCGCCGCTGCGAGGTAGAGAAACGGCATCGCCGGCACTCGGAATCGACCGTCGGTGAACGGCAGGGCAGCTACCACGAAGTATAACCCAATGACGAGTAGCATCAGCTTCTCTGCCCGCCACCGCCTGAATGCCAGTGAAACCAGCGCCAGTAGAAAGGCCCCGATTGCGGTCAGCAGTTCGAACCCGGCCAGGAGCCATATCGCGAGCCTTACGCCAGTGGAACCATAGTCCCGGTTCAGCAGCACGCTCCCCTGGGTCCCCGGCACCTTGGCATGAAGCATCCTCAGCACGAGGTCGTCCGACTTGATACCGGCAATGACCTTTGGCACGCCACGCAGGCATATCCAGGCGTAGCGGAGCGGGTCGTGGAGGATGATACTTGTCGCCTTGCGCGTCATCAGGTCGGCGAGCTCCAACGGGTTGTCCGTGGCGAGTCTCGCGGTGAAGTCGTGCGCGAGTTCTATCCTCGCGCTGTCCTGCGAGACGTGCTGCTCACCGCCTAGCACCGAGGCCGCGTTGGCATAGAGCAGGTTGTACCCGCCGTTCGAGGTGAGGCTGAACCGGTGAAAGTGATAGTAGTTCCGCGCCGCCCAGATTCCGGGCAGCAGCGAGAACGCAACCAGCATCAAGACCAACCCGCGCCAGTTCCTCCTCGCAGCCAGCGCGATTCCGAACGGCACGAACGCAAGCAGGGCAACCGGCCTCACGAGCACCGCGAACCCCAGCACCAGCCCGGCCGCAGCCACACTCAACGCCCGGCTCGGCGTCCCCGCTCTCCCTTTGCCATTTCCCCTTTCCCATTCGCGCCTCGGTATGCCCGTTCTCCCTTCGCCATTTCCCCTTTCCCCTTCGCGCTTGGCGTCCTTGGCGGTTTCCCTTCCGCTCCTCACTTCGCCATTTCCCCTTTCCCATTCCTTCTTGGCGTTCTTGGCGTCCTTGGCGGTTTCCCTTCCACTCCTCACTTTGCCATTTCCCCTTTCCCCTTCTCCCCTTGGCCATCCCCAGACCAGCGCCGCCGCTAATACTACCGTGAACGCAAACAGCACCTCGGACATGACCATGCCCGACGAGAAGATGCTCGGGATGTCAACCGCAAGCAGTGCTGCACCCAAGAGCCCGACCCGCGAGTTGAACAGCCGGAGTCCGACCAGACCGGTGAGGAACACTGTGAGCCCGGCCAGCAGCGCCTGCACAATGACAATCGCAGTCACGTTACCGTTAAGGAAAGCAAGCAGCAACGGGTAGCCCGGAGTCCGAAACGTATTCGGAATCCCCGTTCCCACTTTGCCGTTTCCCCCTTCCCCTTTGCTCCTCAGATTGCCATTTCCCCTTGAGACTTCTCCCCTTGTGCTCAGCCCTTCGCCATTTCCCCTTTCCCCTTCGCTTCCGGGCTCCTCGCTCCAGCTATACGATTGCCGGTGCCTGATGCCCGCGCCGAGCAACAGATACTGCTCCGAATCACCCAGCTCTATCTCCCCTCGCTTCAAGTAGGTTGCTTCCGTCTCAGGCTTCACCGGGTCAGCCGCAACGTAGCTGTGCCCCTTGAACGACGCGGAAACCGCCAGCCTGATGACGACTGCCGCCACGGCGATGGCCAGTAGCGCTCGGAACTCGCTCTTAGACACGCACTACTTGTAGCCTGCCCGCGCCGACTGTCAAGCTAAACCGCGCCGGTGCAAGACCAGCGCGGGCGGAGTCCGGCAGCTTAACTCCGCCCGCAGTTCGCTTCCGGTCGCGGCTGTCAGCCGGTCTCGTCCCAGGGGTTTGCCGGTGCAAGCCTTTGCCATTTCCACTTTGGACTTGTGACTTGCGCCCTCGCCATGCATCCTGACCCGGAATACGTTCCGCATGATAAGGATTCTTATCAAGCGTGTTGTCTCAGTTCCTTGTGTAAGTCCTGAACTATGAATTCACTGTCCCCTACTGCCTGGAAGTGACACCCCCGTCGGGGGGAGGCTCTCCCCAAGCCTTTGGCAGGCTCTTTGGCAAAGCCTCTGCCAAGGCCTTGGGCAAGCCCTCCGGCAAAGCCTCTGCCAAGCTCTTTGGTCAGGCCTCTGGCAAGGTCTTTGCCCCGCTCTTCGGCAAGGTCTCTCGTAAGGCCTCTGCCGAGGTCTCTGGTAATGTCTTTCCTCAGCTCCTTGGCAGAGTCTCTGGCAAGGTCTCTCCCAAGCTCATTGGCAAGCTCTTCGACAAGGCCTCTGGCAAAGCCTCTCCCAAGGCCTTTGGCAAGTCCTTGGGCAATGGCTCTGCCAAGCTCTTTCCTCCGTTCTTTGGCAGTACCTTTGCCCGGTTCCGATACCCGCCCGGCCAGCCGGCCGTCGATCACCGGCGACATTCGATTTGACACCACCCTCATTCGGGGTAATCCTGACCGCCGATGCACAGTGGATTCAGCCCAGCCTTGACAGAGGCTGGAAATATAGGAAGTGTGCCAAATCTGACCCGGGCTCCAGTTCACTTTCCAGCATGATTGCTCCTTTCATTCGGTCTCAATAAGCAATCTGCACTTTGGCCCCGAAATAATGCACCTTCCTTCGTCCGGCGCGGGACATGAATGAATTGTCCTCAATTCGTATCGTGTCCCAAGCCGGATTACAGCGCTGTGTCTCGTTAAGTGCCGGAACCTCAGCAACCTACAATCCGCAATCGTCAATCTACAATGCGGAGGGGCCCCGACAGGGGGAGTGGTTCTGACCGTGACTCTAAGACCAAATCTAACCGAGACTCTGACCGAGACTCTATCGTAGGCTCTGTCCGGGACTCTGACCGAGACTCTGTCCTAGACTCTAAGATAGAATCTGTCCGAGACTCTGTCCTAGACTCTGAGATAGAATCTGTCATAACCTGTTTTCCTCCCGCCTCGCGACCTCCGAGATACGCAGCCGAGTACCCTCTATCGGGACCTTTGCCCAAACCGGCGAATGGCGCAATTGGGCAGCTTGACTCCGGCCGAAACCAGACCTATCCCAGTGCCTGTGGATGTCGGATTCAGCCCGGCCTTGACGGGCACATAATTGAATACTATATCCCCGAAATTACTCCCCGGAATTACTCGGAATTACCTCGTTGACATCCACACTCGCCGTGCTATCATCACCACGATGCAGACCGAATCTGCAGCCTTGACGGAAGCGCGATGGGCAATGTGTCTCCGAATCCCACAGGAGGTGTGATTTGACGACGTCTCAACGTCCCCTCGGATCGGCTGCCGTGTTGGCGCTAGCCATGTTCCTAGTCTTGACGGGTCCTAGCTGTAAGAAGAATCATCCACCGCAAAAGCCGACGATTGCCGGGCCGACAAGTGGTCGGCCTGGAGATACGCTGGCCTTCACGGTTGAAACGATAGACCCGGATGATGACATCGTATCTTACCTGTTCTCCTGGGGTGATACCGCGAGCGCCGAATGGACATCGGGGTACCCTAGCGGGCAAAACGTCACGCGGTCAAAGGTCTACATGGACTCCGGCGATTACGTGCTCAAGGTCAAAGCGCGTGACGTCCACGAACTGGAATCAGACTGGTCTGAGCCGTTTCAGGTCCTCGTCACTGAAGTGATGTCCCCTCCGTCGTTCGTAGGCGGACCGGATACGGCTTGGGCTGGGCAGGCAAGCACGTACCGACTGGCTATTGCTCTGGCCCCGGGCTACGTCCGCTACGTGGTCGACTGGGCCGACGGCACCGTCGACACGACCGCCGCGGCATTCGCGCCGGCCGATACGACAGCCGTCGTCCACGTCTGGAACGCGGGCGGCGCGTTTGACATCAAAGCCAAGGCCTTTCTCGCGGATCAGCCGGGCGAAGGTTCGGACTGGTCGCCGCCCAAGTCGGTGGCAGTCATCGTCAACAGTCCGCCGGTGGTGGACTCCGTGCAGGCTCCGCCGGCCGCAGTCAAGAACGTCGAGGCGTTCTTCACTATTTGGGGCAGCGACCCGGACGGCGACAGCCTTCGGGTACTGGTAAACTGGGGCAGCAGCACGACGGACACCGGCTACTTCCTGAACCCGTGCAACATCGAAGTCGGCCACGTCTTCACCCAGACAGAGACCGCCATGGTGATTGTCGAGACCCAAGACTGGAAGGGCACGAAATCTGCGCCGGACACGGTCTATGTGCCGGTCGTCACTGCCGGTGAGGTCGTCTGGTACTGGTGGAGCAACGACCCCGAGAACCATGAAAAACCGCTGACGACTTCCGTCATCGTGGCCAATGACGGCACGGACGAGGTCGTGCTCGGCAGTTGCGAAGGTGACTACCACTTCTACTCCATCCGCGCCAGCAACGGCCACAGCAAGAAGAGCGTGACCACCAAGGAGAACGAAGCCTCATTCACCGGCCACCCGGGCCTCGCGAACGGGCACATCATCGTCGGCAGCGACGAAGGCGAGCTCTACGCCTTGTCGCTGGTCAACAGCCTGCACGTAGACTGGCAGTTCCCGGACAGCGCAGCGGAGCGTGGGACGTACATCGAGTGGGGTGCACCGGCGTTCAACGGCTACAGCTTCTACATCGGCCATGACGACGACAGCATTTTCAAGTTCACGGACAACGGCGTCGCGGGCACCCGGGTTGCCGGGTACGGCCTCCGCGCCGCGATGGTCGACGCGCCGATAGTCGACGCGACCGGCAACGTCATCTTCGGCACGGACTCGGCCTACTTGTACAAGATGGACGGCAACCTGAGCTCGGTAATCTGGCGCGTCCGGTTGCTGGGCTTCGGCGAGGTCTACGGACCGATACTCGGCAGCGACGGCACGATTTACTGCGCCACGGATTCCTCCCGTCTGTACGCGATTGACCCAACGGACGGCAGCGTGAAAGCAGGCTGGCCACTGGACCTGAATGGCGACGTGTCCCGGCCGGCCATTGGCCAGTCGGCGCTCTTCGTCGGCAGCGGCTTCGGCAAGGCCTATTCCATCAATCCTGCGACCGGCACCATCAACTGGGAAAGAGCGCTCACCGAGACCGACGGGTTCTATACCACCCCCGTCGTTGCGGCCAACGGCTACGTCTATTTCCAGAGCGACGCCGACCAGCTCTACTGCGTGA
>Ga0265595_1002039_pt1 | contig 14447 bp, 12 predicted proteins | sample saktaG_15_FD_190148 | JGI IMG/M metagenome (GOLD analysis project Ga0265595, IMG submission 190148) | Saline water microbial communities from Sakinaw Lake, British Columbia, Canada - sak_2013_06_06_50m | ecosystem: Environmental > Aquatic > Non-marine Saline and Alkaline > Saline ... | reverse complement strand
ATTATTATAGAGTTATCTCAGTAAGAGAGAAAAACAAAGTTTCAAAGAAAAGAGTATACCTTGGATGTGAACTGCTTAAACAAGATCTTTCGCATAAAGAAAAAGAAGCTGATGAAAAATTATTATCTAAAAAGATAAAGCATAATAAGGAAATTGAGAAAATTAAATCAAAAATAATTCCTATATTAAAAAATAATAAAGTAAACAAAGCAGGAATTTTTGGCAGTTACTCAAGAGGAGAGCAAAGAAAAGATAGTGATGTTGACTTAGTTGTTAATATTGATGATAAAACTATGAGTTTGATTGGTTTTATCAGATTAATTAGATTATTGGAAGAAGCGCTAAATAAAAAAGTTGATTTAGTAGAATATTCTGCAATTAAACCTCTTATAAAAGAAAATATATTAAAGGAGGAAATAAAGATAATATGAAAAGGGAGGTTAATCTGTTTATTCAAGATATATTAGAAAACATAGGGGATATAGAATCATTCTCTAAGGGATTAACAAAAAAAGAATTTGCAAGCAACAAATTGAAGCAAAATGCTATAATAAGAAGTTTGGAAATAATTGGAGAAGCTGTAAAGAACATTCCAGATCAGTTCAGAAAAAAATATCCAAGTATTCCATGGAAAGACATAGCAGGTTTTAGGGATATTTTAAGCCATGCTTATTTTGGTGTAAATATTGATAGAGTTTGGAATGTAATAGAAAAGGATTTACATTTGTTCAGGAAAGAAATAGAAAAGATAAAATTTTGATGATGACTCTTTTTAAAAATTCTGCTATCTTCGATAAATCAATAAATTTAAAATTAAACAGGGCGTAGTTCTGAAAACGAGACTTATGGCGTGGGCGTTGTATGTTTTGTCCAATTTTTTGGGTGTTGAAATTGTTTGTTCTAAATTTGTCCATATCGTATTTAATTAAAATGGATAAACAATTTTTCAAATCAAAAAAAGAAAAAAGTTTAAATTAATTTAGAATTTATCAAAAAACTAAAAGAAACTCTTTCCAAATAAAGTTAATAAAGTTACAATTATTCCTGAAACAATAACTCCAATTATATTTGCAATGTAAAAATCTTTCTTCTTCATTCCAATAACAAATGCTCCCAAGCTTCCAGTGTAAACTCCGCTTCCAGGAAAGGGAATTGAGATAAATATTGCTAACCCCAAAATCCCATATTTATCTATGTAGGGTTTTATTTTTCTTTGGCCTCTTTCTAAAGCCCTTATATAATGTTCTGCAAATCTTGTAGTCTTTAATTTTTTATCAAAGATCCAAAGTAAATGAAAGATTAAGATTCCTAAAAGAATATTTGTAATTATCACAACTGAAAAAACCAAAAGAGGATTTAATCCAAGCCCACTCATAGAAATATTATAAGGCAAATTTATTGTACCAGATAAAATACCTACAGGAATTGCTAATCTAAGTTCCAATAAAGGAATTAAGGTAATTAAACAAAGAATTATTATTTGATTTAACATCAATATCTAATGAAAAGAGTATTTTTAATATTTAGTAAATAGAACTATTAATTTAAATTAATTGTTTTATTATTTATTTAATGAAAATAGATTTCAAAAATATAAATTGGGAACTTTTTGGATTAATTTCAGTTTTAATTTTTGTTTTTATTCTTAGAATATATTTCTTAGGAAAGCCATCTTTTTGGGTTGAGAGAAGATAACTCAAATAAAAAAATTTATAATGGGAATTTTAAAATAAAATTAAAAAAAGAGTTATCGGAAAAAGCCTAAAAAAAAGGGAATCTTTTTAAATGATAAAGAATTAATGTCTCTATGAATTATTTGGTACGAAAAGTGCAAAAAAAGAGGTTTTCCGCGAAGTTAGTTTCAGGAATACTTACAGTATTTGTTTTAGGAATACTTCTTTTATCTGGTCCTGCCCGTGCTATGGAAATTGGTATTAGTGTTGATGATTCTGATTCTAAATATTCTGCAGATCAATCTGTTATTTTTACAGTAAATGTAGATATAGAAACAAATGAAAGAATTCCTGTTCAAAATCTAACTTTAAAAATTTATAATGATTCAGCATCACATTCTAATTCTTATTTGGTGGCAAGCTGTACTTTTAATCTTGCAGGAACTAATTTAACAGCATGCACAAATTTTCAAGATATTACAAAAATAAATTCAATAGGCTATGCTAATGCTTCTGGACAGTTTGGTTATGGTTATGGTTATAATGCTGGAAATTGGAACACTTCAAATCAAACTTTCTTTGATGGAGGTTATGGATATGGTTATGGTTATGATTCTGGTTATGATATTAATAATGGTGAATTAAAATATAATGTAACATGGAATGCTTCAGGAGAAGGTCTTCCTACCAGTAGTGCTGCAGGAGATAATTACTATGCTGATTTAGAAGCATATGCAGATGATTCTTCTGGTAATTATAGAATTTATGCTGCTGATTCAAAAACTTCTATTATTTATGATAATTACTTGCCCAACATAACTGCTATAAGCACTTCTCAATCAGGAACAACCACAAAAACAGTAAGTTTATCAGTCACAACAAGTGAAAATGCAACCTGCAAATATTCAACTTCAGTAGGTTATATTTATTCAAATATGACTAATACAATGAGCACCACTACAAATACTACTTCGCATAGCCAAAGTTTTTCATATACTTCAGATACTACAGCAACATATTATGTAGGTTGTCAAGATACTGCTGGCAATGCAATGATAACTTCTAATAGTACTACAGCTACAATTGATGTAACTGAATCAGGGGGGGGAAGTTCAAGTACAATATATTATACTCTTTCAAATAATCAATTTTTAGAAGGATATACTAAAGAGTTGAAAAAAAATTATGGCATAAAATTCAACATGAATGGAACTTATCATATGTTAACCCTTAAATCTTTAACAGATAAAAATGCAACAATTGAAATTGCTTCGGTACCTCAAACAGCAACGTTAAATATTGGAGACTTGAAAAAGTTTGATATCACAGGGGATGATTATTATGATTTAAGTGTTTACCTTGATTCAATAAGTAACAATAAGGCTAAAATAACTATTAAAAATATTAATGAAAAAATCCTAATAAAAGTAAATGATTCTGAAAAAGCTGATGGAATAACAGGAGATGCAATTGGTTCAACAGAGAAGGATGAAGATCAAATAGGAGACAAAAAGGGTGATGAATCCAAATCTTTGATTTGGATATGGTATTTAATAGCTCTTATTGTTTTGTTAGGTGTGGCCTTTTTCTTAATAAGGAAATCTCGAATGAAAAGGTAATTTTTAATTTATTTAATTGTTTTAGTTAATTTTTAATAACCCAAAATCCTTATTTTCATATGATAATGATTTTAAAAAATAAAGGTTTTTTTCTTTGGATTAAAAAAAATAAAGAGCTTCTTGGGTTAGGGTTGATTTTGGCTTTTTCTTTTTTTCTAAGAGTTTATTATTTGGGGCTTCCTAGTTTTTGGATTGATGAAAGTATTTCTTCTCTTGTTTCTAGTAATATTCTAGAAAAAGGGCTACCTATTCTTGATTCGGGTTGGAATTATGGGGGGGCTTTATTTTTTCATTATATTCAAGCGTTTTTTTTATTATTTGGTGATATTGATTTTTTTGCTCGTTTTCCTTCTGTAATTTTTGGATTGTTGACAATTGTTTTAGGTTATTTTATAGGAAAGGAATATTCAAAATCAGGAGGAATAATTGTAGCTCTTTTTATAGGAATTTTTTATTTAGAAGTATTTTTTTCAAGACAAGCAAGATTTTATCAATTGTTTCAGTTATTGTTTTTTTCTTCAATTTATTTTTTATATAAATCAAAATATAATAAAAAATTTATCTGGCCTGTATTAATAATTTTCTTTTTATTGTTAAATACTCAAATTGAAGGGCTTATTTTAGCTCCTTTTTTTATTGTCTTTATTTTAATTTATTTTAGAAAAAAATATTTGGTTATTTTTCCTATAATTCCACTTATTAAAAAATATTTTTTTGTAAAACATCTTGCTACTGAATCTATTGCAAATGCAGTGGGTTCAAATTCAGCTAGTAATACCTTAGTTAATTATGTTTCAAATTATTGGAATTATATGTCTAATATGATTTATGTGGGAATTTTCTTTGTGTTTGGAGGGATTATCAGTTTCTTTAAGAAAAGATTATTAACAATTTTAATTTTATTGCCTTCAATTATCTTGCTAATTAGTGTATTTTCTTTAAAGGTTTTTGCTTTTAGATATGCTTATTTTTTTGTATTTCCTTTGGTTTTGTATTTTGGTTTGTTTTTTGCATATCTTTATGACAAATTTGGAAAGCAAATGATTGTTTTAATTATTTTAGTTGTTTTAATTCCTTCTAATATCTTTTTTCCATTTACAGGAGTTAATATTTTAAAACCAATTAGTAATGGTTATTATGATAGTTCTGCTCCCACAACCAACTATAAGTCCTTACCTGAAGGGTTAATTAAGGATATGCAAGAAAATGTTTTGATTAGTTATTTTTCTTGTGATGTTGAATGGTATATTAAAAAACCAGATTATGTTTTGCCTTTTTCTATGAATGGGATTGGGAATGATCAGATTTCTATGAATAATAGTCAGGGAGAGATAGTTGATAGATATTCTGGAGCCCCCATCTTAAATGAAACAATAAGAAGATATTATTTAACAGCCGATACTTTTTCCATTAGCAAATTAAAACCAGATCAATTTCAAAATTATCTTGGATTAGTTGAAAATTGCACAAAATCTTATGAAGCTTATGATTTATATGTTTGGTATTGTAATAGGGAAAATTAATTCTTTAGAGTGAAATAGAATTCGGAATTATAGGACATAAAGAATTAATAACATTCTCTGTTTATAATGTTGTTAACTTTTGTTTTGAGGTTAGTTGCTTGAAAATTGAAAGAATGATTCCTCAAAGCAAGAATCTTCTGCAAATATTAATGAGTATTGGTTCAACACTTTGTTTAAATTCTTCAAATTTATTTTTATCATATTCTAAGATAGCAAATTCTTCTATTTTTTCATTGCTTTTAAAAAATATTCCTTCCTCTAGTAGTTTTAATTTTTCTTTAATCAAACTTTCAAGTCCCTTTTTAATTAGGGAAGAGTTTTTTATTTTTTCAACAACTTCTTTTACATTTGCTTTAAGAGAATTTTTAATCAAAAATAAGTCAAATAAATCTCTTTCTTGAAAATTTTTTCTTGTTAATATTGCTCTATATTTTTCTAAAGTTATTTCTTTTAGTGAATAACTTAAAATTTTAAAATTTTCATAAGAAATATTTAAATTAAACATAAGTTTCTTTGAATCAAAGAAGTCTGTTATTGATTTGATAGATACTTCTTGTAAGGCATCTATTATCTTTTCAATAAAGTTTATTTCTACTTTTATATACTGGTTTTTAGAATAATAAATTCTAAAGATATAAACTGTTCTTCCATGGAGAATTGTACAAAATTTAGTATTGCTCCTGTCTGTGCTAAATTCTAAGTTTAAGGTATCTGTGACTTCTTTTAACTTTGGAGTAAAGTAATCAATAAATTCTTTTATTTTTCTCTCTCTTTTATTTCTTGATAGTTCCCTTAAATAATTTGAATTTTTATGCACAAAATCTAAATCTTCTGAAAATCTATGGTATTTCAAGTAATTTCTTGAAAGTAATGTTCCTCCCTTAAAGATTAGCTCTTTTCCAATCCCAAGTTTTTCAAATTCAGCTAAAATAAATGTCAAAATAAGATCTTTCTTTATGATTTCATCAGAAATGCTAATCTTTAAATTCTGCTTTACTTCTGAGGCGTACTTTTCAAAGTTTATTTTTTTCCAACCCATTTTGGATACCTCTTTAGATATTCTTGAGTGTTTTTTACTTTTATTAGATTATCTGTCTCTCTAAAGTAAACTCTATCAATATATGTTTTTGCAGGATCAGAATAAGAGTATTCAATATTATGGTTAGTTTTTGCAGTTTTTAATCCAAAAATAAAATTTTCTTTAGTTTTGAAGAATTTAACTTTAAGTCCAAATATTCTTTTAATCCCACTAAACTTTGTATTAATAATAGAAATTTGATTAGGGGTTTGCCACTTTTTACCTTGCAAATAGAGTGAATATCCTAAGCCAACATACCATTTAATTTTTAATTTTTTTAAAACTAAAAATAGTACTTCTTTATCTTCTAATTTAGAAAATTTTCTACTTCTTTCATCAAATGTGTTAATATAATAAAATCCTGAAAAAATTTTTCTTATGTATCTCTGTCTTGATAAGTATTTTAGCAAATCTACTCTTTTTTTATCTTTGAACTTATTTTCATATTCTATTATAATTTTATTTATCTCTATTTTTGATAGTATTTTCCCCCTGTTAATCAATGCTTCGTATAGATTATTTTTAATATTCATAAATACCTAAATTACTGTATCTATATAAATGTTTATCTTGTTTTAAAAAGTGTCATTTTCTAGCACTTTTTGAAATCATATTTTTGGAGGTTTTAATCATTACAATTTGCATAAATTAAAAAACTATTTTTATGTTTTGTTTGGGTGACAAGAAGAACTTAAGGATGAAAATTAATTCTTTAGAGTTTCATGAAGTTTTAATTAATATTTACTCTTTAGGAATTATTCTTTTTTTGTTGAGTCAAAAGTTATTTTAAAGATTGTTATAAAGTAGCAGTATCTAAAACAAAAAGTTTATAAATACTATCATTATAATGATAGTATGAATATTGAATTATTGAATCCTTATGTATTAAAGATATTAATATCTGCAAGAAATGAAGATAGCATTAGTTCTATCTCTGAAAGAATTGGATTATCTTATGGCTGGACTCATAAATGGATAGAAGAATTAGTTAAAGAGGGCATATTAAAGGAAAAATGGAGGGGAATATTATTACAAAAAAATAATCGTTCTTATCAAAATATATTAAGATTTATTAAAGAAAACTTGAACAATGTTAAATTTTATTACTCTGCTTTACAATTATTTGGCATAGAATATTGCTTTACTAAAACAGATGCAGTTTATTTGTGGACAGAAGGGAGGTATAATATTGCCCGATATAGGGATTACTATCCTATTTTTATTAAGATAAAGGAAAAAGATTATTCATTGTTTTTGGAGTATTGTAGGAAATTAGGATTAAAGATAAACGTCAATAAAGGAATTTTTTATTCTCCAGAGATAGTTAAAGAATTAATTTGTACAAAGAAGGATAATAGTTATGTTGATACATTAAATAGCACAATAGATTTTATGAAGGAGAATATTTATAACTTTCAACCAGCCTTAGAGATGATACAAGAGATGTACAACAAGAAATTAAAAATTAAATATAGGGAAGCAAATTTAGTCTAGAATGGAAAAACTAATAAAAAAAGAGAATGATATTTTTGAAATCCTACAGAGATTTATAGATGAAAAGTTAGAATTTATTATTGTTGGAGGATATGCAGTTTCATCATTTAAACATAGATTTTCTGTTGATGCAGATATAGTTATTCAAAATAAAGATTTGGAAAAATTTGAAACAATTTTAAAGAAGCAAGGATTTAAACAAATAATTAGTAAAGAACTAGAAAATATTTATTCTTCAAAATTTATAAGATATGACAAAAATACTGCAAGCATTGACATTATGATTGATGCCTTGGCTTCAAGACAAACAAATGCCTCATTTAGCTATGATTTGTTATTAAAGAACTCTTCAAGGAGAAAAATAATTGGTATTGAAAAAGAAGTTAGTGCTATGATTCCAAGTAGAGAAATGTTGATTATCACAAAGATCCATTCAGGCAGATTAACAGATTTCAGAGATATTGCGGCTTTGGCAAAAGATTCAGATTTAGACTTAATAAAAAGAATGTTGTTTGTAGGAAATATAAATGATTTGAATAAACATCTAAAAGAGCTTAACAGGATAGTTAATGATTCTAAATTTAAGGATTCATTTAAAGGAGTATTTATAGAAAAGAAGTTTGATATAGATTTTGAAAAGGTTAAAAAAATTAGTAGGTTAATTAAGTAAGTTTTTAGTTTGTCAGTTTTTAATTAGTTCGCTTTTAATTTCTTTTTTTTCTTCTATTTTAATATCTTTAAAACCAGATCAATTTCAAAATTATCTTGGATTAGTTGAAAATTGCACAAAATCTTATGAAGCTTATGATTTATATGTTTGGTATTGTAATAAATGAAATAAGTTAATTTTTCTTTTTATAATTTAGTATAATAATCCTTAAAAATAACTTTATTCTTCAAAAATTAAAGATGACAACTAATCCTAAAACTACAACAGATGAAAAATTAGATATTATTGAACTTAGATTAAAGAATTCATTTTCTAAGATAAAAGAAGAAATGAATGCTCTTAAGGAATCAAAAAAAGAATCAAAAGATTATTTGGGTAAGAATTCAAAGGATTTTGAGAAAATCAATAATCAAATTGATAACTTGTCTAAGAATATTAAAGAAATTCAGAAGATTAATCTGGAAGAGGACAATCAAAACAAAAAGGAATTTCAGAAAATAATTGAAGATTTATCTAGAAAACCTCAAAAGGAACAACTTAGAGAAAATCTGAAGCTTCAGAGAAGAATTGAAGAATTAAAGCAAAGAACTAAAGAATTACAAATTAAAAGTAACAAAAAAAATTTGAAAACTGAAGCTAAAAAAGAAAAATTAAAGTTAAAAGTTGAGAGAAAGATTGAGAAATCTAAATTAAAATTTGAAAGGAAAAAAGAAAATAAGATACTGAAAGCTGAGAAGAGAAAGGAAAAGAATAGATTCAAAGTAATTGAATTCCAAAAAAAGTTTGAGTTAGAAAAATTAGAAGAACAAAGAGTTCAGAGATTAGAAGAACTGAAGAGAAAAAAGCAAGAAGAAGTTAATGAAAGAGCAAGAATAGAAAAAGAACATCAAAAACATATTGAAGAATTGAGTAAAAAGCATAGTGGATTTGAAGGTGAACTTATTAATAAAACTAAAGATGTAAGTAATATTTATTCTAAAATTCTTTCTCAAAGTGAAAGAATCCAAGATGAACAAAGAGTTCAGGCATTAGAAGAATTAAAGAAAAAGAATCAAGAAGATGCTAGAGAAAGAGTAAGAATAGAAAAAGAACATCAAAAACAGCTTGAAGAATTAAATAAAAAGCACAGTGGATTTGAAGGCGAACTTATTAATAAAACTAAAGATATAAGTAATATTTATTCTAAAATTCTTTCTCAAAGTGAAAGAATCCAAGACGAACAGAGAATCAAAACTTTAGCAGATTTGAAGAGAAGGGAAAATGAAGATGCTAAGAGCAAAGCTAAGCTTGAACAGGAATATAAACAGCAATTAGAAGAACTGAAGAGAAAAAAGCAAGAAGAAGTTAATGAAAGAGTAAGAATAGAAAGAGAACATCAAAAACAGCTTGAAGAATTGAGTAAAAAGCACAATGATTTTGAAGGAGAGCTTAGAAAAAAAGAAAATCAAGGTATTAATGAAAGAGTAAGAATAGAAAGAGAACATCAAAAACAGCTTGAAGAATTAAATAAAAAGCACAAGGATTTTGAAGAATTAATTGTAAGTAGAGCAAGAGAATTAGAAAGAATTTATGCTGGAGCTTTTTCACAGAGTCAAGGTAAACTTGAAGAGCAAAGAAAGAAAGATTTAGAATATTTAGAAAAAGTAAGATATGAAGAATCTAAGGAAAGAGCTAAGATAGAAAAAGATTTTCAGAGAAAACTTGAGGAACAGAAAGAAAGAGAATTAGAGATTTTAAAAAGAAGAGAGGAATTAAGAAAACTTGAAAAAGATCCAAAATTAAGAAAGATTCAAACAGCAATTATAGGAGAAAGAAAATTCTTTTTTTCACTTTTATTTATTGGGCTTTTAGTTTTGTCAATATTTTGTTTGTTTAAGAATCCCTTTGATTTTCCTGGTTTAGTCTCAAAGGTTTTTTGGAGTTTGATTATACTTGCCATGATAATTACTTTGTATTATATAGGATTTTTCAACTTTTTAAAAAATGTGAATTCTTTGAATAGAGAATACGTTCAAAGTAAAGAAGAAAAACCAATTAGATTGGAGAAAAAGCAAGAAGAAAAGGATATTTTAAATTACAATAAAAACTTTAAAGAAAAGAGTATTAAGAATAATAAGAGTATATTTTCAAGATTTATTGAAAATTTATCTGATAGTGAATCAGATAAGGATAACAGAAAATTAAATAAATTTAATAAAAAATTAGATAACGTCTTGAAGAATAAAAAAGATTTAAAAAAGATAAAAAAACCAAAAAGAAATAGAGGTAAAAGTATCCTCAATAAAATGTTTAGTGGATTAGCAGATAATTAAATTTTGGTTAAAATAAATTAAGATAAAAACAAAATGAAAATAACTCAAAAGTTTGTTAAGTGGTTTTTAATGATACTTTTAGTAATTATAATTATTAATGTTCTATCTTTAATCTTTGGGTTTTATCAAATTTGGATGGCTTATGTTTTATTAATCCTACTTGCAGGTTTGTTCTTCTTAATTTTTAGAAAGAATAAGGCTGGAGCAATAAAGTTTTTAGCTTGGTTAATACCTATTTTGTTAATTTTAGGGGTTTTATATATTAATTTTTTACCTTTTGGATATTCTAAAGATTATGCTATAAAAATAGATGAAAATGGTGATGTTTTGAGTAATTCTCATAATGTATATCTTCAAGATATGAATGGAACAAAAATAAAGAAGTTAACCAATTTTTATGATTATGGCCCAATTAATTTGATTATTAAGTCCAAAGTTGTTTTAAAAAATGTTAGTGTTAATATTTCTATTGAAGGCAATGAATTTTATCTTCCATACTCTAAGGAAGATTTAAACAAGAGCAATTGGGATTATGTTTGGGATTTTTCAAAAGGAATTCCAAAATCATTAGATGGAACAGCAAAGTATAATAAAGCAAAAGCATGTGCTTATTTTGATTCTTCTAAGAATCAAACTTTATCTTATTCTGATTCAAGTGATATGTTTGAGAATCAGAGTTTTATTGTTTATGCTGAGTGGATGCCAGATAATCAAACAGGAACAAATCAACAGATTATTGGGCATTATAATTGGGAATTATGGCAGAATAAAGATTCTGTTCGTTTTATGATTGGAAGATTAGTTGATAAAAATGGTTCAATGCCCTCTATAAACTATAAAATTAATGAAACAACTTTCTTTAATAAAAAGCATAACTTAGTTGGGGTTTATATTGCTAATGAAAATACCAGTAAAGGATATATTGAATTATGGGTTGATGATAAATTTGTAGGAAAAAAGACAATTGGTAATCAAACTATCTGGCAAGATTATAATAGTAATAGGGATTTAAGTTTTGGCAAGAGTGGGCATGGTCTTGCAGAATATTATTCTGGTTGTGTTTACAAAGCTGGTTTTAATTTTATAGATTATTTTGATATTCAAAAAGAAAGTTTTATTTCAAGTGATAAAATAATAAATCTCCCGATTTCAGGCACAGGGCAATTAAAAGAAATTAAAGTAAATATGAATTTAGAAAATGAGAAATAATAAAATTTATTCTGCATTAGCTTTATTATGCTGGAACTTGTTTATTACAAGTTTAATTTTGGTGACATTATCTTATTTTTCTATTTTAATTTTAGATGTAATCATTAGCAGTAAAATTGTTTTTTGGATAGGGATATTTTTTTGTATTTTATTTATTGTTTTTAGGGAAAAATCAGGAAAAAGTTTTTCTTCAAAAGTGATAAATAAATTGGCTGATTAATTAAAATGAAAATAGGTAGAACATTCATAAAAATTTTCTTAATTTTGTCCCTTTTAATTGTATTCTGGCAGTAGAAATAAGTTTCTATTGTAAATATAAACATTTAAATATATCTTCGTTTTGTTCAAATTATGATAACAAAAGAAACTTTAAAGGAAGTAATAGTTTCTCAAAGAGATTCTTTAGAGAAATTAGAGTTGGGGACTTCAAGAGAGAATGAGAGTGAAGTAAAAATTGAGGATTCTTTTGCACTGATAATTACAGGAGTAAGAAGGTGTGGGAAAAGTACTTTTCTTAATCAACTATTAAAAAAACAGAAAAAGGGATATTATCTAAATCTTGAGGACCCTCGTTTAAATAATTTTGAACTTTCTGATTTTAATAAGGTAGAAATTATAATGAAAGATATTTATGGGGAAAATGGGGTATATTTTTTTGATGAAATTCAAAATATAGAAAAATGGGAAAAATTTGTGAGATATTTGATTGATAAAAAAGAAAAAATAGTAATAACTGGCTCTAATGCTTCTTTACTCAGCAAAGAGCTTGGTACAAAACTGACAGGCAGACATCTACAGATAGAAATGTTTCCTTTTTCTTTTAGTGAATTCTTGAATTTTAAAAAAGAGCATCCTTCAATAAAATTATTTGAAGAATATTTTTCTAAAGGGGGTTTTCCAGAATTTCTTAAAAAAGAAAATCCACCAATTTTATATGAATTATTATCAGATATTGTAATGAAAGATATTGCTATAAGGTTTGGTATAAAAAATACAACCATATTAAATAAGATTGCAATTTATCTCATTAGCAATGTTGGTAAGGAATTCTCTTATAATTCTATAAAAAAAATGTTTGATATAAAGTCTGTTCAAAGTGTTATAAATTATATTTCTTATTTTGAGAATGCATATTTAATATTTTGTATTCCTCGTTTTAGTTATTCTTACAAACAACAGCAAGTAAATCCGAAAAAAGTTTATTCAATAGACAATGGATTTTCATACACTAATTCAGCTTCTTTTTCAAAAGATAAAGGCAAAATGTTAGAAAACATGGTTTTTTTAGCATTGAGGAGAAAATTTAAAGATATTTTTTATTTTCAAGAAAAAAAGGAATGCGATTTTATAATTAAAGAAAGAGATAAAATAATCCAGGCAATTCAAGTTTGTTATGATTTTAATGAGGATAATAAAGATAGAGAAATAGAAGGTTTAGTTGCTGCTTTGGATAAATTTAAACTTAAAGAAGGCTTAATTTTAACATATAAACAAGAAGATGAATTTTTAATTGATAATAAGAGGATAATTCTAAAGCCTGTTTGGAAATGGCTTCTTGAAAAGAATTAAATCAACTCTTTCTCTCTCACAAGTTTCTAAAAATAGTATTCTGTAAACCCAATATTAATAAAAAGTATACTGAATAGTTAATTAAAATGAAAATAACTCCAACATTCATAAAGATTTTCTTAATTTTGTCTCTTTTGGTTATATTGCTAAATTTCGCTGGTTTTGCTTTTAATTTTTATAATCCTTGGTTTGAATATTCTCTTCTTGTTATTGGTTTTATATGGTTGTTTCTTATATTTAGAAAACAAAAAATAGGTTTTTGGTTTGAATTACCTAAGTATATTTTTTTATTTTTGTTATTATTAGTTACGATAAGCTCATTAAATTTTGAATTTATTAAACCAGTTGCTGATTTTCTAAGTTCTTTTCAATTATGGTTAACAATTATTACTATTGCTTTTGGAGCTTTGACTTTCTGGATGAATAGAGATGTTGTTGAGAATGAAATAGAAAAGGAGAAGGAAGACGAAGAAAGGGCAGAGAAGAAAAGGAAAGAAGAGTTTGGAGAGAAGTTTCCAAGGATAAATAAGATTTGGGGTTTGAGGTCTATTGTTAAGTGGATGTATAAAGAGGGTTGGGTTTATGTTTTGATTCTCTTAGCAATTTTAATTCTGTTTACAATTGTTAAGGTCCCTTATTTTGATGTTTCTTTTACTGGTGAGCATACCATGAAATATAATACTTATGTTGAACCTGCAAAATATATGTATGAAACTAATAATCCTTTCTGGTATCAATTAAAGTACCAAGTAAATCCGGTTGATAATCCCCAAGGAATTCTTACTACCTTTGGGCATCTTCCATTTTTAGAATGGGGATTATTTTTAACTTACAATTTGTTTCCATCAAATTCTTTGGAACTTAACACGAGATTTTTTACACATTTTTTAGGCCTCTTAATTATTATCTTTGGATATTTATTTTTTACAAAATGGTTTTCAAAAAAACAATCATTAATTATCACTTTTTTAATTTCAATAAATCCTATAATAAATTTTATCTCTTTTGTTACCGTTGAAGATAGCTTGCTTATTCTTTTTACTTTTGTAACCCTTATTTATCTTAGCAAATACATCAAAAAAGGAAATATTTCGGATTTATTTTATACTGGATTATTCTTTGGGATTGGAATTTCTTTAAAATATTCTATATTTTTATGGTTATTCCCAATAATTTTTATTTTATTTGCTTTTAATAATAAAAAATTAAGTGAGCTTATTAAAAATCTAGGGATTATAGGAACATTATCATTACTTTCAGTAATAGCATTTCGAACATCAATTAATCAGATACCCACAAA
>Ga0265595_1002035_pt1 | contig 14481 bp, 10 predicted proteins | sample saktaG_15_FD_190148 | JGI IMG/M metagenome (GOLD analysis project Ga0265595, IMG submission 190148) | Saline water microbial communities from Sakinaw Lake, British Columbia, Canada - sak_2013_06_06_50m | ecosystem: Environmental > Aquatic > Non-marine Saline and Alkaline > Saline ... | reverse complement strand
CCGCCGGGGGCACCTGGATCGACATGAGCACCAACGACCTGCATGAGCTGCAGCGCCTCGCGGCGCTGGCGGCGGAGCAGGGCGTGTCGACCCTGGAGTCGCCGGTGACCGGCGGCGTGCATCGCGCCGCCGCCGGCATGATCACCGTCCTCGTCGGCGGCGAAGAAGCCGTGTTCCAGAAGCACCTGCCCGTGTTCGAGACCATGGGGGGCAGGATCTTCTACATCGGAGAGCTGGGCCAGGCCTCGGTGATCAAGGTGATCACCAACATGCTGGCCTTCATCCACCTGGTCGCCGACGGCGAGGCGCTGATGCTGGCCAAGCGCGGCGGCGTCGATCTCAAGCTGGCCTGGGACGTCATCAAGGCCAGCTCGGGCAACAGCTTCGTCCACGAGACGGAGGGTCAGCTCATCCTGAACGGCAGCTACAACATCAACTTCACCATGGATCTGGTGCGCAAGGACCTCTACTTCGCGCACCAGATGGGCCGCGAGTTCGGCGTGCCCCTCGAGCTCGCCGGGCTCACCGAGCAGATCTTCGCCCGCGCCCGCGCCATGTACGGCGGCGGCGCGCAGTCCCCCATGGTGGTCAAGATGCTCGAGGAGGCCGTCGGCACCGACCTGCGCGCCCCCGGCTTCCCGGCCGAGCTGGAGCCCGAGTGACGCGCTCTCCGGCCCGGATTTGGTGGACGCAGCCTCCGACGGCAGATTGTTCGCCTGCGTGGTTGACTTACTGAACATCCGGCCGAATACTCTGGTCTCAGCGCGCCAAGATGCGCATCGTTCCGCGCGTACGCGCCCGTACACCTGCACCGGCAGCATCTAGCGGACCGGGTCCCGCCCGGCACCCGGTCCGGCACAAAAGGAGACAGCGTCCATGGACATCAGCGACTTCGCGATGGGGTTCTTCTCCCTGGAGGGCAAGAACGCCATCGTGACCGGCGGCAACACCGGTCTCGGCAAGGCCTTTGCCCTCGCGCTGGCCAAAGGCGGGGCCAACGTCTTCGCGCCCAGCATCGTTGACGATGACGGCACGACGCGAGACCTGATCGAGGCGGAGGGCGTCAGGTACGAGTTCGCGCAGGTCGACATCACCGAGCCCGGCGCACCGAAGGGCATCGTCGACACCTGTGTCGAGCGGTTCGGCTCACTCGACATCCTCGTCAACAGCGCCGGCATCTGCCCGCTTGCGAGCGTCCTCGACTTCGGCCGGCCCCAGTGGGACGCGACCGTCGCCGTGAACCTCACCGCCGCCTTCGAGATGGCCCACGAGGCCGCCAAGGTCATGATCCCCCAGCGGAGCGGCAAGATCGTCAACATCTGCTCGCTCTTCTCCTTCCTCGGCGGCCAATGGTCGTCGGCGTATGCCGCGACCAAGCACGGCCTGGCCGGCTTCACCAAGGCCTACTGCGACGAGCTCGCCCAGTACAACATCCAGGTCAACGGCATCGCTCCCGGCTACTTCGCGACCGAGATCACCACGCAGACCCGGAGCGACCCGGAGACCAACAAGCGCGTCCTCGACCACATCCCGGCCGCTCGCTGGGGTGACCCCGCGGACCTGATGGGCGCGGCCGTCTTTCTGGCAAGCCGCGCGTCCGACTACGTCAACGGCCACATCCTGGTCGTCGACGGCGGCTACCTCGTCCGCTAGGGCGCGAGAGACGGGAGCGATCTGATGGCGGGCAAGTACCTGATCGGCATCGACGGCGGCACGCAGAGCTCCAAGGTCGTCGTCTACGACATCGAGGGCAACGTGGTCTGCGAGGCCAGGCGGACCCTTCTTCCCATGGAACACCCCGAGCCGGGGTACGCCGTGCACCCGGACGACGACCTGTGGGAGTCCATCGTCGCGGCCAGCCGCGAAGCGATGACGAAGTTCCCCGGCGACCCCGCGGACATCCTCGGCGTAGGCCTGTGCACCATCCGCTGCTGCAAGGCCTTCCTCAAGGCCGACGGCTCGCTGCTCGAGCCGGTCATGAGCTGGATGGACACCCGCGCCTACCAGCCGTGGATCCCGGATGATCCCGAGCTCGCCTACGTCACTACCTCGTCCGGCTACATGACGCACCGGTTCACCGGGGAGCTCCGCGACAGCGCCGCCAACAACATCATCCTGCAGTGGCCCATCGACACCGACACCTGGCAGTGGAGCGACGACCAGGCCCTGCTCGAGGAGTTCAACGTCTCCCGCGACCTGCTGGTCGAGTTGCAGATGCCGGGTGACATCGCCGGATACGTGACGGCGGACGCGGCGGCGGCGACCGGCATCCCGGAGGGCCTGCCGGTCGTGACCACCGCCAACGACAAGGGCGTCGAAGCGCTCGGCTCCGGTTCCCTGGACGAGCGCACGGCGCTCATCTCGCTGGGCACGTACATCGCCTCCATGGTGCACGGTCGAGAGAACCGCAAGACGCCGGCCGAGTTCTGGACGAACTTCTCCAGCGTCCCCGGCCGGTATCTCTACGAGAGCGGCGGCGTGCGGCGCGGCATGTGGACGCTCAGCTGGTTCCTCGACCTGCTGGGGCCGGAACTCGCCGCGTCCGCGGCGGCGCAGGAGGTCTCACGTGAGGAGTACCTCGAGCGCGAGGCCGTGGAAGTCCCCGCCGGAAGCTGCGGACTCATGACGGTCCTCGACTGGCTCGCCCCCACGGACAAGCCCTTCCGCAAGGGCGAGATCATCGGCTTCGACGCCCGACACACCCGGGCCCACGTCTACCGGTCCATCCTCGAGGCCATCGCTCTGACGATGAAGGAGAACGTCGACGCCATGTGCGAGGAGCTCGGCATCGACCTGCAGGAGATCGTCATCTCCGGCGGCGGCGCCAACAGCCCCCTCTTCATGTACATCTTCGCCGACGTGTTCGGCATCCCGGCGTCCCGGAGCGTAGGCAACTGCGGGGCGAGTCTCGGATCCGCGATCTGCGCCGCCGTGGCCACCGGGGTGTATCCCGACTTCGAGTCCGCCGCGGCACGCATGACCAAGCCGCGCGAGCGCTTCGCCGCCGACCAGGCGAACCACGATGTCTATCGAAGGATGAACGAGAAGGTCTACAAAGCCATCCACAGCGCCACGGACCCGATCCTCGAGCAGTCCTTCACGATCTTCAACTGACGCCGGCGCAAACCGCCAACACGCAAAGGACCGCCATCATGCCACTGAGCAGAGAAGCCATCGTCGAGGGGCTCCAGAGCATCGTCGGACCGGATGCCGTCGTCACCGACGAGCGCATCCTCATCGAGAGCAGCGTCGACAACTTCCGCAAGCTGCAGAACATCTTCGACGTGCACACCATGCCCGTCCCGGCCGCCATCGTCCTGCCGAAGGACACCCAGCAGGTCGCAGAGATCCTGCGCTTCGCGGACAAGAACCTCGTGAACGTCATCCCTCGCACCGGAGCCACGGCGACCGAAGGCGGTCTCGAGAGCGCGGTCGCGGACTCGGTCATCATCGACGGGTCGGCCATGAACAAGGTCGTGAGCATCGACGCCTACAACATGCAGGCGACCGCGCAGTGCGGCGTGCCCCTGCAGGTGCTCGAGGATCTCGCCCGGGAGCAGGGCCTCACGACCGGGCACTCTCCGCAGTCCAAGCCCGTCGCCCACATGGGCGGTCTCGTGGCGACGCGCAGCATCGGCCAGTTCTCCACGCTCTACGGCGGCATCGAGGACATGGTGGTCGGCCTCGAGGCGGTCTTCCCCGGCGGCCAGGTCACGAGGATCAAGAACGTGCCCCGGCGGGCGGCCGGCCCCGACATCCGCCACGTCGTCATCGGCAACGAGGGCGCCCTCTGCTTCATCACCGAGGTGACAGTCAAGCTGTTCCCGTACTTCCCCGAGAACAACGCGTTCCTGGGCTGGACGCTCAAGGACATGAAGACCGGCTTCGAGGTTCTCCGTGACGTCATGGTGAACGGGTACAAGCCGTCGGTGGCGCGTGTGTACGACCCCGGCGACGCCGGCCTCCACTTCTCCCACTTCACCGCCGAAGACGACTGCGTCCTGCTCTTCATGGCCGAAGGCACCGCGGGGATCGCAAAGGCGACCGTCGAGGGCATCGCCGAGATCGTCGCGCAGCACCCGGAGTGCACCCCGGTCGACAGCGCCTACATCGAGACCTGGTTCAACGACCTCTGCTGGGACGCGAGCAAGATAACCGCGGAGGACGAGCGCATCCGCCAGACCCGCAACGTGAACCGCACGACCGAGATCTCCGCCGACTGGAGCTCGATCAACGACATCTACCAGACGGCGAAGGCACGCATCCTCGCCGAGATCCCCGACATCACGATGATGGGCGGCCACTCCTCCCACAGTTACATCAACGGCACCAACATGTACTTCAACTACTTCTTCAACGTGGTCGGCGTCGGCCCGGAGGAGGAGACGGACAAGTACTACCTGCCGATCATCGGCATCATCTGCGAGGAGACGCTCAAGCGAGGCGGATCGATCGTCCACCACCACGGCATCGGCAAGGCGCGGGCTCCGTGGATCAAGGACGAGTACGGGTCCTCCTACTACGTCCTCGAGACGTTGAAGAAGGCCTTCGACCCGAACGGCGTCATGAACGTGGGGACGATCTTCCCGAAGTGAGCGCGATGCGCATACTGGCGTCGTTCAAGATCACGCCCGACTACGAGGCGCTGCGCCCCGCGGACTGGACTGCGGATGCGGCGGACGGCCCGGAGACCCGGTACGTCCGCCGCATCCTCAACTGCTTCGACGAGAGCGCCCTGGAGCTGGCGCTGCGGCTGACGGAGGCGCTCGACGGCCATGCCGTGGCGGCGGAACTCGGAGCCCTGTCCATCGGCGGCCCGGAGGCGGACGGCCACCTGAAGACCCTCCAGGCGCTGGGCTACCGGCGCACCACACGAGTTGACGCCGGCGCCGCCCTGGACTTCGCCCCCGGCGTCAGCGCGGCGCTCATCGCCGCTTTCGTACGGCGGGTAGACCGGAGCGACCTGCTTCTGCTGGGCTCTCGTAGCGGCCCGGGCGACAGTGGCATCGTCCCGTTCCTCGTCGCCGAAAGGCTTGGCTGGCCCTGCCTGCCGCAGGTCACCGACGTCGAGGCGCTGCCAAACGGCCGTGTGCGCGCGACCTCGGCTGCGGACGACGGTCTGGTGCGAGCGACGCTCCGGCTCCCTTGCGTTCTGGCCGTCGGCAACGCCGCCGTCTCCCACCTGCGCGTGCCGACGCTGACGCAGAGGCTCGCCTGCCGGGACAGACCCCTCGACGTCGTGGGTGCGGCCGCGCTGGAAGTGGACGTCGCGGCCGGGCTCCTGCGCGAGGCGGGACCGGCGAGCCTCGAGGTGATCGACCGCTCCCGACCCGGCGTCGTCGTCGGCGGCGCGACACCGCGCGAGAAGGCGCAGGCCCTCTACGAGGAACACCTCAAGCCACTACTGGAGATGCTGTGAGAGTCCTCGCGGTGCTTGACGGCACATCCGACGCCGCAGAGCGCCGAGCGCGCGCGCTCGGCGACTTCCTGAGCGACGGGCTCACCGGCGACTCCTGCCACGAGACCCTCGTCGTCTATCACGACCAACGCGACCGGGAGAGACTCGTGGCGCTGGCCCCGACGCGCGACCTTCGCCTCATCCGGGTGCCCGCCCGCCGACCCGACGGGGTGGTCGAGAGCCTGACCGCGGCGGCTCGGGCGACGGATGCCGGGCTCTTCCTCTTCCCCGGGGATGACGCAGGGACGGAGCTCGCGGCTCGCCTCGCCGCCCGCACCGGCGGAGCCGTTCTGACGCAGGCGCTGTCGGTCGAGGCGGCGGCAGACCGCCTGATCTGCCGCCGGAATGTGTACTCGGCGCATATGGTCGGCCGCTACGACCTCTCCGGCAGCCCCTCGTGCGTCACCACGGACGCCTCGTGGGACGGCGCCGGCTGGGCGCCGCCCGCCGAGCACCGTGTCGTCGCCGACACTGACGAATCGGCCGGAGCCGACAAGCCGGCCTTCGACGACGTGGAGCTCCTGGAGCATCCCGCCGCCTCCGACCTTGCGGAGAGTCGCTTCCTGGTCGTCGCCGGCAACGGGGCCGGGACGCGGGAGGGCGTTGACCGGATCGAGAGGGCCGCGCGGCGCATGGGCGCCGAGTTCGGCGTCACCCGGCCGGTCGCCATGAGCGCCCTCGCACCCCTCGACCGGTTGATCGGCGTCTCGGGCGCCCGCTCCGCCCCGGCGCTTTGCGTCACCGCCGGGGCCTACGGCGCCCCGGCCTTCTTCTGGGGCATCGAGAAGGCGGGGTTCATCGTCGCGATCACCATTGACGAAGCAGCGCCCATCGCAGGCAACGCGGATGCTGTCGTCATCGACGATGCGGTGAGCGTCGTGGAAGAGCTCGCGGAGATCGTGGTCGCCGCACGAAGGCGCGGCTGACGCCGAAGCCGCCCTGCTTAGGCTTCGGCCGGGGCCGCCGGGCGCTCGGCGCTCTGAGCCGCGAGCAGCTCGTCCGGCGGGATGTGACACATGTAGGTGTGCCCGTCGGCTGCCTCCTGGAACGGCGGAACCTCGTTCACGCAGATGTCGCCGAGGCTGCGATGGCAGCGTGTGTGGAAGCGGCAGCCGGTCGGTGGGTCGCTCAGGCTCGGCATGCTGCCGTGCAGCGGGATGCGCTGCTGCTCGATGTCGAAGTCGAGCTTCGGGATCGACGAGAGCAGCGCCTCCGTGTAGGGGTGGTGCGGTGGGCTGAAGACCTGCTCGGCGGACCCCACCTCGATGAGTTCGGCAAGGTACATGACGCCGATGCGGTCGGAGATGTAGCGCACCACGGCGAGGTCGTGGCTGATGAAGACGTACGACACCCGGTCCCTGGTCTGCAGCTCGACGAGGAGATTGAGGATGCTCGCCTGCACCGAGACGTCGAGCGCGGATGCCGGCTCGTCGCAGACGACCAGGGTCGGGTCGCCGGCGAAGGCGCGAGCGATCGCGATGCGCTGCTTCTGGCCGCCCGAGAGGTCGGTCGGCTTCTGCAGCAGGAAGCGCGGCTCCACGCGCACGTCCGCCGAGAGCTTGTCCACCTTGGCGCGCACGGAGGCGCCTCCGCCCAGCTTGCGCACGGCGCGGGTCAGGATCGCGCGCGTGCTCCATGCGGGGTTGAGCGTGGAGTCCGGATTCTGGAAGACCATCTGGATGGCGCGAAGCGCATCCTGCGAGCGCCGTCCGGCGGTGGACCGCAGTTCGTTGCCCTCGAACGTGACCGTGCCGGAGTCGGCGGCGATGAGGCCGGTGACGCACTTCGCCAGCGTGGTCTTGCCGCTGCCGGACTCGCCGACCAAGCCGAATGTCTCGCCGCGCTTGAGGCTGAGGGAGATCTCGTGCACCGCGGTCAGCCGCTTGCGCCCATCCTTGAAGGTCCGGCTGACGTTGTCGATCTCAAGCACGTCTCCCTCGGTGCCACCCCTCGCCTCCAGGCTCGTCGCGAGCACGGGGGTCAGGCGTGGCATGTCGGCGACGTGCGTGGAGAAGTAGCAGCGCGCGTGGCGCGCGCCCTCGCCGACCGGGTTGGCGTGGTGGGGGGAGTAGGCGGCGGGGTCGGCCGGCATGGCCTCGGCCTCAGCGGCGCCCTTCGAGCCCGCGTCGCCGGGCCAAGCGAAGAGATCGGGCTCGCGACGCACGCACACGGGCTTGGCCATGGGGCAGCGCGCGGAGTAGACGCAGCCCTCCAGCGGCTCGCCCAGAGCCGGGAGCGTGCCCGGGATCGTCTCCAGCGCCGCGTCGGTCTTGTTCATGCCGAAGCGCGGCACACAGCGCATAAGGCCCATCGTGTACGGGTGTCGCGGATCGGTGAAGATGTCTCGCGCCGGCCCCTCCTCCACGAGCCGCCCGGCGTAGAGCACGCCGACGCGCTCGCAGAGTCGCCTCACCAGCCCGAGATTGTGGGTGATCAGCAGGATCGCCGCATTGATGCGGCCGCGCAGCTCCTCGATGAGGTCGAGGATCTCGGCCTCCACCGTGGCGTCCAGACCGGTCGTGGGCTCGTCGAGGATCAGCAGGCGCGGGTTGACCGACAGCGCCATGGCGATGACGACGCGCTGCTGCTGGCCTCCGGACAGCTCGAACGGATAGCGGCGCAGCGTGGCGACCGGATCCGGTATGGCCACGCGCTCGAGGCTCTCACGGGCGCGCTCCAGAGCCGTGGCCTTGTCCACGCTCTCGTGGTAGCGATACACCTCGGCGAGCTGGTCGCCGATGCGCATCGCGGGGCTGAGCGCCTGCGTCGGGTCCTGGTACACCATCGAGACCTTGCCGCCACGCCACTTGCGGAGCGCCTCTTCGGAGAGCGTGCTGACGTCCTGCCCGTCGACCAGCACCGAACCGGCGTCGAGCGTGCCGTTCGCGGCCAGATACCGCATGGCCGCCATGGCGAGGGTCGTCTTGCCGCACCCCGACTCGCCCACCAAGCCATAGGCCTCGCCGGGGTCGATGCGGAGAGTCACGCCCTTGAGCACGGGCAGCCGGCGACCGCGCCGGTGGAAGGTGACCTCCAGGTCGCGCACGTCGAGAGCGGCGTTCGCGGTAGCCGGAGCGTCCAGAGGCTGTTCGGCGGCGCTCATTTCGAGAACACCCTTCCCAGTCCGTCGGTGATGAGGTTCACGCCCACCACGAGAGAGGCGAGCGCCAGGGCGGGGAACAGCACCGTCCACGGGGCGATCTGCAGGAACACGCGCTGGGTGGCGATGGTGAGCCCCCAGTCCGATGACGGCGGCACAAGCCCGAAGCCGAGGAACGACAGCGTAGCGGCGGTGAAGACCGCGTATCCAAGGCGGATCGTGCCCTCGACGATGATCGGCTGGGTGATGTTCGGCAGGATCTCGCGCGTCATCACGAAGGCTGAGCGCTCGCCGCGCAGTCGAGCCGCCATGACGTACTCACGCTCGCGCTCGCCGATGACCGCCGAGCGGATCGTGCGGCTGACCACCGGTGTGAAGAGCGCGCCGATCGTGACGATGATGATCGCCGTCCCCTTGCCCAACAACGAGAGGATGAGGATCGAGGTGATGATGATCGGCAGCGCGAGCAGCACGTCGACGAGGCGCATGATGATCTCGTCGGTGAGCCCGCGCCAGAAGCCGGCCACCAGGCCGATGAGGCCGCCCCACACCAGCGCCAGCACCGTGGCGAGCGGCGCGATGATGAGCACGGTGCGGGCCCCGGCCATGGTGCGCGCAAAGACGTCGCGACCGAGGTCGTCGGTGCCGAACCAGTGGGATGCGCTGGGCCCCTGCAGGGACGAGAGCGCATCCTGGGCCGTCGGGCTCTGCGTGAAGTAGACCGAAAAGGCGCCCATGATGATCCAGAACAGCACGATCACCATGCCGACCATGAAGGTCGGGCTCCGCAACAGGGCCTTGACGAGGTAGCGCCGCTGGCGCTTCTGCTCGAGCGCCGCCGCGGAGTCGGCCTGGAGCTCTTGCCCCGGGTGATCGACAGCCGCCTCCACGCGAAGCTCGAGCATCTCCGGGTCCGAGCTCAGATGACTGCCTTCCGTCTGAAGATCCGGGCCGGGCCCGGACGCGCCGTTGCGTCGGTCCATGCTCAGCCTCCTGCCCGGATCCGCGGGTTGAGCAGCGCGACGACGATGTCGGCTATGAGATTAGACAGCATGTAGAGGATGGCCACCATGAGGACCGCCGCCTCGAGCATGGGCAGGTCGTGCGTCTGCGCGGCGTCGACCATGAGCTTGCCGATGCCGGGGTAGACGAAGAGGGTCTCGATGACGACCAGGCCCCCGATCAGCCAGCCGACCTGGCTGCCGATGACCGTGACGGTGGGAACCATGGCGTTGCGCAGCACGTGGCCGAAGATGACCCTGCGACGTGGCAACCCCTTGAGCACGGCGGTGCGGATGTACGGCATCGCCAGCACCTGCACGGTGCCCACCCTGGCCATGCGCGCGATGTAGCCGAGCTCGAGGAACATCAGCGGGATGGCCGGGAGGATCAGGTAGTAGAAGCGGCTCACGAACGGCGAGCCGTCGGGCGGCATGGCCGTGACCGGCAGCACCTTGAGCCACACCGCGAAGACGTAGAGCAGCACGACGCCGCTCACGAACTCGGGAATGACGGTCATCGACAACGTGGAGACCGTGATGGTGCGGTCGAGGGCGCTGTCTCGTCGTAAGCCTGAGAACACGCCCAGGAGCACGGAAGTGGGCACGATGAGCACCAGCGCGAACCCCGCGAGCACCAGCGAGTTGCCCAGCGCCTTCATGACGGTGGGGAACACCGGCACCTTGAGAAGCAGCGATTCTCCCCAGTCGCCGGTGACGAAGCCGCCGGCCCATGCGGCGTAGCGCACGTAGATGGGCCGGTCGGCTCCGAGCCTCTCGTTGAGAAGCTCGACTTGTTCTTGTGTGGCGTAGGGCCCCAGGATGGAGCGCCCCACGTCGCCGGGCAGTACCTCGGCGAGCGCGAAGATCAGTATCGACGCCAGGATCAGCGTCGGCACCATGAGGAGCAGCCGGCGTCCTATGAGGCGCAGCATCCCGGGAACCCTACGTCAGTCTGTCTCAGTGACCGTGCGGTTGCCTCAGGCGGTCATGAACGCGCGGCTCATGTCACAGTAGAACGAGCCTGGGCCGCCGACGCCGAACACGTTCTTCTTCTGCGTGCGCAGCTGGGTGATGTAGAAGGACAAGAGGATGGGCGTCTCGTCCTGCTGGGTCTGTGACAGCGTGGTGGCGAGCTCCATCCGGGAAGCCTCGTCGACCGTGGACTCGTACTCGTCGAAGGCGCTGACGAAGTCGGCGTTGTCCCAGTGCGAGGAGCTCCACACGGCATCCGGCAGCAGCATGGCCGCGGCGTAGATGCCGGGAGCCGGGCGGCTGCCCCACTCGGTGATGGTCATCGGCGCGTTGATCCACGGCGTGGTGCCGTAGTAGTCGGCGTCGTCACCGGCGTAGTACGCCTCGTAGCTGAGCTGATTCAGCTTGACCGTGATGCCGGCCGGCTTGCACTGCTCCTGGATGAGCTGCGCGTACTGCGGGTTCTCGAGGTACTTCGCGAAGGTGAGCTCGATCTCGAGGCCATCCGGATAGCCGGCCTCGCTGAGCAGAGCCTTGGCCTTCTCGTAGTCCTGCGCGCGCGGGGTCGACTCCGGGGCGCCGGCGAAAACGGACGGCTCCCAGAAGGTGTCGTAGCCGAGGTTGCTGCGGCCGTCGTACAGGGCCTTGTTGATGGCCTCACGGTCGAGGCAGTACGCGACAGCCTGACGGAGCTTCGGGTTGTCCTTCCAAGGCTCCTTGTCCACGTTGAAGGCGACCTCGCGGATGCCCGTGCCGGGGTAGATGTCGACGCGGAGGTTGGGATCGGCGAACAGCGCCTGCGCGCCCTGGAACACGGTCTGCGGCTGCAGGTCGATGGCGCCGGACTGGAGCTGGAGGTTCTGGGCCGAGTTGTCCTCGACCATGATGTACTCCATGCCGTCCAGATACGGAAGCTGGTTGCCCTTGTCGTCCTTGCCCCAGTAGTTCGGGTTCTTCGTGAAGGTGGCCTTCTGCTTGGTCACGTACTTGTCGAGCATGAACGGGCCGGTGCCGACCGGATTCTTGATGATGTCGCCCTTGTAGCTACGCGGCAGGATGGCGGTGTTGTAGTTGCCCGAGGACACCATGTAGGGGAAGTCGGCGAACGGCTTGTCGAGCGTGAACTCGACCGTGGCCGCGTCGACGGCCTTGACGCCGCCGGGAGAGAGCACGCCGTTGAGCTGCGAGAGAGCGCCCGAGCCGTTGTCCGGGTCGAGGACGCGCTCGATGCTCGTGACCACGTCTTCGGCCTCGAACGGGCTGCCGTCGTTGAACGTGACGCCCTGGCGCAGGTTGAAGGTCCAGACGTCGACCGTCTCGTTCGGCGTCCAGGTCTCGGCGAGCGTACCGCGCAGCGAGTTGTCGTTGTTGAGGTCGATCAGGTACTCGAGGAACTGGTAAACGAGGACGATGCCGCCCTGGTCGTAGATGGTGACCGGGTCGGGATCGGTGATCGGCGCCGGGCCGATCATCTTGATGGTGCCGCCCATGACCGGATCGGGGATCGCGCTCGCCGCAGGCGAGGCCGACTCCTCGGAGTCCCCACCGCAGGCGGCGAGGAGCTGGCCGGCGGCGGTCACGGAAAGACCGAACACGGACGCGCGGACGAGCAGCTGGCGGCGCGTCATCTTGCCCTTCATCACCTGGTCGACCAGGTGCTGCCCGTACTCACTCGCGTATTTCTCGTCAGCCATATCTCTACTCCCCCTAGGTGTACGCCTCGTGGAACGTCGTGGACCGCAATGGCGCCGGCGGCGCCAGACTGCTCCGACACGTGTTGGTCACCATACACATGCCGCGTCAAGTTGGCAAGACGGATTGACCGGTTAATTAGCTGCGGGCGCCCGTAGAGCCACCGGGATATTCGGTATGACGCCCGTTTCAGGCCATGATAGTCGGTCGCACCGGGCTCCCGCCGACGAATACACGTATCGGCAGGTTCCCTCCCGACAGTCGCGACCACCCCCGCGCCGTGCCTACTGGTATGTACCACGAAACCATATGGTAGCCTATCGCGAATCCGGCGGCACTGCCTCTGCCGGCATCACGGGCACCGGATCGACGAGCATGACCCGCCGATCCTCTCGGCTGGGAAGGGGGACTGTGGCAAGCACCCGGGGCACACCGGAGCGCTCGAGCCCCCTGTACCTGTGGCTCGCCGCTCTCCTTCGCGACCAGATAGAGGCCGGGCGCCTCGACCCTCACTCGTCGGTCCCCTCCGAGCGCACGCTGAGCGAGCAGTACGAAGTCAGCCGCATGACGGCGCGTCACGCGCTGGAGACGCTCGCGCTGGAGGGCTACCTCTACCGCCATCCGCGGCGCGGGACGTTCGTCGCCGAGCCGCGGCTGCGCTTCAGCGTCGGGAGCTTCACACGGAACATGACCGAGGCCGACCGGGCGCCCGGCACCGAGATCCTCGCGGCCGAGACGCTCGAGCCGGATGCTCCGGCCTCCGCGATGCTGGGCATCCCTCCCGGAGGCCGGGTCCACGTCCTCCAGCGGCTCAGGACGGCCGGGGGGGAGCCGATCGCCATCGAGAACATCCAGCTGTCGGCCGAGCGCTTCCCCGGCCTGCTCGAGAACGACCTCACCGGCTCGCTGTGGGCGATTCTCCGCTCGCGCTACGGCGTGCGCCCCGTGAAAGCCGACGCGCGGGTCGTCGCTGTGACCCTCGATCGCTTCGAGGCCGAGGCGCTGGGCGTCGCGCCGGGCAGCCCGGCGATCGTCCTCACCCGTACCGTGCTCGATGCCGACGACGCCGTCGTCGAGCTGGCCCGCGACGTGTACCGCGGTGACCGCACGGAGTTCTCGGTGAGCGCCCCGGTCGAAGACGTCGCGCCGTCGCCGGCCCCGGGCCGCCCCCCCTCGGCCCCGATCTGAGGGCGGGGCGGGCGCTCAGGCGTACCGCACGCCCTGCCGTCTCAGCTCGGCCTGGACGCGCGAGACGTCGACCTCGCCGGTACTGCGACCGTCCCCGAGCGAGACGGCGGCCGCCACGCCGGCAGCCTGACCCGTCACCGCGCAGCACATCTGGTTGCGTGTGGCCGCGTGTGAGACCTTGTCCCCGGCGACGCAGCGCCCGGCGACGAGCAGGTTGTCGACTCCTCCGGGAACGAGGATCCCGTAGGGCACCTGGAAGTAGCGGCCCGTGGTGGGCAGCACGAGCGTGCCGTAACCGTCGAGGAACTCGGGGAAGATGCCGACCGAGTCGTCGAAGCGCGCCTCGCCGCGCACGTCACGCTCGGTGAGTTCGTAGCGGCCGACGATCTTGCGCGAGTCGCGCGTGCCGAGGGTCATGCCGAAGTTGCGCAGGTGGGCGTTCTCGAAGCCGGGCGTGAAGCGCCGGAGCGCCTCGATCGCCAGGAGCGCCTGCCGGCGTCCCTCGATCTCCGCGCGCGTCAAATCGCGCACGTTCGTGCAGTCGTAGCCGCGCAGGTAGATCATGTTGAGGTAGGTCGCCTCGCCCGAGTCCGAGAGGCGACCCCAGGTCCCGCCGATGCTCTTGGTCTCTTCGGGGATCAGCCCTTCCCGGCGCGCCATGTCGAAGGGCTCCTGGAGGTACGGGCTGAAGAGCTCGTCCTCTTTGCCCGACGTGTTGATGCGCCAGCCAGTGCCCCAGTCGGCGTACGTCGGGGCCTGCTCGGCGACGTAGTCGAGAAAGCGCTGCTTGTCGACGCCCGAGCACGAGAAGGTGACGGTGACACCCATCGCCTCCGCAAGGGGCGTCGCGCGGCAGGGCGCCCCGGCGCGAAAGGCGAGGTCGGCGTCGCCGGTGGCGTCGATGACGCGCGCCGCAAGGATCGCCTGCCGCCCGGACTTGCTCTCGGTGGTCACACCCGTGACGGCGCCTCCGTCCAGGAGCGGCTCGGCGGCCAGACAGTGCAGCAGCGGCTCGATGCCCGCCTCGCTCACGAGGTCGTCGGCGACGACCTTGAAGAGCTCCGGGTCGA
>Ga0265595_1002031_pt1 | contig 14494 bp, 13 predicted proteins | sample saktaG_15_FD_190148 | JGI IMG/M metagenome (GOLD analysis project Ga0265595, IMG submission 190148) | Saline water microbial communities from Sakinaw Lake, British Columbia, Canada - sak_2013_06_06_50m | ecosystem: Environmental > Aquatic > Non-marine Saline and Alkaline > Saline ... | reverse complement strand
TTATTCGGGCAATGTATTATGAGCATGGTGAAAACTCAGAAGACCTGGCTGTAATCACTATATGTACTGATGGAAGAGCAGACCGCATTAAGAGGGTTGAGGATAAATTCGGCGACGTATGTGGACCTCTTGATTTTCCCATCCTGCTTGAAGATGAAGAAGCTACGACTAAGGCTAACTATCATGTTTGGAGAATACCCTATACCGTTTTCATCGACTCAGCTGGAATTATCAAGGAAACTAAGATTGGAAGTTTCAGCAGCCAAGATGAAATAGAAACCATACTCAAGTCACTCTAGCCATTTCCTATCAGCACTCAAACCGACGGACTTTATACATAATACTTTGGTTTCACCTGGCCTAGAATGTATAATAAGAAAGGCTTTATGAGGATGCCCTTTAAAGCTAATAGAGGAAATGAAAAAAATAACAGAAATACCGATACGCACCAGCGTATTAAGAGGATAGTGATAGCATGCAGCCAAGAGCAAGCCTTTGTCCTAATTGCCACTCGCAAATCGCTCTAGGACAGCAATTTTGCGTGAACTGTGGGGCGAGGTTCTGTCCTCATTGTTGTGCCGCTGTCCCCATGAGGTCTAGATTCTGCCCAAATTGCGGCTTCCTTCTTGGCACCGCACAACCTAGAGAGGCAGCTCAGCCACCACCACCTACTGCAGCGGCACAGCCACCAAGCCCCATGCCGGTTATGCCGAGCCCGCCATACCAAGCCAGTCCACAACCTGCCACACAATACCAACCCCCCGAAGCTCCCGGTATGTGGCAGCAGTACAATTGCCCTCAGTGTGGCGCTAGCATCGACATTGTATCCGGGCAGTGCACAAGCTGTGGCCTGCTTCTTGGTAAAAATGTAATCCAGAAGATGCAGCAAGAGGCAACACCCGCTGCGCCAGCAGCAAGCACTACACCAACACCGATAAACCCTCCGTCGCCGCCGAGCTCGCAATATGCTGCAGGCCAGCAATACCCAGGAGGCTATATCACAGGAGCCCAGCATAATTATCCCCCACCTGATGCTCCTGCCCCCCAGGGCCCTAAATATCCTCCAAACTATGGCCTGCCTGGCGCCACGCCATATAGCGAGACGCAGCAGCATGTAGCAAGCGCTGCACCGATAGCAATGAACCCTCCAGCACCAGCAATACCTTTTCCGGGCAAAGTACGCCCGGCACCAGGAGAACAAGGCGCTCCTCTGCTAACAAGACGGTCTCTGGTAAGAATCGCCACTTCCCTGCTGCTTGCGATTCCCATCCTCATTATCATCTATTACGCTATCATCCAGCTAGGAATTACAACACCGCCTGGCACAGATACCACACCTCCCACAATCCAAAGTATCTCGGCTTCATCCGTCACCGAGACAACTGCTGTGATTGAATGGGTAACCGACGAACCAGCTACCAGCCAGGTTTCGATATGCATCGGCAATTATTGCACCTGGACAGAGCCTGAAGAACCTCTGGTCACTAACCATTCTGTAACATTAAACGACCTCGAGCCCGGCGCAACCTATCACTACACCGCAATATCGAAAGACGCTAGCGGAAATGAAGCCATATCTGAAGGAGATTTGGCAACTTCGGCGCAGACTGACACAACCCCACCGATGATTTCTGAAATCAATGTTTCCAATATAAATGAATCGAGCTCAAGCGCCACCATCGAATGGAAAACAGATGAGCCAGCTACCAGCCAGGTGGAATATGGGAAAACTGCCGCTTATGGCTCAAACACGCAAGATGATGAGCTGACCACCAGCCATAGTGTCGCATTAACCGGGCTGGAGCCCGATGCAACCTCCTACCGCTTCAAAATAAAGTCAAAAGACGCTAGCGGAAATAAAGCGACGGCCATCCCAGCCGGCTCTAGAGCAGGCTACCGCGCCCCTGATTTCACCCTGCAGAACCTTGATGAAGACGAGGTGAATTTAAGCGATTTCCACGGCAAGATAGTGATGGTCAACTTCTGGTATGTCGGATGTACTCCCTGCGAAGACGAAATGCCCCATATCCAGGCAGTCTTTGATAAATGGCCAGATGAGGAATTGACAGTACTTGCTGTCAATCGCTCGCAAAGTGTCGAAACTGTGCAGGGCTTTGTCGACAGCAAGAGCTTAACCTTCCCCATCCTAATCGACTCATCGGAAGAAGTCCATGATGATTATAACGTGAGTAAGTGGCCGACCACCTTCGTTGTCGACACCGAGGGCATTATTCAGGAAATACAGGCAGGGGCTTTCAGTAGCCAGGAGGAAATAGAAACCATCCTCGAGTCCCTGTAGCCACTCCCAATCATGCCTCTGGATAGAGAAATGAACTGCGCATGAATAAGGCTAAGGGTCTGGGAACCAGGGTAATCAGCAATGCCAAAAAGAGAGGACAAAACAGCTAGAAACCCAACACATAAGGGCGTCAAGCACCTCTTTGAAAAGCTGCCTCGATTTTTCACGCAGTTGGGCGCAACAGGCAAGATTGTCAGGCAACATCCCTTTATCACGGCTGTCATTGGCACCTGTCTCTTCGGGCTAGTTGCCTGGGGCATAGTTGCACTATGCACTATCCCTGAAATAGGCCCCGCGGTAGGCAATCGCGCGCCCGCTTTTACCCTGCAAACCATCGATGGCGACGGCGTAACCTTGAGTGATTTCCGCGGTAAGATAGTAATGCTCAGCTTCTGGGGAGACCTCAATTATTGTCCAGACGAAGCATTTTATATCCAGGCAGTTCGCGATAAATGGACAGAAGAGGAATTATCAATACTCACTATAGATGGTTGGCTAAACCATGCCGAGGGGCAGCAGTTCGTCACCGAGCATGCTCTTACTTTTCCCTTGCTGCTCGATTCAGAAGGGAAATTCTATACAGATTACGATATCGTGTATATCCCGCAGCATTTCTTCATCGACACCAAGGGTATTATTAAAGCAGTAACGCTTGGGCCTTTCCAAAGCCAGGACGAAATAGAAGGCATGCTCGATAGCATAAAAAATAATAGGAAAATCGAGAGGACAACTCCGACAATCTCAAATGTCCAGGCTTCATGCATAACCGATACAAGAGCTGCTATTACCTGGGGAACTGACAAACCAGCTACCAGCCAGGTTATGGTATGCAGCCCTGCTGGTTTTGCTAGGTGGACAGAACCCGAAGAAACTTTGCTTACTTCCCATTCAGTAACCTTAGGTGACCTTCGCCCGAATACTACGTATGACTTCAGAGCATTGTCTGGCTATAACTTCGAGAATCCGATTGCGTCTGAACACTACTCTTTCACCACTTTGCCTGATATAAGCCCTCCGGTGATTAATAGTGTCTATATCTCCGATATTACTGAATCGAGTGCCACTATAGAATGGGTAACCAATGAACCTGCCACCAGTCAGGTGGGATACGGGATAATCGAGGATCACAGCTCAGCTATAGCCCTGGGTGAAGACCTGACCACTCTTCATAGCGTGAGGTTAACTGGCCTGGAAGCAGATACAAGCTATTACGTCGAAGTGAAGTCAAAAGACGCTAGCGGAAATGAAGCGACACTTCGTCTTTTCCCATTGACAACTTCCCCCGCCTTGCCCATCGGCCATGAAGTTGGCATGTACGCTCCTGATTTCACCCTGCAAACCATTGACGGCCAAAGCATAACTTTGAGTGATTTCCACGGTAAGATAGTAATGGTCAACTTCTGGTTGAGTTATTGTGAGCCTTGTATATACGAAATGCCCTATATCCGGGCAGTCTTTGATAAATGGCCAGATGAGGAATTGGTAATACTTGCCGTCACTGTCAGAGAGAGTATTGAAGCTGTCCAGAGTTTTATCGACAGCCAGGGATTAACCTTCCCCGTATTGCTTGATTCGGAGGGAGACGTTGACGCGGTTTACCAACCCCCCTGGTTCCCCACGACTTTCTTTATCGATGCTGAGGGCATTATCAGGGAGGTAAAGGAGGAGCCTTTCAGCAGCCAGGAGGAAATAGAAACCATACTCAAGTCGCTTTAGTCATCCCTCATCATCACAACTGAATTCAATAACTTCCCTGCTATAAGACAGGACAGCTTGTCAAGCACAATCCGATTTTCTATACTAGAATGGCTTCGGAGGGGTGTCCGAGCGGCTTATGGTGACGGTCTTGAAATCTGTCACCAGCTATCCCAAAGGGTCATTTTACGTTCAAATTAGAACTTTTGTGTTAGTTGCCTAAAACTCGTTTTGCTCGTAGAATACCAACCAGTGGTAACCTGTTTTATTCAGTTGATTAGCTTTTTATTAGCTTTTTTCTAGCTTTGGTTTGAGCGTGAGCAGATTGCACACTGTCGGAATCTATTTATTGCAAAGTTTGTTTACCAACTGGGTGGCTTGGTTATAGTACCATGTACATCAGATAGTGTGTTAGGAAATTGAGACGCCGACAGAACACCGGTGCGGATACTCCTGTAAAACGTTGCAGCATTCCTAAGAGGCCACGCTGTGTTTTTGCTACGAGGATTTATTATGCCAACACGAAGACGTAAACGTTGATGCACTAGACTGATTGCCTCAGCAAGGTCAGTATCATTGGACACCACGATGGCTTGCTGGTACTCACCTTGACAAGCGTCATAGACCATGTAAGCAGCTAGATTCACGTCTGACCCTTTTTCTTCAGTCCTAATAACCTCAACTACAGTTGTCCCATCGAGTAATGGTTGAACGAGGGGCATCCGCTTCTTCTCAGACATGAAATTTCCATATGTAACTTTGAGGTGTGGAATTGTCTCTAGGGCTCGAATGTATGTCTGTTGCCGCTGTCGTTTCGTTGGATCACTCAGTGTGGAGTTAACTAAGGCGGTAAAGTATCTAATTCGGTTGATGCTGGCCATGGGGAGCATTAGCTGCAAAAGAGTATCGATATTCAGCCACTTATAGGGCGTTCCCTTTACGGCTCCATAGTACAGGTTGAATCCATCAACATAAACATTCGTCTTTAGCTTAGTCATAGATACAAGCAGGGGATGCCCGTTTGGGCATCCCCGCAACCCATCGCCGAAACAATGGGTAAAGCTAACTAAGTTATAGTATATCATAATGTGTCAAGTATTACTAGCCGATGTCGACGGGATTATTCTTGTTAGCTTTTTTCTAGCTTCAGTTTGAATATAAAAGACCTAGCTGGAAGGTGCAAAAATCCTGGACATGATGCTGAGATACACTCGGCCGGTAGAGTTTGAGGACAGCCTAAAGTTCTATAAGTCGCCGCTGGGCTGAATGTCGAGCATATCACGAAGCTCGGCAGCCAGTTACTCTACACCTATTCGCACCCACCAGTTTAATCCCGAAGCATCAACCATAATCACGAATCTCCCCGCTCTGGGCACAATAATAGAACCATACTTGTCAGGCTTCCAATAGTCGTGCGTCCATACTAGCCCCCATTCCCACCCCGTGCCATACCGAGCAACCATCGCATCGTAGTCTGCCTCATCAACAACGCGTATATAAAAGGTAGACTCTATTGTGCTAACCTTCTCATATCCCCAATTGACTACCCAGGGTGACTTACTGGCGTTAAATCTAATCGGGGTACGTTCACTCCCTTCCCAATTGGCAATAGTTCTGAGCTTCATATTTTTATCTGCGACTATATAATCCTCAAATGGCTCTTTAATCACAGACCTCGAATCCCAGTCATACAGAGGCACCCTTTCTCCTCCACTCAAGGTTCCATAGGAAACAGCTTCACTTGTTTGATAAACCAACTTGGTCTCACCTACTCTTAGGCTATCTGGAACGAGGAAACGAAACGTTGTTTCACCTGTCTGACCAATGGATACGTTCATAGGATATGCCGCTGGAATCATATCCGCATAAGATTTGGCATAGTAGACATGAGTACCAGCTATTGCCCACCTATTATGACTAGCTAAAATTTCCTCTTCATAAGCTATGTTCTTAACTGAAATGTCTATCACCCACCATATCTTACCTTCAGGCGGAGTCAACTCCATTCGTGTTGCAGTCTGAGCAGACTTGTAATACGCAATGACCTTCTCAGCAATGACAACACGTCCACTGATTTGTGCGGGATGTTCTGAAGCTGATGTGATTTCCTCATCAGGCAAATCCGCTGTATCTGAAGGTAGTCTCTCCCTTATTTCACTAGTGAAGCCCTGGGCCCAGCTAAGTGCTTCATCCTTGGCACTTGCAAGAGGTTGAATCCCCGCAAAAGCGCAAATCAAAGCAATTCCGAGTATCGAAAAGAAGACCAAATTAAAACTGGGAGTTCTCCCTCTATATCTGGAGCTACGCAGCATATAGATAATCCAGAACAACAGACCAACCTCTACCACGAACAGGAGTGTTCCTAGAACAGGGTCTATTTGACGGGCAAAGAACAAGACGTAGCCAGTCCATGCTGCAGCTACGAGACAAGCAGGAAGTGCCAAAGCTAAAAGTAGCTTTAGCCAAGAGAATCGACTTGTATAAGATTTGTGTCTCCCCAATGGCCTACCCCTTTGTTTCCGATAGTTGTCGCATGACTAAGGCATACCCAATCAACAAAAAGCTCCCCACTTCATAACAAAAGTATAATTCCTACCATTAGATTGCCACCCTAGCTCAGCTTTGCGCCGCAACTTCCACAGAACCTAAGGCCTGGTTTGTTCTGTGCCCCACATTTCGAACACACTCCCTGGCTTCCTTTCCCGTCTTGGTTGCCACCTCTTAGTACTGTTCCAATACCAACAAGGACAATTGAAATTGACAATAGCAACCAATTGACAGGGGGGAACTCTCCAGTAATGCAACAATCTAAAGCAAACGCCCCCAATAAGGCGATGTAAAATCCACCAATTATTGTTACTGCCCACCCTATAATCTTCCTCATTTTAGTGCCCTGTCCCCGCCGTTGTTGCTGAGAAACAGGGGGAGGCTGCGTTTGTTGCTGCGTTGGCCAATTCAGAGTTGTCCCGCAACCCGTGCAAAACCTCACCCCAAAGGCAACCTGAGCACCACAATTAGGACACGAATACATCTGTTGCATCTTATCACCTGCCGCCAATTGTACTAATCGCTGTTTAATCCTGCTTTAATGATTATCACTATGAAATTAGGGGACGAGCCCACCTACCAGTAAATTTCTATTGTCTCTACCATGCCACCTGATTCCCAGCAACCACCCAGGCTATCACTCAATTCATCGAATTCTTCTTCCATACTGTCCAATCTGTCAGCCCAAGCCCGAAACCTTGAATATTCTGGCTCTGGTAGAGAGTATCTACCTCCTAAAGCCCGGTTATAGGCATCCACCTCGTTCTCATAATCTTCCAACATATCTGCAAGCCTCTGACAGTTGTGGGCATGCTCAATGTAAAAGCTATACTGCAGTGACTCGGCCTTATTTATACTTACTAGTCCGTATTCCTTACCTCCCTCGATATAGGCTATCCTGTCGCGTTCAGTATCCGAATCATATGTCTTGTCCTGCCAGGGTTCAGCTTGTCCTGGCCCCTGGCAATCGACATACACCAAGCCTCTATCTAAAGTACAGAAGGCGTTGAGAGCATGTCCGATTTCCTCATCTACGAAGTCAATACCTACAAAGGCAGCCCTAATACCAGCCCGTTCTGCATTGTTGTGCAGCGTCTCGGCGAAGTCTCCACATATTCGTACTCCTTCAATGTAGGTGGCCTCATCTGTATCGTCCTCCAGGATGAAAGACCTTAATTCAGCAAAGCTAACGTCCTTGGCATCTGGATTGCTAACGAGGTGGATTCTTTCTCCTGATGCCCTGGCACATGGGGGCTGCACGTTTTCGTATTGCTGGACGTATTCTGGCAGGGTTTCACAGCCTAACTCCTGCCCCTGCACCTCTTCATCTGGCTCAGATACCAGTGTTTGTGCTGGTACTGGTGAGATATCTGCTGGTTCTGAAATAGCTGGTGGAGCAGAAGAAGACGTTCGGTCGAAACCTGAATTGATAGCAAAGATTCCTCCTCCCACCAGAAGCACGATACCTATAATTAAGCCAAGGTATCCTATATATGCTGAACTTGTCTCCTTCTGTTGTGGTTCTCGTCTTCCATAGCCATGGGTGCTCGGTGGCTCGTAATATGTTTTCTGTCCCACGGGCAAAGGCTGTGTTGGCTGTTGCGTTCCCCAACCTAGTTCTTGTCCACAATTCGCACAGAATCTGGACGTAGGTGCAACCGCAGTACCGCAACGGCTGCACCCGTATCGCAGCTCCTGACCACAAGCCCCGCAGAATCGTTGACCTACTACATTCTGTGAGCCGCACTTGGGACATGAGAGTGTCTGTTCCATGTTGTCCCGATTATACACCCAGCGAAGGTAGAATAGAATACCTACCAGTCAGGCTACCAAACCAGGGGGGTGTCCTCCGAGGGAATTCTCAAGAATACAATAAGGTGGTTCAGACAACGATAAGGTCAAATCTCGAATTAGGCTGAACTTCTATAGGTCGCCCCTAGGGTAAATCATGACTCAGTGGTGCCGAAATTAGGACATCACCTTCAGTTCGGGGGGCGATTAATCCACTCCCTGACTCCACCGTGATGTGAGCAAGTGCCTCTGCAATGCTTACTGTAGCTATATGTCCCATCGTTGCAAATTGCAGTAACTCCAGCGGGTGTGGATGGCGATGCAGGTGGCCTTGTTGAAGCTGATGTAACTGTAAAGTAAGTTTGCTGAGAAGCAGTTTCACCATTAAGGCTAGCTCTAACCACAATTCGCCACGAACCAGGCGTTGTTGTCGTGCCTACCTTCCACGTCCAGGACACATTCCCATTGCTATCCGCTTTTTTAGGATATAATCCTTGGGCTCTGCTAGGGCCGGATTTATAGTAGACAGTTATACTGCAATCAGCGTCAGGCAAAGTTTGAGCGGTCAGGGTGGCATTGTAACCCCTTCCAATATATGAGGTAGCTGATTTAATTTCAATGAATAGCCTCCCTGACGCTGATGTTACTACCTTAAAGGTACCTGCTAAACCATCGAGTTCAACTGTATGGTTGCCAGTAGATTCTTTGGCTATAGTGAAGCTAACCTTCTGGCTTTCTCCAGCATTTAAGGTAAAGCTTTTAGTTTCTACTACGCTGCCATCGATTTTCAGTGTGGCGGTATAGCTGCCTGGATTGCCGCCTGAGTTGGTAACAGCAGCTGAAATAGTGACTTTTTGTCCCTGTTCTACCTCAATAGGCGAGATAGACAGATTGGTGACAGTGAACTTTGCTGATATTGATGGGACAACGGGTGGTGCGCGAGGCGGCGCTTGCCTTTCTAATTTCTTGGTATACGCTTCGCCATCAGTAGTTATCATGATAGTGCCGTGCATATCTGTGCCGTATATCAAGGCATGGATTTCGTTAAGAGCAGCGATAGTCTCCTGGTGAGGATGTCCATAACTATTGCCTTTCCCAGCCATGTATATAGCAACCTCAGGCTTTGCAGCGTCCAAGAACGGAGCAGATGACGAAGACTTTGACCCGTGATGACCTACCTTCAATATTTCCACATCGGGAACAATGCCCTCTGCGAGCATACTTGCCTCAGCTTCTTGCTCTGCATCTCCAGTAAACAAGAAGTCAACCTCTCCATAGCTAAGGCTCAAAACAATGGAGTTATTGTTAGCGGTGCCACTCAAATTGACAGGGTGAAGCACATCAAAAACAAGGTCGCCAACCTCAATAATGTCTCCTCTCCGTGCCTCATATACTTGAGCACCTTCGGAGTTGACCGCTGACATGAACATAGAGTAGGTTTGGGAAGTGCTTGTATCTCCGTTAAGCCAGATTTCGTCAACTTCAAAAGCATCTAAGACTTCGATTAGCCCCCCTATGTGGTCGGCATGGGGATGGGTAGCTACCATCACCTCAAGCGCCCCATCCACAACGTCATCAAGGTATGCAGCTACTCCTGATGACTTGTCCCCGCCGTCAATCAGAATTTCTGTCTCCCCTAAGTCAACTAGGATTGAATCCCCCTGTCCAACATCAATGAAGTGAACTTTGAGCTCGTTCTTAGTCGGCTCTGGTGCTAGAGGTGGCGGACAGCCAATAACTGAGCTAGCTAATAAAAGAACTAACCCTATAAGTAGGATTGAATACCATTTAGGTTTGTTTCTCATTTCAGCCTCTTTTCTCTCGATAACGACACCATTGTAAAAGCAACACGGCTAAGTGTCAATATTCATCTAGTATTGTCTATTTGTGCCTAGTTGCTCCTAACACTCTACCATTACCTCAAAGCCAGACTAGGAGTGTTAGAATGGGCAGAAAAAGAGAACCAAAACCAGATGTGGAGCGGATATTCTTTACCTTTACAGAGGCACAAGAGTTTTTAGGAATTAGCCATCAGACGCTGTATAAGCTTATGAATGAGGGACTGCCTTCTCATAAGATAGGCAAGAAAAGAGTTTTCCTGAAGGAAGACCTTACCCGGTGGATAAAAGAGCACTGAAATTTGGGTAGATTACCAGCTTGTTCCAAAGACAACCAATTTCTTAGCTTCAAACTGGACTGGTATTTGGCTACCCATGCCTCAATTATGCTAAAGCAAGGGATACACCCTAAGATTGTTCAGGAACGTCTCGGCCATTCCAGTATAGCAATTACCCTGGACACTTATTCACACATATCACCAGGGCTTCAAGAAGCGGCAGCCAAACGCTTTGACGATGCCTTCAACACCCGATATAATAAACGTGAAAATCAGGTCGTTGAAAAGTTTGGTTAGCTATCCGTTAGCTTTTTTTAGTTATGTCTACTATGCGAAGCCTCTAGAATGGTCATTTTAGCTTCAAAAAGTAGCGTGGAGGGGTGTCCGAGCGGCTTATGGTGACGGTCTTGAAAACCGTTTTCGCCTTTGGCGAACGTGGGTTCAAATCCCACCCCCTCCGCCAGTTTAAAGAAAAATAGACCATGCTCTCGAGACACATACTGTAAGAAAGCTCAGTATCAAAAGAAGGAGAACAGGTGAAAATTCACGAATATCAAGCCAAGGCGCTGCTGTCCGAGTTTGGCATCCCTGTCCCCGAAGGCGGAGTAGCAGCCACACCGACCGAAGCCAGGAAGATAGCTGCTGAGCTTGGTGGTAAGGTGGCAATTAAAGCTCAGGTTTACGCCGGCGGCAGGGGCAAAGCTGGCGGCATAAGAGTGGCTAATACCCCCGAAGAGGCAGAAAAGCTGGCAGGACAGCTAATCGGCACCAGGCTAATAACACACCAGACACCCCCGGAAGGCATGCCGGTAAGCAAAGTCCTGGTAGAGAAGGCTGTTGACGTCAAGCGCGAGCTTTATCTCAGCATTATCATTGATAGCGTAAGCAGGATGCCGGTGATGATGGCCAGCGAAGCCGGCGGTATGGATATAGAAGAGGTAGCCCGGGTTAACCCGGGGAAAATCCTCAGAGTCTACATTGACCAGGCGGCCGGCTTTCAGGCCTTCCAGGGACGCAAGCTGGCTTATGGAATGAACTTAAGCCCAGCTCAAGTCCAACCAGCCACCTATTTGATGACGAATCTATACAGGCTGTTTCAGGCAAAAGATTGCTCCCTGGCTGAAATCAACCCCCTGGTTGTTACTGCTGATGGCGAGCTCCTCGCTCTCGATGCCAAGCTTAACTTTGATGATAACGCCCTTTTTCGTCATAGTGATATCGAGCAACTTCACGACCCGGAACAGGAAGACCCGGTTGAAGTCAGAGCCAACCGATTGGGGATTAAGAATTATATTAAAATGGACGGCAACATTGGCTGTATGGTCAATGGCGCTGGCCTGGCCATGGCAGTTATGGACCTCATCATTCAAGCTGGTGGCAGCCCGGCTAATTTCCTTGATATCGGCACCGTCAATAATCCTGACCGCGTCGTCAGTGCCTTTAAAGTTTTCACTACCGACCCTGCTGTGAAGGCGATATTAGTGAATATATTTGGAGGTGTGACCAGGGTAGATGTTATCGCCCAAGGCATAGTCGAAGCTCACAAGCAGATGGATATCCGGCTTCCCCTGGTCGTCAGATTAGCCGGAACAAATGTTGATGAAGGCAAGCGCATCCTGGCCGAATCTAAAATAGACTTTATTAAGGCAACAGACTTTCATGATGCTGCCCACAAGGCGGTGGCAATAGCTAAAAGGTCCTGAACGGCAACGGAGACGATAGTTGAGCATTTTAATTGATGAGAAAACACGATTACTGGTTCAGGGGATAACCGGCGCCGAAGGCAGCTTTCATGCCCAGCGATGTATTGAGTACGGCACTAAAGTCGTCGCCGGCGTCACCCCAGGAAAGGGAGGTAGTGAAATATTCGGCGTAGCCGTGTTTGACACTGTAGAGGCAGCGGTGAAGGAAACTGGAGCCAATGCCAGTATGATTTTCGTGCCTCCCCCCTTTGCCCCTGATGCTATTCTGGAAGCCACATCTGCCAGTATCCCACTGGTCGTGTGCATTACCGAAGGTATTCCGGTTTTAGACATAGTGATGGTACATGACTATCTCAAAGATAAATCTACTCGGCTTATCGGCCCCAACTGCCCTGGTGTCATCTCCCCGGGCAAATGCAAGGCGGGACTTATGGTCGGCGACATTCACCTTCGAGGCAATGTTGGCGTTGTCTCCCGCAGTGGTACTCTGACCTACGAAGCAGTTGCCCAGCTAACCAAACTGGGTATCGGTCAATCCACCTGCGTCGGCATTGGTGGTGACCCCCTGCCCGGCAGTACCTTTGTCGATATATTAAAGTTATTTCAGGAAGACGAGGATACCAGGGCAGTTGTGCTTATCGGTGAGATTGGCGGCACCCTGGAACAGGAGGCTGCCGAGTTCATCAAAGAGAAAATGACCAAGCCAGTGGTTGCTTTTGTAGCTGGAGCTACAGCGCCACCGGGGAGAAGAATGGGGCATGCCGGCGCTATTATCAGCGGCAGTTCAGGTAAAGCTCAGGATAAGATGGCAGCCCTGGCCGCCGCTGGAGCTGCCATAGCCCCCAACCCCGCCGAAATCGGGCTTACCTTAAAAAAGGCGCTGGCAGCATAATTATAAATCAAACGGCTTGGAAGTAGGAGAGGGATTCTGCACACAAAAAGCAGCTCTCCCCCCGCTTTGGCCCGAACCAAAGGAGCTGATAGGGGCAAACCAGCTTCCCACACATGGCTTTGATGAACTGTATAGGCTTGACAACGCAATAATTAGTTTGTATAATACAAATAATTAGTGTAGCAAAAACTTATCGTGCTATGCTTACTATATGCTTTACACCAACCCGCTAAGGAGGTTTGGCAGTGGTTGATTCGCAAAGGCAAGAGCTCGTTGAACATGCGTTACAGCTTGGGGACAACTTATTCCGGGGATTGCTTCCGGCAATGCCCAGGGAGTTACTGCTTCTAGACTTGACCATGCCCCAGCTCAAGGTGGTGCTGCTCCTCTTCCTGAGCGGTTCGTCCCGCATGAGCGTAGTTGCTTCCAGCCTGGGCGTGAGCCTGGCTACAGCAACCGGGATAGTAGACCGCCTGGTGGAACGGGGCATCGTGCTCCGGGAAGCCCAGTCCGGGGACCGGCGAGTAGTTCTGTGTCACCTATCAGAGAAGGGGCAGAAGCTGATAGGCGAGATGTGGCAATCGGCCCGCCAGAGGGCAAAGGAACTACTGGAGGCAATAGATGCTTCCAAGCTAATGTTGATTACCGAGACATTAGAGGCGCTCTTGCAGACCGAGATGGTAACTAAGGAGGATTTGCCGCCTGCAGCGGACTAGGCGTATTACAAATTCAGCTATTCAAATGCTAGACGAGACTGCTGAATATTCATCATAAATACTAGCGCAATAAGGAGTGGATAAAATGAATGTATTAATTACAGGTGGAGCTGGCCGATTAGGCATAACTGTCTGCAAAGCCTTTCTGCAAGATGGGCTCCAGGTGCGGGTGTTTGATCTGGACACGGCACGCAATCGAAAGAGCATCAAAGAACTTAAGGGAAAAGCAGAAATCGCATGGGGAGACATCACGCAACCTGATTCTGTTCGTGAGGCATTGGAAGGTATGGATGCAGTGGTACATATGGCTGGTATCCTGCCTCCTGTAGCCTATGAGAAACCTGAACTGGCTGCCAAGGTCAACGTGGGGGGCACCAAAATAATCGTTGACCTGATAAAAGAAAATGGCGGCAATATTCCTTTCGTCTTTACCTCCTCGGTAGCCGTCTTTGGCCCTACTCCCGATGCCAATGAACCCCTAAGCCCGGATAAGACTGAACCCCACCCCAGAGGGGCATACGGCGAGACCAAGCTTCAAGCCGAGAATCTGATTAAAGAAGCAGGAATCGACTATGCAATCTTGCGATTGACTGCAACCATGTACTTCGCTTTCGGAATCAGCGACATCAAGCGAATGTTCACTGTTCCGCTGAACAATCGCATTGAGTATTGCCATCCGCATGACACTGCATCGGCGATACTCAGTGCAGTCAAGAATTTTGATACCGTGAAGGG
>Ga0265595_1002028_pt1 | contig 14514 bp, 9 predicted proteins | sample saktaG_15_FD_190148 | JGI IMG/M metagenome (GOLD analysis project Ga0265595, IMG submission 190148) | Saline water microbial communities from Sakinaw Lake, British Columbia, Canada - sak_2013_06_06_50m | ecosystem: Environmental > Aquatic > Non-marine Saline and Alkaline > Saline ... | reverse complement strand
AAGCTAAGCAGCTCCTCGCAGATCTTCTAAGAGTAATAGGCTGAAGCTATAAAGCTAGGACGTCCGCCACTTCCTCAGCGGCTGGAAAGCGGCGCAAACGTGGCCATTGATCGTAGCCCCTGTCTGGAAGACTGCGGGTTGGTTCTGCGGCAAGCATCCTGGGACTTGGTTACTTTGACACCGCGACGTCAATAGTCTATCTGCGAATCAGCCCTCTATCAACTCGGTACTGATATACTGCACTTGTCGCCTGGTGATAGGTACAGCCATATTTCATGAGGTGATCAACGCAGTCTTTTGGTGACTTGTGCTCAGCATCAAAACGGTCTAACAAACGATTACGCTCGTCACCGGACAATTTAAAAGAGGCGTATGCATCTCCGCCCTTGAAATAAACATGAACAGCATTACTTGCTTGGTCGTATGAAAAACCTTTTGACACCAAATGATACACGCAATCATGTCTGGATTTATTACCCGCGTCGAAGGCCCGTAACAGTCTGTTGTATTCGCCCTGATTGCCCTTATCTGGTGTTCTACTCATTGGCATATCCGCCTCCTTATAGACGCAGTAGGATAATCTTAGCGGCTGTATTATATCTTAATAAATCTGTCAGAACTAATCCCTGTTTGTGCTTCGACCAATCATATTTTATATGTGATGGTGCCATGTTAGGCCACCCCTTATAGCTACGTGGGGTGAAGCACGAATACTATTCATGACAATGCAAACGTTATTGAAGGGGGTGGAAGGTTAGACTTAATAGTATTTACACCAGATTCATTATTGATTTACTCATAACATGATGATATTATTCTGCCATTCGTGAGCATACTTAATCAGGTAAAATGCGATATCTAAATGTATGGGGAGGTTGAGAAATGCCACAGCATGAATCACTTGATGAATTAGTTGCTCATAAGGCGATCGAATTTGCGAACCAAATTAAAGCTGCTGCTGCTATGGCATCAAACGAAGAGGAAATACGCATTGAAGTTGAAAAACAGCTTGGTTTCATTCAAAAGGAAACCGGTATTAAATTGGAAGGCAAGCAGGAATTTACAGTTGCCAGTGGGCGTATTGATTCGGTTTATGATCGTGTAATAATCGAATACAAGAAGCCACGTGATCCTTCGACGAGAATTGGACCAGCGGCCGATGCACCCGGAAGCAAAAAGGTAATCGAGCAAATTAAGAAACGATTCAATGATCTAAGGAGCCAATATAGGCAACCAATTAACAGTTTACTCGGTGTAGGGCTTGACGGTAACTATTTTATTTTCATTCGGTATAGAGATGATAAATGGCAGGTCCAAGAGCCTGTTGAAGTAAATAGATATTCTGCAGAACGTTTTCTGTGGGCACTTTTCAATCTGGGTACAAAGGGCAAGCCGTTCTCACCAGAATATTTGGCGGGCGACTTTGGGTCAGAGGGTGGCAATACTATCGCAATCATTGGCATTCATGCCCTCTATGATGCCATATGTAACACCGATAACCCGAAGACACAGACCTTCTTCAGCCAATGGAAAATCCTCTTTGGTGAGGTTTGTGGATATGATGTAGATCACCCTTCGGACAAGATCAAGAAACTCGCCGAGTTCTACCAGGTGAGAGTACAAGAGCCTAAGCCCGCCGAGATGCTCTTTGCCGTTCACACTTACTACGCACTGTTTATGAAACTACTGGCAGCGGAAATCGTCGCCTTTTTTCACAAATTACCTACACCCTTGCAAAAGATGATGCAGGCAACCACCAGCAACAAACTTAGGGCGGAGATGGAGGATCTCGAAGCCGGTAGCATCTTCCGTCATCTCAACATCACGAACTTTCTCGAGGGTGACCTTTTCGCCTGGTACACTAGCGTTTGGACCGAATCGATTGAAAAGCTTGTACGTGAAATGGTAACACGGCTTGATGACTACAACCCAGGGACCCTTTCCGAAAACCCGACTGGTAGTCGCGACTTATTGAAGAAACTTTATCAGCAACTCTTTCCCAAAAGTGTTCGACATGATCTGGGCGAGTATTATACACCAGACTGGCTTGCGGAACATGTCCTTAACGAACTCGGCTATGTTGGCGACCCTGATAAACGACTCCTTGATCCAGCTTGCGGCTCGGGTACCTTCTTAGTCATGGCAATCAACAATATCCGAAAATGGTACGATGAGAACCGCGAAAGCTGCAAGTTCAATGAAAGCGAGCTTGGTCGCAAAATCCTTGCCAATGTTATCGGCTTCGACCTTAACCCCCTAGCCGTCATGGCTGCCCGCACCAACTACCTCATCGCCATACGTGACCTTATCAGCCATTTGGAAAAAGTTGAGATTCCAGTATACCTATGTGATTCCATCATGACGCCCTCTGAATACGGTGGGCTTTTTGCCGGCGGCCTTGGCAAAGCCAGGGAATTAAAGACTGCACCTACCACTTTCATCATACCCACAGAGATAACGACGAATCGTGATGATGTTGCCAAGTACGCAGAGCAATTAGAATTCTGTGTACGTAATGGCTATTCGCCTGAAGAATTCATCCAACGTTGCCAGGATGAAGGTCTCTCAATTAGTGAACGAACCCTACATTCTGAATTATACCTTGAGCTAGTGAAACTGGACAAGGCAAACAAGAATGGTGTTTGGGCGAGGATCATCAAGAATGCTTTTGCTCCAATTTTCATAAAACCTGTTGACTATGTGGCTGGCAATCCGCCATGGGTTCGTTGGAGCTATTTACCTCCGGAATACAGACAAGCTAGTTGGAATCTGTGGAAGGACTACGGTCTATTCCAAGCCAAAGGCCACGAAGCAAAAGTCAATGCAGGCGAACTCGATCTCTCCATGTTGTTCACCTACGCCACACTAGATAGGTATCTCAAGCAAGGCGGATCTCTTGGCTTCGTTATCACTAGTGAAGTCTGGCAATCGAAGGTGGCGGGGCATGGCTTCCGACGTTTCCGGATCGGGTCGGACGGGCCTTCATTTAAGGTTACTGTTGTTCACGACTTCGCTCCTGTAAAGCCTTTTGAAGGAGCGGCGAACAAAACGTCAACTTTCATTGCCATAAAGGGACAGCAGAATTGCTACCCTATTCCACTTTATCGCTACAAACGGGGGGCAGGCACAAATGACCTAGTCGAAACTGATTCTTGGGAAGAATGGGAGAACAGTCTGATGGTGACAGAGTGGAGGGCTACTCCGATCAGTGACGTTCTCAGTTCATGGAAGATTACGCCAAAGATGGCGAAGATGTCTCCTAGGACATTGTCCGGGCCATCATTCTATACTGCTCGACTGGGCGCTCGTCTCGATCCGTATGGCATTTTCTTACTACAGCCTATACGTGTGGATAATAAATATGTTTATACCCGGAATATGCCGGAACTGGGCAAGAGAGAAATTCAGCACGTTGAGGCGAAGTTGGAGCATGAGCTAGTCTTCCCCGCGCTGCTCGGGCGTAACATTAAACGATGGTCCGCTAATCCGCAGTTGCTTACGGTGATACCAAACCGAGCAATTAACAAAACAGATTTCATGAGTTACGAGGACATGAAAAGGCATTATCCCTATACGTACGCCTATTTCCACCAGTTCTTGGATATTCTGGTCGAGAAGGAAGATTATTGGACTTACTTTGCTCAAGTTGTCCCAGATGCCTCTGACAGTGTGCTGGGTGATAGTTACCTACACTGGCGACGAGTGAACAAGGCAAGAAGTGGTGGCGTAAGAAAAGTAGTCCAGGCCTCCAACGTGCCACTCTACAGCATCAGCAAAATAGGCTCTTACACATTTCAGCCTTACAGAGTTGTGTGGCCGAGGATGGCTTCCGATCTTAGTGCGGCCGTGATATCCGATTTTTCCCTTCCGTTGGGAGAAAATGGACTGAGGGAAAAAACTATAATACCTAATGATGTTGTTACTCTAGTAGGTTTTAGCTCTGAAGACGAGGCGCATTACTTCTGTGCTTGTATTAACTCGACGTATATCAGAGAACACCTTCTGTCCTTCTCCTCACCGGGACGAGGGTTTGCCCCACCATCGATCTTGGACAACATAGCAATACCACAATTCGATGATTCTCAAAAAGAAATGGTCCGCTTATCTACACTATCGAAGCAATGCCACAACGCTTCTCATGATAAAGATATAGATACCGTGTCAGAACTTGAGAAAGAAATCCATAAAACAGTGCAGTACCTTTGGCCATCATGATGATTGTCGAGATTTGCTTCAATGCCTAAAGTTGACTACATAGACAACTTCGAAACCAAGGCTATAGACACGATACGCGATCTTTCCGCCGCTGCCGAGCGCGTGGATATCGCTGTCGCGTTTCTCTCCTATCGTGGCTGGGTCGAAATGAGGTCGTGTTTGAGCGCAGTTGTGGGCCGTGGTGGTCAGTTGCGAATGATTGTGCGGCGCGATATACGACAAAACAGCCCCGAAGCGGTCGAGGAACTGTTCCATCTCGCCAACACGCAGGTGGCATTCGGGTTAGCGGACACAGCGTTTCACCCAAAGGACTATTTATTTTACGCTGATAAGAAGCTGACTGTGCTCACTTCATCGGCCAATGCGACTTATCCTGGCTTGAGCCACAACGATGAGGGTGGTGCGATCATTCAACATTCCGATGTGCAGAATGATGAGGCCGCAAAGAAGGCCATGGGCATATTTGAACGACGCTGGCAGAATGCCACTATAATCGACGAAAAAATACTCGCGGATTTTAAAGACGCAGCCCTGAATTCAGAATTTAGCGAAGGTGACCTAGTACGGAGCACTAATGACCTCTTCAAAAGCTATGGAATAGGGCGGATTCAAAAAGCCCGTGGTCCGCAGGCAAAAGTAGAATTCAATCCATCTGTTTTCATGCAACCACCTTACAGATCCGAAAATAAAATCCTTCAGCTTGAGGAGATTGAGAAGGTTGATTCCCCAATAGAACGCGCCTGCCGTGAGACATGGGAGGAACCCTGGCGCTTTGAATTGAGAATGATGGCTGCCAGATTCTTAACAAGCAATAAAGGCGGCCAATTGTCAAATGCACGTACCCAAATACTCCCTCACCAAATCTTCGCAGCTTATAGAGTTGTCTCAAGCCCATTAAGAAGATATTTATTGGCAGATGAAGTTGGTCTAGGAAAGACAATCGAGGCTGGCATGGTCTGGCAAGCATTATATCAAAGAGGGCAAGCTAAACGCACACTAATTATTACACCTGCGGGATTGACAACTCAATGGCAAGAGGAGATGCAAGATAAATTTGGCCAAATGTTCGAAATATTCGGCCGTGACTTTTGGGCAGTGAATCCAAGGATATGGGATTTAAAGGCGGCAGCTATCGCTTCAATTGATACCTTGAAAAGGGCTGAGCATAAGAAAGCGTTGCTCGAAAACCGCAAGTGGGACATGATAATTTTTGACGAGGCACATCGTTTAAGCGCTATGAGTTATGACTCCGGTAAGACAGATAAAACTCAGAATTATAAACTCGCGGAGGAAATAAGACATAAACATTACTGCGATGCAATGCTTCTATTAACTGCTACACCACACCAGGGCGAAGAGAATAACAGTCGGTTCAAGAACCTGGTTAGCCTGCTTGAAGATGACATTGATTTCACCGGGCTAGATGAACCCACGCTTTTCTCCGGAACGGGCAAGAAGTTCACGGAGCTGGTTATTCGTACGCCTAAGAAAGATGTCACCGACGCACAGGGACAAAAGGTTTTTAAAGGACGAGTGACACATAGAATACCCATCAAGCTTTACGACGATGAAATGAAATTCTACAAAGCAGTGGTTGACTATATTAGAACTGGCTATAAGTCACTTGAACAGATGGCCAATCCGACGCAAAAACGAGCCGCGGGCTTTTTATTAACTACATTCCAAAAACTGAATTCGAGTTCAACGGCGGCTATCAAGGCAGCTCTAGTAAAGAGGCTAAAGCGGTTAAAAGGCGAAATTGATGCTAAAACAAATGCTGATGGAGCCACACATGACGATCATGACGAGAGATTTGAAGGAGAGTATGAGGAAAGCGAAGCATTAAAACACGAGCTAGATATAATGCAATTTGAAGTCGATACTCTTGAAAAACTTGTTGAGTTGAATGTCAAACATGACCACAAATTGGACGAGCTGCTTAAATTAGTTGAAATAATTAGCGATGAAAGCCCTAAGAGAGAAAAGGAGAAGATTCTCATATTTACGGAATACCGTGAAACACAGCGATATTTAGTGAACGAGCTTGAAAAGAAATATGGGAAAGGATCCGCGGTGGTAATTCATGGGGATATGAAACTTGAAAGAAAAGAGGAGAACACACAGGATATTGAATTTATTTGGCGGCCTTTCGTTAAAGAGGGCGCTATCAACACACCCACAACAAAAAGAACTAGTCAACGTCTGTTCAGAGATCATGATAATGTGAGATTCCTGGTTTCCACTGAAGCTGGCGGTGAAGGCATCAATTTACAGTTCTGCCATATTTGTGTTAACTACGATCTACCTTGGAACCCTATGCGTCTTGAACAACGAGTCGGGCGCGTATACCGATTCGGACAAGATAAGGTAGTTCAGGTCTATAATTACATGAATAAGGGCACCATAGAGGATCTGGTGCAATCATACTTCCAACAAAGACTTGAAAAAGCTTCAACGGCGATAGCGACAGTTACGGGTGAGGATATAGAAGAAATCATTGGTTCTCTAAACGGCCAATTAGAAAGTGAAATTGATCCATCCAAAATTTATCAACGAGCCATAGTCGAAGGTACTCTAAACAAACAAAGTCAAAATGAAATAAAAGAAGCTGTTGAAAGAGCCAAGCGAGCTTATGAAATAGCTACACAAAGTTTATTTAGAGACGTTTCAAGTTACTCATTCTCAAATTATCAGCGAGAAATAGCAACGGAACTTACATTAGGAGATCTGCAGCAATTTTTTGAAAAATTCTTAACGATGCACAAACGGCAAGTGCAACGAAAAGGCGGTTTCTTTGAATTCATAGTGCCGGACATACTAAGATCATATGGGTTACCAGATAGATACCAAATAGCTACTTTTGACAGAGAAGTGGCCATCAAACGCAGTGACTCCGATTTCATGGCTTTAGGTCATCCTTTTGTAGATTCCATGCTTGCATATGTCGGTTCTTATGATTTCGGTGGTCTTACGGCTAGTCGTGAAATCAAGGCTACAGAATTAGCAGGGGAATCGGGCTTTCTATTTATATTTGTGATTCGTCACCGGCTATCGCGTGAAGACGGGGATGAATACTTATTTGAATTTATGCCAGTATTCGTTGATGCAAAAGATAAGGTGGCTGAAAAACCATTAGCTCATGCACTTAAACCTGGAGCCAGTGCTGGTACTTCAATTAACCCGCCTGATCCAATGAAAGGATTTCAAACAGCTAAGAAATACGTTGAGCAAAAGGCCTCAATATGGGACTGGGATGAGGATGTCGAATTCGTAGGTTTAAGCTGGGTGGTATTTAAGTAATCTAAGTATCTATTTCCACTAGTGCATAGTGACCTGTGCGCACCCCAGTGTTGGCCGGGCTACCTGATCCACTACCGCAGTTCAGCGACAGACATGGACGAAACTATTCATGTGTCATAGATAGAACAAATCCGTGCTTGTGGTTTGGGCAATTATTATTTATTACTATTAATGCCATGTTTTAGGCCACCCCCATCAAGTCGTCACACCCGACACTGCCAGATATGAATTACGTTGTTATACTGGTATTCAGTGCAATTCCAATTCGTGGGTTCCACTCTCTTTTTGACGCTTCCCCCGCCGCTCCCGCTGAAACGCACAGATGTAACATGGGAACAGGAAGAGATGCAGAATTTAGGGTATTTTGCGGATGGTGGGGGACACTGGACGGTTCCCGAACTCCTGTTTGAGCGCCAAAAGCTTATTCCAGCTCTCCAGCAATTACTAATTGCAGATCGCCCTTAATGATATGCCGACGACCTTCAACTGGAGCGGAATTACGGGCAGATGCCTGTTTAGCTTTTTACTTTGGAACCGGTTGAGGCAGGTCACTATTCCATATATCTACAGCGACCTTCCATTGTCCATCTGCCTGATGTTTCATTACCACAACGTATTTCCCCGTATCGGTCATCGCCTGCCCGCCCTCTGGCTCAATGTCCATAACAATGATACCCCTCTCATATGCCAGGTTCCCGTCGGAGCCAGCCTCCAAACCCCTGAAGCTTACCTTGCTCAGACCAAACGCCCTGCCAGTCTCAAAGAACTCTTTGATGGCTTGCTTGCCAGTGATTATCTCAGCATTTGGATGCAGGAATGTAGCATCCTCGGTATAGAATTCAACCGCCGCAGCTATATCTCCCCGATTGAAAGCTTCTGCATATCTTTTGGTAACGTCCCCTATTTCCTGTCCGGCCAATTTCTTCCTCCTTTTTATTAGATTGCCATTTTCTCACACCCGTGACAGGTCACTTACGGCGAATATCAATATACCTTTATTCCGCCTTAACGCTTATGCCATAGATTAACCAGAAAATCCAAATCGCGCCGAGAAGAAACGCCACAGCTTGTGGAAACCAAAAAGCCAAAATGGCGCACAGCATATAGATGGCTAAAGCCCAATAAGCATTTAGTTGACTGACACGTGCGATCAGAGTTGCCTTATCGTTTTTGGTTAACGGGTTAGGTTTAAGAGCTGCTTGAAATAAAAGTATCCAGGCTATCGTAAGCAAGACATTAATCGCCGCATAGAGAACAACGGCGGGTGCAGCAAGATCAGTAAAAAGATATTCACTCAACAAAGCCGTGGGAAAAGGCAGAAAAACAATCATTAGTAACAGGAACCCATTGGCATAGATAAAGTGGGGGGATGATTTATCGATTAATTTCAATGTACCATGATGATTTACCCAGCTAATAAAGATGATTACGAAACTCAAAAGAAAAGCAAAAACGGACGGAAGAAGATGTTGAAGGGCAATCCAGAGATCATTCGTCGTGGTGATCGTTTCGCTTGCAGGAATTATAATACCGATAATCAAAAGGGTTAATGCGATTGCGAATACGCCATCGCAAAAGGCTTCTAAACGTGAGTTGGTGTTTGATTCTGCCATAATGACCTCACTGTATAAATTGCCGGATTATGTAGTAATTCCTAAAAGCAGTGTGCGAAGTATAGCATAATTTCAATATGGAAAAATAAAAAATCGCTCATTTTTATGGGCGTTTTTTTTAGGTCAATAGCATCACCAAGCTCAAGAGAGAAAAGCGGGGTGCTTCGGCCTCCGCACAGATGTGTTGGCTGTGCAACCAAGCGCCAGGTAAATGCTATTTATATCAGGGCCAACATGGCTTCAGCACCAAACAAATACCCGTTTTGTTGACGTCTATTCGACTTTAAGTATTCACGCCATTCTAAAGTCCAAATAATCTCGCAGCGTTGCCTCCCAGTATGACATCCACTTCCTCCTGAATGACATCCCTAAAAACGTCATAAAGATACTGAGGACTGCCACTGCGGTTTAATACAGCGGCAGTCCTCGTATTAGATCCTATTCTTCGAACCCGGTGATCTTCTTGGTACGTTCTTCCCAGTTGACTCCCCTTTTTTTCAGTGCACTGACGCGTACGAAATAGTAGATGATGGCCAGGGCGGTGAGCGCAATAAAGATGCCTGCCACTGTTGCCGTGCTCTTGTAGTCCAGCAACGCCAGGGCCATGAAGGCGAAGCTGGTTATGGCCGTGAAAATTGCTATCACAATCAGCCAGGGCCGGGGTATTTTGAAATAGGCTTTGGCATATTGTTCAGGAAACCTGCGCGGGAGGTTGACCGCGGCTATGGCCAGCACCACCGTCATCAGCAGTATGCCCACTGCTGCCATGACAGCATAGAAATCTATGTCGAAGCCGATAAACTGCATGAGGAGCAGAAGGAAAACCAGCAGGAAATAGATTCCTACCGCGCGGAGAGGGGTCAGCGTCCGCTTGCTGACTTTTCCGATCCCGGCCGGCAGCAGTTCGTCACGTGCCTGGGCAAGGAATTCACGCGGCAGAGCGATGGCCCCTGCATTAAGTGACGTCAAAGCGGCGGTCAGTGCCCCGAATGCCACGAAGCCCACCCAGCCGGCAGGCAGGAACATCGACGCCGTGTCCATGAGTGGGGCTTTCATCGCCTTGATAACATCGAAATTGTAGGGTACAGAGCTTACAAAAACCGTCCCGACGATCACGTAAATAACCAGGACGGCGAGCCCGCCGATAGTCAGAGATAATGGTATGTTTTTCTTGGGGTTTTTTATCTCCTCGCCCATCTCGGCGATCACCTGGAAGCCCATGCAGGTACTATAGCACAGTATGGCCGCCATCATGAGACCCGCAAATCCCTGCGGCAGGTTGAGGGAAAACTGCAGCGGATGCTGCGGCTGGAAAGCGCCGGCGACCGCATAAATACCCAGGGCAATTATCAATTGGGCCACCATAATAATCTGCAGCCAGTTGGCCAGCTGCAATTTGAAGAGAAACAAGATGAAAAAGATGGCTGGTATGATAAGTGACAACAATTGGATTTCAAGTTGCTTATCTATGCCCCAACTCCAATACGCGGCTATGTATCCCGATAACCCCATGCTGACAAAGCAGGTCGAGCAGGCGCCACCCAATACCGCCCAGTATGATGCCAGGCTTCCCCAAAATGGATTCGACAGGCGACTGGTGAACAGGTATCCTGCACCGGCTCGAGGAATTGCACTGGCTACCTGAATCAATGGCAATACGCCTACAACCGATATAATGATGCCTATTGTAAATGCCAGCCATAGCGCATTACCCACCTGTGCGCCGATGCCCGCTATAAGGGCGTATATGCCCATGCCGATGATGCCGCCGACCACCAGGGCTATACCGCCGATTAAACCAATTGACCGGCCGAGCTTCACCTCACCCTGATGCATACCGCCAGGACCCGAACTTGATTCTTGTGACAAAGTTCACCTCCTATATTTTAATTAAAATGCTATCAAGACAAATATTTTGCGGCCTTAGCCAGATCGACATTGCCGCCGCTGAGGACGCAGGCTATTTTTGCATCGCCGGACCTGGTGATCTTGCCGGAATTGACTGCGGCAAAGGACGAGACACCGGACGGCTCCACAACGAGCTTTGCCCTGCTCCAAACTAGCTTCATTGCATCTACCAGTTCGTCATCGGTTACGGAGATAATGCCATCCACGTACTTCATGGCTATTTCGAGCGTAGATTCGCTGATGATCGGGCTGCGTATGCCGTCGGCTATGGTCTCGGCCATATCGTGCAGTGTCACAGCCTTTTTCTCCTTGAAGCTGGTGGCCATGGCTGATGCATTGACCGGTCCGACCCCGTATACTTTTACCTTGGGCCTCGACTCTTTCAGTGCGATGGCCATTCCTCCGAGTAACCCGCCTCCACCTACTGGAACCAGCACGATGTCCACGTCCGGAAGGTCTTCGAGTATCTCAAGGCCGATCGTGCCCTGCCCCGCTGTAATCAGGGGGTCATCGAAAGGGTGGATGGGGACAAAATTCTTCTCCGCGCACATGGCATAGGCCTTTTCGATCAGGGGCTCTATGTTGTTCATGCTGCCGCCTATTATCACTTCGGCGCCGTAGCCGCGTGCGGCGTCGATCTTGGCCTGAGGTGTGCCGTCGGCAACCAGGATCACCGCCGGGATACCCAGCCTCCCTGCCACGTAGGCGGTAGCCTGGCCGTGGTTGCCCGAGGAAACTGTGAGGACACCGCCTATCTTTTGACCGAACAGGGATTTAATCTTGTTGGTGGCCCCGCGTGGTTTGAATGAACCCGTTCTCTGCAGGCATTCAGCCTTGAACCACACATTCGCACCGATTGCCTTGCCCAGGGATGGGGCAGAGAGCAGGGGTGTGCGCCGGGTGAAATCCGCGATGGTTTCGCGCGCCGCCATGATATCGGATAATTTAACCACTGTGGCCTCCTTTAATAGATGCTACTTTATTGCGATAACCTCGATTTCGACCGGCGAACTACCGGGGATTTCCTTTACTGCTATACAGGTGCGCGCCGGAGGGTTACCCGGGAAAAAGGTTTTGTACACCTCGTTCATAGCGTTGAAATCGGCCATCTCCCGCAGGTAGACGGTGGCCTTGACGATCTTGTCCATGCCGCTGCCGATTTTTTCGAGCGCCCTTTTTATATTGTTGAGTGCCAACTCCGTGCCTTTTTTAACGTCGTCGGTGATCATGATGCCCTTCTCGATGTCGATGGGGGTCATACCTGAGACGAAATAGAACCCGTTGGCCTCAATGATGTGGGAATACGGGCCGCCCTTGATGAGAAAATCGAAATCGTGTGCCTTTTTATCCATAGTACCTCCCGCTTTATAAATCGTTACCGGGGAAATTTTGTTAATATGACCGGATCGTTATCGCACGTTTCACCTCAGGTCATTTTTTATCCTGGACAGGATTAGCTCCGTCTGGGCCTGCTTGAACTGTTCAACTGTGTAGTCCCTTCTCAGCATCCAGCGCCTGAATGCCCACATATCGCACAACACTATGATATCGTGCGCCAGCAGGTTTACATCTTTGATCTTGAAATCGCCCCTGTCACATCCCCACTGTAATATTTTTTTAATCAGGCCTATTTCATGGGCTTCACGCTGGAATAGAAGCGCCGTTTGCGCGGGATTCAGGTTTCTGGCCTCCTGGTACCAGAAGACGGTGACGTCCTGTGTCTTGTCAACAAAAGTAATAATCGCCTCAATTACTCCGGTGATGGCTTCCAGGGGAGGTATTTTGTACAAATCCTCAAGGTTCTCTTCGGCAAATTTCTGCAACTCCGCCGCGGTGATCTCCTGAAAGAGAGAGAGGATGTCATCTTTGGACCGGAAATAATGGTAAAGCGCTCCCGTGGTGAGGCCGCAATTCCTGGCGATATCGCGCATGGACGTCCTGATATAACCCTGCTTAACGAATAACCCTGCGGCTTTGAGTGCTAAATCCCGTTTCCTGCTCTCTACCTGTATCTTATCGGCAACCCTGATCGCAACACCTCTGCTGATTATTATGATAACGGCCGTTAGGTATGCAGATAATGTAGTATGAATTTTTAATTTTGTCAAGGGGGTGCACAGTTCAGTGGCAATAACGGGTTAAAGACCCAATCCACACGCAAATAGTAATGCCCTCAATAAGAGTCTAACCACAAAATAGAGTAGCAATAAGAAAGGGGGCCTTTCCGCCACGCTTGAGTATTTAACTACGTATGATGCCCCTTGTCGGCCCTGCCAATGGCTGTGATAGTAACGTCCTTCATGCCATGTGGGATACCGATGGAGTGAAGCATGCCGGTTTTGGTGGTAACATCACCAATATCACGAGCGAAAAATTCCAGGACAGCTAAGTAACCAATAGTAGCGTTGTTAGGGGCAGGTCACTTGACTGCCTCGCAAAGCTGATCAACCACCTGTGGACTTGTCAGAGCAATTTGGCCTGACAGTTTATGATAGAAGCTTATTCGGAACGTCATTCAGGATGGCTTCCGCTTCCCTGACGATTTCCTGTACCATATCATTGACCTTGGGCATATCGTTAATTCGCTGAGCCGCTTCACCGGCAGCCATAAGAGCTTTTTCCTTATCACCTTCAAAGGTAGCTTTTATGGATTCAATCTCATATATTATCAAATCCATATCGGTAGTGGTGAAATCATCAGGCGTGCCCAGGAATACGCCGGGTGATTTCTGGAGAGTATTCCTGGCATGTTCCTGGCTGCGGGGCGTTTTTAGCCACCGGGCAGGCCCGACGAAGCCGCGCGCCACTAGTGTTCCCCTATCGCCTGCGGCTACGACCCCTTCCTTCCAGATCTGATGGAAATCACTCTCCTGTGTTGCCAGGAAGCGGGTCCCCATTTGCGCGCCGTCTGCGCCCAATACCATTGCGGCAGCCAGCGTCCTGCCGTCGCAGAACCCACCGGCACCGACCACAAGAGTATCCTCGTCTGACACTGCCTCAACCACGGCTGGAAGCAAGATCATTGAGTGTACAGGCTCCCAGGACGTGTGGAAACCGCCTTCATGTCCAGAAGCCACTATCACGTTGACACCGGCTTTCTTGCAACGCAATGCTCCCTTAACAGACGGGACAACGTGCATCCAGGTAAAGCCCGCTCCCTTTATTTTTTCCTTCCAACCTACAGGGTCGCCAGCCGAGGTAAAGATCACCTTGAAATGCTTCTTGATATCAGGATTCTCCTCACGCACCCTGATGGCCGTATCAATCATAACATTTGCCTGGAGGCGAAGCTCCGCAGAGACCATCACGTTGATACCGAAAATGCCACCTTGATCTTTCACCAGCCTGTATGTCCGTTTCAGCACTTTTTCCAGGACCGTAGCCATATCGTCATCGAAATTGGCGCCGGCGGTTTCCACAAAGGCTTTGTAAATCCATGGCTGAATATCTTTATCAAAAATGCCGCTTGTGGAAAGTA
>Ga0265595_1002026_pt1 | contig 14517 bp, 15 predicted proteins | sample saktaG_15_FD_190148 | JGI IMG/M metagenome (GOLD analysis project Ga0265595, IMG submission 190148) | Saline water microbial communities from Sakinaw Lake, British Columbia, Canada - sak_2013_06_06_50m | ecosystem: Environmental > Aquatic > Non-marine Saline and Alkaline > Saline ... | reverse complement strand
AATATTAACTCCGGTAAGAATAACTCCCCCCTCCCAAAAAGATCACCCACCTCAGTTATCCCAACCCTGAATCCCTTGTTAATTACCTCTAAAGGATCCAGCCCCTCAGCAATCGCTCGCTTCGCCAGCTCCTGCGCCTTGCCTTTATCAGCATCCCTAATCGATTTCTTGGCTTCTTTTAAAAATTCCTCTGTGCCCATATGTCTTGGCCTCCTTTTTCTTAAATCTCTTTTTTAGCGTAATTTGCCTTCACCAATAATTCTCTTCCACTTCCTGCCCATTCACATCACAATCTCCACCAAATCCGTGCTACAACCAGCAACTATGCCGCTTCCCTTGCTATCTTTTCTTTCAATTCTCCTTCAGCATTTTCCACAATTGAACGTAAAGAAGAAAGCGTCTCCGCAGGCAACGGCTCCGGCTTGTGATTCTTAAGAATCGATAAAAGCTCTTCATGTGCCCTTTCAACCATGTCCTTGCTTCCACTACTCTCCCATGACTCCCTCATCTTCCTGTCAATTAATTTAGAGTGGGATTGCTCCTTCATGTGCCTCAAAGTGTGTTTCGCACTTAAGAAGTTACCACCAGGCCCTACCTGCTTGATAGCTTCTAAAGCTATGGTCTCGTCATTGACCTCAATCCCCTTTATCGCTATTCTAACCATTCTGGCTATTTCGTTATCTATCACCAGTTGGGTTAGATCAAATGTAATCCCAAGCTCAAGCATTCCCATACCGTAAATCAAATTAGCCCCTGCTAACGCCGGTAAAAGAGCCGTAAGGCTCTTTTCATGGCCTGCCTGAACATCAGGAACTTTGCTGTCTGCCTACCCACCTGCAACCAGGCTACACAGACGATAATACTGAGCTAGCTTTACTACAGCAGCACTGATTACAGCAAGCTCAGGAGAGCCTACCGGGGTAGTCGCAGTTTTTAAATCCATGCAAGTGGTTGAGCTGCCATAAATTATTGGAGCACCTTTACAGGTTAACTGGGATAAGACAATTTCACTCAATATTTCAGCGTTGTGGACAACTAACGCCCCTGCTAAAGTAACAGGAGATGTGCCACCCGATAGTCCCATGGACAAAGCAATATGTGGAATCCCAGCCATTGCGGACTCAATAACATCGCCAGCAGGAACTTTACCGAGGATTAGCGGGCTAACAGGACACGAGATAGTAGTCCATAGGGGGCGCTCCCTCAATTTCTCCTTCCCACCTGCAACCACCGCCGCCATTGCAATGCGCACTCTCGTAAATTCCTCACCACCATCACCGCTTGCTATATGCTTTGTAGTATTAGCTAGCAAAGCTTCCATTACGTGAAGAGCACTTACCTCCGAGGAAACATCCCGAGCATCACAAGGCCTCCAAACAACATCCACTTCACTAAGGGCATCCGCGACTAATGCAATGTTAGCCACATCCTGCTTTGTCGATTCCCTGTACTCACCTGTAAAAGGGTCTATTACCATTGGAGCTTCCCCAAAATTGGTAAAATTAACCCTGCTCCCTCCCAAAATCACGTCATTTTCGGGGTTCCTTCCAGCAAGTAGAATCTCGCTGGGCACAGAACGAATGGCGTCCTCAACTACATAAGGAGGGATTTTAACCAGTTGCTCCTTTCGGTCAACAATAACACCAGCCGCTCCCTCAAAAATATCCAAAGCCCTCTCATGCTCAACCCTTACGCCGGTCTGCTCCAACAATTCCAGAGTAGCCAGGTGAAGCTCATACAACTCATCATCCGAAAGTAGATTTAATCCCATACCCTGCATTAGCTGCCTGCCTGCACTTGCCCGACGTTTTCCCATTTAATCACCTCCTTCTTAAATTAACTGCTTCAGCAATTTCCAACATTCCATTTAGTACTTCCATAAAGTATAATTCGGTTTCCTTTTTGTCTCACTTTCGCAGTATAATTTCGCAGCCTTTAATTGCTATTCTTTACGCCCACAGTTTCTTGCTTATTCTATCTTTAAACATGCTTACACAGTTAATTTCTATATCCAACAGTTCTGCTATACGAAATTTCGCGTCTATCCCCTTAGATACACGAGGGAGAGCATCGACTCTCCCAATATCCAAATCTTCCCTTACTTCATTCATAACTATAGGGTCTGCAAGATCAGATACAGAAACTTTCAACTTATTAGCCACATACTCTTTTGCTTCTTTGATTTTCATTCCTCGGGACATTTGCATGCGCCCTACCAGGTCTCCAGCAGTGCGCATACCGCCCATGCCCGAAGCAATACTGTGAGTAATATGCATCCCCAGAGGATCCCCCACTCCTACCTACAAACCATCCATCCTGGCTATCTCCACCATGGCTTTGGAAACTCTGGACACTGAATCTACAGGAGGAGTAGGTGTTACAGGGATTCCTTCCACTCCCATGCCCACATTAGCATGGACAGGTATATGGGAATTCTCACCGCAGATCTTAGCAAAAGTAGCCGCTCTGGCTACATTCCACGGGCATGACTCATCTGTATTAGTATTAACAGCCGGGCCAAAAATAGTAGCCCCTGCTTTCTCAACTAGCTCGAGTTGTCTATGCGGATATAATCCCGCCAAGCGCACCCCCTCATACTCTAACTCACCATGCATCCCCAGAATGAACTCCCCAGACATTCCTACCTCGATACACATCTGAGGATATTTCTTCCTTAATATCGCAATGGCTCGCAAAGCTGCTAGAAATTCCGCATCTCCTGCTGCTGCCGTAGTGTCAAAATTAATGCCATCTGCTCCCGATTCATACATTGTACTGGCCACATAAACCATGTCTTTAACAGCATACTCCACCATTTCTTCTTGAGCTGCTCTAGCTTCGGATATTTTACCCTGAGGTATTAGCTCCATTGGATTGGAACAGGGGCCATCCGGCTGGGTATACAAGCCTAAATTCGGCATAGCTCCATAAAACAAAGCGGGGATTGTTACCAGTAATGCTTGCTCCAATGTTGGTTGCTCAATCCACATGATGGACTTCGCTGGTTTATAGCTGTAATCCATGTGCCCCATTTCCATCGTATCAGCACCAAGTGCTCTTTCATAAAGTTGCAATGATTGCAGCTTGCTCACCGATATATTCGCCCTATTAAATTTAGTAGTACCGCTATCATAACTAAGAATTACTTCTTTTCCTCTCTCCACACCAACACTTTTATCAGGGCACTTATAAATATCAAGTAAGCGTCGCAAATCGTCTTCGGAGAGAGGGGGGATTTTTGCTCTCTCGGCAGCATCCTTAGTGCCTTCTTCCAAATCTCGCTTTAACTCGCTTTCACTGAGCTCAATTACAGAGCCATCTCCCATCCTTGTATAAAACTTCTCCATTTATTACCTCCTTCTTATTTAGCTATTTACTTTTCACTGGTCATCGCCTATCGCGATAGCAAAACACCAGCCCAATTCAAGGCGAGCTGCACTCTGCTACAAATTGGTTCTATATATTCTTTTAAGCATCCTCATTATACCATCAGGAAGCTCGGGAATTCTATTAATTATCACCACTTTGCCCTGGCCATACAAGTCACTTTGATTAACCTCCACTGATATAGTAATAACATCCACACCACCTTCCCTGCATTGCCTTAATGCTTGTCTTACTGTAAATGTGTCTTTGGGACAACCATCAGTGAAATGAATTATCATTTTCCTGTGGGCAGACCTCCTCTTCAGCAAAAGCAAGGCTGCGGCAATTGCTTCCCCTGAAGGGGTACCTCCACCAGTCCAGATACTCTCTAGAGATAACTTCATTTTGGATGAGGCGAGCCGTGACAACTGTACATCAGACCCCGAATAGAGTCCCTTGCCAGTATAAGTAACTACTTCATACCAGATTTTAGGAGATAAGGGCTGTAACGCTTCCGCGAATATACAGGCTGTTTTGTTCACATCACCCAGATAAGGATTCATAGAAGCCGAAACATCCATAAGAAGCACTACCGCCAAGGAAGACTTATTTCTTATGTCACGAACTTTGAATACTGTGACCTTGCCCACTCCCGCTTTGGACAATCTTCTACCATCTAACTTGCCGTTTTTAAGTCCGTGCCTCCATTTTGCTCCTAATATATCAAGCTGAGAGAAAATACGATGAACCTGCTGGATCTCTTTAGATACCATATTCTTTACCTTATTGTAGGACAAAGGATCATAGAAACCATCCTTGATTTTAGTGACGCTAGCTCTAATTCCCATCTGGCTAAGCTGTTGAGTGAGATCTTCCACATGACCACTAGCATAATCCCCCATTTCCTCGCTTGTATCACGACTGGCGTCAATCTTCGTAGAGTTATCCGTGTAATTACACAAATCTTGAAGGCTTCCAGGAAAATCGCTTCCGTAAATATTTCTACGGAGCTGTTCAGCTATCTCGTCATCATAAGAATGCTCATTTTGGGGTTTCCTGCTCTCCAACTCCAGTTTTGCTTGCCCCATAGCGGAGCTAACGCCCTTCGTGGGAAATTGTTGCAACCATTTCCAGTTATCCACAGCCATATCCAATCTTTTCTGGGAATCAGCCACTTTGACATAGTCACTAGTTTTTTGTATCAGGGGAAATAACGCCTCCATTACTTTTGGAGAGGCTTTATCAGTTATATTTTCACCGTACAAAGACACGGCTGCCCAAACTTCGACGAGGTTGTCTCTGGCAAAATCTCCAGCCAGCAATTCAGTAGCTTGTCTGCCCCATTCAGGGTACATAACCATCCTCGCAGCTCTAATGTATTCGGAAAGAGTGCTTGAAATCCTTCCCAGCCTTGAATCTATATAAGCACTCTCCAGAATATTATGTATGCTGCTTAATTCTTTCTTTTCGTCGTTCGACAGCTTGTGCCAATCTTGATATTTAGAAGTCGGTTCAGTCCATCTTTCATATCCTGCTTCGTGGATTGCCATGCCAAGCACCACATCCACAACCCGCCCAGGGATAGGTGTTTTGAAGCCATTCAAAATACCAGCATCTAACCCAATGAGTTTTTTGGAATAAGAAACAAGGAATTGACCTACCCACTGCACTCCATACCTCCCACCCAAAAGCTCCACTGCCCTGGTCGCTCCGTCCAATATAGAGGCCAGTTCACTCACTCTGTCTCGAGATCTATCTATCCTCCAATAATCGGAGAGATTTCTAGCCATTGCTTTCCTCTACAGGAATAATTTCCTGACCATCTTCCACATAGGGATTTGCTTCCAGCCACTGGAGAGCTTCCAGAGACATTTTTTCCATAGAGGTATCCTCAACCCCATTGATAATAGCGGTTTCCACCGCATCCCTTAGAGAAGCATCGTCCTTTAGTTCTTCAGCAGCCACAAGCAATTGCCTCGTAGACACTGGAACTGGACTAGTTGCCTTCCTCAGAGTATTGGCAAAAAGAGTCAATTTGTTCGCCATCTCCTTGCTCAATCCGTGCTTCTGCAGGATTTCGGTCTCTTCCCTACGAGGTGGATAGCTAAGTCTTATAGTTCTGGTAAACCTATCCCTTAACGCACTATCCAGGGGACTAGTCCCGTAATAATCATCCCCCTCATTGATAGTAGCAAAGAATATTACCCCTCGGGCCACCATTATCTTGTATCCGAGGTCATCGCTCCACATAGAACGGCGCCAATCAAGCAATCCCAATATAGCATTCAGTACCTCGGGATGTGCTCGATTTATCTCATCCAGGAGAGTCACGGAGCAAGGAGTTTCAATAGCATGGACAAACCTGGCTTTGCGATACCATGTTTCCCCATTGCTGAGTCTATCCTTCCCAAACCATTGCTCAGCATCTATAAAAGCTCCGCAGTGAACTTCATGATATGGTCGCTGGAACAGGTGAGCGAACTCCCTGGCCAAAGTGGTTTTGCCACATCCCTTAGGTCCACGGATAAGGGCATTTACCCACTCTCCTCTCTCTGACATGGAAGCTATCCTGGACAATCTTTCCCTGTTTTGTGAAGATATCCAGAAACCAGCCTCCCCGGGTGGAACGGTGATAGCACTGTCCGCAGAAGAGGCAACAATTCGCTCATCATTGGAAACCATTTTGCACTTTCCTCCTTTAGATATTCAGGCGTACGCCATCAAAATACATAAGGGCACGCCCTACTCGCTGAATATTTTGATATCCTTTATTCACCATAACAAGCCTTTCCAGTCCAAACCCTATTCCCACCCATGGATCAACCCAACCCCATTGACTATCCAGGGCATTGGGGCCTATAACCCCCGAGCCAACTTCTAAGCCAGCAACGACGTCAATCGTTTCACCATAGACTTCACTGCATGTAGAAGTCAGCTGATAGTCTTTTATCTCCGCAGCATCCATTACTATGGCAGCTAGCTCCTCTAATCTTTGCCTTCCTCCCTCCTCAGGCGAGCCAAGCTCCACAAGGTTTAACATGGTAAATTCATTCAGATGGTGGCCACCTTTTGAATCCTTGCGAAAACAAGGGCCTACTTCAAAAGCCCGTATTGGCTTATCATACAAGCGGGCAAATTCAGCCAAAAGATAATAAAGGTTCGGGGCTAACATCGGTCTTAGACATTTATCATCGCTCACCCAAAATACCTGCTTAAATAGTGGCTGCTCTGGCGTAATTGACATCTTTGCCAGCAAGCCTTTAGCCAGGATAATTGGCGTAATTACCTGAAAAAACCCATTCTTAATAAGCACATCGGTGAGTTTAGTCTCCAGTTCACAAAGTGCAGGGCGATGGCGAACATTTCGCACCTCCAGCAAATGCTGTTTGCCCTGCCTTACAAGCAACTGCTCTATATTACGAAAAGCCTTATCTCGATCTTGAACACTAGAAAATGATTTTTCTTGAAAATCAACAGGAGCATCCAACTCTCGCAGGCGTTGCTTTTGAACTTTTGAAAAACTAATATTCATCCACCGCTGTTGCCTCAACAAGAATTTTCACATAATCAGGCGCAGCAGCTAATTCAATATAATGAACTTTCGAAGCTATATCTTGAGCCTCCATGCGCTTGTTCCTGGAAATTAAAGCCAGTTTAGCCCCCATACCTGCAGCATTCCCTACCTGTTCAAAACAATTCAAGGGGAGGGATGGCAGCATCCCAATAGTCATCGCACTTGAGACATCAATGTAGCTACCAAAAGCCCCAGCGATAATCACTTTCTTGATTTCTCCCGAAGAACGGCCCCTAGCATTCAAAAGAACTTGAATGCCCGACCTCAATGCCCCTTTAGCTAACTGTATCGCCCGCACATCCTTTTGAGTAATGGTAATCGCTGGGAATTCATTTTTTTCTCCCTCAGCGATAATAAACTCGCGCCGTGCTTCGTCATCATGCACCCGAGGATGATTATTCAACATCCTACCGCTCTTATTCACAATGCCAGCTAATCGTAATTGCGCTACTGCGTCCAGCACGCCAGAGCCACAAATTCCAATTGGTCTAACTCTATCAATGGTGAGGTAATCAATAATGTTATCCGATATCCTCAGCCGTTCTATCGCTCCAGCAGCAGCTCGCATGCCATCCTTAATCTCTGCCCCTTCAAATGCGGGCCCCGATGCACAGGACACACTGGCTATTTCATCTCCATCTATCAACGAAACCTCGCTATTTGTCCCAATATCAACAGCTAAGACTAAACTCTCTTTTTGCCATGTCCCCTTTGTAGATAGTAGCATCGCTACATGGTCAGCTCCCACAAATCCAGCAATGTTCGGTAATATGTGTACATAAGTTCCTGGAGCTATACCCAGCCCTAAATCTCGAGCCTTGATATCCATGGCACCTTTAACCACCGGTACATAAGGGGCAGACGCCAATTGCTCTATCGGCAACCGTAACAGAAGATGATGCATAGCAGTATTTCCTACTATCACGGCTTCCACAATTTCACCTGGGAGTGTGCCGACTTCATCACAAAGTTCAAATAATAATTTGTTTAGTTCATCTATAACCAACTTCTGCATCAATTTCCCGCCTCCCTTTTTCTCCAAAACAAAGGAGAGGCGTGAAACGATATCATCTCCATAAGCAAATTGAGGGTTCATAGCCCCCTTGGCCGCTAATGTCTTACCATTTTCCAAATCCATTAAGTAAGCAGCTATTTTTGTGCTTCCTAAATCCACAGCCAATCCCAATTGGCGACTAGATTGGCGTCCGATAGCTACTACCTCGTTACCTCTCACGAAAACTTTAGCTTCCCAATTCCATGCTCGCAACAAAGGAGAGACATTTCTTAGAGTTTCAATATCGATAGTGCTGCAGTTTACTCCTTGATTTCTTAATTCCCCTAGTATACGTTCAGCATCAGCCTGCAAATCTGACATAGAGGGAACAGGTAAGCGTATATTATAAGCTTGAACAGCTGGGTCTGGAGCGACGTCAATATCAAAGCCTTCCACCTGGAGTCGTTGCATCGTGGTCATTGAACCAGGAGGCACAAGCAATTCTAGGTCGTCCCTCGGATATGTCTGGCAAGCCAGGCGCCAGCCTTCTTTCAACTCCTGAGGTGAAAAAGCCTTTACCTCGTTAGCTGTAGGCTCTGAAACAGCCCCTTCTAGAACTCGCACTTTGCAGCAATTGCCCCGCCCATGACCTCCACATATGCTGACCATATCCACTCCTGATTGATGCGCGCAGTCCAGAAGAGATTGATCATCTCTACACTTTCCGTTTTTGCTCATCGGTTTAAAATCAATTCGGCAAAATTTCACTTTTGAACCCTCCTTAATCCTCTAAGTCGCTTATCTTTGATAATTTAATGTAACTGTCAGCAGGCAACGCTAAGCCTGCTGCAACTTCTACCGCTTTGATAATTCCTATTGGGACAGGACAAGCTGTATGAAGATTACAGCCCTGAGCTAAACGCAAAACCGTTGGTGTATCATTAAGGGAGCCAATTTCCCGAAATGGGTCCACGTGAGTCAGCTCCTCTGCCATATTCTGGACATTCTCACACTCGCTCTTGATTCTCAGCGAAACTCGCCGACTATTCTCTCTCTCAACCTCGATGATAGTTGTGTATCCACATACTCCAGCAAACACCTCTGCCTTTACTCTTTCAATCTTTCCCATATCCAATAACTTTCCTGAGCATAAACCAATACAACCCAATTCTGGCTGACCATATGATAGCACTGAAACAAGAAAATTTCAGTGAGTTTTCCTCTAACCGCCCTTTCAGGGTAAGAGAGTCGCCAGAAGAAACAAAGCTAATGCCATGCTTCAAGGAGGAAAACCTGGCATTGCCATTTTGGGGTTAAGCCAACTCGTGGGTAACAATCTAGTTGTCTCTGCATAGAGGCGACCCCCTGCACTAATTTCTATTCCCTTTTCTGTGCTCATCTCAACGAGCTCATAAACCAGAATCTTTCTCACTCTTCTGTCTTGCTAAGTGGTTGCTGCTGTGTTACGCAATGAATTGCACCTCCAAACTCATTAAGTGCAACGCAATTGATGCCAATAATCTCCCTGCCGGGAAATTGCTCCCCTATAATTTTCTTGGCACGGTCATCATTGACATTGCCAAAAACAGGCACCAGCACAACGCCGTTAGCTATCAGAAAGTTACTATAAGCAGCATCGGTATAATCCGTTGTCATACTTACACCAGCTCTTACTCCCGATGTTGGGTGCACCCCACCTTTGGGTAAAGGGAGGGGTACCAATGTCAATGGTTTACTTGATTCGGTGGTTGCATTCTGCAATTCCTCACGGTGCACCTTCAACACAGAATAGCGAGGCTCTGTATCTTCCTCCGCCCAGTTATAAATTACCGTAGATTCATTAACAAATCGAGCCGCTATATCGACATGCCAATCAGTATCATCCCCCCATTTTTCAGCATCGGTAGCGCCCGTCAACCAGATAAAGTGCTTGATGCTAAAATGCCTGGCGATAATTTCTTCTACATCCTTCTGGGTCTTTCCAGGATTCCTGTTGGGATTTATGATAGAGCTCCGAGTAGCCATAAATGTGCCCTTCCCGTTAACCTCTACAGCTCCACCCTCCGTTACCATCGGGGGCGAAAAAATAGGAATAGATAGCTCTTTGCCTATCCTGGACGGCACATGGTTGTCTATTTCATGATCATATCTGTTTCCCCAACCATTGAATTTCCAATCAGTTATGGCAAGTTTTCCCTCTCCATTAGTCACAAAAATAGGTCCATTATCACGAGCCCATACATCATTGGTGGGAATAATATGGAAGTCAACGTTCTCCAGACCAATATCAAAGAACTTCAGTTGCTGTTCAGCGTGCTCCCTGCGCCGCTCATCCTGGACTATGATATGAACATTTTCATGTTCCTGCAGTGCATTCACCATTTCTAACCAGGTTTTCTCCAGTCTAAGTTGCCACCCCGGCCGCTGGTCATCATGAGGCCACTGCAACCATGTGCCTTCATGCTCTTCCCATTCAGAAGGCATACGAAAATCTTCGGGGTTTAATTCCACTTCTTTCATTTTGCGTACCTCCTTTCGATTAGTGTGACTCCATTTTATCAAGAGTTTGTTCGAACGCAGGGCTAAGCCCCCCATCAGTTTGCTTTCTTAGACGATGGGCAATGTTCTTATCCACCCACGACAAATCCCGCACGCGATCCTTGCCAGATTTAACAATAGCTACCCGTGAAATCAAGCGGGTCAGATTCTGGCTGCCACAGACAGGGCAGCATGGAGATGAAGTGTCTGAGAAATTTTTCCAGATAGTCACTTGCTGGTGGCATTCCTGACAATCGTATTCATAAAGAGGCATACTCCTCCCTCCCATAAGTAATTACTTGCCATGTTTCATTGTTACCTGAATCATCTAGGCCTAAGTATAAACCAAAAGCAGCTTGGGGCAAAAGTATCTTTCTTGCTTGCCTTTTTTATCCATAACGGATATGGTTCTGTATCAGCAACTTTTGACATGAGCTGCTCCTTACTCCACCACTTCATGGTATGTTTCTTATTCAGGTAATATCCCAGGATTGGTCCAATTTCATTTATCAAATCTATAGCCAGAGTCTCATCATTGACTTCTACTCCCTCCAGCAGACGCCCTATCCAGCCGGCTATATCAATCATCTAATACTTCCTGGACAGGACTCCATGTTAGCTCAGCGTGGATACCACCATGAAAGACATTAAGGTTTCCCCCGGAGATAACAGAAATGAGAGCGCCCAATGCTTTCTCATATGCACACTGAAAATCTATCTTCTTCGCGTCACTTGTAAATCTAGCGGTAGTACATGTGGGTGTACTGTATCGGCGAAAAAGTTGATTGGTCATTACACCTGTAATAGATTCTCCTGCTGCAGCGAAACGAGAACTCCCCGTTCGAATATTTATCATCCCTAAGCCATGCTGAACCGAAAATCCTATATCTGGCCTTATAAGCTGCTTAACCATATCTTTTATATCCTTATTCGTGTGAGCTACATTAACCTCCCTCTTATTCCTAACTGATTTGAACAATCCCAACTTATAAAACACGACTCACAGATATGCCTCCTGCAGTGACTACATCTATGAAGCCACGTTTTTCTTCACTGGCGATTCATTCGTCCTTATTATCATTCAATAGTTCTGCCCTCATGCACAGCCACACCACCTCATGGTAGACAGAGCCAGAATCCTGGTTAGATTTATCAATTCCCCAATATCCACAAACTCATCAATTGAATGGCATGTCTTGTCGTTAGGCCCTATAGAAATAGTGGGAACTTTAGAATAATTTATCAGGTGAATTGCATCAGTCAAACTGCCCATGCCCACCAGTTTTGGGGCAATACCTAGCTCCCCTGCTACCCCCAGCGCAGTTTTCACTATCGGCTCATCTTCACCTATCTCTGCACCATATACCCAGCCAGTCTCAAGTTTCGGAGGATGTTCCTTCATCCATGAGTCAGCCGCCGCAACGCTCTTTATCTTCTCTTCTATCTCCTCCCACAACTTCTCCGTGCTGGGAATAAACATTGCATCATAGGTTATCTCAACTTTCTCAGGATATGTGACAGACCATTCTCCACCCTTTATTATCGTAGGCGTAATAGTGTCGGGGTCTAGAAACTTGTGCTTCTTATCCGGCCTGGTCCTCCAGTCTTCCTTCAATTCCTCTAAGCCCTGTAGTATTTTCACCGCCTTTGAAATCGCATTCACAGCACCACCTTCCCTCCAGTGCGGTTGCGTCATCTCAGCATGGCCAGCTCTGCCATACACAGTTATTTTGCCACCCGCACCACCCCTCATGGCTATAAGTACATTCATATTGGTAGGCTCAGGGATTATCGCCGCATCGGCGGTGTAGCCTTTTTGACAGCACGCCAGGGTGCCCATGCAAGTTGATTCCTCTTCAGGAACTGTTTCCACTGTTAAATCTCCGTTTAACTTAATCCCTGCCGCATGAATAAATTTAACTGCCTCAAGCATGGCAACAACTCCACCCTTCATATCACATGCTCCCCTGCCAAAGACCTTATTGTCCGCTACTTCCCCTTTAAAAGGATCATGAGTCCAGCTATCTATCTGTGTTGCAGGCACAACGTCAATGTGCCCATTCAACAGTAAGGACTTCCCTTTCCCTGCACCCTTAAGCTTCCCCACGACAACCGGCATATTGCTCAGGTCTTTATCCGGGCGAACCCCTGAGCCAGGGAAATCCTTAAGTTTCGATGCATCAATTTCCCATGTGTCTATATCAAAGTTCATCCCCTCCAGGAAGTTACAGACAAAGTCCTGGAGTTTTATATATTCGTCATCCTCGGATTTGCCCCCATGCGGTGGGCTGACCGTCTTGAAACTTATAAGCTTGCTCAGGCAGCCAACAATCTCCTCCCTATTTTGATCTATTAGTTGAAGAACTTTCTTCTCTTTCTCAGATAACATTTGACCTCCTGTTATGTTTTAAAGATAACATCTTCACAATAACTCTTATGCAACGCCCTGATAAACGCATATCCGTGTCTTCTTGAATTCCTAAAACGATTTAAGAGATAGATATTCTCTTCGAACACGTCTCCCGCAGGTTGATTGTAACACCCATTCCAGCCATTGTTTTTAGAAATCTGACTGGATCCAGACATTCAGCAACTATTGTCCCTTTTTCTGCCTCTCCCTCTACACACATTCTAGCTCCCACTACGGCAGGTAACGCAACGCCAATGCCTGTCGCTCCAAATCTTCTATAAAGCGCCAACCTCTCTTCGGTAGTTGTGTGTGGGATAATGGGATTGGCCAGCGTGTAGGTAATTTCCTCCCCTGACTTGGCTCCTTTTACTTCTATGTTACCTGTATAGGTAAACTGGAGAGGTTTTCTGAGACTCTCCTCATTCTCGTTCAAGAAGTCATTGACCGGATGGCTCACCAACTTCATCAGGACATCGTTTGGCGCAACCTTAACGCCTTTCACATCTATAGGTTCTGCGCTGTGAAATCCCATCTTGACGAACGCACCCGCCAGTGAATCTATGGGGTATTTGAAATAGCAGTATTTGATACCTTTACCTATGAAGCGGGGTAACGTTATTGGTTCCTGGTGTTGATGATACACAAGTGCCATTTTGCCAACAGGCTCTGGTAAATCATATTCTCCGGCAGGCGCAAATATAGGGTATTTCTTATACTTGCCGTCTTCGAACATCATAGGCTCAACCGCATAACCCCAGAGTGCCCTGAACGGAGACCACCCTGGCAGCCACTCACTCACTACTTCCTTGGGCTCTCCAAGAAACTTGTAACCACTTCTGATATCTATTCCATCTACACGGTCCAACTTGTCACAGAGATATTTCGCCAGTATATTGAATTCTCCGGGGGATGCTCCACAGCCAACCAGCGCGGTCAATCCAGCCTTCTTGAAGTCGCTGTCAAACGCAAGCGGTCGGTTCTCTATCACCTGCGCCAGTATATTATCCCTGGCTAGTATGTCCATCGAGGTAGCTTCACCGAATGATGTATCTACGTAATGAGCTCCGCTGTTCAGCGCAGCCTGCATTATGTTCATGTCGAACTCAGTTACGACCAGATTGATGATAACATCCACCCCACTGGCCGCTTTCTCAATATCTGCAATGTTTGCAGCATCCAGTTTTATGGGGGTAATCTTATCGCTCCCTATCTTCTCCTTAACCTTCCGAGCAACCTCCACATCCAAATCACCCAGTATTATCTCTGACACATCCTTTTCTTTGGATAAAATCGAGGCGCATGGGCCCCCTTGAGCTCCAGCTCCTACTACTAATACTTTGTTCATACTATTCCTCCTCATTAATTACTTAGTTAGAACTCACCTCAGTTTTCCCCGAGGGCCAATTCTACATAGGCATCGTATCCTGGTTAAAGTAACTCGTGGTTGTTTTGATTTATTCATGATCCCTTTAATTTGCCTCTTTTCTATAGATACCTGATTAAGTAGGTCTCTAACTCTTATACACATACCACCTACCAAATACAACACCAATAAGCCAGTTATTAATATTACGACTTCTATTGTCACGATATCTTCGCCTTTTCCTATTGTTCTCTATCAACCATGAGTTACCT
>Ga0265595_1002021_pt1 | contig 14543 bp, 12 predicted proteins | sample saktaG_15_FD_190148 | JGI IMG/M metagenome (GOLD analysis project Ga0265595, IMG submission 190148) | Saline water microbial communities from Sakinaw Lake, British Columbia, Canada - sak_2013_06_06_50m | ecosystem: Environmental > Aquatic > Non-marine Saline and Alkaline > Saline ... | reverse complement strand
TCGCGCCGGATGTCGAGACGCCTGCTCCGGCCGCGTTGACCTGCTCCCGAGCCAGACGTCGCCTCAGCTACCCGACCCGTCGCGCGGGCGGCGTCTCCCCTGCTGCCTGCGAACCGTGCGAACCGTAGTCCGTGAACCGTACACCGTAAGCCGCAAACCGTAGCCGTCGGCCGCCGGTTTGCCTGTGCTACCTGCTAACTCCTCTCTGCTAACTCGAACGTGCCCCGCTTCCTTGACTTCCCCGCCCGAGAGTTCTAGAATCAAGCCATGGCTGAGCCGAATCCCCTTGACACGAGGATGAGTTGAGTACGACGCGCAGCCTGCCTTCCCCTACTGAATGGCCCGAGCAGATTCGGGCCGGTGTGCTGGCCGAGCGGGTCGAGCTTGAGGTCTCCGAACGGGCCCTGCGCACGGTTGCCGGACCGGAAGAGTTGCGGCGGAGCGCCGACGATGGTACTCAGACGACCGGAGACAGACTGGTGCTCGACGGTAATAAGCTGGCGACCGCGCTGGCGCGAGGGACGCGCGAGTTGCAGCACCGGTTCCACGACCTCGGGGCCGAATTCGCCTATCCCCTGGCCCCTTTGATGAACGAACTGCGGGTGCAGGGCGGGCTGCTCTTGGTGCTGGCCGATGCGCTGAACATGCCCGACGACCGGCAGGGTTCGCAGCCGGACGCCGCGCTGCACCGGCGCTGGGCCGAGACACGCGAGCTTTATGCCGAGGGCTGCGCCAAGGCCGCGGAACTTCTTTTCCCCGAAGCCCTGGAATGGCTGCGCAAGGCCGAAGACCGCTACCCGACCGATTTCTCGGTCCAGTTCGAGCTGGGCTGGATTTATCTTTACGGGGTGTCCCGCGATGACAGCGTGTTCAATCCGGTCGAGGCCGAGTCGCACATGCGCCGGGCGGTGCGGTACGGCCAGGGCGCGGTGCGGCGCCGGCCGGAAATGGCCGCGCCCGCGGCCGAGGCGCTGGTGCACCTGTCGATCGCCTGCCACCTGCTGGACCGTACCGAGGAAGCCCTCGGACTCTGTGATGAGGCGTGCAGGCTCAACCCCAAGTTGTCCCAAGCCTACTACCACCGGGCCAAGTATACAGCTTTGCTCGGCCGCGCGGATGAAGCCGTGGCCGCTGTGCGCGCGGCACTGGCGCTTGACCGGCGATTCACCATCACCCTCGATTCGGACCGCGACCTCGCCCCGGTAATGGCGCGCATTCAGCAGATGCTGGACGAACTGAGGACCGAGGCTCGGCATCAGGCCGGGCGGGCCGTAGCCGCAGGCTCGGACTTGGGCAGCATGAAAGCCGAGGTCTCTCTGCTCAAGACCCGGCTGGTCGGGCTGGAAACCCGGCTGCGCAACGTCGAGTGCCGGGCTGCGGACTATCCGGTTGACTACGGCGAGATGCCGGGTGTTTGCACCGACGTCCGGCGGTCGTTCGACGAAGAGGACCGTAGCGCGCGCCGGGCGTTGGAGAGGCTCGGTCGGGTTACGGCGCGGGCTGAGACCTCACTGGCCGAAGCCGAGACCATGTTCGAGCGGTGCCGGAGCCTGGCGGCCGAAGACACGCTTTTCGCGCTCCAGGATGTGCTGCTGCTGGCGGCCGAGGCGAACACGCCGCTGCGCCGGGCCACGGCCAACCTGACCGATGGAACACAGTATTCCCGGGCCGCCGATGAGCATATTCCCCGGATGGAAGGGCAGATCGGCGCTCTGGCGACGGAAGCGGACAAGAACCGGGCCGCGCGGCGCAACTGGCACGTGTGGGACCTCTTGTCCCGGATTGCGAGCCGGCTGCCTGGATTCGTAATCGCCGGAGCCCTGGCCGGCATCCTTATCAGGGTCGGCATCTACTTCGCAGCCGGTCAGTTTCGGACGCTGGGGTTCGCCGGACTGCTGCCGACCTCGCTCGTCTTTGCCGGACTGGGCGCGGCCGCAGGCGCGGTCGCCGCGGCGTTCAGGGCGGTGCGCCGGTTCAAGCCGGCAAAGTGACCGCGGATGAACGCGCACAGGAACGCAAGTCAAAAGGCAAAATGCCCCGAGGCGGAATCTGCATCGGAACAGGAACGGTGGGGCAAACATCTTCGTGAAAGCGAAGATCATGCTCCTATGCAGTACAGATTGAGCCCGGAACCGAAGGCGATTCCTCCGCCGTTAATCTCTCTCATGCCGCACAACTAACCGGAGATAGCAATGGCCGAAGACCAATCCGCAGTCAAGTTCGTCAACGACCTGCTGGAGCGGGCCGTTCAGGAAAACGCATCCGACATCCACATTGAGCCGCAGGAAAACCACGTGCGTATCCGGCTGCGCGTGGACGGTATGCTGCGCGACGCCGACCGCCCGCCGGCCGGACTGGGCACGGTGGTTACCGCCCATCTCAAGGTGCTCGCCAACCTCGACATCTCTGAGAAGCGCCAGCCGCAGGACGGACGGCTGGACCTGCGTGTCGCGGCCCGGACAATCGACGTCCGGCTCTCGACGTTCCCGACCATTTACGGCGAAGCGGTGGTACTGCGGCTCCTGGACCGGGCGCAGAAACCGCTGACCCTGACCGAGCTGGGGATGAGCGCCGGCATGGCCACCGAGTTCGAGAAGCTCTTCCGCCAGCCTCACGGGATTCTGCTCGTGACCGGGCCGACCGGGTCGGGAAAGACCACGACCCTGAACACAATCCTGCATGACATCACCTGTGAAGAAAAGAACATCGTTACCATTGAGGACCCGGTCGAGTACCGGCAGGCGGGCGCCCGCCAGTGTCAGGTCAATCGCAAGGCCGGCATCACCTTTGCCGAAGGGCTGCGTTCACTGCTGCGCCAGGACCCGGATATCATGATGGTCGGGGAAATCCGCGACTCCGAAACCGCGGAAATCTCTTTCCAGGCAGCACTCACCGGCCACCTCGTGCTCTCGACCCTGCACACCAATGACGCGCCCGGCGCCCTGACCCGGCTGGTTGACATGCGGGTCGAACCGTTTCTCATCTCGTCCAGCGTCATCGGGATATTGGCCCAGCGGCTGGTGCGCCGCGTCTGCAAACGGTGCGCTGAGTCGTACGTGCCGCCCGAGCCGATCTTGCGCCGGCTGGAAGCCCAGCCGGGCACCAAGTTCAAGCGCGGGGTAGGCTGCCCGGAATGCAACGACCTCGGTTACCGGGGCCGAGTCGGTATCTTCGAACTGCTCGTACTCGATTCGACCATCCGCCGAATGGTGATGGAGGGTAAAGCGGCGGACGAGATCAACCAGATTGCCGTGAAGATGGGCATGGTGCCGCTGCGCGAAGACGCAGCGGCCAAGGCTCGAGCCGGGCTGACTTCTCCCGAAGAAGTGATCCGCGTCACCCAGGACGCGGCGGTCTAGTCCCGAACCCCGAGGCGGTTCAGGCCGCGTAGGTACAATTCCTGACGTGCAGTACTGATTCCCGACTGCCGACTGGCGGTTTCCCTCTACCCGCCTGTGCGAGATTGACACTCAGGCCCGCCCCGGTAAGCTAGAAGCCGTCTTTCAACAATGATTGTATCGCTGTTCCTCGCTGCGCTGGTCGGGCTCGCCCCGCCCGGCGCGGTTACCGCCACCGACAATCCGAACGACCAGGGACAGGCAATCAGCTTGACCTGGACCGCGCCCGAAGGCGAATCGCTCCCGTTCGCCGGCTACCTTGTCTATCGTTCGACCAGCCCTGACTCCGGCTTCGCGGTTGTCGGCAGCGAACCCGAGGCCCGCACCGAATACGTAGATAGCGATGTACGCGACGGCACCAAGTACTATTACGTTGTCGAGGCCTACAGTAATGCCGACTCGGCGCGTAGCGCCGTCGCGGGTCCGGCGATGTCCAGCGCCCAGTGGTTCAACACCTCCCGCCTGAACATCCTGGTGATGGCCGTCCTCATCTGCGCTATCTTCATTTTCTACATTGAGCAGGCACGCAAGGGCAAGAAGATGTATATTCGGAAGATCGCCGGGCTCGACGCTATCGACGACGCGCTGGGCCGTGCGACCGAGATGGGCAAACCGATTCTCTTCAGCTTCGGCCTCGGGGTTATCACCGACCTTGTCGTCATCGCCGCGCTGCCGCTGCTACGCAAGATCGCCAAGAAGTCGGCCGAATATTCGACCCGGCTGCTCGTGCCCAGCTCCGACCCGATTGTCATGTCCGCTGCCCAAGAAACGGTCAAGGAAGCCTACACCGAGTCAGGCCGGCCCGACTTCTACAGCGCCGACAACATCAACTTCCTCACGTCGGACCAGTTCGGTTACGCGGCCGGCGTGGACGGCATCATCCTGCGGGAGAAGCCGGGCGCGATATTCTGGCTCGGCTACTTCTACGCCGAGTCGCTCATCATGGCCGAGACCGGCCATTCGGTCGGCGCTATCCAGCTCGCGGGCACGACCGAGCTCACCCAGTTGCCGTTCTTCGTCGCCGCCTGCGACTATACGATGATTGGCGAGGAAATCTTCGCCGCGTCATGCTATCTCCGGCCGGAGCCGATAATGCTGGGCACGCTCAAGGGCGAGGATTTCATCCGCTTCTGGCTGATAGTGCTGACCGCGGCGGTGGTCGTCATCGGCACGGTAGACGCAATCGCAAACCACCGGGTCCACTTCCTGGCCAGCCTGTTCGAACGGCTCGTGGCGTGGGCCACGCCGGCATATTGACATGAAAGGATTCAAGGGGTCTAGGATTCAAGGAGTCAAGGGCCGAACCGAGCTCCCGTCCCTTCACTCGAATCCTCGAATCCTTGATTCCTTGACCCCTTTCCTATGAAACGCACCGTCCCGCTTGTCATCGTCTTCCTGACCGCGGTCGTGCTGATTGTGGCGTTCTTCATCCCGCACAAGCCCTTCGGCGACCTCGAGGGGCGGTTCCTCAACTGGTATGCAATCGTGGCCGGGTTCACGCTACTCCTCGGCCTCGACTCGCTTACGCGCCACCACCTCACCCAGCTCTGGCGCCGGCGCCCGGGTTGGCCCTACAGCCTGCTCCTCGTGCTGTCGCTTACCGCTACCGTTGTACTCGGCCTCTACTCCTGGTTCAAGTACCAGACCCCGTTCGACCTGCGCGCGCCGTTCATGTGGCTATACACCTTCATGATTATCCCGCTGCAGTCGACGATGTTCGCGAGTCTTGCGTTCTTCATCGTGTCGGCAGCGTACCGTGCGTTCCGAATCCGCAACTTCTCCGCGACCCTGCTGCTCATCGCTGCCTGCCTCGTGATGGTCGGCAATGTGCCGCTGGGCGGTACGTTATGGCATGGTATCGCGAGCATGGTCCACGCAATCATCCCCAGCGTGGACGTCGTGAAATTCGCCGGGCTCGAAGGCTTTGCTTCAATCAAGGACTGGTTGATGTCTATCCCGCAGGCGGCGGCCTCGCGCGGCATCTCCATCGGCCTTACGCTCGGCGGCATCGCGATGTCGCTGCGCATCATCCTCGGCATCGAACGCACCTATATGTCGTGAAGGCAAGTGCATGGTAGTGGTCAAGTGTTCTAGTGCTCAAGTGGCCGGACACCGGACTGTCCTTCACTGGGCCACCGGACCACTGGACCACTGGACCACTCTCTGATGAAATTCTGGGAACGCCTCGCCTCGGTCGACCGCCGTGTCCTCTATCTGCTCCTCTCGCTGTCAGTGGCACTGCCGCTCGTGCTCAAGCTCAGAAGCCGGGTGAGAATCTCGGACCCGGTGCGCCAGGCTTATGAGGCCGTGGACAAGCTGCCGGCCGGCTCGGTGATCATGATTTCCATCGACTATGACCCGTCGTCCGCGCCTGAAGTCCAGCCGATGCTCATCGCCCTGCTTCACCACGCGTTCCGGAACAAGCTGAAGGTAATCGTCACCGGTCAGCTCCCCCTGGGCCTGCCCCTTGCCGAGATTGCGCTCACCCAGGCCGCGCCCCAGCACGGCATGGTCTACGGCAAGGACTACGTGAACCTCGGGTACCGGCCGGGGTACACGGCGCTGATTGTCGGAATCGGCCGGGAAATCCGCGACTACTTCAACACCGATTACAAAGGCGTGCCCATCGACTCGTTCGAGTTCATGCGCTCGGTCCACACCTACCGCGACATCGGGCTTCTGGTCGACCTCGCCCACGGCGCGACCGCGGACGCCTGGGTCCAGTACGCCGGCGGCCGGTATAACGTACCCATCATCATCGGTTGTACCGGCGTCAACGCACCGGGCATGTACGCGTACCTGCGCGCCCACCAGATAAAGGGTATCATCGGTGGTCTGCAGGGCGCGTCTGAATACGAGGCGCTCGTGGAGAAGCCCGGGTCCGCGACGCTGGGCATGCCCGCCCAGTCCGCGGCCCACGGCCTGATTATCCTGCTGCTGATTGTCGGCAACGTCGGCTACATCGTCTCGCGGCGGAAGGCGAAGAAGTAGATGCTACTGAACATCATCGGCACCTGGGTCGCGGCAACGCTCACCATCGGCATCCTCTCGTTCCTGTACAAGGATAACCCGCTGTACAAGGCGGCCGAGCACATCTACGTCGGCACTTCGGCCGGGTTCGCCATCATCTACTCGTGGGCATTCGACGTCTACCCGATGCTCGTCGAGAAGTTCAACACCAACATCGCGGCCCACAATCACATCGAGGCGTGGATTCTGCTCATCCCTGCGGCGCTGGGAGTCATGTTGCTCTCCCGCTCCAACCTCACCCTGCCCGCCCTCGCCGCGCTCAGCCTGCTGATGCTCATCTTCCGCCAGTTCAGTTGGATTCTCGTCGTCCTCGCGGTGATGTGCATCGCCATGTTCATCCCCACCCTCGTGAACCCGCGCATCGAGTGGGTCTCGCGCTGGCCTATCGCGTTCACGGTCGGCATCGGGTCCGGCCTGGGGATAGCCGCTGCAATCCAGGGCTATCTCCTGCCCCAGATTTCCGACACGCTCCGTCCGCTCGTCAACGTCAACAACATCGTCGTCTTCGTCGGCTGCATTACCACGCTCTTCTACTTCTACTTCTCGAGAGAGCACAAGGGCGCCCTGGGAGTGGTCTCGCGCGTCGGCATCGTCTTCATCATGGTCGCGTTCGGCGCGTCATTCGGCTACACCGTGATGTCGCGTATCTCGCTCCTCATTGGCCGCTTCTACTTCCTGTTCCACGACTGGCTGCCGATTATCCGCTAAGTGAGAAGAACAGCCATAAGCTTCAAGCCTCAAGCCGCAAGCCGCAGATTCCGAATTCCGGCTTGCTGCCTGCTACTTGCGGCTTGCGGCTTGTGGCTTGTAGCTTCCGCCCAGGCCCAGGAGCAGCCACCGCTGACCCCGGCGCCCGCGGCCGAGATACCGGCCGAAGAACTCTGGCTGAAGCTCACCTCGAGCGCGGGCCGGAAGAAGCTCGACCTGGTTATCGCCGACTTCAAGACCCCGGCCGGCACCGACGAGAAGACCGTAGCGCGGCTGCGCGACATCCGTTCGGTCTTCGTCACCGACCTCAAGTTCTCGCTCCAATTCGCCTTCGAGGAACCGGACTCGGGCCGGGCCTTCAGCTTCGTCACCGACGAGAAGAAGATCGACCTGAAAGGCTGGGGCACGACCGGCGCGCAGATTCTCATCTGCGGTGATCTGGTCACGAAGAAGTCGGGGCAGCAGGTGCAGCTCCGGATGTACGACCTCGACGTGAACCGGCTGATTGCCACCAAACCCTATCCCCTCTCCGAGCAGTGGCGCTGGATTGCGCACCAGATGGCCGATGAGATAGTGAAGCTGCTCACGCCCGACGACGGCATCAGCCGCACGCGCATCGCGTTCTCGCGCGCCCTCGGCCGGGAGACCAAGGAACTCTGCGTCGTGGACTACGACGGCGCGGGTCTCAACCAGCTCACCAGTTCCGGCGGGCTCAAACTCTACCCCGACTGGGCTCCATCCGGAGCGGCGCTCGCGTACTGCACTTACGGCGAGCGCACTCTCGACATCAAAATCCTCAGCCTCGGCTCGGGCCGTTCGAACCTGATCAGCGACCGCACGGGGCTGAATGCGACCCCGGCCTGGTCGCCTGACGGCCGAACCATCGCTACCTCGCTCGGGTTCGAAGGCCAGAACGAAATCTACCTGATGGACCCGAACGGCAAGAACCTGCGCCGGCTGACCAACAGCAAGGGCATCGACATCTCGCCGAGCTGGTCACCTACCGGGCGGCAGATTGCGTTCGTCTCCGACCGGACCGGAACCCCGCAGGTCTACGTGATGAACGCCGATGGGACCGACCTGCAGCGCCTCACCTTCGAAGGAAGCTACAACACGTCGCCGGCATGGTCCCCGCGCGGCGACCTGATTGCCTTTGTCCAGCGCCAGCCCGGCGGCACCAACCAGGTCTGCGTCACCAACATCACCGGCGACACCTACATGCGTCTGACTTCAGGCAGGAACAACGAAGACCCCTCCTGGTCTCCCGACGGCCTGCACATCGCTTTCGCCTCGAACCGCGCCGGCCAGTCTGAGATTTACACGATGGACTGGACCGGCGCAAACCAGCGACGCGTCACCGACGTCAAGGGCGCCTACTCGCCGGCCTGGTCACCGCGCCTGAACCGTTGAACCACGGAGCTTCAAGCCTCAAGCCTCAAGCCTCAAAGCTCCTGCTTCGGGCGTGCATAGCGTGGCTTGTGGCTTGCGGCTTGGGGTTTGCGGCTGGTCTCGACACCCTGCGTCTCGACCCGAATGAACGTATCCTCATCGTTGCACCTCATCCTGACGACGAGGTGCTGGCATGCGGCGGGCTGATTCAGCAGGCGCTGGCGCTTGGTGATTCGGTCTGGGTCGTGTACGTAACCGCAGGCGACGGCTCCTGGCCCCCGGCCTGGCGCGTCACCGGCAACCTCTTCTCCGAACCCGAGGACTACCTCGAACTGGGCCGGGCCCGCATGGAAGAAGCGCAGGCGGGAGCGAAAACGCTAGGCCTGGACTCGACTCGGCTCACTTTCCTCGGCTACCCCGATGCCGACCTTGTGCGGCTGTGGCAGGACGACTGGTATACTCCCTCCCGGTCGTCACATACGGGAGCCACCGCTGACCCGTATGGCCGGAGCGGACATGAATACACGGGTACGAGCCTGCTCGGCGACCTCGTGTCCCTGTTGAAGACAATGAGACCCGACCTCGTGTTTGCGCCTCACCCGCTTGACGCCCATCCCGACCACTGGTCAACCGCGATGTTCCTGGCTATCGCACGCGAGGCCTGGCGTCAGCCGTCAGACGGGCCGTTTCCGGTCGTGTACACCTACCTGGTTCACCATCCATCGTACCCGGACGCGTGGGCCGACGACGCCGGCTTCCTCTCACCGCCCGACAACCTTGCCGGTTCCGGCCATCGCTGGTTCACCGTCTGCCTGACGGCCGAGCAGCGCCGGACGAAGCAGACGGCGCTGGCGTGCCACGACAGCCAACTCGGTTCCACCGGTAGCGGCCTCTACGGTTACGTTGCGGAGAACGAACTCTTCGACCGTGCGGCAGACATGGACGGCCCGGTCACGGAAGACGCGCCGCAGGTTGCCTTTGTGCCTGCGGCGAGGTTCTCGCTGGTCCAGGCCAGTATTGAGGGAGAATCGCTGAACCTGCGGGTTTCGCTCCAAGCCGAGCCGTCGTCCGGCCTCGACTATTCCTTCTTTGTCCACTCCATCGGGTTTGACGCCGATAGCCTGGTTCACGATGGATTCACTGTGGAGTTGCCGCCGAACCCGGCGCAGGACATGGATCGTGTCCCAAGCCGTTCAACCTGGTCTGTCAGGGTGCCATGGAACCAGCATCCCGGAAACGGTCTGCTGCTCTACTCCGCCGAAGTCAGATGGGGTGGGATACTACTCAACCACTCGGGTATCGGTCGGCTCGCTTACTGAGAGGATTCAAGGATTCGAGGGGTCCAGTGCCGGACACTAGAATCCTGGAATCCTCGATTCCTCGACCCCTTTCCGTTCCGCTATCAACTCTCGGTAGAACGCAACCGTCTCGGCCGCCACGCGCGGCCATGAGAACCTCTCCTCGACGCTCTTCCGCGCGGCCCGCCCCAGTCGCTCGCGCAGCGCTCTGTCCGACACCAGCAGTCTAAGCTTCTCGGAGAAGTCAACGGGGCTGCCGGCAAGCAGCCCGGTCTCGCCGTCCAATATCAACTCCTTGACGCCCCAGCGCCCGAACGCGACCGAAGGCAGTCCGCAAGCCATCGCTTCCAGCAACGATATGCCGAATGCCTCACCGCGGGATGGAAAGGCAAACACGTCGAGCGCATTGAGCAGTGGTGCGACTTTGTCGAAGGGTTGCGGTCCCAGCAACCTGATCGACCCCGACGATGCGAAAGCTCGCTCCTCGATAGCGGCGCGCAGCGGTCCGGGCCCGGCGAGCAACAGCTTCAGCCTCGGCGCAGGGACATGACCGAAATGTCCGACATTTCGAGGGGGACTGTCCCCGCATGGGGACTGTCCCCAAAGCCCAGATTTTGTCCCAAGCGGACCGCGACGGAGTTGCTCGAACGTGTCGAGCAGCAACGGAATGCCCTTGGTCGTGTGCAGCCTGCCGACATATCCAAGCACGATGTCCTCGGCCGCGAAGCCCAGGCCGACGCGGAGACTCTCCCGCTCGGCCGGCATCGGCCTGAACTCATCGATGTCTACCCCATTGGGTATGATGCGAATTGAACCCGGGAATCCGGCCGATTCCTCCGCGCAGGAACGGCTGACCGCTATCAAACCGTCTGCCCGCCTCGCCAGCAGCTTCGTCAAAGAAATCAGGAACGGCCGGGCAATTGCGGGCTTGTTGCGCAGCACCGAGTGCCTCGTCAGCACCGTCGCGATGCCCCGGCGTCGCGCCGCTGCCAGGGCTTCATACACGAGGTACGAACCCTCGCTCTGGCCGTGCACGATGTCGAACCGGTTCCGTTCGAGCAGGCCTCTGAATGAGGTTACCATACGCGGGTCGATGGCGATGTCATGCTCGCGGAAGACGAGCAACCCGCCCGCCAGCCGGTGGACCGGAACCGGCGATTCCACCTGCTCGGCGACCGGGTTCGTGATTGGCGGCGGCTTGTGAGTCACCACGACCACGTCGTGCCCCAGCCGCTTGAGTTCCGTCGAGAGATACAGCACGTGGTTCTCAACCCCGCCGATAGAAGGCAGAAAGGCGTCGGTGACGATGCAGATGCTGAGCCGCTCGGGGTCGGTCATCACTGCAATCCTACGCCCGCCGGCCCAAGAGTCAATCCGGCGACGCCGCGTCAAACGGGCGGGGGCGTGGTCTGGTCCGTGATATCGGGTTCGCCGCGCTGCCGTCTGTGCCAGTTCAGGAAGTAGCGTCCGAATTGGCGGTTCAACTCGCGGACCCATTCTACAGGATTGTGTTCTGAACCTACGAACCCGTCGAACCTGTGGCTGAAATAGGTCTGCTGGAAATGGCAGACGCCGTTGCGATATAGCCGTAGGAGGTCAACGTTTGGTGAGCGAAGCAGTTCATCCACAGTCGGGTCCGCTAGCCCCAACTCCCGCCACCCTTCTATCACGACGTAGAGACCAGCATACCAATACGACATGAATATCCATCCTTTGTCCGCCAAGGCTGTGGTGCCCTTGCCGCTGTTGGGCCGTCTTCGGAACGACTCATCGTCAAAACAGGTCCTCATGTAGTTGGCCCAGACGAAGTACCTGTGGAGCGCGAAGACGCCATCAAATGGAGATGTGTCCGGCACGGACGCACCTGTATTCGGTTTCTCTCCGCCCATGGGCGCCGGATTCAGTTTGGCCATAGCCGGATTCTAGGACTCGCGGGTCGGGATGTCAAGGCGGCGGGGTTGGACGGCCGACAGCTTACGGCTCACGGCTTGCGGCTGAACGTCTACGAGTCGTGCGCAGGCTACGCCAGAGCCTGGATTGCGGCATTGACAGCATCTATCAGAGGCTGAAACACTCGCTGCACGACCTCGGCCGGTGCCGCTTCGATTGCCTGTTCTGCAAGAGTGGCGGGAGCAACTCCGATGTCCACGATCGCCTTTAGGAGGAAAACCAACCGCTTGCTAGAACTCACCGTGTAGCCTTGACCGGCCATCAATTGACGGACCTCGTCCATCTTGTGAAACGCCCGGTCGCGGGCGCTCACGTTCTTGAACAGCGCGGGGCGTTCACCGAGGCTCTGTTCCAGAAGCACCAGCAGGTAGTCATCTATGGAATACCGGCTGACTGAGTGCTTGCTCAGAAGAGGTGTACCGGGCAATCCTTGAGGAACCAGCGCGATGCGACAGTCGCGCATCTGCAAGAGAAATGGGGCCTGTTCAGAAACTGTTGTCGCTCCCGCCCCCAGGTCTCGGACAAGGTTCCTGAGCAATGCCGAGCCGTCTGCGGCATCGTCCAAGTCCCTCGCTACCATCAAGCGTGTTCGGCCGAAGTTGACCAGCGCCGCTATGCGGTTAGCCTGCGGACCTAGACCACCGCGAGACTCGCCCTTCTTTGGATATGCAGTGAGTGTCGGTAGAAGGCCCCTGCGGGCCAGTGTTTCATAGACGGAGCGGTCGGTGTCGCCTTCGCAGACTATTTCAGGAACCGGCGTGATGTCAGGGGGCACAGCGCGGGTCAACGCCCATGTCCATCAGCACGCGAGCGTCATTGCGGTCCACGCTGCGGCAGGTGAGGACGCCGTCCTTCAACTCGGTGTGGTGCAGTCCGAACTCGACCGACGACTCGGTGCAGGCAGCGAGGAAATGGTCCACTGTCTCAAGGCTATGGGTGGTCGCGAGCACCTGCAGATTCCTCTCCTTGGCTGAGCGTACTATCCAACGCGTGATGTCGGCCAGAGCGCGACAGTGGTGCGCGGTCTCGGGTTCCTCTAGCAGAAGGGTCGTGTCCCTTAGCATGCTGAGGACCATGAGCATCCGGACGAAGTACCGTGCACCGTCGCCGAGGTCGTCAACGCGCACCGAGTACTTAGGCAGCATGACTACCAGTTCGTATCCGTTCTCTGACAGAGTGTAGGTTAGACTCTCAACGTCCATGCCGTAGACCTCACGCAGCATGTGTGTGAGCATCTTGTCGCGCCGGTCGCTTATCAAGAGAGGCCACAGCCGCTGCTCAACACGGGTGTCGCGAGTGAATCCCGAGTCAATCAGAATTAGGTCATGCAGGAAGCTCCTGACTGCGCCGTACGCCTCTCTAGTCCCGGCGGCAGCCGGAGCCAGGCTGGCACTTGCCACGGGCCGCGTGCGCTTGACGTTTTCGTACACTTGTCCCGGTGCAGCTTCTCCGAGGTCTTCGACGGCAACCACTGCCGGTTTACTCCCGCACGGCACTCGGAGGGTCAGTGTCGCTCCGCAAGCTTCATCTAGTCGGTAGTCCAACGCTGACTCGTTTGCGAACGCGAAGTCGAACTCGACCTCAGAAGTCCGGTCATAGGCGTACCACAGAGCACGGCTGCGCGACAGCCGGTCGTATGAAGGCAGGTGGTGGCGTTCCGCGAGAACCTCATGGGGCCGTCGGCCCAACGGGTCGTTGTGCGCGTAGATGCTGTTCGCCAGCAGCAGGGCGTCCAGGATTGTGGACTTGCCGGAGTTGTTCGGGCCGACGAAGAGGCTGACCTGACGAAGGTCGGGGACTTCACCTTCTTTGATTCCCCGGAATCTGGCTATGCGCAGTGACTTGAACATAGGCAGGTGGATAATACCCTAATGACTGCGCATGTCAATATAGCGAGACGCGGAGGAGGTTGACGGGTGGACGTGGGACCCGGCTAATGGAGGCCCTTATAGGTGACTGTGGGGCTGTTGAAGAAGCCGCCTCTTGTCATTCTGAGCGCAGCGAAGAATCTTCGCGATGATGATTCTACGAGAGTTAGAAGACCCTTCACTTCGTTCAGGGTGACATGAATGGGGTTTCTCAACAGCCCCACTGTCCCTGATTCCCCCGGATGACCCGGCGCGATTCCGGGGCGGTTTCACCGGAATGGAAACAGCCGGAGGGCCAGGCAGCAAGCCCTCCGACTGTCCTCTCCGGGCCGTTTGCTGTCAGCCGGTCTCACCCTCAGAGCTTCCGACGCAAGCCTTTGCCATTTCCACTTTGGACTTGTGACTTACGCCCTCGCCATGCATCCTGATCCATGACACGTTACGCATGATAAGGATTCTTATCAAGCGAATAGTAACCGTCGGCTGTGTAACTTCTGAATTCTCAATTCACTATTCTCTACTGCCTCAAAACACCTCCCCCGTGGGGGTGGCAGCTTGGGCCGTTGCGATAGCCGCAGCGTGCGACGTGATTCGCCTCGTTACGGCTACCGTTCCTTGAGCCGTAACGAGAGTCGCGACTTGTTCCGTTACTTCATCCGTTACGGCTCGTTTCACTTCACCCCTGATTTCAGCCGTTCCGACATCCGTTGCTTGTGTCGTTACAGCTCACGCAACAGGTCAGGATACTTGTGCCGTCACTTGTGCCGTTGCGACTACTGTCGTGTGCCACTGAAAATTGACCCCCCTGTGCCATCCAAAACTGACCCCCCTGGTAGACTATTTCTTGTGCCGTCCGGACCGTTGGGCGGCGCAGGAGGAAAGGTTGATTTCAGTGCAAGCTC
>Ga0265595_1002010_pt1 | contig 14585 bp, 12 predicted proteins | sample saktaG_15_FD_190148 | JGI IMG/M metagenome (GOLD analysis project Ga0265595, IMG submission 190148) | Saline water microbial communities from Sakinaw Lake, British Columbia, Canada - sak_2013_06_06_50m | ecosystem: Environmental > Aquatic > Non-marine Saline and Alkaline > Saline ... | reverse complement strand
AGATATTGGGAATGCATTTTTTTCGGATTAACCGTTTTTGTCAATTCAAGAAACCTATCAGCCAAAGTTGATTTTCCATGGTCTATATGAGCAATAATAACAAAGTTTCTAATGTATTTCTTTTCCACAATTCATCTGTTGGTTCTTTAATACGGATTTCTTAAAGAAAGAGTTCTTGATAGCTCTAAGCTCCGGAGACCTTAACAAAAAGGTAAACAAAAGATAAACAGCGCTCCCGGCTATTAAAGCAAAAGAAGCCTGAATCAAAACTCCAAAGAACGTATGCATGTCAACTAAAGGAGCAGTAATTTTCAAAACAAAATAAACGGTGAAGCTCGATGTAAAAGTAGCAAGTAATATCTTTTTAAAAGAAACCAATATCTTCCCAAAATCCAGATCATTTATTCTCTTTCTGAGAAAAATCAAAAGGAGTGATAAATAAACGACAGCAAAAACCGAAAGAGCCAAAGGCAGTCCCAATACTTGTAAATTTTCAATATCATGCATCTTTAACAAAGAAGCAATCATATTTCGAAAAGCATTTTCAAAACTCAAAAGCCGAACAAATAAAAAACTCAAACCAACATTGAACGATATGCAAATCACACCGAGAATTACGGGTGTTTTAGTGTCATGAAAAGAATAAAAAGTACGGCAGAGAAAAGGAGAAAGGGCTGCAGCAAAAATTCCAAAGCAGAAAAGCCCCAAACAAGCAGCAGTTAATCTGGTATCTTCCCATCCAAATCTGCCCGTTCCGAGAATTAATCTTATGATTTGAGCCCTTAATAAAAACATAAAGACGGACATTGGAGTTACTAAAAAAAGTATCTGCCTGAAAGTTGATGAAAAATTCTTTAAAAACCTTTCTTTTTCATTGTGGACAAAATTCCGCGACATAGCCGGGAATACGGCCAAAGCAAAAGGAATTCCAACTAACCCTACGGGAATATAGTTTATATTATAAGCAAAATTAAAAACAGCAATCGAACCAACCTGCAAGGTCGAAGCGATTGCCGTAATAACAATTAAGTTTATATGGTAAGCGGCACTGCCAATTGTCCTGGGCACCATAAGCTTAAAAAGCTTAACCAGTCCCGGATATTTGAAATTCAAAGAAAGACGATATTTATACCCCGTGTATCTTGCAGCGGGAATTTGAATGACCCAATGCATTAAAGCTCCAAGTATCACACCGTAAGCCAAGCCATTAATGCCGAAGGCCGGATAAAGAAAGACGATTCCAAAGATAATGCCAAGATTATATAAAATGGGACACAGAGAATAAACCAGAAAACGGCTGAAATAATGGAGAACCCCGGAAAAAACACTTGATATTCCCAAAAGAATAGGACTCAAAAACATTATCCTTGTTAAAGCTATAACCAAGGCCCTGTTCTGGATGTCAAATCCGGGAACAATAAATCTAACAAAGAAGGGTGTAAGAATACACAAAAGAGTGCAAATTACGATCAAAATGAGTAAAAAGCAATTTAAAACATTATTTGTCAAACGCCATCCTTCCTCCGGATCTTTCTTAAAGTATTGGGAAAAAACAGGCAAAAACACGGTTGATATTCCTCCCATAATTAATATTCCGTAAACAAAATCCGGAATTCTAAAAGCAGCAAAGTAGATATCAAGTTCCGCTCCTGCTCCAAAACGACCTGCTAAAAGACGATCTCTTACCAAAGCCAAAACCATGCTGAATATACCGGACAATGTAAGGATTGCAGCAGCAAAAGTGATGCTCCTGGTTTGAGAATTAAAGAATTTATAGAACATTTCTTTATTTTACACTTGCTTTAACCCAGGGTCAATTTTTCATTTGACAAGAAGAGATTCTCCTGCTAGAATAACGGCACCTTAACAAATCGAGCGACCGCCTCGAATTCATCGGGGAGGAAAGTCCGAACACCCATTTTCTATAGATTTCTATAGAATCTAAAAAGGCAGCGGCTAACAGCCGTCGTTCCAAAAAATTGGAATAGAGGTGCGAACAGAGACGTTCCAGGCGAAAGCCGAGGAATATCCCAAAAGGATAAGTTCGGTCACAAAGTAAGACATCTTTTTTATACCCCCTAAAGGAGTAAAAAAAGAAACTTTATTTAAAACCGAGGTGAAACGGCTAAATCCTTGCCGGGTGCAAGAACAAACCTTTCAGAATCTTTCTGAAAGGAAAAGTAGTTCGCTAGATTCCGATAGTAATATCGGAACCAGATAGATGGCCGCCTAAAACAAAATTCGGCTTACGGATTTGTTAAGGTATTAGGGAGCGAAAACAATTTGTTTTCGCTTTTTAATTTACTAAAATAATCCTTGTGCTTTTGACTCGGCATCCAAGCACTGGTTGACCAAAGCATCTGCTTTCCTGTTCTTCTCTCTGGGAATCAGATTAAACTTTACTTTCTTGTAATCAATTTTAAGATTCCAGACTTTCAAAAAGAGCTCGCCGATATTAGAATTAACAATCTTGTACTCTCCTTCAAGCTGGTTTACTAAAAGTTCCGAATCAGAATTTATCTCAACTTCCATGTTTTTTGTACTCTTCTTGCCAAAAAGATGCTTTATCTTTTTCAATGCAAAAATTACCGCCCCGTATTCGGCTTCATTATTTGTAACCTTGCCTAAATACTCGGAATATTCCTTGATCTTCTCCCCGTGAATATTGCAAACAACAATACCGACTGCTCCGGGCCCGGGATTTCCCCTGGATCCTCCATCGGTATAAACTGATATTTTTTTAACGCTTTTTAATTTAGTCATTTTCTTTTGAATTTATCTGCTTTCTGAAATATTCAGATAAGCGTTTCTTAAATTTCTTCAGATTTTTGTTTTTTATCCTAAACCCGGATGCTTTGGCATGCCCACCGTAAGTTTCCAAAAGTTCCTTGCAGTGTATCATTGCTTCAACTCCATTTATATCCCCCGGATTTCTTACCGTTCCCTGATTTTCCTTTCCCTGAATCCTGTAAAGGAAAACAGGTTTCTTGAATTTGTGGCATATTCTTGAAGCCACACCTCCAAGCGAGATCAAAGGCCATTCTTTACTGCCCTGAAAAACAAAAATATCGGAATCTTTCACTTTTTTCTCAACCTCGGAATAAATTTCATCTGCTTGATCTTTTTTCCTCCTAGATTCCTTAATGAAATCCAGAGCCATTTTCTCCGTTTTGGCAAGGGATTTTTCCGTTAGAAATATGAAAATCTCATTAAGATTGCCCTGGTTCTCGGATGATTTCAATCGAGAAGTTATCTTCTGCTGAACTTCTTGAAGTCCGCCATCTTTGAAGCCGGTAAGCTCAATTAAAACCTGGAGACCGGGTCTTGAAGTGTAGTTTAGGGTTCTGAGGCCTTCTTTTACAAACTTTTCATTTTCACATATCAAAGGTACCTGGTCTGCTATAGTTCCCAAAGCTACAATCTCCAAAAACTCTTTAAGGAACCTCTTGTTTTTCGGATAATTCTCCTTGTCTTCCATAAAGACAGCTTCAGCCAATTTATAGGCAACGCCCACGCAAGCCATTTCCTTAAAAGGATACTTATCCGTCTCTTGCTTGGGGTCAATAATAATAGAAGCTTCGGGCAATTTATCCAAAACCTGATGATGGTCGACAATGATAACTTCAAAACCAAGCTTATTGGCTTTTTTCACCTCTTTAAAATTAGATATGCCGCAATCTAAGGCAATAAAAAGAGCAGGGGCATTCTTTTTCAAAACACTTAAAGATTCTTCGGTTATTCCGTATCCTTCTTTTTCTCTTTTAGGGAAATAAAAAGCAGAGATTTTACCTCTCAGTTTTTCAATAGTTTCTTTGAGAATAATAACTGATCCTATGCCATCCAGATCAGCATCACCATAAAGAATAATCCTCTCTTCATTCTTTATTGCTTTCAATATTCTTTGCGCCGCTTTTCTTAAATTCTTTATCTTTCCTTTCATTCTTTTAAAATATTAAAGACTTAACGTATGAATATTAAACTTCTATTTCTGGAGCGCTTTAATACCTGGTAATTCCTTACCGCTTAGAAATTCAAGCATCGCTCCTCCGCCCGTTGAAACATGGTCAAACTTATCCCTCAAGCCATACTTTGCCAAAAAAGCATTGGTGTCTCCTCCCCCAACAATCTTAAAAGCAGAGTGGTTTTTAATAATAACTTGGGCAACAGCTTCGCTTCCTCTGCCAAAAGGTTCTTGTTCAAAACGTCCTAAGGGACCGGACCAAAATATTGTTTTTGCTTCTTTGATTAAAGATGTAAAAAGCTCAATTGTTTCCGGTCCGATATCAAAAACATCTTCCTCTTTCCTGACACTTCCTATAGCAGATATTCTCGAATATCCTTCTTCTGATTGAGGCAAACACACTAAACCATCCACGGGGGGATGAATCTTAATATCGGTAAGATCAATTTTCTTAACTGCCTCAACTATTTTCTTTTCGGGCCAAGGCCTTCCAATCAAAACGCCTTTCAATTGCAAAATAGGTTCATAAATCTTGCCCCCCAAAAGAAGATGGTCAGCAATTTCCAAGAACTTTCCAATAACTCCAATTTTTGTCAAAATCTTTACTCCCCCAATAATTACCACAAGCGGCCTTTTTGGATTTTTCAAAACGCTTTCCAGAACATCTACCTCTTTTTCAAGCAAAAGCCCCGCTCCCGAAGGCAAATATTTAGGCAACTCCACTATTGAAGCATGCATTCTGTGACAAGCTCCAAAAGCATCATTGACATACACTTCAGCTAATTTTGAAAGAGCTCTGGCAAAATCAGTATTATTGGCTTTTTCACCTGTGTGAAATCTTAAATTTTCTAATAGATATATATCCTGATATTTCATTTTATCTATCTTATTCTCTATGCCCTCACCAATGCAATCGTCCAGGAAATGCACCCTTTTCCCGAGCATCTTTTCCATTCTAGCAGCTACGGGCCTTAAGCTGTATCTTTTGTCTCTCCGGATACCGGGTCTTCCAAGATGACTAATTAAAATTATCTTACAGTTTTCCTTAAGCAAATATTCAACGGTAGGCAAAATTCGCTTAATGCGAAATCCGTCAATGATTTTACCTTCCTCATTTAAAGGAACATTTAAATCGCAGCGCACCAAAACACGCTTATCTCTTAAAATTAAATTTTTGAAGGCTTTAAGCATAAAACTAACTAAAGAAAATTAACAAAAAACAGTTTTCTAAAGCTTCTTAAAGGGAATTCTAAAACTTAACCTTTTCCCCGGGCTTTAACGTTCCTTTTTTAGAAACCTTTCCTTTTTCACCTTTCTCAAACTTTCCTCCATTAAGAGATTCTTCCAGAACTTTTCTAAGTTCTTCTTTATCTATCTGCTTTCTTTTCACCTTTTTCTTTTCTTTATCAAACCCTCCGGAAACAGAGAAGGAAACAGGCTCTTTCTCCACCGCTTCTTTTAAGGAAATGGCCAGGTTTTTCTCAATACCTTTTTCTTCCGTTTGCTTTTTTTCTGCCCCTTGCCCTTCTTCCGTTTTCTTCAAGCAAGACTTGCAATAAACGGGCCTTACCCCGTCAGGTAAAAAAGTTAATTTAATTTCTTTGCCGCATTTTGAACACCTGGCATCATAAAGACTCAGAGGAGCTTTGATTTGTTCTTGAAGAGTTCTAACTTGCTCTGCCCAATCGGAAATTTTCTTTTCAACATCTTTCTTTGAAGTTCCATATCTTTCTCTTGAAGCTTTGATGATTTTAAGATGGTTACTTTCCTTCTCTTCTGAATGCGGAGTCAGAGTAGTCGCAGAAAACGGTCTGCCGCTTATTCCGTCTATCATCAATTTTAAATAAATATTATACTTTGCAAGATTGACCATATCCTCTGCCGTAAAATTGGGAGAAAATTCTTTCTCTAAAAATTCAGCATCCTCAGCTCCAATTCTAAAAGTAATTAATGTGCCTACGTTTCCAAATACGGCATCTCTGACGTTTTCTTCCATCTGAGAGATGTATTGATGGGCTAAAATAAGGGCAAGCCTGTATTTACGCGCTTCCGATAAAACATTGACAAAACTTTCCGTTGCAAAATTCTGAAACTCGTCAACGTAAAGAAAGAAATCTTCTCTTTTTGATTCAAGCATATCAACTCTTGACATTGCAGCCAACTGCAGTTTGGTGATAAGCAAAGCTCCTAATAGCATGGAATTATCCTCCCCTACTCTTCCTTTTGATAAATTCGCAATAAGAATCTTTTTAGTATCCATTATCTCTCTCATATTAATCGACGACCTTGTCTGTCCGATAATATTTCTAATCAATGGAGCCGATATGAATTGCCCTACTTTATTTTGAATGGCAGCAGTGGCTTCAACTTCGTATCTTTGCGTGTATCTTGCAAACTCTTGCACCCAAAATGATTTAATGACAGGGTCTGTAATTCTATCTACTACTTTTTTACGGTAATCGCTGTCTGCAAGCATGCGATTAACTCCCAGCAAAGTGGATCCCGGATATTCAAGCAAAGCTAAGATGCAGTTATGCAAAATATATTCCATACGAGCTGACCATACATCCGGCCAAATCTTTTTAAAAACTCCCATTAATCCTCCTGCTACCAAATGGCGATGATCTAAATCAACTTTTTCCATGACGTTAAAGGAAATAGGATAGTCTATGTCTGCAGGATTAATGTAGACAACATCGTTAATGCGTTCCGAAGGAATAAAATTAAGCAATCTTTCTGCTGCTTCTCCGTGAGGATCAATAAAGCCAATACCCTTGCCTTCCCTAATGTCATTTATGGCCATATTCTCAAGCATCACGGTCTTGCCCATACCCGTTTTTCCCACGATATACATATGCCGACGGCGATCATCGGTTTTAATGCCGAATTTCCTGCTTTCATTTCTAAAGTTCGTCTCGGCAAAGAAATTTATATTATTGTTATTATTGTCCGGCATATTCAAAAAGATTTTAATTGCTCTTCTATTCTTAAAAGTTGATTATATTTTGAAACTCTTTCTCCTCTTGCAGGAGCTCCCGATTTTATAAAATCAGAGCCTATCCCTACCGCAAAATCCGAGATAAAATTATCGCAAGTCTCCCCGGATCTATGAGAAACTATTGTTTTCCACCCGAAAGAATGCGCCAATTTATAAGATTGAATGGTTTCCGAAACAGTTCCTATCTGATTCAGCTTTAAGATAACCGCATTGCAGGCCTTTTTCCGATAAGCTTCTTTTATTCTTTTCGAATCGGTTGCCAGAAGATCATCTCCGACAATTTCAATCTTTCTGCCTAATTTCTTCGTAATCTCTGTAAATCCCTGCCAATCTTCTTCTGCAAACGGGTCTTCAAGAAACAAAATTGGATATTTTTTGACAAGCTCTTGATAATATCTCAATAAACCTTCTCTGGTAAAAAATCCTATTGCCATCCCATATCTGCCTTGTTTAAAAAACTTAGAAGAAGCACAATCAAGTCCAATCTTTATCTTCTCCAGATAACCAAGCGTTTTTGAAGCATTCAGAATAAGCTGAATTGCCTCTTCAGGATTTCTCAAAGGAGGAGCAAAGCCTCCCTCATCCCCTACATTTGTTCCAAGACCGGAATATTTTCTTCCAATCATTTTCTTAAGCTCATGATAGATCTCCGAAGACATTTGCAGGGATTTTTTAAATCTTTCCTTTTTATCCTTAATTTGAGGAATAATCATGAATTCCTGAATGTCCAAGTCATTTTCCGCATGCGCTCCCCCGTTAATAATATTAAAGCAGGGAACGGGAATTTTCAGCGAAGAACGGTTCCCTGCAATCTTTGCAATATATCGATACAAAGGCAGTTTTTCTGCCTCAGCTCCTGCTCTGGCAACAGCAAGAGAAACAGATAAGATGGCATTAGCTCCTAAGTTTGACTTGCTGTCCGTTCCGTCAAGCTCAGCCATTAAATCATCTATATCTTTTTGCTTTCTCACATCCATTCCCTTTATTTTCGGAAATATCTTTTTATTTACGTTCTCTATAGCTTTTAAAACTCCTTTTCCTTTATATCTTTTCCCGCCGTCCCTTAATTCCAACGCTTCGTACTTCCCCTTTGAAGCCCCCGAAGGAACGGACGCTAAAACAGAAAAGGCTTCCGTTTTAAGTTCAACTTCTAAAGTGGGGTTGCCGCGTGAATCAAGAATCTCTCTTACTTTAAGTGATTTAATTTTTGAAGAATTTCTTAAGGCAGACATTAATTTTTATTTAAATATTTATATGCAGACAAAGCAGCTATTGATCCCTGACCTGCCGCAATTACTATTTGCTTGTAATAGACATTGCTTACATCGCCTGCTGCAAAAAGCCCGGGAGTCTTTGTCTGGCACGTTTGGGGATCTATTTCAATTTCATCTTTTTCTGAAAAATCAACAAGGTTCTTAACGAAGGATGTAGCCGGCTGAGAACCGATTTCAACAAAAATCCCGTCTACTTGCAAGCTTTTTTCTTTTCCCGATTCTTTATCTCTCCATAGAATAGATTTTACAAACTTCTCTCCTTCAATCTTCTTAAGATCTGCTCTAAAAATAAGCTCTATCTTGTTATTTCTCCCAACCTCTTCCTGAAGAACTTTATCCGCAGGAGATTCTTTTAAAAATTCCAAAATGTAAATCTTCTTGGCAAAATTACTTAAGAACAAAGCCGATTCAACCCCTGCGTTCCCGGCTCCGATCACCGCAACCACTTTATCTTTAAAAAGAGGGCCGTCGCACACGCTGCAGTAACTTACGCCCTTTCCGATATATTCTTTTTCTCCAGACACCTCCAAAGGTCTTGGATCTGCTCCGGTAGCGACTATAACCGCTCTTGATTTAAAACAATTCTTTTTATTATCGCTTATTATAAAAAGATTATCTTTTTTCTCAACATTGCCTACGGAACTTTTAACAATATCAATTTCAAATTGCTTTAAGTGCTTTTCAAATCTTTCAACAAGCTCCATCCCTTGAATCTTTTTAAAACCGGGGTAGTTTTCTATTCCGACAGCTTTTTTCGCTATCTGCCCTCCGAAGTTCTTTGTGATAACAAGTGTTTTTAGGTTTTGACGGGCAGCGTAAATACCGGCTGTTACGCCGGCAGGCCCTCCGCCAATTATAACTAAATCATAGTTTTTACTCATGTTCTTGTTTTCTTAAAAAGGCGGGCATCTCCCATTTCTTCTCTTTCATCAATATCTCTCTTTCTTCTTTTTCAACGTCCTTCTTGACCGCCAAAGCATTCTTTCTCACCGTCTTGCGCCCCAAAACAGACCTCTCTTCTTTCTTGAGTTTTTTCTTAATTTTTACCTTTTTCTCTTTAAGAACAACTTTGAGAGGACTCTCATCTTTTTTCTTTACCCTTACCTTTATCTCTTTTTTCTCTTTGGTTATCTTTTTCTCATCTTTCCCTTCTTTCACTTCCTTCTTCTTATCTTCCTTTTTTTCAACGATATCCACTTTCTTTACAATTTGTTTTTTCTTTTTCTCCCATTTTTTTTCCATTCCGGTCGCTATTAAAGTAATGCCAATTTCACCATTCTCAGGTTTGGAAAAATTGGGAGAAAAACATTTTTTAGATAAGATTGATATTCCAAAGACAATTCTTGCATTATGGTTGAAATCAGAAATAAAGCTACTCATTTCTTCAACCTCACTCATTTTCAAATCCCTATCCGCTTCAATGTTAAATAAAATTCTATCCGCACCCTTTATCCCGTATTCATTCAAGGCACTATGGACAACACTCTTCACCGTTTTTAAAGCTCTATTTTCATCTTTAACCCTGGCACGACTCAAGTAGCACAATTTCCCTTTGTTAATACCGGATCCGTTTGAACCCAATATCATTTTAAAATCAGCCCAATCAACATTTATTAGCCCTGCCTTGCTTATCATTTCCACCAATCCCTCCAAATCAAAAGCCAATTTCTTATTGATCAATGAAAGCGCTTTTTTCAAAGGAGTACTCTGGTCAACGAGCTGAAAGATTTTCTCATTGGGAATAATGCTTAGAGCGTTAAGACTGGCTCTCATTTTCTTTAAAGAGTTTTTGGTAATAAGGCTCTTTTTGCTTCCTTCAAATTTGAAAGGCAAAGTAAAAATACCTAAGCTTGATTTCTTAAAGCCGTTACAAATTTCTGCTATTACGGGAGCCGCTCCAGATCCGGTACCTCCTCCGAGACAAGCAATTAGGATATAGAAATCACCTCCCTCCAAGAAGTCCTTTATTTTCTCTCTTTCTGAATTAGCTGCTTTTTCCCCTAAATCCGGACTCATCCCACAACCTAAACCCCCGGTCAATCTCTCTCCAAAACCCACCTTTTTACAGTTTTTTGAAACTCTGGACAATGCCTGCGAATCCGTATTCAAGGCAATGAAATCGATATTCCTTAAAGCCTTTCCCGGAATTCTCTTGGAATTTAAGATAACGGAGGCAATTTCAGAAATAATGGAATTACCTCCCCCGCCTATGCCGATAATCTTTATTTTGGTTTCAGGAAGTTCTATCTTTTTACCCGACCTCTTCGGTTTCAAAACCAATTCGAACTTTTCTTTTTTTGCCTTATCCCTCTTTACCCGACTCTTAACAACCAAAATTTTCCTACCCTTATTTTTTTTCTGTTTTTTACCAGGTTTTTTCTTTTTTAAAGCCATGTTACCTTATTTTAAAATAGTTAGCCTTAACAGTCAAATGAACTCAACATATTACGCCTCCTCCTAAAAGCTCCTCATTTTTATAAAAAACTATTGATTGCCCAGCGGTTATCGCTCTCTGGGATTTTTCAAATATTATCTTTAAACCTTCCTTTGAAAAAGAAGAAACTGCCGGGCTAAGTCTGTGCCTGTAGCGAATCTTTGCTTCCGCTTTCAATGGAAATTTAGGTTCTTTGCCGGAAATCCAATTCAAATCGCTGCAAAGCAATTCTTTTCCAAACAAGTTTTTCCCATTCTTGGTCACCGTTAAGGTATTGCTCTTAAAGTCCTTGTTTAAAACATAATAAGGGCCCCCGCTAAGCTTTATTCCCTTTCTCTGTCCAATAGTATAAAGCCAAAGCCCCCGATGTTCCCCTATTATCTTTCCTTTGGTGTTAACTATTTTCCCCGGTTTTTCAGATAAGTGAGAAGTTAAAAATTCTCCTGTTGTATTTTCAATAAAGCAAATGTCTCTTGACTCCCCCCTTATCAATTTCATAATCCCAAGGGTTTTTGCCATTTCCGTAACTTCCTTTTTCATGTATTCTCCCAAAGGAAACAGGACATGTTTCAGCTTTCTCTGATTTAACCTCCATAGAAAATAGCTCTGATCTTTTTTCTTGTCTTTGGCTATTGAAAGTTTGTAAACTGTCTTTAATCCAACCACGCTCTCTGTTTTCTTAACGTAGTGGCCCGTAGCCAAAAAATCTGCACCCATTTCCAACGCTTTCTTCAAAAGTATTCCGAACTTTATTTCTTCGTTGCAGACAACACAAGGATTTGGAGTTATGCCTCTTTTAGATTCTTTCAGAAAATAGCCTATTACTTTTTTTTTAAATTCTTTTCTTGCATCCACAGCAGAAATTGGTATTTTCAAAATCTTAGATATTTTTTTTGCTTTTTCAAAACTCTCTTTGGAAAAATCAGAATTAGAAAGTTTTAGAAAAATCCCCTTAACCTCGAACCCCCTGCTCTGCAACAGCCAGGCCGCAACTGAAGAATCTACCCCGCCCGACATAGCAAATATAACTTTCTTCTTTGACTCTTTCATGCAATTTAAATGCTTTCCTTAAGCCACTTTGACATAATAAAGGGTTTTGTTCAATAAAAAACAAAGCTTTAAAAGCTTTGCATCAACATTTCCTCATTCTAAAAATCTTAAGCAAAACGATCTGCCACGCTTGAAGCTGCATATGATTCCGGCTTAATCTTGGCTTCAAAGCCGTTTCCTCTAATTAGTCCTACTACTTCCCTTACCATATCCTTTGTCTGTCCGTTTTCTCCGACATCTGCATGAATGTAGCGGAATTCATAAGATTGCGAAAGTGACATTTTCTCAGCTTCTTTTTCAACTTTTTCTTTTAAAAGCAAAGCTAATTGGCAGGAAAGAAAAACTTCTTCTAAAATCCTTCTTTTCCAGGAATAGAATTTCCTATCTTTGTAATTGATGCGCTTTAAAAAGAACCTTCCTCCCTGGCCTTTTCTTAAAACAACTATTGCCACGGGAAAATTTGGATGCTCTCCCGAAGAAGAATCGCAGCCGACAATAAGTTCATAGGGTATTTCCGGCTTTTCTGAAAAATATTTTACTATTTCCCTTACGGTCGCTTCAAGAGAGATGTCTCCGCATGTCGGGTTATAAAAATATCCATCAAAAATCTTATTCATAAACTGTAAAATTATTATAATCTCAGCTTGGCAAAAAGTCAATTTCAAGTCTCAGCAAACACTCCTTACAATCTTTAAAAACTCCTTGGGATCCAGAGAAGCCCCCCCTACCAAGAGTCCGTCAAAAAGAGCTTCTTTAATGTAAAAAAAGGCATTCTCAGAGTCAATACTGCCTCCGTATAATATTTTAATTTCTTCCGATAAAGCTTTTCCGTAAGAATCAGAAAGAGTTTTTTTAACTAAAAGCCCCATGCTCTGAGCTTCGCTTACAGGACACGGATTCCCCGTCCCTATGGCCCAAACGGGTTCGTAAGCAATAATAAGTTTCTTCAACTTCTTTTTGCTAATCCCCTTTAAAGACTGTTTAATCTGTTCTTTTAAAACTTCTATCGTTTTATTGCCTTCCCTCTGCTCCAAACTTTCTCCTATGCACAAAATAGGGGCAAGTCCCGCTTCTAAAGCCTTTTTCACCTTCTCATTTATTATCTCGCTTCCTTCTTTCAAATGCTTCCTTCTTTCGGAGTGCCCCAGAATAACATAGCGGCATTTTAAATCTTTGAGTTGAAAAGGAGAAATCTCTCCCGTAAAAGCTCCTTCATTTTCAAAAAAACAATCCTGAGCTCCTAACGCAAGATTTGAATTCTTAGGATTAAAGCTTGGTATGTATAAAAATGGCGGACAGAGAACTATCCCTGCTTTTTTAATGGTTTTAATTCCTCTTTCAAGAAAACTAAAAATCGTTTTCGCTTCTTTTAAAGTTTTGGGATTCATTTTCCAATTTGCAACAATTAATGGTTTCATAAGAAATCATATAAACATTAAAACATACAAACATTTAAACAAAGTTAGATTTAAAAATGCTTAGATGCTTAAATGTTTAAATGTTAAGATGAAATTTGAGTTATTCCTAATGTTAACAAAGTGACAATCACTCCCGCAAGCAGAGATCCAATAAAAACCAAAGGCAATGCTTTTTTAAAAGGAATTCCGAAAACAAAAGCACAAATAGCGCCGGTCCACCCTCCAACAAAAGGAATAGGAGTTGCAACCAAGATTACAACCGCTAATCCCTCTCCCCATCTCTTAAACTTGGAAAGATTTGCTTTTCTTGTATGAGAAAAAAGCCATTTAAAAAACTTATCCAGAAAAGAAATTTTTTCTCCTAGAAACTTGGAAACGGGTTCTAAAACAGAAATTATTAAAACTAAAGGGACCAGGTTTCCTAAAACAGAAAAAAGGTAAGCTGACCAGATCGGCAAATGATAAACATTCAAAGCAATAGGAATCGATCCTCTCAATTCTACTATCGGAGACATTGCAATTAAAAATATCTTTATTTCCGGAATCATTGTTCTTTAAGATACCGAGCTGCATCCTCAGGCGCCACAATTAGAACTTCCATCTGTGAACCTAATTCAAAACCGGCCCAGGTTGAAGTTTTAGGAAGAAAAGTCCAATGCCAATGATAAGAAGGATACTTCTTACCGTCACAAGGAGCAGTATGCAGATAAAAATTATAGGAAGGATCATTGAGCCCCTTGTGCAGTTTGGAAAGCACGACTTTAAAAACTTCGGCCAATGATTTTTTCTCACCTTCTTTTATCTTCTCGAAATAAGGAAGATGCTCTTTGGGAGATACAATGACTTGGAAGGCAGCTTTGGAAGCAAAAGGACAAGTTGCAATAAAATGCTTGTTTTCAAAGATAATTCTTTTCTTAACTTTCCTTTCCCATTTATTCATTTCACAATAAATACATTTTCTATGTTTCCGATAATATTTTCTTGAATTCAAAACAGCATTCTTTAAATCCACATCAACCAAAGGAGTGGTTATTATCTGGGAATGAGGATGTGAAAGCGAAGCTCCGGCTTCTGTACCATGATTATGAAAAATGGCGACATGATTAACGAAAGGTTTGCTCATTAAATCAAAATATCTTAACTGATACGCATCAATAACTTCTTGAATTTGAGAAACGGAAAAAGTCGCCATTGATTTTTCATGATCTTTCGTAACCACCACTTCATGATGACCCAAAGCATTGATCGTTTCATAGAAATCCCCTTCCCTTCTTTTGTTTAGTTTGGTACCCAGAGTAAAAATCGGATACTTATTAGGCAGAACAATTGTCGTCCAATCTTTAAAACTCTTTCTTAAATCCATCTTTTTACCACGAGAAAAAGCAAGAACGGGAACCTCCTCCTTCTTAAGGTTGCAAAAAGGACATTTAGATTTTAGAGATTTTACCGC
>Ga0265595_1002005_pt1 | contig 14619 bp, 10 predicted proteins | sample saktaG_15_FD_190148 | JGI IMG/M metagenome (GOLD analysis project Ga0265595, IMG submission 190148) | Saline water microbial communities from Sakinaw Lake, British Columbia, Canada - sak_2013_06_06_50m | ecosystem: Environmental > Aquatic > Non-marine Saline and Alkaline > Saline ... | reverse complement strand
TGTCCCATAGATTGGATTGATAAGAATATCATTCCGAGAAGAAGAAAACGGGTGGTTGTTTTCATAATATAAATTGTTTACTGGTTAAACAATGAAATTGTTAATTGGTCATTTATTCGTACCCCATAATTTGATTGGCTTTATGTGCAATATCATATAAATGATAGACCTCCGCGTAGAGATCCTGGACATACCAGAAAGAAGCACTGATGGTAAACGAAACCTGGTTGTCGGGGTTGTAGCGCATCACAGTGAGGTATCCAGCAGTGGCACCATTATGTCCGTAACCTAGTCCTGGTGTATAGACGATTCCAAGACCGTAATATTGATGTGACTCAAAGGTTTCCAGGACATCCATCATCTCATCTACCGTTGCCCGTGATAAACCAGCTTCACCCCTGATCAACCGTTTAACCCATAGATTCAGGTCATAGTTGGTAGTGATGATATTCCCTTCAGCGACGTGGCTTGACGGATTGCTCCAATAAGTTGACTCAAAGGATTGTCCTTGCATCCAGTAGTAGCTTTTAACATATGGATCCGGAAGCCAGTAAGTCGTGCCAAGCGAAGGGAAGGTTGTCTCATTCAGTCCGTTCGGATCGAGAAGATACAACCTGACATACTCCTCAAATGACATTCCCGAAACCCGCTCAACTATCAGGCCTAACAAATTATATCCGATATCACTGTAGTGATAAGCGCTATCAGGGGTGAAATAAGAGAGATGGTGTTTGGAGAGTATAGAAGCCCACTCTTCATAGGTGAATGTATGCAATGTATCTCCCAACACTTCAATCACATACACAGAATATTGCATTCCTGCGTAGGGTTCATTTACCGTATCGGGCACCGGATCGTTCACAAGGTCGAAAACGCCGGCTCGGTGCTGGAGCAACAATTTAAGTGTGATCTCATTTTTGTGAGGGATGTTAAAATTCGGGGTTGCAGGAAGGTACGGGTCCGTTGTACCAGGGATTATATCTGTTACCACATCATTGATATTCAGCTTTCCCTGTTGGGCCAACAGCATGATTGCGGCGGCTGTGAAGGTTTTTGTGGTACTGGCACCCCGGAAATGAAAATGTTCATTCACAGAATCATTAAAATTAGCCGAAGCAAAATAGTCGCCAAGAGGGGAACTAATCTTCATCATAAATCCGCCGACGGGATTCTCTTTATCTGCCCAGAAGACATTCCACTGGGTATCCAACATCGCCTGCAACTCAGGAGTGTAGTCGTAGGGAGGGGGATCAGACTTCTTCTTGCAGGAAATCAATCCAATTGAAAATCCTATTGCAAAAATGACCAAGAGGGAAAAGGTTCTGCGAAAAGTTATCATATTGACATATTTTAAGTTAGGGCATATCAAAAATAGAATAAAATCAAATATATTTAGTTACCATATGGTAATTAATTCGATTAACAAGTTCGGTGATTAACGTTATACTCATCCTTCAGGATTAAATGTTCTGAGTATCCGGCTGAGACTTTGCGGTGTGATCCCGAGGTATGAAGCAAGGTATTTTTGGGGAATCTGGTTGATCAGCTCAGGCTGTTCCTGCAAAAGTTCCCTGTAATTTTCTTCTGCTGTATTAGACAATAGACTGATCTCTCGCTTCTCCTTTAACATGTAGAAATGTTCCAATGCCCTATGTGCAATGGCAGGAGCTACATTTGATGCACGGGAAAGATCCTCAAGTTGTTCGAAACTCATTCTGTACAATCGAATATCAGTAATTGCTTCTACAGAATATCCGGATGGCTGGTGGTTTAAAAAAGAGGAGTAGGAATTGAAAAAGGTACCCGGAAAAATTAACCTGATTGTAAACTCTTTCTTTGCCTTGGTATAAAAAAGTCTGGAAATTCCTGATACCAGAAAATTCAGATAACTTTCAACCTCACCAGATTTCAATAAAAACTGATGTTTTTTGAACTCAGCCGGTTCCATCCGGGACCAAAACTCACTCCAATCCTTTTCCGTGAACGGGGCCAACCTTTTAACGAACTCTCTTACCAGTAACTCATCCTGGTTAAGCGTACTCTTCATGTGTGTAAAAATAAGTTGAAATGCTGGAAATAAAATTACCATATGGTAATTAATCATATATCAAGGAAAAGAAATAGAAAAAGGATTGAGATCGGATCAGATTGTCCTTCGGATCCGGCTGAGGCTTTGTGGCGTAATTCCCAAATAGGAAGCAAGGTATTTCTGTGGAATAAGTTGAATAAGGTCGGGCTGCTCTTTCTGAAGTTCCCTGTAATTTTCTTCAGCTGTATGACATAACAATCGAATCTCACGCTGTTCTTTCAGCAGGTAGAAATATTCCAGGGCACGGCGTCCAACGATCGCAGCATTTGAGGTAACTTTATATAGCTCCTCTAACCGATCAAAACTCATTCGGTATAGTCTGATATCGGTAATGGCCTCAATGGAATAACACGATGGAGTACGAGTAAAAAAAGAGGAGTAGGCATTGAAAAACTGACCGGGGAAGTTGAACCGGAGGGTGAACTCCTTGGTGTCAGAATTCAGGTATAGCCGGGCGATACCGGAGACCAGGAAGTATAGGTAATTTTCTACATGTCCTGCTTTTAAGATGAACTCATTCTTTTTATACTCAGCGAGGTCCATCCGGCTCCAGAATTCCAGCCATTCCTGATCAGAAAATGGGGCCAATTGCTCCACAAAACGCCTAACCAGCAACTCTTCGCTATGTAGATCATGATTCATAAGAAGCGAAGATAACGTAAAAAAATGTATTTTCGCTCTATCCTTTGCCGTAAACTATGAAGCCCAAATACTCCCTCCTTGTTTTCCTGGCATTGTCACTCCTTGTATGGGCCTACCTCTGGCTTCGGGCTATTTACGTTCCGTTGGTTCATGACGAAATTGCCACCTTCCACAATTACATCCAGATCGCTAAATTCCTTCCCTATGCCTCTCACTGGGATGCCAACAACCACATATTAAACTCAGCCATCTCGGCACTCTTTTATAGGATCTTCGGACTATCCCCACTTGTCATCCGGCTTGCCAACCTGCTCTTCTTTCCCCTGTTTTGTCTCTATGTATGGAAGAGTGGCAAGCTCTTTGTCCAACCCATCGTTCGATGGGCTTTCTTTATCTCTCTGCTGATGGCCCATGGATTTCTCGAGTTTTTCAGCCTTTCCCGCGGATACGGAATCTCCATGGCTCTCCTGATGCCTGCGATCTTTTACCTCATCCGGATGACGGAACACTATTCCCTTCGTCGTCTTATTGCAGTCATCCTCTGGGGCGCTTTTGCCACACTTGCCAACCTGAGCCTCTTCAACACCTACCTTCTCCTTATCCTGTACCTGCTCCTCTTTACCATATTTTCGGGTCAACTCCATTCTCTCAGACAACGAATCACCTCTATCGGTTGGATTGCTTTCATTGGCATCCCTTTTCTTCTCCTCTATACGATGATTTCGTTTGAGTTCAGAGCAAAAGGCTTGCTCTATACCGGAGGGGGAAACGGAATCTGGGAAGATACGGTTAAAACGCTTTTTTCGCGACTTTTTTCTACAGAAGAGGTGCTTTTACTGATCCTTGTAGTGTTTCTCTTCAGCCTGATCCTGGTCGTCTCAATTATCCGGTTACTCAGGGAGCGAGAGATATTTTCCTCCAAACTGGTCTATGTGATATTTCTTACAGGAAACCTGGCAGGGGCCCTGCTGCTGCATCTGATTCTCCAGGTAAATTATCCCGAAAATCGTGTAGCCATCTTCCTTTTTCCCCTCTTTATAGGGGCCCTCTGTTTTGCAGCCGATGACCTCCCACGACTTCTTAAATCAAAAATATCGCTGATTGCACTGGTTCCGCTGATGCTCATCCCCATTCACTTTTTTACACACCTGAACCTGACTCATGCCAGCTTCTACATCGAAGACCTGATCCCTGCCAGTTTTTATAAAACAGTCAAACAACATCATCAGCCAGGGGATTATCCTCCCATTGTTAGCGGCAAGCGGTTGACACATTTCTGTTGGTCGTTTTATGATTTCTGTGAGGATGGTACCGAGTCACAGATTACGTTCCCCAATTCCCCGGAAACTATCTCCGACTTCCAGATTGCCGATGCAAACGATTTAGGGTATTTTCAAAAGGATTACCAGATAGTGGATTCATCCTCAGTAAACCACCGCTACTTACTGAAACGCAAACTTCCGGCAACCAGGATATTAGTTGGCCAGAGTGCCGACTTTCGCACCCCTGGGTTCGTTGAGAATGAGTATCTTCTTCTCTATTCCGGTAATATAACAATCCCAAAAGGGCAATCCGTTTACCTCGGGTTACTGCCGACATATTCTCCCCGGTTGAACCATTTCACACATGGATCGTTGCAGAGGTCAAAGATACAACCGGCAAAACCCTTCAGTACGAACGGGTTTCTCTTTACTGGTTCAGGCCGGCATGGAACGAGAAAACCAAGCATTTTAAAAACGGATTGTTCCTCTCTGAGGTACCATCAGGGGCATCCTTCCTGAAGCTCTATGTCTGGAATATTGAGAAGGTACCTTTTAGCGTAGACAATGCTGTTATCCAGTTATTCGTATTGTCGAATCCTATTAATATGTTACCTTAGATCGTATATTGTCAAATTTTATACTTCCCTGTCATAATTAGCGTTATTTCTTTCTACCTTTGTTGTTAAATCAAATCAAATTCGTTATGAAAAAGTATTTCATTATCCTGCTTATCCCCGTTTTATTTGCCTGCGGCCGAGAAGCAAAAAAACAGGCAGAAGAGCTGCAATCCCGTAACGACAGCCTGATGACCCAGGCGTTGCAGAAAGATGAAGCTATTAACGACTTCATCTCATCCATAAATGATATCCAAAGCACACTGGATACGATCAAGATGAAAGAAAACATCATCTCTCTCACAACCGACCGTGGAGGTGAGTTGAAAGTATCTGCCAAAGAACAGATCAAAAGCGATATTCAGACAATTTACGCCCTGATGCTGAAAAACAGGGAGACCCTCAATGCTCTGCAGCATAAGATTAAAAATTCGAATCTTCAGGTTGGCGAGCTTCAGAAACTGGTTGACCGCGTTAATAAAGAGATGGCGCTGAAGGATGCTCAGATCGAAGAACTCCGCGAGAAACTTGCCAAGATGAACATCGATATTGAGGCAGCATATATGCAGATTGACAACCTCTCTCAAACCGTGAAACAACAAACGAATCAGATCGTTGATCAGACCCAAACCATTGAACAGCAAACGACTGCCCTGAATACGGCATACTTTATCATTGGTACCGCCAAAGACCTGAAAGACAAAGAGGTGATCAAAGGCGGGTTGCTGAAAGGCAAAGAACTTCTCGACGACTTCAAGAAAGATGGGTTTACCCGTATTGATATCCGGAAGACTACTGAGATCCCTATCCTGAGTAAGAAAGCCGAAGTTCTCTCCAAACACCCCACCAGCTCCTACAAGTTGACGGGCGACAAGAAACTGGTTCAGGCATTGCAAATTACAGACCCCAAAGCTTTCTGGAGCATAACCAAGTACTTGGTGATTGTAACGGACTAGAAGCCGGATGCCGGATGCCGGATATTTAGTATAATCTACTATGCGCATATCCATTCTATTCTTCCTTGCCTTTCTTTGCATAACCTCTGGTTTTTGCCAGAAGGGGAAACAACAACTGAAGGTAGTTTTCTACAATGTCGAAAATCTCTTCGATACCATTGACGACAAGCATAAAAACGATAATGAGTTCCTTCCCGGGTCGGACAAAGAGTGGAATAGCAACCGCTATTACCAGAAAGTGTCCAACCTGGGGAAGGTATTTGTTTCTATTGACAGCTTGGAATTGCCTGCTGTTATTGGTTTTGCTGAAGTCGAAAACAATGCTGTGCTCGAAGACCTGATCCGGTTGACTCCACTTCATAATGCTCCATATCAAGTCATCCTCGAAGAGGGGTCAGATCCCAGGGGGATTGATGTCGCACTCATCTTCCGAACGGATAAACTGAAGTACCTCTCCCATCGTGCAGTATTGGCATCCACAGAATTCAAAACCCGGAATATCCTCTATGTGAAACTCCTGGGGCCTGAGGGTGATACCCTGCATCTCTTTGTCAACCACTGGAAGTCCCGTTCGGGTGGTGAAGAGAAGACCCGCCCCAAGCGGATTGAGAACGCTACCCTCCTTCGTGCTGTTGTTGACTCCCTTTTTACTCTGAACCCGTCAACCCGGATCCTGATCATGGGGGACCTCAACGACGAGCCCTCCGATGAGAGTGTCGCCCTTGCACTGGAAGCATTTCCTGTTGATAAAAAGCCGGCATCAGGAGAGTTATACAACCTCTTTTACAAATCTTACGAAGAGGGAAAAGGGACCTTATGGTACCGTGACTGGGATCTCTTTGATCAAATCATCGTTTCGGGAAGCCTGATATCAAAAAAGAGGAGTACTGTCCCCTCCATTAATCCTCCGGTGGGATATATCCTGAGTAAGCCATGGATGCTTGATCCGGAAGGAGCGAAGGAACCCACACCTTTTCGCAGTTACGCTTACAAACGCGGATATGTTGGCGGATTCAGTGACCACCTGCCGGTATTCATTACACTGCAGTACTAATCAATTGGGAAGATCGGTTGAGCTCTTTTCTGGTCCAGGAGACCCTTTGGAATAATCGACCTCTTTGATCAGGTTTCCTGCCTGGTCGTAAAATTTCCAGATGCCAACCCGTTCATTATCTTTGTAATAAGCCTCGTAGCGAAGCTTGCCATTCTCAAAATAAGTCAATCGCTTGCCTTCATTTTTCCCTTTCCTGTAAGACCCTTCACTCCACACGTTACCATTTTCGTAATAGTAGATCCAGTATCCATCGCGCTCTCCCTCTTTGTAAGCCCCCGTCATCTCTATCTGCCCGTTTGTATAGTAAAAAGTCTCTTCCAGCAATACCTTTTTCTCATCAAAGCCTTTGTATTCGCACTCGCGACGTGGAGTTCCATCAGGATACGTCTCCTCCACCACTTTATGTTTCGGGGAACAAGATATCAGGAAAAGAGAGAGAAAAACCGGCAACACCCAACTCTGTGCCATACCAGCAGTGTTGCGAACTATAAAAACTACATTATTCATCATGGAAAAATAGTCGTTGTCCTTTGTATGTTTCATCAAAATTTCCCTGATGCCACGCCAGGTGTCCATTTACCCAGGTAGATTCGACGGCCGACTGGAACGTTTCGCCCTCGAAGGGTGACCAGCCGCACTTGTAGAGAATATTTTCGGATGTCACTTTCCAGGGTGCTTGCATATCAACCAGCACAAGATCTGCAAAATAGCCTTCCCGGATGTACCCTCTATTTTCGATCCGGAAAAGGTCGGCCGGATTGTGTGCCATCTTCTGCACCACCATCTCAAGGGGAATCTTTCCCTGATGGTGCAACTCAAGCATGGCAACCAGACTGTGTTGAATCAGCGGACCACCTGAAGGACAGGAAAAGTAGGAATTAGCCTTCTCTTCCAGGAGATGCGGCGCATGGTCAGTAGCAATCAGATCGATGGTTCCATCAAGGACGCCAGCCAGCAACGCCTGCTGATCCGCTTGTGATTTGATGGCCGGATTCCATTTTATCCGAGACCCCAGCCGCCGATAGTCTCCATCGTTGAACCAGAGATGGTGAACACACACTTCCCCGGTAATTTTCTTCTCACGAAGCGGCATCTCCCTGTCCAAAAGTGGCAATTCCAACCCAGTGGAGAGATGAAGGATATGCAGTCTTGAGCCGAACTCTCTTGCCAGGGCAACAGCTCGCTCGGATGAACGCAAGCAGGCTTCAGCAGATCGGATAAGCGGGTGAGCCTCCATCGGCACATCCTCACCGTAACGCTCCCTGAAGGAACGGGTATTGGCCTGTATGATCTCTTCATCCTCTGAATGGATCGCAATCAACACCGGACTTTGTGAAAAGATCCCTTCGAGTGCCTTCCGTTGGTCTACCAACATGTTTCCGGTTGAGGCTCCGAGAAATACCTTTACGCCGCAAACCTTTCGGGGATCAATATTCTTTACTTCATCCAGGTTGTCGTTTGTAGCTCCGAGAAAAAATGTATAGTTCGCCAGGGATTTCTGAGCAGCAATATCAAACTTCTCCTCAAGCAATTCGAGGGTAATGGTCTTGGGATTCGTGTTGGGCATATCCATAAAGGATGTCACACCACCGGCTACGGCTGCCCGGCTCTCAGTATAGATGTCACCTTTGGCTGTAAGCCCCGGGTCACGAAAATGGACCTGGTCATCGATGATGCCGGGGAGGAGGAATTTGCCTGTGGCGTCAAGAATCTCGATTCGAGATTCGCGATTCGCGATACGTGAATCCCGGATCGCGGATCCCGTATCCCAGATCTTTGATATTCGCTCTCCCTCAACAAGAACATCCCCAATGAAACGTTTACTTTCATTGACGATGGTAGCGTTCTGAATCAGAAATCCCTTCATCTCATGCATTAATACGCTTGTATTTGCAGACCATGCTTTTAAGCCTAAGCTTAATCACTCCCAGGATGGCCTCTTTGAAAATTCCTTTACTCATTTTAGATGTCCCAAGGGTTCTGTCAGTAAAGATGATCGGGATCTCAATGATATTGAATCCCAGCTTCCAGGCAGTAAATTTCATCTCAATCTGAAACGCATACCCCATAAGCCTGATCTTGTCGAGGTTGATGGCCTTAAGTACTTCACTCCGGTAGCATTTAAATCCCGCAGTGGTGTCGCGCACCTTCATCCGTGTGACCAGCCGAACGTAGCTGGATGCATAATAGGACATCAGTACACGTCCGATAGGCCAGTTCACAACATTTACACCTGTGATGTAACGCGATCCGATGACCAGATCGCCCCCGTTGTTCTTTGCTGTATCGTATAGCCTTAACAGGTCTTCGGGATTATGGGAAAAGTCGGCATCCATCTCAAAGATGAAGTCATATCCGTTCTTCAAAGCCCATTTGAACCCGTGGATATAAGCAGTTCCAAGCCCCAGTTTTCCCTTTCGCTCCTCAATAAAGAGACGACCGGAAAACTCTTGCATCAGGGTTTTAACAATCCCTGCGGTTCCGTCAGGAGAATTATCTTCAACGATCAGAATACTAAACTCCTTCTCCAGAGAGAAAACTTTCCGGAGGATTTGTTCAATATTCTCCTTTTCGTTGTATGTTGGAATGATAACTAAACTGTCCGACACGGGGTTCTGTTTTACCTGTTAAGTATTTCTATAAACGCAGAGGGACTCTCTCTATTGTCTTGACTATTGCTTTGCTATTCTGATACGACGATTTTTCGAATGATGGAACTTTGGCTCGATCTTATTCGCAGAAGGTAAAGTCCGGCAGGAATCCCATGATGGTCGAAATATATCGTGTTCTCACCAGCCGTAGTTGTACGCTTAAAAGAATGAACGGTTCGACCATCGTATGAGGTTAACACGAACGAAACAACTCCTTGTTGGTGCGATTGGAATGAGAGCGTAAATTGTCCATCAGAAGGATTCGGGAATACCTTCACCTGGCTGATACTTTCCTGCTCTTCAGGAATTGCCGAGCAATCCTTGAAGGTGATATAGACAGTATCCCATTGGTACCCATATTCATCACTCACTCTGCACCAAACCATCTTTGTCCCAAGACCAACTCCCGACGAATCGATGGTAGCGGTTTGTCCAAGGTCGCCGGTGGACCAGTTATATGTTGCAAAATTTCCGGCATCCAGGATGACCTCAATCCCGGCACATACCTCCTGGTCGGGGCCAAGGTTCAGGATCATCTGCTGATTTACCGGGATCCCGTTCTTGTATCGTTCGGTAAACTCCTGATAATAGAGGTTCACAATACCGGCATCATGGATTACAATGGTGTTTTCATCATTCTTCTGGTCGGCGCTGCTGCTCCAGTTATGCGAACCTGTAAGGATAAAGGGATCGGCTGACCCGTTAGACTGGTCGACAATCATTGCCTTACTATGCAATGTCCCTGGTTCACCGAACTCCCTGAATTTATTGCCAAGGGCGTTTTTGAGTGTCTCCACAACCGCAACTCCACTTGTACTTTCGTTGTCGATCACAACGCGGGTATTGATGCCGATATTGGCTCGCGCTGCCAATGCATCTCCGATATCCGTCCGGGTGATCAGCATTGTAAAAACCTCGATGTCGTTGTTCGATTTATTGATGTGGCCGATTATCACACTGTTAACTCCATCTGATGGACTAAAATAGACCTCCACCCGTTTTCCACCGACGATAACCTCATGGGGAGTATTATCGGTTTTATCAATGCCGAATCTTGCTTTTGCCGGATCCGGGGTTGCTGTAGTGGAACCCCACATCTCTTCAAATTCCAGCATATAAACCTTCGCCAGACTCATATCCTGGATGAAGAGCATGTTGTTATCATCGGTGTTGATGTTCCAGTCGGTCCAATTGCAGGAGCCGGTCCAAACGATGGGGTCATTCGGATTAACTGATTTCCCATCGATGATCATGAATTTATCGTGCATGATTCCATCACCAGCCGGACGGGCAATTTTCTTGATCCCACCTGTAAGTTCAGGGATTCCGCTATTACCGGTAGATCCGTCGGTTACCACACGTACAGTCACTCCCCGTGCATAAGCTGCATTCAATGCCGTGGCAATGTTGGAGATACCCTCAATGGTAAAATTGTAAATGGCTACATCGATGGTATATTTTGCCCGGTTGATATATTGAATTATCGTATCATCGGCCAAGGCATCCAGAAAGATGGCATCGACGCCGGTAGAGACTGAATGGTCAACCGATGCCGTAAAATAGATCTTGAAGTCGCCGGTTGATACTGATTCGGTGATGAAGGGTCTTGCCGGACCGAAAGCCGTATCCTGACCCGCAACGCTGAATACCTTCACATAGAGAAGGTCGGAAGGTGCCAATGAGGCAAGGTCCAAACTGTGGATTGTTCCGATCCCTGGTGTCGAAACATGACCGAGTTCCAGTTCCTGCGTGAAACCATAATAGAGCTCTGTAGTTCCGTCAATATCGGTCTCCCAGCTCAGGACAAAATCCGTTATGGTGATATTCGACTGTGTGACAGGAGAAATGATGTGTATGGAGCTTCCCGATAGGATATCCTGAGTATCACGAAGAAGGAGCTGGTATCCGGACGAGGAGCTGGTATAGGAAAACTGGGAGCAGATGCCAACGAGGTCAACTTCGCCGGAAGGGATGATCTCCCCAACCAATGAGGAGCTGTTATTGATCCTGATTTGAGCCGACTCCCCTCCAGCGGTAATTGTGTAGTTTGTATTTCCAGTGAAAGTACTGCCGGCGTTGGAAAAGAGCACTCCGTTCATTCTTACAATTTCCGCTTCATAGGATTCACTCATCTGGTTCGGCGTAATCACCTGGGGTGTGGGCAACGGTTTATTGACAGCCAGCACCGTGAATGAATTCACCGGGTCAATTTCCAGCAAATAGTTGTAGTTTTTCAATACCCCGGTCACCTCCACAGAATCGCCTCGTTCCACACCACTCATTGAAAAGCTGTAAGCCGCTATTCCGGCGGTGACATCCTGAAGGTAGCGGATTCCACCCAGCTCGGCTCCGTTGGTCACAACACCTTTTACCGTCACCGTCGTTCCAAGTGGCAGCGCCCGCGCCTCAGCAATCGTATTCTGTGCAAATCCTGTCTGCAGCGAAAGCAATACCGCTCCCAAAAAAATCAACATCCTTTTAATCATTTTCTGTTTTCTATCTTAGTATGACTAATAATTCTATTTGTTAGTTGCATCCAGTTGTATTTTCGCTATTTCGCTATCTCACTATTTCGCTATTTTTTTAATAGCTAATTGTGATCGAAAAATTAAACCTTCTCCCCTGCCCGAAGAAAACTCCTGCCGAAGCGGCATCAAAGTCTTTCTTACTGGTAGCATAGGAATCGTTGTTTTGTGCATCGGAAATGTATTTCTGGTCAAGCAGGTTCAACAAGGTACATCTCAAGTCCAATTTAAAATTCTTGAAAATAAACCGATAGCCTGCATTCATGTCAACCAGGTAATATATCGGCAATTGCCATGAATCCTTTGGTTTGCCTTTATCATCCAGGTAGTTAGGATTGTAATCGGGACTCAGGGTCACCGGATCCATGTTTGAATAGTTTTTGGCAAAGAGGGTAAATGAACCCGAAACGTATAGGCGTTTGATGATCTCCCACCTCAAACTCTCCATCAGTTGAAATTGCGCTGCATCGCCAACATGTACACCCTTTGCATTGAAGTAAAACTTTTTAATTAGGGTGTTGGCTTCACTATAGATGTAGGCTGTATCGGCCGATGTCCATCGCCAGTCGCCCAGGGAGATCACCTGATCCCACTGCAACGAGGGGATAATCTTCCATCCAAACTGCACTTCAATCCCCATATGGAAAGCATCTATACCATTGATATTCACCGGATAAGAATCCTCCTCGAACGTAGCGTAAATTGGGCTATCCAGCGGTTTGTTCTTCCAGTTGGTGAGGTAGCCATTGACGTTCAGTCCAATCCGCTTCGAGTAATAACTATATCCCAGCTCAAATGCCTGAACGATTTCGTTGCGGATATCAAGAAACTCCTTATTATCTGTATCAAACACATTATTAAACCGGGGAGCACGGGAAAGGTAGCCGAGGTTTATATAAACGTTGTTCCGCTCATCAATGTTGTAATTGACTCCACCCTTAACGGTAAATCCGGGAAAAATCCGCCAGGGAGTCTGTGTATACCTGGCTTCCGGAGAATTTATGTCATAGCCTGTAGCATCAACGATGTAAAGGGTGTCACGTACAGATCCAACCCGTTTCACAACAAATGTTGTATCATTTGACTGATACTGGGTATCGCCACTTCCCATTGAATAAATCAGGTTTTGGGTGCCATTGTAATAAAACATATCGCCGTATCCAACAACCTCGGTATAACTGATATTATCAACGGTAATATCCTTTCTCCTGAAATAATCAACCCGCTGATAGGCCGATAGCGCCGTAGTGAGGTTCAGGAAGGCGGTCCAGTTTTCCCGCTTGAATTCTGCCTGCACAAACAAACCGCCCCATCGAACTTTGCTGTCGTTGTTGTACAGAATCTTATCCCCTTCATAGAGCTTTTGATTCCAGATTCTATTTTTATTGGAATTGTCGAGGAAAAACGAACCTCCGAGCAGATCATACACCTCCCTGAAGTGCTCTCCGCGATAGGTCCGCAAGTCAATACCTCCGGAGAGCGACCATTCTCCGGTAATCTCCCAATTAAATGTGGAAAGCAATCCAAACCAGTAATGGTCATTCCGGCTGCTGCGAAGGATCGCACTAGACCTCCCTGTTGTATCTTGCATGTTGTAATTGTAGTAACTCTGAAACATGACCTGACCAGTAACCGGATCGAGGGGAGGTGTCGAACTTCCCGGAGAGCCGAATTTATCGGATGTCGCTGTACCGGTACCTCCACCCTGGCCAAATGAAGCATACAGAATGTTTGACAAATAGAGCTTGTCATGAATACGCCAGAAATCGCGTAAGCTAAGCTGTGGTTTGAAATAGTAGTTCATCGCCTGCGACAGCTTTTCTGGTTCATCCTGGTATAAGACTTCCCCATTAGAACCATATTCCCAGCGGTTCAGATACCCCCAGTTCGGATTATACCTGATGCCGAAAGAGGGGCTCAACCCGGCAGTATCAACACCCAGTTTTGCGGCATAGCTCTTGTCAAATGTGGCAATTGTCTTCTTATATGACCGCTGCGCATGTTCCTGGGGGGCTCCCATGGCAGAAAATGTGATGAGATGGTTTCCCAGTTTTTTATCCACGCGGAGGTAGAAAAACCACCCTTTTGTCCAGGTATTATCCACCCAGCCCTTCCCCTGCTTATAGGATCCGGAGAGTGTCACTCCCCACCCGTGTTTCATCTGTCCGGTATTAACACCCAAGGTCGTTCTCAAAAATCCATCACTCCCCACCTCCTGTTTGATACTCCCTCCCAGCTTCGTTTCAATGCCCTGGGTAAGGATATTCATCGTTCCGCCTACAGAGGGTAGTGCCAATTTGGAGGCCCCTAACCCTCGTTGTACCTGGATACTCCTGGTCACGGCATCCAATCCGAACCAGTTTGACCAGTAAACCCATCCGTTCTCCATGTCGTTGACCGGAATCCCATCGATCATTACAGCGAGGTTACGTTGACTAAATCCTCGGATGTTGATCCGGGCATCCCCATCACCACCACCCTGCTGGGTAGCATACGCCCCGGGAGTTTTGTTCAGGATCATCGGAATATCCTGTGAAGCAAGCTCTTCCTGAATCTCTTTCGGTTTAATCGTAGAAAAGGCCACCGGTGTTTCACGTGTCAGAGCTACATCTGCAACGACCTCCACTTCAGTGAGAGTCATGGTTTTCAGTTTGAAGTCGAGGGTAAATGTTTTGGTGGAGGTGGCAACCGTTTGTTGCTGTTCCATATAGCCAACGTAGGAGGCTCTGATGGTATACGTTCCTGCCGGAACTTTCAGTTCGAACTGACCATCCAGGTCAGAAACCCCACCCTTGCCCTCCCCATAAAGAATGGTCGCCCCAATCA
>Ga0265595_1002004_pt1 | contig 14621 bp, 15 predicted proteins | sample saktaG_15_FD_190148 | JGI IMG/M metagenome (GOLD analysis project Ga0265595, IMG submission 190148) | Saline water microbial communities from Sakinaw Lake, British Columbia, Canada - sak_2013_06_06_50m | ecosystem: Environmental > Aquatic > Non-marine Saline and Alkaline > Saline ... | reverse complement strand
ATGCAGTTGCTACGACACCCCCACGAGCCCCGCGCTACGAGCAAGTACCTCTTTGGCCGATACGTGAAGGACAACAGACAGTGGGAACAGTTCATCGAAGGATGGTGAAGATGAAAAAGGGGAGACCTTCGGCGGTCTCCCCTTTGACTTTCGTGAGCACGATTGTCAGGTTAGCCATTGATGAGGCCAGCGAGCGTCGGTCAAGTGCACAGTGTATCGAGACCAGCGAGCGGGTCCAAAGGCACAACCCGCTTGGCTTCGATACGTCGCCCCGCTCCTACCCTTCGACAAGCTCAGGGCGACGCTCAGCCGGCGCTAGTCTCCTATCTGACTCAGCCCACCAACTCCATCATACGCGGATAGCCCTCCTCGATAAGTCTTTCGATCTCGGCGGCGCATTGACGATATTCTTGCAAAGAGTCACCGTAGGGATCGCGTATCTCGTACTGCCGCCCGATCATCTGGCTCAGCAAATAGACTTTGTGAGCGTGCTGAGGGAACTCCAGGCGGATGGCCTCAGCCTGCCCGCGCTCCATGGTCAGGATGAGATCGGCCTCCTCCACATCCTCCGGAGTGAGGTCGTGGCTGCGGTGGTCACTTATGTCAATGCCTCGCTGTGCCATCATCTGGCGGGAGTAGGCTGAGGGCGGCTGGCTCTTCAGCCCCCACACGCCCGCTGAGTGCACCCTGTACTCCCCCTCCAGTCCCTCTTCATGCAGTCTCTCCCGCAGAAGCCCCATCGCCATAGGCGAACGGCAGATGTTGCCCGTGCAGACGAACAGTATGGACTTCATTTGCTTTTTGTTCGGCGTCTACTACGCCAGCTCCGGCTCGATCAGCCCGTAATCGCCGTCCTTGCGGCGATAAATGACGTTTACCTCGTTGGTGTTGACGTTGAAGAAAACGAAGAAGTCGTGACCCAGGAGCTCCATTTGCTCGACGGCTTCCTCTGCGTCCATAGGGGATACCTCAAAACGCTTAGTTCGAACAATCCGGGGCGCCACCTCCTCCTCGAACTCGTCCGCTTCCACCGGCGGCGCCTCGCCTGGGCCACGGCCCCGGCCATAGCGCTTGCCCTTATAGCGGACAATCTGACGGTACATCTTGTCCACGACGGCATCAATGGAGGTGAACATGTCAGCAGTTCTCTCCTCGGCCCGCAAAAACGTGCCCTTGCTCCGTACGGTCAACTGGGCCACCTGGCGATCCTTCGCGCTCCTGGCGTCCTCGACGGAGAGCTCCATCCGCGCCTCGGTTATGGTGGGCAAATAGCGGTCCAGCTTGCCCACTTTCCTCTCAATATACTCCTGTAAGCGATCGGTGACTTCGATGTTCTTGCCCTGGACTGTCAACTGCATTCGACATCTCCTTTCTTTTCTCGTTGTACATTCATCTGGCCCTGGCTAAGGTAAAGGCCCAGACGGAGCGAGCGCCAGCCTGCCGCAAGGCGATGCTGCATGCCTCCAACGTGGCGCCAGTGGTGCAGACATCGTCAAGCAGCAGGATTCGCTTCTCCTTCAACTCCGCGTTTGAGCAGCGGAAAGCGTCGTAAACGTTCTCCTTGCGCTCTTGAGCACCCAATCCCACTTGAGGAAGAGTAGCCCGCACACGCGCCAAACTATTCTCTGTGATGGGTAGCCCGATGCTTTTCCCAAGCTCTCTGGCCAGGAGGGTGGCCTGGTTGTAGCCACGCTCGCGCAGCCGGTCTGGATGCAAGGGCACGGGGACGATAATTTCAGCAGGGAGAGGGCTCTTCTCCCAATAGTCGCTCATCAACTTGCCCAACGGAATGGCCAGATCTTGCAGGTTGGAGTACTTAAAGCAGTGAATGGCCTCACGCAGGGTTCCATCAAAGTAGGCCACAGAGCGAACGCCGTCTATTCGCAGCGGGTCGCGTTGGCAAAGGGGGCAAAGGCGACCATTGGGATTGGGGCGACCACAGTGGGGGCAGAAGGGTGGTTCGATCAACTCGAACTCATCGCGGCACCTGGCACAGAGTAAGACGCCCATCTCTCGACAGCCTACGCAGCGAGGAGGGAACAGCAGATCCAGGATACTTCTTTTGATTTCCTGTACCAAGTCTACAGCCGTCAAGTTACCCTTGACCTGCCAAGCTTCAGGGACGACAAATTGGGGAAAACGCAGCGGAGCCCACGCTGAGGGCGCGAAGACAAAGAGCTAACTGATGAAGTCCATGAATTGCTTTAGCCAATCCTGGATCGGGTCGCTCAGCAACAGCAAGATGGCGATCACGATTATGGCCACCAAAACTATGATCAGAGCATACTCTATAAGCCCTTGTCCTTCTTCACTCGATAGAGATGGTATCACCTCTTGACCTCCTGTTCAGGTGGTAAAGGGTACGCTGCTCTAATTATACACTATAGTCGGATTCAGCGCAAAAAGGGCCAATTTGACTTTTGGGGATAATGTGGTATGGTATTCACAGGAAGGCTCGCAATGACAAGCACAGTAGCAGGTGAGGGACGATGATAGTCATCAACGGCGCTTATGGCGAGGGAGGCGGGCAGGTCTTGCGCACTTCACTGACCCTCTCCGCGCTCCTGGGCGAACCCATTCGCATCGAGAACATCCGCGCCAGACGACGCAAGCCAGGTCTCCAGGCCCAACATCTCACAGGGGTTTGGGCCATAGCTCAAATCTGCGACGCCGAGCTGGAGGGAGCGGAGCTGGGCTCCCTGACCTTGACTTTCAGGCCTCAGTCGTCACCCCAGGCCGGGGAATACTCTTTCGATGTAGCCGAGGCCCGCAAAGGCGGCAGCGCGGGCGCAACCAGCCTCGTCTTCCAGACCTTGCTGCTGCCCCTGGCCCTTGCCCCTGGCCAATCCCGCCTCGCCATACGAGGCGGCACCCACGTGGCCTGGAGTCCCCCCTTCCACTACCTCAAGCACGTCTATTTGCCCACCCTGGCCCGCACGGGCCTGGAAGCGCGAGTCGAGATCGAGAAGTGGGGCTGGTACCCGATAGGTGGGGGGGAGATCACTGCTACGATCAGCGGCCGAGGGGAGAGCGCTCTCTCTGGCCTGGATCTGGTTGAACGGGGCGAGTTGAAGCATCTCTGGGGCATCTCCGCCACCTCCAACCTTCCCGCCCACATCGGCCAAAGGCAAAAGAAGCGGGCCGAGGGGTACCTGCAGAAGTGGGGCTTCAACCCTCAGATCGAGATCGTTGATGCTCCCTCGCCAGGCCAGGGCACTGCGGTCTTCCTCGTAGCCGAGTATGAGTACACAGCGGCCGGCTTCTCCTCTCCGGGAAAGCGCGGCAAGCCCGCCGAGAAGGTGGCTGAGGAAGCCTGCCGCGAATTCATCGCCTATCACCAGAGCGGCGCCTGTCTGGACAAGCACCTGGCTGACCAGTTGATTCTCCCCCTGGCCCTGGCCCGTGGTCCGTCAGCCTTCACCACCTGCGAAATCACCCAGCACTTGCTGACCAACGTCTGGGTGGTGGAGCAATTCCTGGATGTGAGGTTTGAGATAGAGGGTGAGGAGGGAGAAAAGGGCAGAGTGCGTGTTTTCGCGCCAAAGTGATTTGACTGACGACTGACTTTGATGTACAATTATGGTCGGATGGTCAGGTGGTCGGATGGCCAATTTGGGTTTCGGACTACCTGACCAAGGACCACCTGACCAAGGACCACCTGACCACTCAACCACCCGACCAAGGACTACCTGACCAAAACAAAGGAGGATGCCATGATTCTGAAAGGTAAGCTGCATGCGGAATCCCCGATCTATCGGGGGAATGCACGCAAGACCCTCTTCACGAGGGACGGAGACGGGACCCACCGGTTGGTCTCTCTGGCCGGGGAGATCGCGGGCACGGCTGAGTCCCTGATGGACGCTTTCATCGGTCAGTCGCGCCGTGGCCAGAACATAGGCCTGCTGAATCAAATGTGGCTGCGGTTGTACGACTCGCCCCTGCCCAAGGACCTCATCACCAAAGTGGAATGCTGGCTGCAAGAAGACAGCTACCCGCGAGATCGCTTCTTCGACCTGCGCATGGGCATCAAGCTGGACGAGGACCGCTGGGCTGCGGAAGCGAATGCGAACTACAAAATGGAAACCCTGTTTCGCAACTCCGTTTTCGATTTCGCCTTGTCCGTCAACGAGACGGTGCTGCAGCAAGGTGAAAACGCAGCTCATTTGTATTACGTCTTGCAGGAACTGGCAGAGGGACGTTTCTGGTTTGGGGCCGGCAAGAGCAAGGGGTTAGGGCGAGTTCGCCTGGAAATGGACCTTTCGTCTTTGCTCCCCGAAGCGCCTCCCAGCCTGCATCCCGGAACCAATCACCTGAGGATAGGCCTGACCTTCAATGCCACCAACCCCGTGATGGTCGGCTGGAACTGGGGCAAGGTGGATCCCGATGTGCCCTCTTTCGCCGCCATCGAAGGCCATCTGCTGGTAGAGGCGATGCGCGACCTGCCCGACCCCATCCGCGAGCGGCTGGCCATGGGGCTGGCCGGGCCGATCCTCAACCCGGAAGACTGGAAGCATAAATTCGCCGAGTACTTGCCGAGGATCATCGCGATATGGCTGAGAGAGCAATCCATCGGGGAGGTCGAGACCTGGGTTTTGCCGGCTGCGGCTGCGGCCAAGCTGGGCAAGGGGAAATACGCGCTTTCCAAGACGATACTCGAACAGATTCAACCCCTGGTGGAGCAGTCTTTCCCTAGCAAGGAGGCGGCCGATGCCGCGTTCGGGGAAGCCCTGGGGGAAAAGGCCAACATGGCCAAGCGTATCCTCAAGGTCATGGTGCAACAGCGCCAGACCCGCGAACAACTCAATCGCCAGGTCTGGCTGGAGATTGCCAATAGCCTGGGCCTGGACGTCGCTCTGGAAGACCGTCTCGCCGAACAGATTCAAAGCGAGGCGGCCCTGATGGAGATCCTGACGCCAGCGTGTCGGGGTATCCTCTTCCGGCTCTACCAACAGGTAGATCACCAGATAACATTGCTTCAGAGCGACGCCTGGGTGGACGCGGAGATCGCAACCCGCGAGGAACACCTGCGGATCAAGAACATGTTACTGAAACGCCAGATTGACGAGTACCAATGGGGCGACCCGAACCTGGCTCCACAGGGTATCAGTCCCGCAACGTGGCGGGAATTTATTGACGCCCACCGTCGAGTGCGATTCCATCACATGTTACATCCCCAGAATTTGAACAAAAGCATCACCAACGACGAGAACATGATCGCCTTCCTCAAGGGCTATCGCGATCATACTCGCCAGGAACTGGCCCAGCCCCATCTCATTGATTTTCGCGCCGGTGGCCCGTCCAATCGAGAGATATCCCGCAAGTACGGCAAGCCCTACGACACGGTGTTCATGCGCATGCTGGCCTGGTCGCCGTCTTCGCGGGAGCAGGGGGCCTGGGAGATCTACGTCCCCGGCAGCACCATCAAAGGAGCTTTCAGAAAACGCGCCACCCAGGTGTTGAGAACCCTGTGGGGTGAATCGGCCAAGACCACCGATGTACTGAACCACCTCTTTGGCGCTCAACGGCAGCGGGGACTGGCCTTTTTCTCCGACGCCTATCTCACCGACCCGTTGGATCCGGAGCGCGCCTGGTGCTCCATGGATGGGGTCAAGATGAATCCCGAAACAGGACAGCCGCTGGAGGCCACCAAGCACGATTATCTCTTCGCCTATGGCGATCAACTCTCTTTCCAACTCCAGGTGGATGTTCAGGACATTGAGGAGCAGGATTTGGAGGCCATGTCTCTCCTGGTCCACTTGCTCCAGGATTTCCAGAGGGGCGACATCCCTGTGGGCGGCGAAAAGACCAGCGGGTTCGGTTGGGTCAAGGCGGACGTGTCCAGGCTCACCTGGCTGACAGCGGACGCGGACGGCGTGGGTGAAAAGCTGTTTGGAAAGCAATCGCTGAGTCGGGATGGCTTATGGCAACGGCTAGACCTGGAGGGTAAGGCGGCTACCAACGTCTTGCAGGCCATCTACCCTCTCGTTCCTGAGCAAGAGGTCCCGCCGACGCCGCCCAGGGCCAGGGCCGGCTTCATCTCGCATCGGGCTTTCGGCGGCTACTGTGGCACGCTGGCCGTGGAAGCCGAGGTGCTGACGCCTCTCAACATACGAGAGAGCGGCGAGCCATCCTTTAGAGCAACCCTGGCCGATGGGCCTGTAAACGGCTGGGATTTCTTCGCCATGGCTCCCCCTGAGGCCGCCCAGCGAGGTCCCGACAAAATCTACGCCCTCCCCAGCCGAAGCATCAAGGGGATGCTGCGCCACGTCTACTCCATCGCCAGCGATTCTCGCGAGCCCAGCCGCGACGTCAGCCGCTTGAACCCAACCGATGGCCTGTTCGGCTGGGTGGGAAGGGGCCCAAACCAGGCCATCATGGGGCGCGTATCCTTCAGCTTTGGCCTGTTCGAGGAACCTGAGTTGGCCTGGTTCAAAGTGCCGTATCCCTACGGCAATTGGCAGTACACCGGGAGTCAATGGCAAAGCGTGGCGGATAGCCCCGCTACCAGGATGCTCATCGGCAAGACCTGGCGCGTCTTTCCCCACGCTCCGTTGGCTCCCATTGCCAGGCAGGTAGAGGACTTCCAACCCGATACCTTCCAGGCCCGCTACTTCAGAGCCATATTGCCTGGCGCCCGCGCCCGCTTTACGATTCGCTTCTGGAACCTCGAAGAACAAGAACTGCAAAGGCTGATATGGTGTGTGGGACTGGAGCCAGAACTCGCTCACAGGATGGGGAACAACCGCTACCTGGGTTTCGGCAGCCTGCGCTTGCGTATTCTCCCCGACAGCTTTCTGATTGACTGGACCAAGCGATACGCTGGCGAACCCGAGCAGGGCTGGCAGTTGCCCATCCAGGTTGACGAGTGGCTCAAGCCCGAAGTGGTTCAGCATCACACCGCACTGCAAAGGGCTCTGAATGCTAAGCAGCTTTGATTGGCTGCGCCGTAGTGAAAGCGGCGCCGAGTTGTTAGCTACCCTGGAATATCTCACGAGCAGGCCCGATCTCTTTCCCACTGGGGATGAGATCGGGCCGCCTTTTTCCGCCCTCGATGGTCCCTGCCAACGATGTTGGGTCTATCCCCGCGCACCTTCTTCCCGGCAGAACTACCCTTCGGCAGGCTCAGGACACCGCTGCCCATCGTGCCAGGCTATCGTGACCAGAGCCGACAGGTTGGGCAGAATCTCCCATCAATCCATCGTCTTATGGGGCCTGGTCAACCGCTTGTCGAAGCTGCTTCGAATGGGCGAGGGATTCAGCGGCTACCACGTCCTGGGCGCGTACGTCCACGACGAGAACCACTTTCTGCTGATGATGCCCAGGCGCGAGCTAAAGCCGTGGCTTCAGGAGCTCGTCATCTACCACGGCTCTGACCTGAAGGGATTGATCCAAATCCTTCCCACCACCGCAGTGGGGAAAGGGGTCAGCATGAGAGACGTTCTCTGCAGGGCTGTCTACCATGAGGCCCGGTTTCCCATGGATCAGTTGCGCGTTCGGTTTTTTTCTGCGCCCTATCAAATCCTGAGACCCCACACCCGCGACCAACAGGGCTTGCTCACCTTTGAAGTTTCCGAATTCTTGAGCGTGTTAGAAATGGCGGCGGTCTTTCGGACCATCCTGCGCCCCCAGGAACAGGCTTCGCTGTACGAGTTACTGAACTTGGAGGATACCAGCGAGGAACAGTTTTATTGGGGAAGATTCATGGGGTTCTTGACTCAGGAAGCCAAAGACATGCTGAACGCCTGGAGGATTCGACAGTGGCCAAAGGGCCGAGTCAAATTGCTGTACGAACTCGTTGAATATGTGGCCTTTTATCAAACCTATTAAACTGGTCCGCTATCTGCTGGTGTTGCGGGTCAACAGCTCGTTGGTTCGCTTGCCGAGGTGTCTGTCCACGGAGCTATCCCTGGTTCTGGGGACCATGATTGCCAATCGCCTTCCCACTCGCGAGGCCCGCCCCTGGCACAAAGCCCTGGCTCCCTGGGACGAACACGGTGGAATCTCCCTGGTGGGGGGGAAAAAGTCCCAGACAGTGCCAGAGGCATCGTGGCCGATTGAAGCGGCGTTGTTTGTCTATCCGGGGAAGTGGACGTATGGACAGGGAGAGTTGATCCTGTGGGAGCTCAAGCTGATGGGGGAGAGCGCGGATCACGGTCGTTTTCTGGAGGTGATCTTGCCGGCGCTGGAGGAAGCGGGGACCGTTTCTGATCAGCAATTGCAGCGACGGAACAGCTTGTGGGGCCGATTCGACATCCAGGCCATTTACGCGGCGCGGGGACCCCAGTGGGAGCCTGTGGTGAGTGATGGGCGGCTGGACTTGAACTATCGCGCGACTCCCGTTCAGTGGGCCGAAGGATTGACTTTTGAGCCGAGGTCAGAGCGCGTGTTCGACCGCCTGACCTGGATAACGCCGTTTGATTTCAGCGACGCAGACCAGCCTGGCCGACGAGGCCATCGAAAGAAAATACCTCTTCGTCAAGTGCCAACCTTGCAGAGTATGCTGGATGCTCTAGTCAGTCGGATGAGTTCGCTATTGCCCGGCAAGTACAATACGCCTGACGACGTGTGGGCTATTTTAGGCTCAGAAGAACAGGCGGAGCTCCGGGCAGCTATGGAACAGGCTTCTCATATCCCTGTCCACTACAAAGGCCTTCGGCCCGCCCCCAGGAACTGCCCGGGGCGCTGGATAGGCACGCAGACCTTTGCCTCCATACCGCATCCCATCATCCCCTATCTTGAGCTGGCATCCATACTCCACATCGGGAGACAGACCCATTTGGGATGCGGCACCTTTATGATAAGCTGAGGCGTGACTACTCAGGTGTCATTGCGAGCGAAGCGAAGCAATCTCCAATGCGCGAGTAGGGGATTGCTTCGGCGGAAAAGCGCCGCCTCGCAATGACACAGCCTGAGTAGTTACCTCTGAGACAAAAACACCTCGCCTGGGACACCAAGACGAGGTATTTCGCTTTTTATCAACTGAATCATTGCGTCGGCCGGGTATACTGCCAACCGTTACCCTACTCTGCCTCCAAAGAGATTCACGAAATCACCGTCGAAATCCCGGAGGAACTCGTGGGCATCAAGGAGATCGTCGGCATCTACCTGGGGCATCTCTCGGAACCTGGCCCACTCCTGGGATGTGAGCTCGTTGACGATCTCCGGCTTCTCTCCTTCCTGGATCACAGCGAACACCAGGCCCTGGGTGCCACAGTGATCACATGTCACCGCCATAATCCACATCTCACCGTGGTGCTCAACTACTCGGACGTCGTCCGGTTCGTAGCAGTGCTGGCAAACGGCGCAAGGGATGCTGGCTATCAAATGCTTGACGAACTCACTTTTCTCGTAGCTTTCATCCGACCCGGCTGCCATCGTTATTCTTCCTCCCGCTCAATGACCACCGTGATCTCAGGCGTCACACCGGCCATCAGCTTGATGGGAACGCGATGTTCGCCCAGTTCATGGATGCTACCTTTGAGTTGCACCTTGCGCTTGTCGAAGACAAGCCCCGTCTCGCGCTCAAGGGCCTCCACGATGTCAGCGCTAGTTATGGAGCCATAGAGCCTGTCCTTCTCCCCGGCTTTAGCCTTGAAAGTCAGCGTCAGTTGCCACAGAATCTCAGCCAGGGACGCAGCCTCCTCTTCGACTCTCCGTTGAACCTTGTCCTGGACCTCGCGCTGCACGTGGGTCTGTTTCGTAGCGCCTTCCGTGGCCAGCACGGCCAAGCCTTTGGGAATCAGGAAGTTACGCGCATAGCCATCGGGCACTTTCTTGATCTCACCGGCTTTGCCCAGGTTCTCCACATCCTGGGTCAAGAGTATCTTCATGGCATCCTCGCTTTCTATCCTCAATTTGTCTTAATAATACACCAAAACGGGAAAAACCTCAAATCGGCTTCCGCAGCGACCATCCGCCTGCAAGCCAATCGCCAGTACTTGAGCTCCGGAGTGCAGGCGCAAGCCTGCGGACTTGCGTCCGCACTCCGGCGAGTTTCTGATTATTGCCTATTAGGGCAAAGTAAGGTATAATAGCGCGTAGCGAACTCGAATTCGCCAGCGATTTCACAGGAGGGAAAGCTGATGGGCGATCTTGGTCAGTTGCTACGGGAGGCACGCGAGCAAAAGGGGGTATCCCTGGAAGAGGTCGAAGAGGCCACACGTATACGGCAGAAGTTTCTCCAGGCCCTGGAGGAGGGGAACTATGGAGCCTGGCCCGCCGAAACTTACATCAAGGGGTTTCTGCGCACCTACGCCACGTATCTGGAACTCGACCCTGAAGAAGCGATGGCCCTTTACGAAGGCCGGGAGAACGAGGGCAAGGCAGCTCTGTCACAGCCCGGCTTCTTCCAGCCGATGGACATATCCATGGCCACACCCTCCTGGCTGACGCCCGACCTGGTGATCGGCGCTCTGCTCATCGTGGCGCTCTTGGCCTTTGGATCCTGGGCCACGTGGCACTACCTTCCCCCCACAATCAAGACCCAGTTGTTATCCTGGCGAGCCACCGCCACCGCCACCCCATCGCCCACTGCTACCACCTCCGTTGTCCTGCCCTCCACCACCCCGACAGCGACACCCACCACGATGCCTACCGCCACGCCCGCCGAAACGCCCACCGCCACGCCCACCGCCATGCCCACCGAAACGCCTACTGCCACGCCTATTGCCACGCCCACCGTCGCAGCCGCCGTATCCACCTCCATCTCCACCAGCGCCCCCACCAGCACCCCGACCGACACTCCCACCAGCGCCCCCACCAACACCTCCGCGCCCAGCGTCTCCACCGGCATCGAGGTCGAGCTGAACATCGTCGAGTATGTCTGGCTGCGGGTGCTCGTGGATGGGGAAGAGGCTTTCGCAGGCTCCCTGGAAGCGGGCACAACGCGCACCTGGCGCGGGCGAGAGAGCGTCGCCCTGCGCTGCGGCAACGCTGGCGGTGTGGAAGCCATCGTCAACGGCGAACCCCTGGGCCTCCTGGGCGAGAGGGGGCAGGTGGTGGACTTGGAATGGTTTGCGGAGGGAGTCAGCCCCACGCCTGAGGTTACAGTAACTCCCACGATTGCACCCACCGCCACTCCCTAACGAGATTTCATCCCCATGCCACCAGGAAGAAAGAATGCGCTATTACCTGCTCTCCTTGGGCTGCTGCAAGAACACCGTAGACTCCGAAGGAATGAGCCGACTGCTCCAACAGGCGGGCTATGCTCCCACTGAACATCCGACGGCAGCGGAGGTCCTCATCGTCAACACCTGCGGCTTCATTGACGTCGCCAAGAAGGAGTCCTTTGGCGCCTTGCGGGAGCTGGCCGAGACCAAGGGACGAGAGCAGTTGCTCATCGCTGCGGGATGCCTCTCCCAGCGCTATGGCCGCCAGTTGCTCAAGGAGGTGGCCGGCCTGGACGGTATCATCGGCACCAGGCGTTGGATGGAGATCACGGCCCTGGTGGAGAAACTGTCCTCCGATGACGATAGACCACTGGTGATGATCGGCGATCCGCCCGCGCCCCCCCTTCCTCCCCCCCAATTGGGGGGGGAAAGAGGGGGGGTGCCCAGGTCCGTCGTTCAAGGGGCCAGCGCCTACCTCAAGATCGCCGATGGCTGCAGCGCAGCCTGCTCGTTCTGCGCCATCCCCACGATCAAGGGGCCGGCCCACAGTCGCCCGCTGGAACCCATCGTGGAGGATGCCCGCCAGTTGGTGGCCCAGGGGGCCAAAGAGATCATCCTCATCGCCCAGGACACCACCGCTTACGGGCGCGACCGAGGCCAGCGCGACGCTTTGCCCAGGCTCATCGAGGCCATTCTGCAAGCCGTGCCGGAGCTCCCCTGGCTGCGCCTGATGTATGCCTACCCCCAGCACATCACCCCCCGGCTCATCGAGGTTATGGCCCAGCATCACCAGGTTTGCCATTACCTGGATTTGCCATTGCAGCACGCCCACCCCGACACTCTGCGCCGCATGAACCGCCCCCACGACATGAATAAGGTGCGACGCTTGATAAGCGAACTGCGCGGCGCCATGCCTGACCTTGCCCTGCGCACCTCCTTCATCGTCGGCTATCCTGGCGAGACCGAGGAGGAGTTCGAGGCCCTGCTCGATTTCGCCGAGGAGATAGCTTTCGATAGAGTGGGGGTCTTCACCTACTCGCGGGAGGAAGGCACCCGCGCGGCCGACCTGACTGGCCAGGTTCCCGACCAGGTTAAAGAGGAACGCTACCAGCGGCTCATGGAGTTGCAGCAAGGCATCTCCCTGGCCAGGAATCAGCAGATGATCAGGCGCACATTGGATGTCCTCATTGAGGGGAGTGGCGATGGTCTCAGCGTGGGGCGCTCCTACCGCGACGCTCCCGAAATAGACGGCCTGGTCATCATCAAGGAGGAGCTGCCCCTGAGGGAGATGGTTCCCGTGCTCATCACAGGGGCCATGGAGTACGACCTGATCGGGGTCAGAGCTTTATGTTGACAAACAGTTTGGTTTGGGATATACTTTCCTCGTCGTGACGTGGCGCTGGACGACAAAGCGGTGGCCAACCTGGCGTTGCAGTGCCGGTTGAAGACGATTTGACAGGAGGGATTCCATGAGATTTTCACACATCTTGCTGGAGAACTGGCGGAACTTTGGGCGAGTAAACATCCCGCTGCAGAACCGTGCCTTTATAGTGGGACCGAATGCGTCTGGCAAGTCCAACTTTTTAGACGTGTTTCGCTTCTTGCGCGATATCACCACTCCAGGCGGTGGCTTTCAAAAGTCAGTAGGAGATCGGGGGGGCGTTTCCAGCATTCGCAACCTGGCGGCACGGCGTTACCCAGATATTGTCATTGAGGTTGCCTTGCAAGATGGGGAAAACGTCATCTGGCGCTACCGCATCGCCTTTGCCCAAGACAACCAGAGGCAGCCTATCCTCCAAGAAGAAAAGGTCTGGCGCCATGGAGAATTGATCCTGACCCGTCCACAAGATGAAGACCTGGCCGACGAAGCTCGCCTGCGGCAGACCTACCTGGAACAAACTATCGCTAACCGCGAGTTCCGCGACATTGCCAAGTTCTTTGGATCCATACGCTACTATCACATTGTGCCGCAACTGATCCGGGATCCAGAGCGTTCGATAGGTCGGAAGGCTGATCCTTATGGCGGCGACTTTTTGGAGCAGATTGCCCGCACAGACAAGCGAACGCGCGAACCGCGTCTGACGCGCATCCTGGCCGCTCTCAGAGTAGCAGTCCCTCAACTCAGCGAACTCAAGCTGGACAAGGACGAGCGCGGTATTCCCCATCTGTACGGCAACTATGAACATTGGCGTCCCAAGGGGGCCTGGCAAACGGAGGCGGACTTTTCCGACGGAACCTTGCGCTTGATGGGTTTGCTCTGGGCCCTGCTGGATGGCGCTGGTCCCCTCCTGTTAGAAGAACCAGAGCTGTCGCTACATTCCGAGATCGTGCGCTACGTCCCGCAAATGATGCTGCGCGTGCAGCGTGGACACAAGCGTGCTGTCCGGCAGGTCTTTTTGAGCACCCATAGCAGTGACCTGTTGCGCGACGAGGGCATCGCGGCCGACGAAGTGCTGTTGGTCATCCCGGCCAAGGAGGGCAGTTATATCCAGGTGGGAGCTGAGGACGACGAAATCAAGCGATTGCTGGAGGCAGGCCTGACGGCCGCAGAAGTGGCCATTCCACGAACCCGGCCAGCCAATGTTGAACAACTATCCTTCTTTGGAGATTAGGCCCCAATGCCGTTAATCGTTCCGCCCATCAATGTGCTCGTTGAGGGTATCACGGATGAAGTGGTTGTTCGTCGCTTGCTCGAATACGTCGGACTGACCTGCGGGATCGTGTACGGCAAGAGTGGCAAAGGCTACGTGCTCCGACGGCTTCCCCGTTATAACCAGGCTGCGCGCTTCGCTCCCTGGCTGGTGGTAGTAGACCTGAACCGTGATGCAGAGTGTGGCCCGGACCTTGTCCGAAGCGTGCTCCCCCATCCAGCCAGTGGAATGCAATTCCGCGTGGCCGTGCACGCTACCGAGGCCTGGCTCCTGGCAGACGCAGAGCGACTGGCCGCTTTCCTGGGCATTCCGGCGGCCAGAATTCCACCCAATCCGGATGCGGAGCCGGATCCCAAGACCACTCTCATCAACCTGGCCCGGCGAAGCCGCAGAAGGGCAATCCGCGAAGACATCGTACCCCGCGAAGGGAGCGGAGGCCGGGCGGGGCCCGGCTATCCTGGTCGGCTCATTGAGTTTGCTATGGCAACAGAGCACATGTGGCGTCCCGAAGTCGCCATCCAACGTTCGGATAGCCTGTGTCGTTGTCTAAAGGCTCTGGAAACTTTAAAAGCCCGGCTGCAAGACTGATGACAAGATGGGCGATATGGGACGGGTCGTGCCTGACAGTTATAGAGCAAATCCGGCTTGCGGGGGAGTAATCACGCCGCTGGCACACGTCGAACGCACCATCTGGGCCAGGGACATGATGGTTCCCGTGCTCATTACAGGGGCCATGGTTCATCCCCTGTCACCTGAAAACAAGCAGGGGGAAACGCCGAAGCGAAAACGCATCGTTAGCAAGGTAGCTTTGCTGCGAGATAGGCCAAGACGTCCAACACCTGGCCTGAGGGCCAACCGCCCG
>Ga0265595_1002003_pt1 | contig 14629 bp, 19 predicted proteins | sample saktaG_15_FD_190148 | JGI IMG/M metagenome (GOLD analysis project Ga0265595, IMG submission 190148) | Saline water microbial communities from Sakinaw Lake, British Columbia, Canada - sak_2013_06_06_50m | ecosystem: Environmental > Aquatic > Non-marine Saline and Alkaline > Saline ... | reverse complement strand
AATATAATAAGAATATTCCACCTGAAGCTGTCGTTCTCTTTCTTGTCGTGCTTGTTCTTCTGCTAATCTTTGTGACTCTTTTTGCTTCTGCAATTCTTCTTGTCTCTTCTGTTCCTCTACTAATCTCTGAATTTCTTGCTGTTTTTTCAATTCTTCCTGTTTTTTTTGTTCTTCTAATTGTCTTTGCCTTTCTAACTCCTCTTGCTTAGCGATTTCTCTTTGTCTTTGTTCTTCTGCTAATCTTTGTGCTTCTTGTTCGGCTTTTAATCTTTCATTTTCTAACTTAATCTTTTCTGTTTCCTGTTTGGCTTTTTCTGCTTCTAATCTGGTTTTTTCTAATTCTTGTTCAGTTTGAGATTCTTCTGGTTCTTGTTCTGTTTGTGGTTGCTCTAATGATTCTTCTGGCTTTGCTTCTTCAGGTTTTATAGCAGTGGGTTCTTCAGTTCCTTTAAATACTTCTGAAATGTTCGCAACTAAGGGGGCTAATTTTCCTTGTTTATGCAAAACCACGCCAGTGCCTGCTGATGCTATGGCAATTGAGGCGATAATAATTACCAATAATGGAATTTGGATAAAGCCTTTTTGGGTCTTAATTTTTTCTTTCATAAATAGGTTATCTGCCTTCAGAATAGCCCCAATTCTTAGAAAATTCAAGCAAACAAAAAAGCCCATTGCTGGGCTTTTTTATTGTTTGGAGTTATCCACAGAAAGGGGGGAAATTAGCACAAATAGGCAAGTTTTGCTCCGGGAAGTGGACGAAGTTCGAACCTACTGGCAGACCACAAACGAGTGGTTTGAGATACCGGTTCTAATTGGACGATGTTAAAATCTTGAAGCGGAATAAATAATTAGGTATCCTTACTATTTTGAATCTGGGATTCTTGGAGAATATTTAGGAATATCACACTGAACGGAAAGCCAACGGAGACTCTCTTTGTCCAAATAAAAACATTCTGGTTTATCAGAAGGTTCTATCTCGGGGGCTTTAATACTTATATCACCAATTTTAATGGAAGCAATCTCTTCTGAAGAAATTTGTCTACTAAAAACATTAATATAATCTAAGTGACAAAATTCATGCTTGCCATTAACGCTGCAAGAAATATTTATATCACCTTCACCGCCTAGAAAATACAGAGGTAACATTAACCCCTTCTCCATAGTCTTAATCTTGATAAGACATTCTTTATCTTCTTTTCCTAAACAATCTAGGCTTAAAATATTTTTTCCAGTTTCACCTGGAGATATAGGAATATCTGATAGATTACCAAATAATTTAATTTCTATATTTTTAGCTTCGGATTTACCATTATTGATTGCGATGAGATTATACCCGACACAACCTTCACAAAGAGTAAAATTAGGATTAATCATTACTCCTGCGAAATCTCTTCCTACTGAATCAAAACTTACGTTTTTTATTATATTAAGCATCTGTCTGTCTTTATAAGAACTAAATACGATCATTCCAACATTATTGAACCCCTCTCCCGAACTCCATTCTTTAATTTCAATGAAGTCCACATTTATAATTGGGCCTGAAAATAACGAATCGCGAAAGTTCTGGATTACAGGTCCTGCAAAAATGTTAACAATTAAACTAGCAAATCCAATCCCTAAAATTGCTTTAATTATTTGTACTATTCTAGACATGTTGTAATTTTTTCTTTCATAGGTTTATTCGGATTTTATTTCATTACATCAGGTTTCCATTCAGCAATCGGTCTCTCGGCATAAAACCTCGCTTCGCCTTTTAATTCTGGTCGGTAGTTATCGTCAGTCATTATTTCAAAAGCATTTTTAGGACAAATCATTACCCATAACTTGGGCATCGCACGAGAAAGAGTTTTAAATATTTTATTTCTGTAATGTTGAATTGACCAAGAAATCAACACTTCCTCATTTTCTTTTACTCCCCTTTCTTTAAAAGCATTCCAGAGATTTATAAAGTCTATTTTATGGGTAATAAATCCAGTTATTTCTCCAGATAGTTTTTTACATTCTAAGTTAACGGATGCGTAAGGCGTTGTCATATCCATAGCTATAACCTTCCCATCTTTAATAGAACTCCCCATTGGATTAAAACCTCTAACTCGGCAAACCTCTCCGTCAGTTACACTCCATTCTTTATCTTTAAGCAAGGTAATTTTTTCTTTCATAGGTTTATTTTTTTATCTCCAGAGTATTTTTCAGTTTCTTTTTTTCTTTTTCTTCCCTTTCCTCTTCTTCAGCAGCCTTTCCGATCGCCCAACCAATTACTAAAATTATAAAGAAAATAAAAAATCGGTTTTGCAATAATATAAAAAAATTAGAAGAGTCGAAAAGCGAAGCAAGGACAAAAGCCCCAATGACTGTATACAATATGCCTCGCCAATGCTCCATAAATTTATTTCGCCTTATGTTTTTTAAGAAATTATCTTAATTTTTTTTCATAGGTTTACTTATTTTTTAAATCCAATTTTCTTTTAAATAGTAAAGAATAAGTTCTTTTAATTTCTTGCCATTTATTAAATAGACATTATTTGCTTTAGCTAATTCCCGGGCTCCACTTGTAAAATCACTTGTAGTAACAACGGTTGAGCTATCACAGTTATAAATACTCTTAGCTGCCACTGCTTCTTGGATTGCTTTATTATTAACTAAATCTTGATATCGTTTCGCCTGAACGATTATTCTCTTTCCTCCCTTTATTATTACTAAATCCCCTCCCTGATCTCCTACTTTTCCAGTAAGCTGAATCGTATATCCCATTGCTTCATACAAGCGGTATAGCAATCTTTCAAAACCAGCTCCGTTTAAATCCTTGAAATAATGGATACTAGTCTCTGAAGTTTCTAACATTTTTTTATATTCTCTTTTTTCGATATATTCTTTCAAAAGAAAACAAATCTCACGATTGGAAAAAATTATATTCTTTTCTTTCAAAAACTTATTTAAATCATTAATCCGATACCATGCGATTGAATAATCCCGATAATTCCATGAATTTTCGGCTTTTTCCTGCTTTCCCAATCCATAATTAGAAATAAAATCATTAATGTATTTTTCCAAATTTGCCGTCTTTATGGTATTTATTATTCTTTTAATCCTTTTCTCTTTTATTTTTATTTGAATTGTCCTATATAAAACAAGACCGGCAGTTATCAAAATAAGAACAATCAGCCCATAAACAACCCATCTCCAGAAATTTCCCTTATCTGAAAACCATAAAAATATAAGATAAAGAACATAAAGAAGGAGAAATGCCTCTATGGGTTTCCACAAATCATCATCTTTTGTTTTTCTTTTATAATATTTCGCCATAATTATATTTCTTAATGATTTATCTCATAAAAATCATCTAGTTTTAATCTGACTCTGTCTGGGAAAAAAGTCAAGAAAGCTGCAGAAATCTATCCTATTTTGCATGATTAATATTCGTCAAGGGGTAAAAATTAAACTTTATAGACAGGTTTTAAGAGCACAATAAACGAAAAACCCCTCGAAGGGGTTTTATCTTTTAGAAGTTATCCATAGAAAGAGGGAAATCGCCTTAAGACTTGAGCCAATTCCAAGCTTTTTTTGGAAGCCAGCCTTGCTTGTTTTCGGTGTTAATTTCTATTACTAGAATATAATCGGTTTGGGTATCAATATGTGATCTCAATTTTTCAAATATTTCATCTGAATTTAATTCACAGTGTTTTACAACCCAACTAGAATCAATATAATGCCACCAGTATTTACTGAGGTTTTTAATAGCTTGATAAAGGGTGGAATAATCCTTTGTTTTATTTTTAAGCTCGTATGTTATTATGTATTTTTTCTCCATAGTAACTAATGTCAAGTTTTTTTAACTTTTAGACACCGCTGATGGTTTCTCTTTTTCGATGGTCAATTTGCTCTGAGGGTCATCACTCGTCCCCCACATTTTCATTCTTTCTTCTTCCAAATGTGCTTTTTCTCCAAATGTCAAATTTTTAGGATGAAATCTTACCAACCACCAAACACCTGCTACAACCATAACAAACAAACCTGCTCCAATTATCATACCCCAAAATTTATCCTCTGACTGCAGATCTGAAAAAATTAAGACAATTGTGAGAAAACCTTCAACGATCAGAAGGGATAATGCAAAAAATCCTAGCGGGGATGTTATAACCTTTATAAGATTTGATCGTCCGTTTTCTAAATTATCCATAAATTTTTAGGGGTGTTTTTGGGGTAAGACTCAAATCTATCATAGAAAGGGGATAAATTTCTTTTAGTGACGAATTATGATTCTGGGAATAAAGACACGAATACAGGAAAGTTTTCCACAGAAAGGGGGGTAAAATTGCCTAAAATGGCAAGTTTTTGCTCCGGGAAGTGGACGAAGTTCGAACCTACTGGAAAAATGCTAAAGTTTATTTTTATATACCTATTTATAAAATACCGAAAGCTGCCTGAGTTTTCATATTCCCATTGTTGTATCTTATAATATGGAAGATCACAAACAAGGGTGAGAAATTAGCACAAATAGGCTAGTTTTGCTCCGAACGCTGAACGAAATCCGAACACTGAATTTTGAAAAACTTTTAAGCTCGGGCGGGCAAAAAGGAAGGGGGTTGAGGGGAAGGAATTTTTGCCCGCCCTCGCTTTTCCGCCGCCGCCGAATTTCGTGCCAGTGAAACTGGCACGCCGCCTAATACTTTGTATCTACATAATAGCCGCGCCTACCGCCGCACCTATAGCCATTTTTGTCTTTATGTTCTCGAATACTGCTGTCGTGTTTAGTTTTGGTAAATTTTCTTCCGCAATAACTACACTGATAAATATATTTTGGCCCAAACGATGAGCGTTTAGGCGTTCTCGCTGTACCAAATATTCCACGAAATCGCAGAGCTGGTGTCGGTCTGTTTGGATCAAATAAATACGGATTTTCTGGAGTTTCGCCTGCTTTTGATAACTCAATATGAAATTGTGGCGTAAATTTTTCGTCAGTATTTTCTATTGACTCAATTTTTTCTGCGACAAAACATCTAACGCCGGGCTGATTGTCTCCGCCACTCTTGTTGAAAACATAAAAATATTCTCGCTCCGCGCCGTCTTTTCGTTGTAAATACTTTAGTGAATACGGCTCAACTATTCTATCCGCACCTTTGTAGCGAATTTTTAAAAGTGTTTGTTCTCGCCCGGCTTTCATTATTGGCGTTCTCAATTCGGGGCCAAAATATGCGAATTGCGCAAAACCATTATCGGGATAAATTCCGAATAATATTTCCATATCGGCAATAAATAAATTTATCGCCTCATCTACTCCAAACAAAAATTGTTTTGCGCAAACAACCGTTTTGTCCCAATAATTCTTGAAATAATCAAAGGGTGTTTTGCACAAAATACTTTTCAAAATATGAGGATTTCTTCCGAAAATCGTTTTTTGAACAAAAGTTTTGACAACTTCGTCTTTGTTTAATTCACCACCTAAAAGTTTTATTGAATAGACATAATCAAACAAATCAGGTGCGTGCTGTCTTTGCAAAAGACATTTTAATTTTGTGGCGATTATTTCCTCAAGTTTCATACAGCGTATCTTGCAAGCTACATCGTCTGCATCAGAATACGGATGAATCAAATCAACGGTTTGTATTGGCAAAAGGACTTTATCAAAACGGGTAATGTCCATTGAAATTCTGATTTTAATATACTCGGAGTTTCCGTAAAAATCTTTAAAATAAATTCTCACTTCATAAACACGCAACTCGGGTATTGGAACTTCAGTAGCCAAAAATTTTTCTTCAACTTTATTATCTTCTTTTACAAAAGAAACGCCCGCTTTTTCTTGAATAAAATCGCAAACCTTGTTTAGCTCTTCAAGCAAAACATTTTGGGCAATATCCTCAGGAATACCAAAATCTAAATCCGAAGAAAAACGGGTATTTTTAAAATATCCTTTACGCAAGGCGTTTCCGCCTTTTAGAAAAATAGTGTCCTTGAGATTGCTTGTTGTAAAAATTCCAAAAATCAGCCAACCAAAAACATAATCACGCTCAACATTTGCCTCGTGGATTTCAAATTCTTTTGCTTTTGATTCGATTTCATCTTTGTTGATCATGCTTTATATTTCGCCAAGTTTTCTTTTTGCGTCCGGAGACCACCCTCCCAGCGGCTCTGGGTTAGGCATTTTTTCAAACCACTCACTTTCATGAGTATTTAGCACCATTTCTTTTACTTCCCAATGTACTTCGTGCGCGACTTCTTTGTTATTGCGGACAATCGTAAACATCTTTTTTGAAAGATTGGGCAAAAAACCAAACAAAATTCCAGGGAAAACAGTTGTCGTCCAGTAATCCTGGCCGACTTCTTGGGCAGTGCTTACGACATATTTTTTGCCCGAATGCACATTACGCACTCGACTTACCAAACCACCTTTGTATCCTTTTTCTGTCATAGAATTTCTTAGTAGTTTTTATTCTCGATTTATAATCGATACAGCGCGTACCAAAGCACTGGAAGTGTCGCGAACATAATCAAAAGTGTAAACATATATCGCGCTGGCATATTCTTTATGCTTTGCCTACCATGTTTTATTTCCCACAATAGGTCAGGAATACGCGCGGCCATAAGCATTATTGCGACAATAACTACTCCTATGTTCCAAAAGTAAAATAGTGCAATTAGGTAAATGATAATCAGTACCAGCGCGATAAAGTTTACTTTTCTTTCTGCTTTGGGATCGTAAACTTCCCCCGCTATTTTTTTGAAGGTATCGTCTGCTTTAGAAAGCTGGTTCTCGACATTGGAGACGAGCACCAAACCTCTAACGAGCATGCCGATAAGGTTCGTGCCGACAATCATCAGGGTGAGCCAACCGAGAAATGTGATTATTAGTTGAGAAATCATAGTTTTCGTATTATTTTTTCGCCTGTTCTTGCGCGTACTTCATTATACTTGCTTCATAAAACTTTTTGCTAATTCTTCGCATTTGGATTTTGTGTCCAATAAACCAAATCACAAAAGAAACAACGCCATTAAACAAAACACCGTCTAATTCCAAGCTAAGCAAATTTAGACCAGCAAGAATCAGAAAAACAAAGGAAACGCCATACAAAAATCTTACCGCCCAATTACTTTTCTTTGCGTCGTCAATTTCGGCAAAAACGGCCAGCTGTTCATTACTCATCTCGTCAGGATTGAGCCCGATTGATTTTACCCACCCCGATGTATTTTTTGAGAGTGTTGGCCGTTCGGTGATTTTTTGCATTTTTCCTAAAACGGCATTGTAAGCGTCGTCAATCGCTTTTTGCTTTTTTGTATGGCGCTTCATATATCCTTTGAAATCAAAACCTCGTCCGAAATCATCATGCGGACTTTCAAAAATCAAAATGGAGCTCACAACATCTTTTATATCTTTGTCTTCTTTGTTTCCGACACTTTTTTCAAAAATCGTATCTACCGTCATTTTGATTTTATGCTCATCCCACCGCAAATTTGAAAAATAAATCCGAGCAGTTTCTCTAAACAATTCTTGATCCGTTGCTTTGGGACGAAAAAGCTTTAATTGTTTATAAATACCAAAAATCTTTTTTGCCTTAGCTTTTTCGCTCCCCATGAAATAACCGAATATCCATAAAACAGCGTAAATACCAACGAGCACTAAAACTATCGTTGGATTAACTTTCCACAAACTATAAAAACCTCCAGCAAAAAGTCCCACCCAAAGTAGATTTATGATTAAGACAGCAATAACGCTATTAAAAATCATTGGTCTTTCAAAAAAGGACTTGCTTTGCGCGTTTGCGACCCATTGGAAAACGATGAAGCCGAGAACCGTTAAAATTATTCCGAGTATTAACATAGATTATTTTTTATCGTTATAATGGACATTTTGTCCGTCTTCCGTTTTCCAATCCGACCAATAACTATTGCCGTTGTAAAACCTCACATTTAACGCACGTCCGCCCCAAAGCAAACAAAGCAAATCCTCATGCTCCAAGACGGCGAGCGTTAGCCCATTAACGGCTTTACGATAAATTGTGCGTTGGGCGTACCAAATGAGAGCAAGAGTTAAGGCAAGAGCCGTCAGCCAGCCAATCCCGCTAACTAAGCCCCACGCAAGACCGAGAAATACCAATCCAATTAAACCGCTTCGGATAAATCCGAAGATCATCGCCGAGCTTGGATGAAATACAAAAAAGCAAATTAACAACACCGGCAAAGCGAGGAGCAAAAACCAACTTTTCGTCATTATCGCATAGACCACAAACCCTATTGCGGCGAGAAAAGGTAGAAAAGCTAAAAACAATGCCTGCGTTCTTAGCCACGACGAGGAATAAATACCATTCTGTGCCCATTGCAAAGCAACTCCTCTGTCAATCCCGACATTTGCGATACCTTCCGTCGTGGCTTTCTTTAATTCGACAAAAGTTTTGAAGGGAAAATTTTTCAATTCCTCTACTCGCTTTGGCTTTTGCACCTTTTGTTCGTTTTGATTTTCCATAACTAATTTATTAAATCATCAACGCTGATCTCAAGAGCTTTTGCAATTTTCTTGAGTGTATCAAGCGTTGGATTCTGGTTTTTGCCAGCTTCAATTTTAATAATTGTATTATTGGCGACATCGGCCAATCTCGCCAATTTTTCTTGAGAAAGCCTCTTGGCTTTCCTCATCTTTCGTAGATTTTTGGTTATATTTGACATACTAATATCGTGGTAGTAGAATTAAAATATAAGTGCTATTACCTTTCTATTACTTCAATGCTACACCAAAAATTAAAAATTGTAAATAAAGGGAGAATAATTGTCGTGTGCGCACGGGTGGGTGGGGCAAGGGCAATGACCCAAAAAAAACGCCTTCCAAAAAACCGCCAAGATGGCGATTTTTTATTGGCTCCGCGGGGCGGACGACGTTCGAACCTACTGGAAAAATGCTAAAGTTTATTTTTATATACCTATTTATAAAATACCGAAAGCTGCCTGAGCTTCCATATTCTCATCATTAAATCTTATACTTTGGGGAATTGTAAACAAGGGTGAGAAAATTGCTTAAAAGAGCAAGTGGTGTGGAAAATAATTTATGATAAACCGCTGAGCTGGACTATCAAAACATGAAGAAAATTACTGATCGGGCAAAAAGCAGATTTATCCTCTTGTCATTTCTCCTTTATATTCAATATTAAATCTTTTTTTCTCTATTTCTTGGTCAATAATTTTTTGTCCGTTGTTGTAAATCTCAATAAAAGTTTCTTGGCATTTCTTTTCTAAATCAGGATTCATTTTAACGTCTGAAAAAAATTTAAAAACTGCCACTTTTAAATCATCCATAAATTCTGGAGAATAAATTATTAAACTTTTTCTATTCTTTTTTGGGTCATAATGACCTTTTAAGTGTAGAGCTTTCATGTTTTCAGCACAAGTAAGACTAACACCACTTTGCGCTAAAACAGCGTGGGATCCTTCACATCGTAAAATTCCATAGAGAATGTTTTTAAATGGAGAATATTTTGGTAAATATTTTTCAAGAAAATCACCAAAACAATTCGGATATTCTTTTATAGGATGAAGACGCATAAATCTTCCTAATAATTCTATAACAGAACCCGAAAAACCACCCAATATTAGGGCATCACAATTTTTTTCTTCAATATAACCGAGAGAGTCGATCGTCCATTTTTTTAATATTTCTAAATCAATTTTTAATACGACCATAACTTAGTTAAACAAATATTTTTAATTTTTTCTTTCATACTAATGAAAAATCCTATAGAAAAAATTCTTAAAAATATTGGAAATGTTTGCTAAAAAAGTAGAAATAGATTCTTTAAAGTCCACTCTCTTTTGATTATTCGTAATATTATCTTCTTTTTTAGTTACTTCGTTTCCTTGCTCTGTTTGGTTTTGTATGTTCTGCTGTCCTTCTTTAATATTTTCTACCTTTTTGACACAAACTGTCTTAGATAAATTCCATTCGTAACCACTTTCGCAATTACAGAAAATGTTATTATTTCCTTTTGTTCCGTAAACATGAGAACCAAAGGTTTGAATACAATCTTCTGTATAAGTAATACAGTTATCATCTCTCATAATATACCCTTCATTGCACACACAAATGTTATTTATTTTTACTGAATTTTTAGGACACAAAATACTCTTGCAAGTAGTTTTATCAATATCAAATTCATATCCCAAAGAACAATAGCAATATTGTCCGTCACCGTATGAATTAGATCCATAATTATCTTGGCAGTTTTGAGTATAAGTTATACACTGATTTCCATTCCAAACATAACCAGATATACAGTTACAATTAATTATTCCATTTTCATCCTTAGTCCCAATAATATTAGGATCATTATTATTCATATCTTGGCAACTCTGAGTATAAGTTATACACTGATTTCCGTTCCAGATATAACCGTTTATACATTCGCAAATTCCTTTTTCAGTATTAAAGTTCATAAAAACTCCGTATTTAGAACGACACCATTCTTGTTCAGTTATACATTGAGTATCTAATACTGTATAACCATCACTGCATCTACATTTGTTAACAGAGTTATCATAATAAGAATTTACTGGACAAATCGATGCTTGGGATTGCGGTAAAGATTTTATTAAATTATCCATTAAAAGTTGGTCTTGCTCTTTTTGCAACTCCAAATATTTATCTAATGTAGAATCACTGCTTAATTTTCCTACTGGAGGTTTTGTTCTCATGGCAATTGTCTTCAAAAAACTAGTGTCTGCCGCTTTACTAGTTATGGGGACAAATAAGAAAAAACTCATAGCAATAGCTAAAACAAAGATTTGGAATATTTTCTTATTTTTCTCTTTCATTTATTTTGGTGGAATAAATTGATGTCTTACTGCCTCTGCACAATCTTTTACCGCATCACCTTCGGCGTTAGAAAGATTTGTACAAAGACGGATACTATTTACAACATCAAGATTGTGGACTTTCGTTAAACGGTATTGCTCGTATAAAAAGCCGACGATATAAAGAAAAACAAGTAAGATAATAGCTAATTTAAACCAATTTTCTTTTAAAAAGTTTTTCATAAATTTATTTCGTCTTATGTTTTTTAAAAAATTCTTTGAAATGTTTTTGTAGATACAGAAGAAATATCTTGTTCTATCTGACACCAATCATGAATGTAGGGAGTGGCGGTTATTGTTCCACCAAAATCATTAGAAACTAATAAAAAATCATTTTTCTTATTGGAAAGCATTTCAATAACAGATTCTGGGGAACGTTCTTCTAAAATTAGTTCTGATTTTGGCTTTTCAGAAATAAAAACAGGCGCTTCTTCCTCTTTTCCTCTCAAAAAGTTATGAAGAAACGAGGAAACAGAACAAAAAAACATAAACACTATGATAATTACTTTAAATAAATCTTTTGTAGTTTTCTTCATCCCGTTTTATACTTTTAATAAATTGACTTCCCTGTATTCAAAATAGTCCTATTTCAATAAAAGTTCAAGTAAACAAAAAAGCTCATTACTGGGCTTTTTTATCGTCTAGAGTTATCCACAGAAAGGGTGACAAATTAGCACAAAAAGGCAACTTTTGCTCCGCGGGTAGGATTCGAACCTACAACCTAGTGCTTAACAGGCACCCGCGCTACCATTGCGCCACCGCGGAATACTTTTAAAGTATATATCAATTTCAATATCCTTTCAATTTTTTCAAAGAACCATGTTCTCTGATTCTTTCCAAGGATTTGGCTTCAATCTGGCGGATTCTCTCCCGAGTTACCCCGAATTCCTTACCCACTTCTTCCAAGGTATGGGTTACGCCGTCTTCCAAGCCGAATCTCATAGCCAAAATCTTCTGTTCTCTGGGAGTCAAATCAACCAGAATCTCTTTCAGCCGCTCTTTCAACAAAGTCCTGGCTGCTTCCAAAGAAGGCGGGATCGATTTCTCGTCCTCGATAAATTCAGCCAGAATGGAATCTTCGTCGTTCTCGCCAACCGGAGTTTCAAGCGAAATGGTGTCCCGGGAAATCTTCTGGATATGATAAACCTTTTCCACTTCTATCCCCATTTCAGCCGCAATTTCCTCGGCCAAAGGCTCTCTACCCAAGTTCTGCAACAACCTGCGTCTGACCTGGGTGTATTTGGAAATCGTTTCCACCATATGAACCGGAATCCTGATCGTCCTGGCCTGATCAGCCAGAGCGCGGGTAACCGCCTGCCTTATCCACCAGGTGGCGTAGGTTGAAAACTTATAACCGCGGCGCCAGTCGAATTTTTCCACTGCCCGGAATAATCCCAAATTCCCTTCCTGGATCAAATCCAGTAGAGTTAGATTGGGACTTCTGCCAATGTATCTCTTGGCAATGGAAACGACCAATCTCAAATTGGCTTCGGCCAGTTTTCTCTTGGCTTCCAAATCGCCCTTTTCGATTTTTTTGGCCAATTCTTTTTCTTCGGCCGCCGTAACAAAAGAAATCTTGCCGATTTCCTTCAAATACATCTGAATGGGGTCGATTCCTCCTTCGATTTTCTTTTTCTTGCCGGGTTTTTCATCAAGAGAAATCAATTCTCTGGCTTCCTGAATCTTGATTCCCTGGTTTTCCAGATCTTCGTAAAACTTTTCCAAGCCCTTGATATCCCTTTCTATTTCCGGAAAATAATAAAGAATTTCGGAATAAGTGACAAAACCCCGGTCTCTTCCCTTTTTAACTAATTCTTGGAATTTATCCTCAGTGAAAACCTTCTTACTCCGCAAAAAACTTCTGGCTTTTTTCTTCCGTTTGACTGCTTTCTTTTTCGGCTTTTTTTTTAACGGCTGGCTCTTTTTTCTCCGGGTTTTTTTTTTTTTTTTCAGTTTTGGCATAATTGGTTGAACTCTTTGATTAATTTTTCAACTTTTTTGACGTCTTGTTCTTCTTCAGCTTTTTTAATCTCCAAAGAAATCCGGTTCAAGTTGTCCTTCATCTTCATCGAACCAAGCTCTTTCAAGCAGTATTGGATTTCAGCTTTAATTTCTTCTTCTGTCGCTTCTTCCCGGCCTTCGTCTATCTCAGCCTTTAAGGCGAGGCAATTGAAAAAGTCGGAATCGATTTTCTCTTTTTTCTTAAGTTTGAGCAGAATTTCTTTGATCGGTTCGGAAAATCCTGCCAAAGCCTCTTTTTCGATGAGATCCATATTCTGGGGAGATTTCAAAACCAGCATAGCCAATCTTTCCTCCAACAATTCTTTTCTCGACTTGACCGGCAGATTTTTGACTTCTTCCGGCTCTATCCCCAAAGTTTCGGAATACTCTCCCAGTTTAACCTTTTTCAATTCTTCTTCAACATCTTCTTCTTTAACTTTCAATTCCCTGGCTAATCGGTTGAGCCAATGGGTCTGGACTATCTTATTGGGAATTTTTTTGATGGCCGGCAAAAGCGCTTGGGAAATTTCCCTTTTGCCTTCCGGCGTTTTTTTGTCAAACTTGGCCAGAGCGCTTTCAAAATAAAAGTCCATGATCGATTTGGCTTCTTCCACTCTTTTTTCCCATTCAGCCGGCTTTTCAGTGATCAAATCCGCCGGATCCAAGTCTTGGGGCAGAGTGACGACTTTAACGTTGAAGCCGTGAAGCTGGGCCAAATCAATCCCTCTTTTGGTGGCCGCATCGCCGGCTATATCCATGTCGAAAGCAGTCAACAAATTATCGGAATAACGCTTCAAAATTTTCAATTGGAAAGGGGTCAGGGCGGTTCCCGAAGTTGCCACCGCGTTTTCGAATCCGGCCTGAAAAGCCATTATTAGATCAACATAGCCCTCGACCAGAATGCAGGAATCTTTCTTCCTGATTTCCACCTTGGCCTTGTCCAAGCCGTATAAAATGCGGCTCTTGTCGTAAAGCATGGTTTGGGGTGTATTGACGTATTTGGCGATTTCCTTGTTGTCCTTGTCTTTGAAAACCCGGCCGCCGAACCCGGCCACTTGGGAATTCAAGTCGAAAATGGGAAAAATTATCCGGCCCCTGAATCTGTCGTAAAAAGAGCCTTTTTCGGAAGACAAGCCCAAGCCGGCTTTCTTAATTTCTTCGTGCTGGTAGCCGCGGGAAAAAAGAAAATCAGCCAAACCCTGCCAGACGTCCGGAGCATAGCCCAGCCGCCATTTCTTTATGCTTTCTTCTTTTATTCCCCTGTCAATGAGGTATTTTCCGGCTTCTTTTCCGGTTTTACTTTCCTCCAACTGTTTTTCGAAAAACTTGGCGGCTAGTTCGCAAATTTCATTAAGACGTTGCCTTTCCGTCTGCCATTCTTTTTCTTTCAGCGTCTGCCGCTTAAGTTCGACGCCGGCTTTACGGGCCAAAATCCTTAAAGCGTCGCCGAATTCAACTCCTTCAATCTGCATGACGAATTTGAAGATGTCCCCTCCTAAGCCGCAGCCGCCGAAGCAATGCCAGATTTGGCGGGAAGGGCTGACGAAAAAAGAAGGTTTTTTTTCCGAATGAAAAGGACAAAGGGCGCGGTAATTGGCCCCGGCTTTCTGCAGTTTGATATAACTACCAATAACCTCGACTATGTCCAGCCGACTCTTAATTTCCTCGACAACGGAAGAAAACATTTTATTTTTCTTTTTTGGAAAACAATTTTATCTGACTGTTGGGAAAAGAATGAATAATTCCCGCTTCGTCCCTGATGATCGTCCTTCTCAAAGTTATTTCTTTGACTTCTCCC